>WBZT01000845.1_pt1 | contig 23854 bp, 18 predicted proteins | sample 5204241 | NCBI WGS metagenome assembly WBZT01 (sample SAMN12344358, study PRJNA552823) | activated sludge metagenome | biome: Activated sludge suspended growth; feature: Nitrification reactor; material: Wastewater; isolation source: activated sludge from nitrification reactor of wastewater... | reverse complement strand
GACGTCCGTCGGATCGCGTGGCAACCACATCGCGTCTCACTCGCGACACGTTGATCGTCGACTTAGGCAGTCGTATGCGTGTCCTGTCCTCCGCGCCGCGGGGCGGCGGTCTGCGAACCACCCGCTACATTCTCAATCACCAGGTGGCACCCAATCCCTCGTCGAACCTCGAAGGGAAATCCTGGGGGCATCCTTCCCGGTATCTGAAGCGTCTGGCCGGGCTACTCGGTGTTGAGCCGGATTGCGTCGGCCTGATGACGGCGGTGCCTATGACGCAGCTGGTGAGTCGTCGGGAGGAACGAGGTGGGCTCTGGGTGGAATGTTATGCCACCGTCGGTGTCACCAATGCCGTGCGGGCCGGTGAACGGCCGAGTCATGGTGACCGGCCTTCAATTCATGGCAAGCCCGGGACGATCAATCTCATTGTGGTGACGAACGCCTGCCTGGCGGTTCCGGCGTTGGTCGGTGTGGTGCAGGTTGCCACGGAGGCCAAGACCGGCACCCTGCGTGATCACGCCGTTCCCAGCTGGACCGGTTCGCCCGACGCAACAGGGACGGGGACGGATGCGGTGGTTGCCGCCTGTGCCCTGCGCGGGCGTGGGCCGTGGCATGCGTATGCGGGCACGCATACCGACCTCGGTTCCATGATCGGCCTTGTGGTGAGCGAATGCGTCCTCGAAGGGCTCATGCGCGCCGCGCAATGGACGGCGACGCAGCGCCGCTGATGTCCGGAAGAGTTCGATGCCTCACGTGACACGCGCCATAGCCATAGCCGTCCTCGGAACTGGTTCCGATGTCGGAAAAAGCCTGGTGGTCGCCGGTCTCTGCCGATTGCTGCATCGGGCGGGCATCAGGGTGGCGCCGTTCAAAGCGCAAAACATGTCGCTGAACTCGTTCGTTACTCCGGACGGCGGTGAAATCGGGCGAGCGCAAGCGTTACAGGCGGAGGCCTGCAGCCTGGCCCCCCATGTGGACATGAATCCCATTCTGCTGAAGCCGGAATCCGATGCCAGGGCGCAGGTGGTGGTCCAGGGGCGTGTCTACTCCACGTTGGATGCGCGGGCGTACTTTACGCGCGGCCGGAATGCCGAATTATTCCAGGCCGTGCGGAGCAGCTACGAGCGGCTGGCCGCGCAGTATGACGTGATCGTGATTGAAGGGGCCGGAAGCGCCGCCGAAGTGAATTTGCGCGACCGTGACTTGGTCAACTGGGCTACGGTGGAATTGGCGGATGCCCGGGTCGTCCTGGTCGGCGATATCGATCGAGGCGGCGTATTCGCCCAATTGATCGGCACGCTGGATCTCATTGCACCGGAGGAACGCGCTCGGGTCTGCGGGCTCGTGATCAACAAATTTCGGGGCGACAGCGCGCTCTTTGCGGACGGGGTTCGCTTTCTGCGCGAGCGGACGGGGATTCCGGTGCTGGGTGTGCTGCCCTTTCTCCGCGACCTCACGCTGGATCAGGAGGACAGCCTGGATGTCGAGGTCCGACGTCAGGTGGCCTTTGCGGACGATCGCGTCAACATTGCGGTCTTGCTGCTGCCGCACATGAGCAACTTTACCGATTTCAACCTGCTGACCCACGAGACTGATGTGGCCCTCCGGTACGTTGCGACGCCGGCCGAGGCAGCAGGAGCTGATGCGGTGATCATTCCCGGGTCGAAGAGCACGCTGGAGGACCTGGCCTACCTGCGTGGGAAGGGGTTTGACGCGCTCGTCCACGACCATGTCCGCAGCGGACGGGAGTTGGTCGGGATCTGCGGCGGTTACCAGATGTTGGGAAATCGGATTACCGACCCCGATGGCGTCGAGACCGGTGGCGAGGCAAACGGTTTGAGATTGTTACAGACACACACCATCATGAGGCCTGAAAAAGTCACCGAGCAGGTGGAGGCCTCAGCGTTGCACATTGATGAGGCGGGACCGATGTCGGTTCGTGGATACCTCATTCATATGGGGCGAACAGATCCCGGTCCCCATCGTCCCTGTTTCCATCTCGAAGGAAGACCCGCGCAGTCGGTCGATCAGCTTCAGGCAGCTTCACCGGCGGGGGAGGCATTGGACGGAGCCGTGCGGGATGATGGGCTGGTCTGGGGCACCTACATTCACGGGTTGTTCGATCAGCCGCAATTCCGGCGTGCCTGGCTCAATCGGTTGCGTCGTAGAAAGGGAATCCCGCCGATCGAGCCTGCGCGCTCCCAACAGGTGAACGACACACAACGGCATGCCTTGGATCGCTGGGCCGATCATGTCGAGCAGCACCTCGATCTCACCCCGATCTGGGCCATCCTCCGTTCACGGGCGGGTGGGTAGGCGCTGACCGCAGTACGAGCTCATCTTGCCGGTCGTTTTGACGCTTCTCTTCCAAAGCGACCAAACTTTGGCACTCCCCTCGAAATCTTGAACAGGGACAGATGTGGATTCGTTGCGTGGACCGTATGGGGTCTTGTTCGTCCTCCACACTGAATCATCCGCAAAATCGCCGACTTCATGCATGGACCTCTACCTGCCTCCTTTGCCCTACGTATGTATGTTGATTGGCACCGATTGTGCACCAGCCTGGCCGGGGTCACAGGGGCCGGCGCGGGCTCCCCGTGTCCAGAAAATTGTCAATCGATAGTTTTGCGCTATCTTTGAGAATAGATCAGCGGACTTAGGAGATGGCCTGTTCCGGGCGACCGGGAGGCGGAGAGAAGGAGGGGCCATGGCGAACCATTGCATCAGCAGAATCCTGGTGGCGGTACTGACGGCGACAAGTATCGGGACGGCCGTCCCCGCATCGGCCAATACCGAAGTGGAAACGGCTGAACTGCTCATCAAACTGGTGCAAGTCGGACGGGGCGTCCTCTCCGATAATCAAGCGATTATCAACGACTCCAGCAAAGGCGAGAAGGGATTCACCGGCGACTTTGTCGCCAATCAGGTGATCGAACGGTTTCGCAAGGCGACCAAGATCGATTTGAGCCGCCCCGCGACGGTCCCGCAAGGGCCGTTATTCTTAGCCATGGTGGAATCGGAGAAAGAAGTGATCGATGAGGCGCAGCCTGTGATCAACAAGCAGGGAGTCGGGTTTAAGGGGATGATCCCCGCCGTCTTCGCCAGGAAATCCGGGGAGCGGTTCTTCCGGAAGACCGGGATTCGTGTGAAATTGACCAGCACGGACTATCGGTATCCCGGAAATCGCCCCGATGACTTTGAAGCCGAAGTGTTGAGGCTCTTTGCCGACACGCGCCATCCCAAGGGGCAGCCGTACAGCCGGGCGACGATGCTCGACGGTCGGCCGGTGTTGCGCATGATGGATCCGGAGTATGCCGCGACCACGTGCCTCAGCTGTCACGGCAATCCCAAGGGGGACCGTGATGTGACCGGCGCCAAGAAAGAGGGATGGCATGAAGGGGACCTCGCCGGCGCCATCAGCATTGTCATTCCGATGAAATAGACCCGGGTGCTGTGTCAGGTCAGTGATCGTCGCACACATTTTGCCGGTTTGGAGGGGGGCACGCATGAGTAAGATCGTTGTCGTGGATGATTCGTACGCCGAGTTGCAGTTGATCGAAGGGTATCTGAAATCCGCCAACCATACGGTGGTCTCCTATCCCAACGCGGACAAATTGGAAGACAAGTTGGCATTGGATAAACCGGACCTGATTGTGTTGGATGTGGTCATGCCGGGACGCAACGGATTTCAAGCCTGCCGTGACCTGAAGGGCGACGACCGCTTCAAGGGCATTCCGATCGTCCTCTGTACGTCCAAGGGGCAGGAGAGCGACAAGTTTTGGGGACAACAGCAGGGCGCAAACGGCTACGTGGTGAAACCGTTCAAGGCCGAGGACCTCGTCGCCGCAGTGAAGCGGGCATTGAACTAACTCATGAGCGACGTTCCCACCATCCCATCCCAACCTGCCGCGTCACCCCAGGCTCCCGGAACCCCCGGTGTATCGAGACCCTCCGGCACGTCGGCCGACGGTCCCCTGCGGATGTGTGTGTTGACGCTCGGCGGCGAACTGTTCGCGATCGATCTTCGCCATGTCGGGGAAGTATTCGAGGTGGAGTCCGTCACCGCCGTGCCGAGCATGCCCAGTTATCTCACGGGTGTGACCAACCTGCGAGGAACCGTGATCACCCTGGTGGATTTGCGGGGAAGCCTAGGCCTTCCCGCCGGACAGACGTCGCTGCCGTTCGCGGTCGTGATCCGTTACGGTCCGAGGCAGATCGGTGTGCTGGTCGACCACGTTCCGGAAATTCACACTGTCGCGCGTGAGCAACTGCTGCCCGCCATGCAGGCCGGGCCTGTCGGTGCGCGCCCCTGTGTGTCGGCGGTGCTTCGTGTGGATCAGCGTCTCGGGGGAGTGTTGGAAGTCCCACAGGTTTTTGCGCAGGTGGACGGAGGTAGTGCGGCATTCCCGGTCATGTAACCGATTACGCCATACAGGTTCGACGGCCGCGCGAGCAGGGAACAGACCGACCGGCCGGCGAATCGCTGGAACAGCAGTCACAAGGAGGAGCGCACGATGATCGGCCAAGGCGTCACGAATCGATTTCAGGACATGAAGACACGGTCGAAGCTGTTTCTCGGCTTCGGCCTGGTCAGTCTCATCATCATGATCATGGCCAGTGTCGGTGTGTTCACTCTGCGCCAGCTCAGCACGCACTCCCAAACGGTGTATGCGGACTACACGATCCCGTTGGCCGATTTCGCACAGATGGGCACCGCGCTGACCAAACATCATCAGATCCTGCTGGACGTGGCCTCCGCGACGAAACAGGCGGACTTTTCCCAGGACGCGGCGAAACTCCCCGCATTGAAGGCGGAGATCGAGAAGGCGGTCAACCACTACAAGAGCACCAACCTGCGTGTGTCCCGGACGGGGCGGGATGAACAGGCGGACCTGACGCTGTTCGAGCCGGCGCTGAAGAAATACTTTCAAGATGCCGACGGCGCGTTGAGCGCGATGGCCGACAGTTTCGATCGCAACACCCTCACCCCGTCGCAAGCCGAGCAAATGCGTGCGCTCGGGGTCCTGGCACTGACGGTCAACCTGACCCCGTCGTTCGAAAACGTCGTGAGGCGCCACAATGAGCAGGTGACGACCATTGAGGCGATCGCCAAAGACCTCAACGAGGATGCGCAGGCGCTTGCGACCAACGGGACCTTTATTCTCGTGGTCGGCGGTGTGGTGGCGGTGGGACTCGGGTTATTCGTCGGATACCTCCTGGCGACGTTCTTGTCCCGCAACATCACGCACATCGCCAACGTGGCGACCCAGGCCGCCGGCGGGAATCTGCAGGCGCGCGCGAAGATTGAATCGCACGATGAGTTAGGACAAATGGCCGTCGCCTTCAACTCGATGCTCGACCGTATTACCGCGCTGGTGTCGACCGAAGAAGAACGCGACCTCATGCAGAAGCGCCTGATGCAATTCCTTGTGCTCGTGTCCGAGGTCGGTAAAGGAGACCTGACCAAGCGAGGCGAGGTGACGGCCGACATGTTCGGAAACCTGGCCGACGGGTTCAACCTCATGATCGCGCGGTTCGGACAGTTGTTGAAGCAAGTACGGGAAGCGGCGGATCGGGTGAACAAGTCGGCCGGAACCTTGCGAGAGTCTGCCGGACAGATGTCCGGCACGGCCAGGGCACAGGCGGAGGAGTCGGTGCGAACCTTGGGCGCCGTCGAACAGCTGGCTGCCGGTATGCGCCAGGTCGCTAGCACAGCCGGTGCGTCATCGGAGTCCGCGAAGCAGGTGTTGTCGGCGACCGAGCGCGGAAACGTCGCGGTGCAAGAAACGGTGCGCGACATGCAGAGTATTCGCTCCGCGGTGCAACGCATGTCGAAGCAGGTGAAGGGCCTCGGTGACCGATCACTCGAAATTTCGCAGATCGTCTCGACGATTCGAGATATCGCCAATCAAACCAACCTCCTCGCGCTCAATGCCGCCATCGAGGCGGCGGGTGCAGGTGAGGCCGGTGCCCGGTTCGCCGTCGTCGCCGACCAAGTGCGGAAATTGGCGGAAAGTTCCACGCAGGCGACCCGCGAAATCGCCGACCTGGTGAAAGTCATTCAGAGCGAAACGCAGGATGCGGTGGTGGCGATGGAGCACGAAACTCAAGCGGTGGAAGCCGGATCGGCCTCCGCTCTTCGAACCGGCGACGTGTTCGCGGAAATTTCCGACATCGCGAAACGCTCATCCGAATTGGCACAAAACATCGCCGGTGCGGCATCCGACCAAACAGCCTCGACGGAAAAAGTCGGTCGAGCGATTAAGGAGTTTACCGGCGGTGCCGTGGCGACGCAGAAACAGACGGACTCGACCCGGTTGACCATCGAAGACATGGCCAAACTGGCCGAAGGTCTTAACTCGTCGGTCGCCCAGTTCAAGCTGGTGTAAGTAAATTCTCACAGAGCGGTATGGCCGCTCGGATGTGACGTGACTCGATGAGCGCTGAGTTTGATCGCGACCAGCTGTTGGACATCTTCGTCGCCGAAGCCGGTGACGATATGGCCCAGTTTTGGAAGGCGTTGCACCCGGAAGCTAAGGCGGTTCCTGCCCCTGCCGATGTCGCGCATTTGCACACGGTCGGACATAAACTGAAGGGAGCGGCGCTGCTGTATGGGTTTCCTGGCCTCGGTCGACTCGGCGCGTTGCTGGAGGAGACCCTGGAACGAGTCGGGGAGATGGCGCCCGATACGTGGCCGCGCGCCATTGAGGTATTGCGCGAGATCGTCGACTCCTTCCGGACGCAAGTCGCCCACATCGGGCGTGGAGGAAGGGAAGACGATTCCGTGGTCGAAGGGTTTGTCCGACGCTGTGCCGAGCTGCTGCCTCCGGCGGCAGGGGAGACCTCAACAGATTCGGTCCAAGCCGTGACCGCGCCTGCCGACGACTATCTCATCCCCGTGATCGATGACGAGGTCTTGTCCTACTTCTCTCCCGAAGCGGAGGAATATCTCAACACGATCCAGACGCTGCTCCGACGCGTGGAACAGGACGGGACCGATGCCGATACGATTCATCAGTTGTATCGAGTCGCGCACACCCTCAAGGGGTCTGCCTATACGGTCGGATCTCAGGTGGTGGGAGATGTGGCCTTTCCACTCGAAACCTGCATGACCGCAGTCCGAGAAGGACGCGCCGTTATGGCGCCGCATTGGATTGCGACCATCCGGCATGCCGTGGATGTGATGCGAACATTGATGGCGAGAGACCCGAAGCACTTGCCGAAGCTACGGCAGGACGTCCCCTGTATCCTGAGCATGCTCCGCGAGTTGCAGCAGGGTGACATTCAGTCCAACGGGACCGAGAAAGCCGAAACATCGGAGAAGCCGGTTTCTGCGAAAGCGGCACCGACACCGGCGGCTGAGTCGGTCTTGCCCGTCCACTCTGCCGCGGCGCATCACAACGAAGCGCTGTCCGAAGCCTATCTGGTGCCGTCGCTCGATGCGGAGGTCATTTCGTACTTCGCTCCGGAAGCTCAGGAGTATCTGGACAGTCTTGAGACCGATCTGTTGCGAGTGGAGCAGGATGCAACCAATCCGGACACGATTCATCAGTTGTTTCGCACGGCTCACACGTTGAAGGGATCCGCCTATACCGTCGGGTTCCACTCGATCGGAGACCTGACGCATCACATCGAAGATTTCATGGGGGCGGTTCGTGAGGGGCGTCTCCGGTTTCGTCCCGGTCATACGGATGTGTTGCTCCGTGCCATCGATGTGATCCGGAGCCTCATGCGGCGTGATCCGTCCCTCTTGAGTCGGACCAGGCAGCGGTTCGCGGCCTCGGTACTGGAACTCACAAACCTGGGCGGGGCGTCCCCGATCGTGGGTTCCGTGCCGGAATGTGCGCAGAAACTTGCCGAGGGGATGTCTCAGGCCGAGGCTTCTGAACGCGACGGCGCGGAATCGGCCGCATCAGGGGAAGGAAAACCGGGAGAAGAGCGGGAGGTAATCCGCGTCAGTCGCGATCGTCTGGAACGCCTGTTGAATCTGGTCGGCGAATTGGTCATCGATCGAGGCCGTCTCGAACAACGTCTCCGGACGTTGAATCAATTGGCCATGCAAGTCTTGGCCAACAAGAACCGTTTGACCGATGCGGTGCGCACCTTTGAGGATAAACATACCTTTTCATTCCAGCCGTCTCCGGCGCCTGCCGAGGGGGCAATGCCTCCTGAGGTGACGGGCATCAGCGATTTCGGCAGCCTGGAGTTCGATCGATACGACGACTTCAACATTCTCGCCCGTCGAATCAGCGAAGTGACCGCCGATATCTCCGAATCTATGGCCCAGCTTTCCGGATCGATCCACCGCGCGCAAGACGACATGGGGTCCTTACAGCAACTGACCCTGAGCATGCGCGATGAAATCGCCCGCGCGCGTATGGTGCCGATCGGGACACCGTTCACCCGGTTTCGTCGTGCTGCTCGGGAGATGGCCCGAGCCACGGGGAAGGAGGTTAACTTAGTGACCTCCGGTGAACATACCGAAATCGATACCGGTGTCGTGGAACGGTTGGTCGATCCGTTGGTGCATCTGGTGAGAAATGCGGTGTATCACGGCATCGAACCGGCGGCTGTCCGTGTCGCGCAGGGAAAACCTTCGGCAGGCACGATCTATCTTCACGCCGCCCATCGAGGCAACTCGGTGCTCATTGAAGTCGAGGACGATGGGGCCGGCCTCGACCTCGCCAAGATCCGAGCCAAAGCGGTGAAATTGGGGTTGGTGCGGCAGGATGTCGCCGAAACACTTCCCGAAAGCGAAGTGATCAAATTCATCTTCTTGCCGGGTTTCTCTACCGCCGATGCCGTCGGCGGACAGGCGGGACGCGGCGTCGGGATGGATGTGGTGAAGCGCGTCATCGAGACGATGAACGGCCACATCGAAGTCGAGTCGGTGTACGGGGAGGGCACGAAATTTACGATGCATCTCCCGCTCACTCTGTTGATTGCCACGGCGCTGCTGGTGCGGGCCGGGGGGGAGCGATACGCGATTCCACTCCCGAGTGTGCGAGAAGTCACGATGTCTGCCTCGTCGACGGTGCAGCAGATGGGGGATCGCTCCGTGCTGCAGATCGGTGACGAAGCGATCGAGGTGTATCCGCTGGCACGTCTCATCCGCCGCGAGGCAGGTACCATTCAGGGAGTGTCGCCCGTGGTCGTCGTGCGCACCTCCACCGGGGTGCTCGGTTGCGCGGTGGACGAGCTGCTGGGGCGACAGGAAATCGTCATTAAATCTCTGGGCGGACTGAAGCCGTATGAACGATCGGTGTTCGGCGGTGCCACGATTGACCCGGAAGGCCGGGTGATTCTGGTGTTGGATGTCAGCCGTCTGACGACGCGCGAGTATCATGACGTGTTGTCGCACCCCTACGCCTTGGACCTGGCAGCGAACCGGGAGGCTCCGGTTTCGCCCGAGTCGGCACAGCCTGTGGTCACCCAATTGCCGATCCTGTTGATCGACGACTCGCTCAGCATCAGAAAGTTTGTCGGTCGGATGTTGGAGTCCGCAGGGTACAGGGTGGACACAGCGATCGACGGCGAAGAGGGGTGCCGCAAAGCCATGGTGCAGCCGTATCAGCTCATCATTACCGATCTCGAGATGCCGAAACTGAACGGCTATGAAGTGATTCAGGCTCTTCGCGCAAGGCCTCAGACCCACAGCACGCCGATTGTGGTTATGACCACTCGCGCAGGAGAAAAGCATCGTCAGATGGCCGTCAGTGTCGGTGCGTCAGGCTATATCGCCAAACCGGTCGAAGAGCGGGCCTTGATCCAAGAAGTTCGCAGGTGGACGGGGCGTGAGGCCGGGGTCGAAAAATAGGAACGTTTTGGCGATTGATGCCGTTGCTGGCAGAATGAAGGTCGCAGATGGGACTCAGGCGAAGTCAGGCAGTCACCTTGATCAGCGGGGAGGCAATCAGATTTCTGGTGACGCTGATCGGGCGTTCTTCCATCGCATTTCCAGCGCAGTGGGTCCGGGGCATCGTGATGCCCACGGCTGTAGGAGGGGACGGGCTGGTGACCTGGGCCAATGTGTCCTATGAGCACAGCGATCTCGCAGAACGCTTGAAGCTGGCGTCCCACGGTCGGAGCGCGGAGACGAGGGTGGTCTTGTACGGGCACGATGACCAGGGCAAATCCTTCGAGGTAGACAAGGTGTTGGGATTAGTTGATGTGGAACGAACTCTGATCCATCCGTTACCGCCGCACTTCCGCGGCGGAGAGCGTGATCGAGTGCTGGGATTTTTTGCCGATAAGGACTCTGTCGCCCTGATTGCCAACCCGTTTTGGGTGCTCGATCTCCCGAATCGGAAACAGGCACTCGATCTGTTTGCGTTGCGGCTGTCGGCGCATGGGCCAGGGGAGACGGATGTCCGGCTCCAATTACCTGTGGCCACGCTTGATGCGGTGGCGGTGGGTCAGGTCGGGTAAACGTCGCGGTCGAGGAGCGAGGATGCTACGCGGTCAGCTTCGCAAGCAGGGAACGACGGCGAGAAGGAGCACGGGAGAGGGGCGCCCTCAGCATATGGTCGTGTTTGCGGTAGCCGGGAAACGAATGGCCGCCAGGACCGAAGAGATCGCCGGTGTCGTGTCATGGACAGGTGCCATTCCGGTCCCGAGTGAGACACCGTTCGTTACCTCGCTGGTCCGCCAGCAAGAGGGGTGTCTGCCGGTGTTTGACCTTGCGGCGAAGTTCAAACAACCGATCCGAGAAGGCGAGTCCTTGTGCCTGGTCGTGAAACACGTGGACGGCCCGCTGGCCATCCGTATCGATGCGGAGGTGCCCTCGCTGCAGACGGTGCCGCGATCGTCCTTACAGTGTCACATCGGCGACGATCCGGACTGTGCCGGAGTGTATGTCGCCGGCGGTGAACAGCTTCCTATCATCAACCTGGCAACCCTGGGGGTTTCATCGAGCCGTCAGGCTGGATGAGCCTGACAACGCGTAGAGGATTGACATGCCTAAGATCTTGATCGCCGACGACAGCATTGCAGTTCGTAAGGTAGCCGAACGCCTTTTGACTGAGGCCGGAATGGGAGTGACGTTGGCCGCAAACGGGTCCGAAGCGCTGGCGCTGCTCGCGAAGGACCGCCCCGACTTGGTGGTCTCCGATGTCATTATGCCTGACAAGAGCGGATATGAGGTGTGCGCCTACGTCCGCGGGCAGGCCAATCTGGCGGACCTTCCGGTGCTGCTCATCAGCGGGATCGTGAACGATGAGGTGTCACGGCAAGCTGAGAGCTGCAAAGCCGATGGAGTGTTGAAGAAGCCGTTTCAGGGCTCGTCGTTGAAGGATCGTGTGCTGGATCTACTGACCAGGCGGCCGCACAAGTCTGGTGCGGTGTCCGAGGCTCCTCACGCGGAAGGCATTTCCGCCGCGCCGGTACGCGAGCCGGCCGCTGCTGCGCCGGTGCTTTCTCTTCAGCAAGACACTGTTCCGATTCTTCAGGAGCGAGTGGAAGCACTTCAGCCGTATGAACCGATCATCATGAATGTGCCGGAGCCGGTGGTGCTGTCCCTGAGCCACGAACTTTCTGTCGACGAACCCTCAATCCATGATGATGCTGACCCAGCTGTGTCCGCCAAGGCCGATGAACGGACTCAGGTGTTGTTGGCTCAGCGCGATGCCAGAATTGCTGAGCTCGAATCACAGCTCGGGGAGGAACGGCAATCGAGGCTTGAGCAAGTGCGGCAGGTTCAGCAGGCAGTAGACGAGCACCGGGAACAAGCCGAGGCGATGACCTCCCGTGTGCAACTGCTGGAGCAGAGCTTGGCGGATGAACGAGCTCAGCAGGCTGCCATGACTCAAGAGCTGGAAGACATGTCGAGGCACGCGCATCGAGTCGAGGAGTTGGAAGCCGCGCTGGGTGAAGAGCGGACCCGTACGGAGCACTTGTCACAGCAGCTATCCGATGCGACACACCAGGCGGCGAGAATCGCAGAGTTGGAGGCGCACCTGGAGGCAGAGCGGGAGGCCGCAAACCAATTGGTCCAGCAGATCACCAATCTTGAACATCTCGAGGATCGCATGCGCGAGCTGGAACGGACGCTTTCGGCAGAGCGCGAAGAGTTCGAGACGTACCGAAGCGCGCATGCGCAATTGGAAAAGGTGGCCGCGATGGTGCCCGTTCTGGAAGAAGGCGGGGAAAAAGCCCGTGCTCATGTGGTGGAACTGGAAGGCGCGTTGTCGGCGGAACGGGAAGCGAGTGCCCTCCTGCTGGCACAAGTCAAACAGTTGGAAGCGGGAACCGTGCGCATCCAGGAGTTGGAACAAGCATTGGCCGACGAACAGGAGCGATCTCAGCAGCTGGCACAACGCACGGCAGATGCCGAGCAACTGGCCGATCAATCGACTCGTCGCTTCGAAGACTTGGCGAGGAAGTTGGGGGAAATCGCCGGTCTCGCATCCCAGCTTGGCGCCGGAAAGCGATAAAGCATCGTCGCGTGCCGTACGTCGCGACGAGTGAATGAATCAAAGCCAGGATACGGTCGTGTCTATGGACTCAGAACACAACCAGGACGAGTTTCAGAAGGAACTGATCGAGTTATTCGGACAGGAAGCGCAGGAATGGCTCGTGCAGATTTATTCAGCACTGACCGAGCTCGAAGGCCAGCCGGATTCCGAGCGACACGCCCAATTGATCGATGTAATCATACGAGGCATTACCAGTTTGGGCGGTTCTGCCGCCACGATCGATCTCCCCGAGGTGGAACGAGCCACATTCGCACTCCTGCCCTATATTGAAACGATCAAAGATCGTACGACGGTCACCGCGCAGGATTTCGGTACGGTCCGTGAGCAGTTCCGGATCGTCGTCGCTTACGTGAAAGATGCCACAGGCATCACCATCGAGATCGAACCGCCCGCAGAGGCCGTGCCGGCCCCAGAGCCCGTCATCGACTTCCTCACCCTCTTGAATGCGCTGCGTGCCTTACAGGACCAACAGCTTGGAAACGCTGCCAACGCGCCTCGCAGTCTCATTCCGCTGGCGCTTCAGCGGTTCGAGCATGAGGCACGTCAGGGGGGTGAGGTCATTCAGGCCACGACATTCCAACACATCCTTCACGAACTTCATAGAACGGACGCGCACTGTTTGGATTCGCTCATGCAGGAGTTGCCCGGTCTCGCCCGGTATGTGGGTCGGCTGAGAGTCGAGGGAACGGGTGTCGCCGAACCGGAACAGCCCCTTGGGCCTTCGCTGGAACGAATCGAACAGCTTCAGAGCGTGGCGAAGCAGACGAACGCGACGATCCTCGTCACGTTTCTCGCCGGCCTTCAGAACTTCCTCTCTCTTCTCGTCCATCGTCGGATTCCTGTGGCGGAGCATCGCCTGCAATCGGTGGAGGGACGTATTCTTGTTATGGCGAGCATGGTCGAAGAGTGGATGGCGACCGGACAGAAAGAGTTCGAGGCGATCAGTCGACTCGTTCCTGCCGCCTGAGCCGATTCAGCATCTGTCCGGCACAAGGATCTCCTGCTTGCAGGGAGCCGCGTTACCGGCGTTGTGCGGCAGTCGGCGTCCTGCCGAGTACCGATCCAGCCTATCGCGCTTGATCAGCAACGATGACCCTGCTGACACGTACATTCGGGTGAGGCACGAGGGCAATGGAACAGCATCACTACCGGCAAGCAGAGGCAGCGCTTGCCAAAGCGGCCGCCGCAGTCCAGCAGGATGAAGACGTCGACCTCTCCGAGCTGGCCCCGCTCGCTTCCGCCATCATCGATGCACTCCACGCAAGTGACCAATTAGTCGTTGAGGCGTTGTCCAGCCCGCCTGGTTCTCCGCTCATCACCAACCTTATCAACGTCGGCATCCTGGCCACGAAAGTCGGCATGGGGCTGGGATACTATGGAACCGAACTGGAGCGACTGGCGTTGGCCGGTCTGGTACACGACATCGGAATTTTTGCGGTTCCGCGGCAGGTGCTGACGAAAACCGGGCGGTTGACGGCCGAAGAGCGAGGTCTTGTCGAGCAGCATCCCCGCATGGGACATGACGTCATTCAACGGCTCGGTGCGGACTATGCGTGGCTGGCCGAAGTCGTGTTGCAGGCCCATGAGCGGGGGAAGGGGCAGGGATACCCTCATCGCTTGAAGGGACGCGAGATCAACGAATTGGCCCAAATTATCGGCGTGGTGGACATCTTCGATGCGCTGGTCAGCCCGCGTCCGTATCGTCGACGCTTGCTGCCGCACGAGGCCGTGCGTGAGTTGCTCACGACGGAACGTACCGCCTTTCCCAGGGAAATCATGAAGGCCTTGGTCGAACAGTTGTCGGTGTATCCTCTCGGTACCAGGGTGCGGCTCAGTAGCGGGGAGGAAGGGGTGGTGGTGCGTATTACCGCCTGCTACCCTTCGCGCCCGGTGGTACGTGTCACCGTCTCGGACAACCCCTCGAGCGCCGAATCGCCGCGCCTGATTGATTTAAGCCTGCAGCCCCATGTGTCGGTGGTTGATACCGTCGAGCCGCCGGCCCTGGAGCGCGTCACATTCGCATCGGTGTCACCCGCCACGACAGCGCCTGCCGCGCCGACCAACGCGTCCGACCAATTCGCCGCCCTGCTGGAAAGTCTTGATGCCATTGCGGGGGTCATTCAGGCTGCTGTGGATCAACCTGCGACTCGACCGACTGCGCCGCGGGCCTCGTCAGGCGCAGACACGGCGGATGCAACGATTCCGGTTCGAAAAGAGATTCTCGGCCTGTTTGTGCTGGAAGCCAGGGAGTGGCTCCATCAAATTCAGACGGCGCTGGAGCGACTGGATAATACGAGTGAACAGGCGCGTCGTGCGCAGCTGTCGACGATTCTCTGGCAAAGTGTCGGCAATCTGGCGCGTTCTGCTGCGACCGTCGGACTGACCGGTCTGGAAGAGATGGCGACCAGGCTGTTTCCGCTCCTGCAGGCGGCGGCCAGGCATGAGCGGGCCGTAGCGGCACATCATGTTGCGTCGCTGCGAGAGGGGCTGTTGGAGATCGGCAAGACTGTGCAGGAATTGGAGCCGGTCTCAGAGACGGTCGAACCACCGGTCGATAGAGAGACGCAGGAGTCGGCGAGTGATGACCCGCGCAGGCAGACTCCGTCCCCTGAAGTCGAAGCGGCGAGCGAACTCATCGAGGGAACGCGGCCGGACCTTCAGCGGACGGTCGCGATGCCGATTCTCGATGCGTTGCGACAATTGCATGTGGTGCGTGGGCGTTCGAGGGAGCCGGTACGGGATGTCCTGGAGACGGTGATCCATCGGGCGGAGGGAGAGAGTGCCGGTGGAGCAAAGATGGTGGATGCACGGGCCATCGGACGCATGTTGGACGAATTGGAGCAGTTGGACGAACGGTTTCTCGCACACATGCAGGCCCGTGTCCCGATGGTGCTCGAAACGCTTCGTCGTATCGCGCGCGACAGTGAGGAACGTCGCCTGCCTCCCCAAGCGTTGGAGCCGATTTTTGACGAGATTGATATCTTATCCGGTTCGGCAGTCCAGGTGTCGGCGGAGAATATCCACCTCTTCCTGCAGGGACTGCGGACCTTTCTGCGCGTCACGGCTCAACACAAGCCGGCTGCGATCCGGGAACGCCTGGCGGCACTGGAGGAACGATTGGCCACGCTGATTCCCCTCGCTCAGCAATGGGTGGATGTCGGACGGGTGGAGCGAGCGGCCATTTTCGACATCCTTCCGATAGACTAATCGATCGCGATTCCCTCTCCGTCGACGCCTTTCTCCATGCCTCGATCTTCGCCCGTCATCGCCCAATCCTTAAGCAGTCAGCGATCCGCATACGCAGGCCGTGCTGCGGAAGGCCTATCCACATGGTTGCGCACAGCCCCTCCACAGTTCTTGTGGACAGCCGCGAACGCTCGCCGCTCACCGAATCAACGTTCGAGGGTAGCATTCAGGAATCGACTTTGCTTCGGTCCGGAGAATTTGTCCTCGATCGATACATTTTCTCTTGCGGTTCGGGAGGGGATTGTACGACCATCACGACCATGCCAAAACTTGTTTCTCTGAAGCAGCAGGAAGGGCACGACGCTCGCGCGACGGCCTATATCAAAGCCCACATGTTGTTTCCGGCCGGGATCTTTGGCCTGATTTCCATGCTCGGCGGAGTCGGTGGCTTAGGCTATCAACTCGTGGCTACCGACACTTACAGTTGGGCGACCTTTTTGGAAAGCTCCGGCTTGCTGCTGCTGGGCGGGACGTTGGGGTGGCTCCAGACGACGTACCACCAGTGGATCCTGGCTCATCGGCCTGAAGTCTTTGCCGCGCGCATGCGGCAGCCCGCCCTTACCAAGAGCGGGAAACCAAAACGGGAGACCGGAAAAATTCAGGATTCTCCGAGCGGATCTCCCTGGGCGCCTGTTGCCTACATGGCCGGCCTGGCCTTGTTGCTGTTCGGCTCAACCGTCGCGGTGGTGTATGGTGCGGTCCATCCGCTCGCGTCGTATTTCCTGCCCTGGGCCGGCTTCTTCTGGGCCAAACTGTTCTTCTGGAAGTCGCTGATGAAGGCCTGATGATCCGGCGTCACTTACGGCGGGGCTTGCGGGGCTTCGTAGCAGGTTTCGTCGTGTGCTCCAGGGCCGCCAGTCGTTCCTCGAGTTCGCGGACCCTTTGGCGGATTTCGGGTAGCTGAGGAATCACCGCCTGCGCTTTCAGAAACGTGGTGTGCGGCATCACCGGCGCGCCGGAGACGATTTGATTCGGCTCCAAGCTTCGGGTGACGCCGGATTTCGCGGCAATCATCACCTGATCGCCGATCTGTAAGTGATCGGCCAAGCCTGCCTGGCCTCCCACCATCACATAACGTCCCAGGGTGGTACTGCCTGCGATGCCGACCTGGGCCACCAGAATGTTGTGTTCTCCGACGACCACGTTGTGGGCGACCTGCACGAGGTTGTCGATTTTGCTGCCCCGCTTGATGACGGTATCGCCGAAGGTCGCGCGATCGATGGTGACGTTGGCGCCCAACTCCACGTCGTCTTCGATGACGACGCCGCCCAGTTGTGGAATTTTCTGGTGCCGGCCCTGGTATTGCACATATCCGAAGCCGTCGCTGCCGATCACTGTTCCGCTGTGGATGATGACGCGAGCACCAATCCGGCATCCTTCCCGTACGACCACATTCGGGTACAGGAGGCAGTCGTCACCGATGACGCTGTCGTCGCCGATGAATACCCCGGGATAGAGGGTCACTCGTGTGCCGATGGTCACACGGTCGCCTAAGGTCACGCCAGGCCAAATGGACGCATCGGCTCCGATCATGACGCCGTCCCCTCGCGTGATGCCCTCCGCGACACCGCGCACACGGGTCGGTCGCGCGAAAAAATGCTGGGCGGCTCGGGCGAAGGCATAGGCGGGGTTGTCCACCACGATTTGCGGGCAGGGGCAGTCCACGAGGCGCCGTCCGACCAGTAATGCGCCGATGGTAGCTGTCTGGGGTGATTTCAGGTGCCGCTCGGACGTGACGAATGCCAGATCCTGCGGTCCAGCCTGGTCGAGGCTGGCCACGCCGGTCACGGTGGCCTCCGGGGAACCGATCAGTTCGCCTCCGACATACTCGTGCAATTCCCGGACGGTCAGCGGGGTTCGCGTGCGCGCCGTGCTCATCCTCTTAGGCCTTCTTGCTCTTGGTCGAGGGTTTTGCGGCCGGCTTCTTGGTTCCGGTCTTTGCTGCCGTCTTTGCCGAGGCCTTTGCGGTGCTCTTGGCAGCGGTTTTGGTTGAAGCCGGTGCGACCCGCCCCTGCACGTAGGTGATGACATGGCCGACGGTGGTGAGGCCGACCAGATCCTGGTCGGGGATCTGCAGATTGAAGACCTCTTCGATGCGATACAACATTTCAATGACCGCCATCGAGTCCAATCCAAGATCCTCCCGCAAGTGATGCGTCGGCGCGATCGTAGCCGCATCCCGCTTCAGATAATCCGCCAGTGCCTGAACGATCTTGTTGGAAACGTCTGTTGTGTTGGCCATGCCCAAGTTCCTTCGTTCCTTACCTGGTGAGTCGCTCGTCGACCGCTGTCGCGCCGGACAGGGATCAGGAGGAGACAGTCTTTAACACGACGGCCGCGTTGTTGCTGCCGAACCCAAATGCATTGATCAGGGCCACTTTTGCCTTGCGCGTTTGCTGGTCCTTGGACAGGCCCGCCAGGAGACAAGCCGGATCGGGATCGTCCAGGTTCAGCGTGGGATGCACCTGTCCGCTCGTGAGCGTGAGGGCCGACACCACCCCGGCCAGCGATCCAGCCGCGCCCAACGTATGGCCCACCAGCGACTTCGTGGCATTGACGGCAAGTTTGTCAGCTCGTGATTTAAACACCAGGCGAATGGCTTTCACCTCCACCGCATCGCCGACCGTGGTCGACGTCGCGTGGGCGTTAATGTAATCCACCTGTGCCGGCGTCACGTCCGCATCCTTGAGGGCCAGCCGCATGGTCGTGGCGACTTCCTCGCCGTCCTCCCGGGGGATGACCATGTGATGGGCTTCACTCGTGGCAGCATACCCGGCCACTTCGGCATACATCCGGGCCTTGCGTTTCTTCGCGTGGGCGAGCGATTCAAGGATCAGGGCGCCGGCGCCTTCCCCCATCACGAACCCGTCTCGTCCACGATCGAAGGGACGTGAGGCTTTCTCCGGGGCATCGTTATACTTCGTGGAGAGGGCCCGAAGCGAGCAAAATCCTGCAAAGACCAGGGGCGTGATGCTGGCGTCGGCGCCGACCACGATCACGGCGTCGGCTGTGCCGGCGCGAATGGCGTGCATGGCCTGTCCCAGCGCATGGGCGCTCGAAGAACAGGCGGTGGAAATCGTGAGATTGGGACCTTTCGCTCCATAGACCATGGCCACGATTCCGGAGGCGGAATTCAGGGTGATCACCGGGATAAAATTCGGATGCACCCGGTGGGGACGTTTCTGTTCATAGAGTTGCGTGATTTCGCGCTCGCCCATCACCATCCCGCCCATACCGGCGCCGACGATCACGCCCACCCGGTGCGGGTCTTCACGCTCCATCTTGAAATCGGCATCGGCCAGCGCTTCCTTGGCGGCCACCAGGGCAAACTGGGCATACCGATCCACGCGATCGCCCTGGCCTGAGGGGAGGTACTGATCGGGTGAAAAGTCGACGATGCGCCCGGCGACCCGCGACCGATAGCCTTCCAGCGGAAACGGATCAAACGAGGGAATGGCGGAAATGCCGGATCGGCCTTCCAGCGCCGCTTTCCAGAACTGCGGGACGCCGATGCCGATGGGGGAGACGACTCCCAGCCCCGTGATGACAACCCTCGTCGACATAGAACCCTTTCACTGCCGCGTGAGAATGGTGTGTGCGGCCTGTCTACTTACCGCACGGGGGCGCCACAGTCAATGCTGAGGACCTGACGGACGCGAGAACGCCGTTGGCGGACTCCTTCAGCGTCCGGTCAGTAGCGTACCTTCAACAGCAGATACAATCCGAACGTCAGAAACACCACATTGGCCATCCATCCGGCCAGCATCGGTGCGAGTGCCCCTCCGCGCCCGAGCGCAATTGCTACGGAGTGCGTGGACCAATAGAAAAACCCTACGGCCATCGCCTGGCCGATGCCCATGGCCATCCCGCTCCCGCGGACACCCGTGCGACGAAGACTCAAGGCGATGCCGACGATTACCATGATGAGCGTCACACAGGGAAAGGCGATGCGCCCGTAGTAATCCGTCAGCAGGCGCGGGAGGAGTGTGCCGCCCAATTGCAGCCGATCGACGTATGCGCGAATCTCGCGCAAGGTCATGGTTTCAGGGTCCAGCTCCGCCCAGGTGGTGAAATCGTCGGGAATGTGGGGAAGTGCGAGCGCCTGTGTCTGAAAACTGCTGACCAAGACCGTGCCGTCCTCGCGGAAGGTCCGGTTGATGCCGTCCTGTAGGGCCCAACCTTGCGGGGAATAGGCTGCGCGTTTGGCCTCGGCGATTTCCTGGAGTTGGAATGTCGGGCTTAAGCGATAGAGACGGATGTTGCGCAGTACCGCGCCGCCAGGATCGATCGTGTCGATGTTCATCAAGGTCTGGCCGCCGAGGCTCACCCACGGCTGTGCCGCCTTCAGCGACACCGGTGTCGTGCGTTTTTCGATCTGCGTCGTCTTGATCTGCTCGGCTTTGGCCAGGGCCAGGGGAATGACGGTGGAACTGAACAGGAACAGCACCATCGCCAGCACCGTACCCAGAAAGATAAACGGGGAGGTAATCCAATAGAGACTGATCCCGCAGCTGCGCATGGCCGTGATTTCATGGCTGCGCGACAGCAGGCCGATGGTCAACAGGGTCGCCATCAATACCGCCAGCGGGGCGATCTGATACGAGATCGCCGGCATCTTCAAGACAAAATAGGCCAGCACGTCCAACGCATGCGCGTCATACCGCAGGAACCGGCGGACTTTTTCAAAGAAGTCGATGACGAGGTAGATCGTCATGAGCCCGGAGAAGCACATGCCGAAAATCTTCACGTACTCACGCAGCATGTAGCGGAAGAGAATGTTCATGGTGTTATTGCCGGCTCACGCGGTAGAACCACAGAATTGTCACGATCGTGAAGATCACATTGGGTAACCAGGCACCGGCAAACGGGGAGATCCAGAGTGTGGTGACCAGAAATTCACAGGCGACATTGATGACATAGTACGCGATCACGACGAGCACGCCGACCGCAAATCCGCCGATGCTGCCGGAGCGTTTGGAGACAATCCCGACCGGCACGCCCAGAATACAAAACACCAGCGACGCCGCCGGGAATGCCAAGTCCTTATAGTATTCCATCATGCGCCGGAGGGCGTTGGTATCGGTCCAGTTGGAGCTCTCCAACTTCGCACGGATGACCTCCATCGGCGTGCGCTCTTCGGCGCCGTACAGGCTGGCGCTGATGCTCAACTTGAGGTCGTACGCCGCGAACGAAATTTTCTGATACTCCTCGGGGTTTTGGGGGCGGCTGTGAATCACACCGTTCATCAGCCGGAGTGCCACCTGGCTGCTGACCGGGTCGGTCATGACCTGGTACTGCTGTGCCACGATGATGCGCGGGTCGGCCGGGTTTCGTTCGTCGGCTACAAAAATCCCGCGATTGTCCCGTCCCTCCTGCGCGTCCGGTACATAGATCACCATCTTAGGGATGGCTTCATTAAAGACGCCGCGATCGAGTTCCAGTACGAGTTCGTCGCGCAGCAGATTCAGCGCCACCTTCTTCATATTGACGTTGCTCCAGGGCTGACCGTACTGCGCCATGATGAGCGTCAACCCGCAGACCAATGCCGCAAACAGAAACACCGCTTGCGACAGCCGCAGCAGGCTGAACCCGGCGGCGCGCATGGCCACCAGTTCCTTATCGAGCGACAGTCGACCGAAGGCCGTAATGGAGGCGATGATGCCGGCAATGGGCAGCGTCAGCACGAGGAACGAGGGCAGCAGATGGGCAAACACCTTGAGCACCGACAGGAAGCCGATGCCCTTCGTGACCAGCAGCTCTACCAGGCGAAGCAATTCCTTCGTGAGCATCACGAAGCAGAGCGCGCCCAGACTGATGCAAAACGGGGAGAGGAGTTCGCGAAAAATGTAACGATCGAGGATGGTGTGCAGCACGGGGGCGGTCGGGGTCCTACATCGGAAGATTGGTTGCTGCACTATAGAAGAGTCTGCCTGGGTTGTAAACAGATCAGATAGGCCAGGGCCAAAAGATACGCTTGACAAGCAGTGCACCCCATGGTACATCGCTGCGCACTTTTCTGTAGGTCAAGATGGTTCGGGTTGATCATAGTCTCAACGCCCCCGGAAGTGCCACCGCGCCCGCCGCTGTTCTCTCTCTCTTTTTATCGTCATTATTCCATGCCAAGCAGGTCAGCGGCGCTGAAGCGCCCATTATGTTCGTGCGTTGAGAAAAGGAGGACCGTATGAAGACGAAGGGCACGGTGAAGTGGTTCAATGATCGCAAGGGGTTCGGATTTATCCGGCTCGATGGCGGAGACGATGTCTTTGTGCATTACTCTGCGTTGCAGGGCGATGGATTCAAAACCTTGAAAGAGGGTGAGAACGTCGAGTTCGACATCGTCCAAGGTGCCAAAGGCCCCCAGGCGGCCAACGTGTTGAAGGACCTCGCGCCGGCTCCTTAGACGGCTGGGCCTCTACGTAGTCCAGCGGCCCCTCCGCCGTATCGAGGGGCCGCAGGTTTCCCCGGCAGACACCAGCTCGAACACCCGCTCCAGACGCCGCGTTTACGCTGTCGCGCTTTTATCCATTTGTTTGACAAAGAATTCGTTGACTGTTAGCGTGGACTCTCAACGTCGGGTGAGGAGTCTTCTTGGCTGTCGACCGCCGAACAGTGCTTCAGAACGCGCAGCTCTTCGCGTCCAAAGGGCAGTACGAGGCAGCCATCGCCGAATGGCGGAAGCTGACCACGGACACGCCCGCCGACGGCACCGTCTTCAACTCCATCGGCGACCTCCAACTCAAACGCAATGCCACCCCCGACGCCGTCGCCGCGTTCCTCCAGGCGGCCGGCGCGTTCCGTTCGGAAGGATCGGTCCTCAAGGCCATTGCCGCCTACAAGAAAATTCTCAAAGTCGATCCGACCCGCATCGACATCTATCGGCATCTCGGCGATCTCAACGCGGAACGCGGCCTCTTGAGCAGTGCCGTCCAAGATTATTTGACGGCAGGCAAACACTACGCGAAGGACGGACGGAACAAAGAAGCGCTGGAGATCTACCGAAAAATCGTCGCGCAAGACCCCTCGAACATGGACGCACAGCTCCGCGTCGCGGAACTCTGTGTGCAGGAAGGGCTGGTCGACGAAGCCATACGGATGTACCTCCAGCTCGGACGGGAACAGTCTGCCGCGCAACAGTATGAGCAGGCCAAAGCCATGTATACCGCGGTGCTGCGGCTCGATCCGGAGAACGCCGAGGCCAAAGAAATCACGACGATGATGGAGACGAGCGGTGGCCCGTCGTCCGCCTCCGCGCGGGTAGTCAAACCGGCCGCGACCGCGTCCAAACCGGGAGATGCCGGCGATTTGATGGCCGAAGCCACCCGCCGGATCGAAGAAGGTCAGTATGCAGGCGCCGAGGCGATGTTGACCCAACTGTTGAGCCGCGAGCCGGGCAATCCTGAAATCTGTCAACTCCTGGCGCGCATGCACCTTCTGCAGGGGAACCTGGTGGTGGCGCTCGGGGAGTATCGATTCCTGGCCGGAGGTGCCCTCCGTGCGCAGGATTACGTGATGGCGGAGTCTCTCATCTCGGACTATCTCAAGGTGGAGCCGGCGTCCGTCCCCATGTTGGAACTGCTGGGCGAGCTGTATCAGGAAAAAGGCGATCCCGCGACGGCGTCGCAGCATTTCGGACGAGCGGTCGAAATCCTGCTGGAGCATCCGGAGCCAGGCATGCCCACATTGCCGGCCGAGCTGTTTGAAAAGGTGCAGGCGCTGGCGCCGGGCAGTGCCATCGCGCGTAAGCTTGCGCCGGCGTTCGATCCCAACGCCGGATCGATTCCCGAACCGGAACCTCTCGCGCCCATGGTGGAGGAGGTCCCGACACCGACGTCTGAGCCGGAACCGGCGACGGTGGTTCTGACCGCGGAAGCCGTGGCGGAGGCGCCGTTCAGAATTCTGGATGCCTCCGCGCCTCCTGTCGAACCTGCCCCCGTGTCGCCGTCTTCCATAACAAATCCGGTCGTGGCACAAGTTGCAGCGCCAACCGTCCAGCCTGCCGGGCCCGTGCTGGAGACCGTGTCTCCGGCGGCTCCTCCGGCGGTCCCTCCTGTTGTCGAACCTCCTGCCGAACCCGTGGATGCAGAAACCCGATACGCCCTCGGCATGGCGTATAAGGACATGGGGTTGTGGGAAGAGGC
>WBZT01000843.1_pt1 | contig 23916 bp, 17 predicted proteins | sample 5204241 | NCBI WGS metagenome assembly WBZT01 (sample SAMN12344358, study PRJNA552823) | activated sludge metagenome | biome: Activated sludge suspended growth; feature: Nitrification reactor; material: Wastewater; isolation source: activated sludge from nitrification reactor of wastewater... | reverse complement strand
GGGCGGGATGCTCACATCGCCCCGGGGCGGGACCATCGTCTGATCGGACTAAGAATCCGGGCGAATCTGCGCGCCGGCATCGTCGATGCGCGCCCGCATGCCGCCGATCAATGCGTGGCGCGCGCTAGTCCTTCCAGACGATGCCGGCCGCAGCGACGGCACGGACGATGTTCTGTTCACTATTGACTAGACCCAGGAGCGGTGCGGCATGGATGCGTACAAGATGTACATCAACGGCGAGTCGGTCGATGCCATCGGCGGCAAGACGATGCCGGTGATCGACCCGGGCAGCGGCGAGACCTTCGCCACCGTGCCCTGCGGCGACGAACGCGACGTCGAAGCCGCCGTCGCGGCCGCGCGCGCGGCCTTCGATTCGGGCGTCTGGAGCGAGAAGTCGCCGTCCGAGCGCGCGCAGATCATCATCCGCTTCGCCGACCTGGTCGAGGCCGCATCGGGCCAGATCACGATGGCCGACAGCCGCAGCATGGGCGGCACGCCGTCGTGGGTCGGCGGCGGGCTGTGGGTGGCGGCCAACACGATGCGCAACATCGCCTGGTACGCCGCCAACCGCTTCGTCTGGGAAGAGGAAGTCCCGTTCTCGGGCAACATCTACGCCTTCGGCGGCAACGTGCTGCGCCGCGAGCCGATCGGCGTGTGCGCCGCGATCGCGCCCTGGAATGCGCCGTACATGATGGCGCCGTGGAAGCTTGCGCACGCGCTCGCGATGGGCAACACGATCGTGCTCAAGCCCGCGTCGACGACGCCGCTGTCGGCACTCATCATGGCCGGCCTGGCCGACCAGGCGGGCTTCCCGAAGGGCGTCGTCAACGTCGTCACCGGCCCCGGCGCGTCGATGGGCGAGGCGCTGTGCCTGCACCCGAAGGTCGACAAGGTCTCGCTCACCGGCAGCAGCGAGGTCGGCAAGCACATCATGTCGCGCGCCGGCGCGACGCTCAAGCAGCTGTCGCTCGAGCTCGGTGGCAAGTCGGCGAGCATCGTGCTCGAAGACGCCGACCTCGACATCGCGGTCGACGGCGCCGTCACCGGCGGCTTCCAGAACGGCGGCCAGGTCTGCGTCGCCGGCTCGCGCGTGCTGGTGGCGCGCGCCATCTACGACGAGTTCCTGCAGCGCCTGGAGCGGCGCATGAAGGATCTCGTGGTCGGCTACCAGATGATGCCGGGCACGAAGATCGGGCCGCTGGCCAGCGCCAAGCAGCTCGAGACGGTGCAGAAGTACGTCGACATCGGCAAGGCCGAGGGTGCGCGCGTGCTGTGCGGCGGACAGCGCCTGAAGGTGCCGGGCTTCGACGCCGGCTGCTACTTCGAGCCCACGGTCTTCGTCGACGTCAAGAACAGCATGCGCATCGCGCGCGAGGAGATCTTCGGCCCCGTGCTGGTCGTGCTGCCGTTCGGCAGCGACGACGAGGCGATCGCCATGGCCAACGACAGCGAGTACGGCCTGGCCGGCGCCGTGTGGTCGCGCGACGCGGCGCGCGCGCGCCGCGTGGCCGAGCGCGTGCGCACCGGCACGATGTGGATCAACGAGGTCGCGGTGCTGTCGGACTTCCTGCCCTTCGGCGGCATCAAGAGCAGCGGCGTCGGCCGCGAGTTCGGCGACGAAGGGCTCAGGGCCTACACGCAGACCAAGGTCATCTACACGTCGAACGAGGGCACGCCCAACCGCAGCACCTTCAACTCGATCCTGCCGTTTCCGCAGAAGACGGCGTTCACGTTCTACCAGCCGACCAAGCTGGTGGTGGGGCCGAAGTCGATTGCCAATCTGCACAACGAACTGCGGCTGGCCGGCGCGCGGCGCGCCGTCATCGTCACCGACAAGGGGCTGCGCGCGGCCGGCATCGTCGATCTCGTGCAGCGCGCGGGCGCCGACCGCATCGCCGGCGTGTTCGACGGCGTCGTCCCCGACCCGAACTACGAGTGCAGCCAGGAGGCGATCGACTACTGCCGCTCGGTCGGCGCCGACGCCGTGGTCAGCCTGGGCGGCGGCAGCTCGATCGACTGCGCGAAGCTGACCGTGGTGGCGCTGACCAACGGCGGCTCGGCGATCGAAAACATGGGCCTGATGCGGCTGGACAGGCCGCTGCTGCCGCACATCGTCGTGCCGACGACGCACGGCACCGGCAGCGAGGTTACGCTGGGTGCGGTGATCACCAACAGCCAGCTGCACAAGAAGTTCTTCCTCGCCGATGCGCGGCTGATCCCGCACGTGGCCATCCTCGATCCGACGCTGGTCACCGGGCTGCCCAGGTCCGTCACCGTCGGCACCGGGATGGACGCGCTCACGCACGCCATCGAAGGCCTGGTGACGCCGGCGGCCAACCCGGTCACGACCGCCGTCGGCCTGCACGCGGTGCGCATGGTGGCCGAGCATCTGCCGCGCGTGGTGGCCGACGGCAAGGACATCGTGGCGCGCCAGGGCATGCTCGTGGCGGCGACGCTGGCCGGCATCACGCTCGGCCCGGGTCTGGGCGTGGCGCACTCGTTCGCGCATACGGTCGGCACGCTGTTCGGCGTGCACCACGGCACCGGCTGCGGCATCGGCCTGCTGCAGGCGATGCGGTTCAACCGCGAGCACGCCTCCAAGCAGCTCGCGCAGGTGGCGGTGGCGCTGGGCGTCGACACGCGCGGCATGAGCGACCTGGAGGCGGCCGACGCTGCAACCGCTGCGGTCGAGGCGCTGATGAAGCAGGTCGGCGCGCCGATGCACCTGACCGACACCGGCCTGGAGCGCAACGCCGTGCTGGCACGCATCGGCGAGATCATCGCCGGCACGATGAGCGACCTGAACTGCGGCTCGAATCCGCGTCCGGTCACCGATCCGAACGCGGTCGCCGAGCTCGTCCAGGCCGCGATCTGAAGACGTCGGAGCCCCGGCCGCGGCAGACGCGGCCGGGTGCGGTGCGCAGCGCCGCGCTGCGGTGCCCTGACGGCTGCAATCCATTCCTGCGGGTTTACATAATGAACCTTGTCGCGCGCACAAGCGCGGGCGGGTGCCGTCGCAACCCGCGGCGCCGACACACGCGCGCCAGCGTGCCGCAGGTCGAAGAGTCGCGCCCCGATGCGCGTCGCCGCGAGCCCCGGCGCGCTGCTAGTCCGCTTGAATGATTTGCACCACGCCGCGCGTGTCTATGGTTTATCGTCGCGCGCGCGACCCATAGCCCCAAAACATTCTTCGGAGACATGCCCATGGACACTTTCGTCACCGGCGGCACCGGCTTTATCGGCCGTTTCCTAGTCGGTAAGTTGCTCGACCGCGGTGAGACGGTGCACGTGCTGGTGCGCCCGGGCTCGCAGGCCCGCTTCGAGCAGCTTCGCAGCCGCTACGCGGCCGCGGGCGAGCGGCTGCGCGCGGTGAGCGGCGACCTGGCACAGCCGCGGCTCGGCCTGTCCGACGCGGCGCTGCAGGAGTTGAAGGGCAAGGTCAGGCACTTCTACCATGTCGCCGCGATCTACGACGTCGGCGCCAATGCCGAGGTGCAGCAGGTGGCCAACGTCGAGGGCACGCGCAACGCGGTGCGCGCGGCCGAGGCGCTCGGCGCGGGGTGCTTCCACCACGTCAGCTCGACCGCGGTCGCCGGCATGTACGACGGCGCCTTCAGCGAGGACATGTTCGACGAAGCCGCCGGCTCCGACATCCCGTACTTCAAGACCAAGCACGACGCCGAGGTCGTCGTGCGCAAGGACTGCCAGGTGCCGTGGCGCATCTACCGCCCCTCGTCGGTGGTCGGCCACTCGCAAAGCGGCGAGATCGACAAGATCGACGGCCCCTACTACGGCTTCACGCTGCTCAAGAAGATCCGCCGGCTGCTGCCGCCGTGGTTCCCGCTGCTCGGCCTCGAGCTCGGCCGCTTCAACGTCGTGCCGGTCGACTACGTGGTCGACGCGCTGGACTACCTCGCGCACCTGCCGGGCCAGGACGGCGAGTGCTTCCACCTCGTCGACCCCGAGCACTACAGCGGCGGCGAACTGCTCAACATCTTCGCCGATGCCGCGCACGCGCCGCGCTTCACGGTCCGGCTGGATTCGAAGGTCTTCTCGTTCATGCCGGCGGGCCTGACGACGATGCTGGGCAAGCTGCCGCCGATCAAGCGCGTGGGCGCCTCCATCATGCACAGCCTCGGCGTGCCGCCCGGCGCGGCCGGCCTGCTGAACTGGAACACGCGCTTCGAGTCGCGCATGACGCGCAAGGCGCTCAAGGGCAGCGGCATCGAGTGCCCCAAGCTGCCGAGCTACGCGCACCGCCTCTGGTACTACTGGGAGACGAACCTCGACCCGGCGCTGTTCGTCGACAACTCGCTCGAAGGCAACGTGCGCGGCAAGCTGGTGATCATCACCGGCGGCGGCACCGGCATCGGGCTGGCCGCGGCGCATCGGCTGGCACGCGCCGGCGCACGCATCGTGATCTGCGGGCGCACGCTGGAAAAGCTCGAGGAGGCACAGAAGGCGCTGCAGGCCGAAGGCGGTATCTGCCACATCTACCAGGCCGACCTGGCCGACATGCCGGCCTGCGACCGCTTCATCGACCAGGTCATGGCCGACCACGGCGCGATCGACATCCTGATCAACAACGCCGGGCGCTCGATCCGCCGCGCCGTCGAGTTCGCATACGAGCGCTTCCACGACTACGAGCGCACGATGCAGATCAACTTCTATTCGCCGCTGCGCCTGACGCTGCGCGTGCTGCCGGGCATGAGCGAGCGCAAGTCCGGGCACATCATCAACATCTCGTCGATGGGCGTGGTCGGCCCGCCGCCGCGCTTCTCGGCCTACATCGCGTCCAAGTCGGCGCTCGAGGGCTTCACGCGCGTGGCCGAGACCGAGTTCGTGGACCGCAAGATCCACTTCACCAACATCAACATGCCGCTGGTGCGCACGCCGATGATCGGCCCGACCAAGGCCTACGACTACGCGCCCACCCTCACCCCCGAGGAGGCGGCCGAGATGGTGGTCGACGCGATCGTGCACAAGCGCAGCCGCATCATGAGCGACATGGGCCGCTTCCAGCAGATCTGGAACGTGATCTCGCCCAACACCTATGCGGTGGCGATGAACTCGACGTTCCGCATGTTCGAGGATCCGCACGAGGCCAAGGACAAGAAGCCCGCGGCGCTCGAGGCCCCGGCCGAGCCGACCAGCGAGCAGGTGGCGATGGCCGCGCTGCTCAAGGGCGTGCACTACTGAGCACGCCCCGGGGCCGGGCTGCACCCGGCCCCGGCCCGCGCTAGCGCTCGCCGGTCAGCTCGCGCGGCCGACGGCGTAGCGCGGCGCCTGCGTCGACGCCCGGTGGATCGGCCTTCGCGGCACAGGTCATCAGCCGTCAGGCAGCCCCAGTTCCGCCCAGCGCCCCTGCACCCAGGTCTGGCAGTTTCCGATGCCCGTGGCGCCGGTGGCGCTGTCGCGCAGCTCGACGAGGCAGTCGCGGAACTGGTTGAGCCGCGCCACCGCCTCGGGCGTCGAACAATCGGCGAAATGCTCGCCTTCGACCGCGAGGCGCCCGCGCCACTGGCCGTGGTACCTGCCGTCGAAGCCGTGATACAGGCCCGCGCCGAGATGGAAGCCCGTGTCGCCGAGCACGCGCACCGCCAGGCTGCGCGCGCTGCCGTCGGCCATCGCGAGCGCGAACTCGCCGCCCAGCAGCCGCTTGTTGCGCGCGTCGAAGCGCAGCCGCGGATCGAGGCGCGCCAGCGGCTCGCGCCGGCCATCGGCGAACTCGAAGCCGCCCTGCACCTTCTCGTGCCGCCAGCCGTCGCCGGCGTAGACGAGGTAGTACTGCATGAAGGCGTAGTCGTCGCCGGTCGCCGTGCTGAAGAGCACCGGGTTCCAGACCGCGAGCACGCGCGGCGCCTGGGCATCCATCGGATCGGGCTGCAGGTCGGCCAGCGGCGCGCCGACGGCCGGGCGCACGCCCCACGAGTGATCGCGCGTCATGACCCAGCCCTGGGGCGTCACGTCGATGCGCCGTCCTTCGAGCTCGACCCAGCCGCGCGCCACACCGACCTGGTGGTAGCGCAACTGGTCGGCGCTGCGCCGGTAGCCGGTGAGCGTGCGCCGGTCCTCGCGTTCCTCGAGCGCACAGGGCACGCGGCCCTCGAGCTCGAGCTCGTAGGCCAGCGGCTGCGTCGCGTTGCGCTCGAGCGCGATGCGCACGCGGCGCAGCGGCTCGACGACCTCGTAGCGCAGCGGCCCGACGTCGATGCGATCGGGGTCGGCATCGAGCGCGCGGCTGGCGCGCACGCTCCACTGCTGCACGCCGCGGCTCGCGCCGCCGTAGCCGTCGACGACGTTGCGGTTGACGTACTTGCCGAAACCGAAGTTCACCGACATCGAGCCGTCGCGCGCGCACGCCATGCCGCAGACCTTCTCGGTCCACGCATGGTCGGTCTGCAGCACGCTGGCATGCGTGTCGACGATCTGGTGGTTGAAGAACTCGTCGGCTGCGACGAGCGGTCCGATGCTGCCGGTCATGGCACGCCTCCATTTCTCCGCTTCGGGGAGCGAGCCCAAAGCGGGCCCCTGCGCGCGCCAGCCCCAGGGCGGGTCGGGCGCGCCCGCCATCATGCCCGGTGACGGGGCATGCGTTCCGCATCACGCCGCACGGGCCGCGCCACCAGACGCCGGCGCAGGCGCGCCGCTAGCGCCGTGCCTGCGTCCGATGCGCCAGAAACCACCGATACGCGTCGCGCAGGCCGTCCTCGAGCCCGATCGTCGCGCGCCAGCCGAGCGCGGTGAGGCGCGAGACGTCCAGCAGCTTGCGCGGCGTGCCGTCGGGCTTGCTCGCGTCCCACGCCAGCCGCCCGCCGAAACCGGTGACGCGCGCGATGGTCTCGGCGAGCTCGCGGATCGTGCAATCCACCCCCGTGCCGACGTTGATGTGGCTGAGCATCGGCTGCGTGTGCTGCCGGTACACCTCGGGCGGCAGCTGCATCACGTGCACGCAGGCCGCGGCCATGTCGTCGACGTGCAGGAACTCGCGCCGCGGCGCGCCGCTGCCCCAGATCACGACCTCCGGCGCGCCCGCCTGCACCGCCTCGTGAAAACGCCTCAGCAGCGCCGGGACGACGTGCGAGTCCTCGGGGTGGAAGTTGTCGCCCGGGCCGTACAGGTTGGTGGGCATCACGCTGCGGTAGTCGCGCCCGTGCTGGCGGTTGAAGCTCTCGCACAGCTTGATGCCGGCGATCTTGGCCACCGCATACGGCTCGTTGGTGGGCTCGAGCGGCCCGCCGAGCAGCGCCTCCTCGCGCATCGGCTGCGGCGCCAGGCGCGGGTAGATGCACGACGAGCCGAGAAACAGCAGCCGCTGCACGCCGGCCCGGTGCGCGGCCTGCACGACGCTGCACTCGATCATCAGGTTGTCGTGGATGAAGTCGGCCGGGTAGGTGTCGTTGGCGTGGATGCCGCCCACCCTGGCCGCCGCCAGCACCACCTGCGCGATGCGCTGGCGCGCGAAGAAGTCGCGCACCGCCGCCGGGTCGGCCAGGTCGAGCTCGGCGTGCGTGGCGCTCACGATCGGCCCCAGCCCCAGCGCCTGCAGCCGGCGCACGATCGCCGAGCCCACCATGCCGCGGTGGCCGGCGACGTAGATGGCGCCTTCGGCAGCGGCGTTCATTGCGCGCTCTCGCGCGCCATGGCCACGACGTGCCCGTGCGCCTCGAGCAGCGCGTGGCGCCGCGCGACCTCGAGGTCGGCGGCAACCATCTCGGCGCACATCTGCTGCGCCGTGATCTCGGGCACCCAGCCGAGCCGGGCCCGGGCCCGGGAAGGGTCGCCCAGCAGCGTCTCGACTTCGGCCGGGCGGAAGTAGCGCGGATCGACGGCGACGATGCAGTCACCGGGCTTCACTGCCGGCGCCTTGTCGCCGCTCACCGCGGCGACGAACGCCCGCTCGTCCACGCCCCGGCCCTCGAAGCGCAGCGTGAGGCCCAGCTCGGCCGCCGCCCAGCGCACGAACTCGCGCACCGAGTACTGCACGCCGGTGGCGATGACGAAGTCCTCGGGCGCACCTTGCTGCAGCATCAGCCACTGCATGCGCACGTAGTCCTTGGCGTGGCCCCAGTCGCGCAGGCTGTCGAGGTTGCCCAGGTACAGGCACTTCTCGAGGCCCTGCGCGATGTGGGCCAGCCCGCGCGTGATCTTGCGTGTGACGAAGGTCTCGCCGCGGCGCGGGCTCTCGTGGTTGAACAGGATGCCGTTGCAGGCGTAGATGCCGTAGGCCTCGCGGTAGTTGACGGTGATCCAGTACGCGTACAGCTTGGCCACCGCGTACGGGCTGCGCGGGTGAAAGGGCGTCGTCTCCTTCTGCGGCGTCTCCTGCACCAGGCCGTACAGCTCGCTGGTGCTGGCCTGGTAGTAGCGCGTGGTCTTCTCGAGGCCGAGGAAGCGGATCGCCTCGAGCAGCCGCAGCGCGCCGATCGCGTCGACGTCGGCGGTGTACTCGGGCGCCTCGAAGCTCACCGCCACGTGGCTCTGCGCGCCCAGGTTGTAGACCTCGTCGGGCCGCACCTGCGCCAGGATGCGCGTGAGGTTGGACGAATCGGTGAGGTCGCCGTAGTGCAGCCGGAAGCGCGGGTGCGGCACGTGCGGATCCTCGTACAGATGGTCGACACGCTGCGTGTTGAACAGCGACGCGCGCCGCTTGATGCCGTGCACCTCGTAGCCCTTGGCGAGCAGGAACTCGGCGAGGTAGCTGCCGTCCTGGCCGGTGATGCCGGTGACGAGGGCCTTCTTCGGTGCGCTCATGAGCAGCCGCCCGCGCACGGGCGGACGGGTGAAATCGAGGTGCACGATGGTAAGCGCACGCCGGGCGCAGCCGCCTTGCGGGTGCCTGCGCCGGCTGCGAACCGCTCGCGGCCGCACGGTCGGCGGCATCGACCTGCGGCCTCGACCGGCGCATCGGGCGACACTCGTAGCGCGCGCGGCGCCGGGCAGCGGGCGCAGCGTCAGAGGCGCGCCGCCGACAGCTCGAGGATCTCGTCGGTGACGTCTTCCTGGCGCACGCGCTGGTACTCGAGCGTCAGGCGCGTCTCGTTGCGTTCGATGTTGCTGTGCGCGGCGATCATTGCCTGCATGCGCGCCTGGTTCTCGGCCGCGTACGACAGGATCAGCGCCTCGCACAGGTCGGCACGCATGTACTCGACCGCGAGCTGTTCGAGCAGCAGGGCCGGCGGCAGGTTCGTCAGCGGCGCATCGGCGCCGGCACGGGCTCGCTCGTGGCCGGAAAAGCGCGCGAAGTCGAACGGCAGCAGCCAGCGCTGCACGACGCCGAACGAGCCCCCTTCGTCGGGGCTGCCGTGCACGAGCAGCACGCGGCGCAGCGCGCGCGCGGCGAGCGTGGCGTGCACGGCGTCGGCGAGGCGGTCGGCAAGCGCCGGCACCTCGGCGGTGCGCGCCGCCATCGAGGTCGACCACTCGGGCGTGTGGCCGCGGCTGGCCGCTGCCGTCTGGCCCCGGTAGCCGACGACGAAGAGGCGGCTCGGCGCCTGCGCGGCCAGCGGCAGCGCGACGTCGAGCATGCGTTCGTTGAAGGCGCCGACGAAACCCTGCTCGGCACACAGCGCCACCACCAGCGTGCCGTCGGGGTGCTGCGGCCGCGTCGAGCTGACGTGGTCGGTGGGCAGCGCGGCCAGCACCTGGCCGATGGCGCCGCCGATGGTCGCCGCGTACTGGCGGATCGCGCCGAGCTCGCGCCGCGCCTGCTGCGAACGGCTGGCCGCGATCGCGCGCATCGCGCCGATGACGCTGCCGAGCTGGCGCGTCGACTCGAGCTTGGCCGCGGCTTCGGCCAGGCGCGCGCTCATCCGGCCCCCCTGGCCCGGCGTGCCCGATGCGCTGCAAGCGATGCGCGCGCCAGACGGGGCTGCTTCATGCCGGCACGCCGTGGCGTTCGCCGGTCTGCGCGCCCACCAGCGCGCGCACCACATCGACGAAGCGCGCGCGGGTGGCGGCGTCCAGCGCGCCCGTGATCCCGCCGCCCGGCTCGCCGAGCCGGCCGTCGGCCAGCCGCGCCGGCAGCCGGCGCCAGACGTCGGCCACGACCGACGGCGCGCAGCCGTCGAGCACCCCTTCGGCCAGTGCGGCCAGCATCGCGATCTGCTCGGCCGGCTGCCGGGCGGCGAAGCGCGGCTGCACGAGCAGCGCACGGATGGCCTTGCCGCGCGCGATCTGCGCCTTGACGCGGGCGTCGGTGAGGGTGCCGAAGCGCGTGAACAGCTCCAGCTCGAGGAACTGCGCGTATTCCAGCCGCAGCCGGGCCGCGACGTCGCGCAGCGCCGCCAGCTGCGCCTTGCCGCCGACGCGGCTCACCGACAGGCCGACGTCGATGGCGGGGCGCTGGTTGGCCGCGAACAGGCCGGTGTCGAACACGATCTGGCCGTCGGTGATCGAGATCAGGTTGGTCGGGATGTAGGCGGCCAGGTTGCCGGCCTCGGTCTGCGCGATCGGCAGCGCGGTGAGCGAGCCGCCCCCTTTGGCCGCGCTCAGCTTGGCGGCGCGCTCGAGCAGGCGTGCGTGCAGGTAGAAGACGTCGCCCGGGTACGCTTCGCGCCCGGCCGGCTGGCGCGTGAGCAGCGCGAGCTGGCGGTGCGTGGCGGCGTGCTTGGTCAGGTCGTCGACGACGACGAGCGCGTGCTGCCCGCGGTCGCGGAAGTACTCGGCGATGCTGAAGCCGGCGAACGGCGCCACCCATTGCAGCCCGGCCGACGACGACGCCGACGCCACCACGAACACGCAGCGCTCGGGCGCGCCGTGCTCGCGCACGGCGTCGATGACCTGCTGCACCGCGTGCGCGCGCTGGCCGATCGACACGTACACGCAGATCACGTCGCTGTGCTTCTGGTTGACGATGGCGTCGACCGCCAGCGCCGTCTTGCCGGTGGCGCGGTCGCCGATCAGCAGTTCGCGCTGCCCGCGCCCGATCGGGAACATGGCGTCGACCGTCAGCACGCCCGTCGCCAGCGGCTCGCTCACCAGGTCGCGCTCGACGATCGCCGGCCCCGGGCGCTCGACGGGCAGGTACGCCTCGGCCGGCACCGGCTCGTCGCGGTCCAGCGGCCGGCCCAGCGGGTCGACGACGCGCCCGAGCAGCCCCGGGCCCACCGGCACGCGCAGCACCTCGCCGGTGCCGCGCACCACCGAGCCGGCCGCGACACTCGCGGCGTCGTCCAGCAGCACGGCGTCGAGCGCGTGCTCCTCGAGTGCAAGGGCGAAGCCCATGCGGTCGTTCTCGAAGCGCAACAGCTCGTGCAGCCGCGCCTGCGCCAGGCCCGAAACCACGGCGATGCCGTCGGCGGCGCGCATGACGTGGCCGATGCCGCTCGCTTGCGCGCCCAGCGGGGTGTGGGCGACGACCTCGCGGCTGCGCTGCAGCCAGTCGTCGTTCTTGGCGTCAACCGTGTTCATCGGCATGTTCGAGCGCAGCGTGGAGGTGTGCGAGATCGGCGCGCAGGTGGTTGCTGACCACCAGGCTCGGGCCGCGCAGCTCGACGCCGGCGATCAGCGCCGCGTCGACGAGCGGCTCGAGCGCGGCCTGGCACGCGAGCGCGCCGTGGATCGCCGCCGTGCAGGCCCGCAGTTCGTCGGGCTCGAGCGCGCGCGGCACGACCAGTTGCAAAGGCGTGGCGGCCTCGGCCAGCTCGCGGCGCTGGTTCGGCGGCAGCGCGCGCAGCCGGGCCGCCAGCCCATCGACGAAACCGGCGACCCGCGCCGCAGCCGGCAGGCGATCGAGCAGCCGGGCCGCGATGTCGATCGCCAGCGCCGCGGCGCGCTCCTCGCTGGCGCGCTCGTGCTCGGCGCGGCGGCGATCGAGCTCGGCCAGCGCCTGCCGGCGCAGCCGCTCGACGTCGGCCTGCGCGGCCGCCAGCATGCGCGTGCGCGCGCCCTGCGCGTCGGTTTCGGCGGCGGCCAGCGCCGCGTCGCGCGCCGCGGCGATCTCGGCCTGCTGCGCGGCCGCGGCGTCGGCCGCCATGCGGGCGCGCTCGCGCTCGCTGTCGGCGTCGGCCAGCAGCTTCGCGGCCGCTTCGCCGCGCTCGGCGATCACGCGCGCCACCGGACGGTACAGCACGCGCGACAGCAGCCAGATCAGGACCAGCGCGTTGACCGCCTGCAGCGCCAGCGTCCACCAGTCGATCTTCATCGCGCGCGGGCGTTCACTTGACGAACGGGTTGGCGAACAGCAGCAAGATGGCGATCACCAGGCAGTAGATCGCCATCGTCTCGATCATGGCCAGGCCGACGAAGAGCGTGCGCGAGATCGTTCCCGCCGATTCGGGCTGGCGTGCGATGGCGTCGAGCGCCGACGCCACGGCGCGCCCCTGCCCGAGAGCGGGGCCGATGGCGCCGAAGCTGACCGCAATCGAGGCGGCCATGATGCTGGCGACGGCGACGAGGTCGTTCATGGGTGTTCTCTCCGGTTCGTGGGGGATGACGGCTCGTGGCCGGCGGCTGCGGCCGGCTCCTGGTAGACGGCGGCGCCGATGAAGACCATCGCCAGGACGCTGAAGATGTAGGCCTGGATGGCGCCGATGAGCAGTTCGAGCGCCATGAACGGGATCGGCACGAACAGCCCGGCCAGCGACAGCGCGATGCCGACCACGAAGACGCCGGCCACGACGTTGCCGAACAGGCGCACCATGAGCGAGAAGATGCGCGTGATCTGCTCGACGAGGTTCAGCGGCACCATCAGCAGCCCGGGCTCGGCGAACGACGCCAGGTAGCCGCGCACGCCGTGCACGCGCAGCCCGTAGACGATGGTGGCGGCGAACACGATGCCGGCCAGCGCGGCATCGGTCTCCAGGCGTGCCGTGGGCGGCTCGACGCCGGGCACGAGCGACGACCAGTTGGCCACCAGCACGTAGACGAAGAGGGTGCCGATGAGCGCGCGGTACGGCGCCGGGTCGGCCTGCATCGTCTCGCGGATCTGGGTATCGAGTGTGTCCACCAGCAGCTCGAGCGCCGCCTGCCGCCGCGACGGACGCAGCGCGAGGCGCGCCGTCGCCAGCCGCGCCCCCAGCACCAGCACGAGCATGATGACCCAGGTGACGACGACCGCGCTGCTGATCGGCACCGGGCCGATCTGCCACAGCGTCTCGCCTTCCAGCGGTGAGCCGATCACGGCCGCCGCTTTCGCTTCAGCGCCCAGGTGCGCGCGCTCAGGAAGCCCGCGAATCCCGCCGCCAGCGCGACGAGCCCGCAGGCGACGAGCGCGGCGAGCAGCGCGGCGCTGAGCGCGATGCGCAGCAACTGCGTGGCCAGCGCCAGGCCCGTGCGGCCGCGGCTCAGCAGGTGCACCGTGTGCCGCAGCTGCGTGAAGTGCACCACGCCGGCGAGCCCGCCCACGAGCAGCCCGAGGGCGATGGCCGGGGCGGGAGACAGGGCGAGGCCCTGGGCGACGGGGAGGATCGGCCCGATCACGCGGCGCTCCTCACTGGCGCTGCATCCAGCGCCAGGCCAGCCACAGGCCGAGCGCCGCGCCCACCACCAGCAAGCCGGCCGCGAACGTGACGTCGGTGTGCAGCCAGCCGTCGAGCAGATGGCCGACGTAGGCGCCCAGCAGCATCGGCGTGACGATGGTCCAGCCGAGGACGCCGATCTGCACCAGCCGCAGCGTGACCGGCGTGGCGGGGTTGTCGCGTTCGGCCTGTTCGCGCCGGCGCGCGCGCTCGGCCGCCGCCGTGACCGGATCGGCCTTGTCCTGCGGCGGTTCGAGCGGCTCGGGCGGCGCGGGCGTGTTCATGACTCGACATGCCGGGTCGCCGGATGCAGGTAGCGCACCAGCGTGCGCAGCGTGCGCGTGTGCAGTTGCATCTGCTCGACGCGTGCGCGGCGCTCTTCGTTGAGCTGCTCGGCGCGCGCCGCGCGCACCGCGGCTTCGAGCTTCTCGATGCTGTCGCCGCGCACGGCGCCGCGGCAGGCCACGTGCAGCTGCGCGCCGCCGCTCATGCGCAGCACGCCGCCGGCCAGCGCGCAGTAGCCCTTCTGGCCGTCGGCGAGCTGCCAGCGCAGCACGCTGGGCACCAGCACCGTGATCAGGTCGGCATGCCCGCCCAGGATGCCGAAGCAGCCGCTCGCGTCCTCGCCGCGCACCGCCACCACGTCGGCGGCGTCGAGCAGGAGCTGCTGCGCGGTCGTGAGCACGAGGTGCAGGGGCCGCTTCATGCCGTCGCCTTCAGACCCGCCGCTTCCTTGGCCTGCGCCTCGTCCAGCGTGCCGATCATGTACAGCGAGTTCTCGCTCCAGCCGTCGCAGCGGCCGTCGAGGATGGCCTCGCAGCCGTCGAGCGTGTCGGCGAGCGCCACGCTGCGCCCCGGCATGCCGGTGAACGCCTCGGTGACCGTGAACGGCTGCGTCAGGAAGCGCTGCAGCCGCCGCGCGCGCTCGACCAGGCGCCGGTCCTCGACGCCGAGCTCCTCGACGCCCAGCAGCGCGATCACGTCCTGCAGCTGGCGGTAGTGCTCGATCACGCGCCGCACTTCGGTGGCGATGCGCACGTGGCGCTCGCCGAGCACGCCGGCGTCGAGCATGACCGACGACGAAGCGATCGGATCGACCGCCGGATACATGCCCTGCGCCGCCATCTCGCGCGACAGCACGACCATGCTGTCGATGTGCGCGGCCAGCGCCGTGACCGCCGGGTCGGTGAAGTCGTCGGCCGGCACGTACACGGCCTCGATCGCGGTGACGCCGATGCCGTTGACCGAGACGATGCGCTCCTGCAGCGCCGCGACCTCGTCGGCCAGCGTCGGCTGGTAGCCCACGCGCGAGGGCATGCGCCCGAGCAGGCCCGAGACCTCGGCACCGGCCTGCACGAAGCGAAAGATGTTGTCCATCAGCAGCAGCACGTTCTGCTGACGCTCGTCGCGGAAATGCTCGGCCATCGCCAGCGCCGTGAACGGCACGCGCCAGCGCGCGCCGGGCGGCTCGTTCATCTGCCCGTAGACGAGCACCGTGTGGTCGATCACGCCCGAGCGGCGCATGTCGAGCAGCATCTCGTGGCCTTCGCGCGAGCGCTCGCCGACGCCGGCGAAGATCGAGATGCCCTTGTAGCGCTCGACCATCGCGCGGATCAGCTCCATCACCAGCACCGTCTTGCCGACGCCGGCGCCGCCGAACATCGCCGCCTTGCCGCCTTGCACCAGCGGCGTCAGCAGGTCGATCACCTTCAGTCCCGTCGCGAACAGCGTGCTGGTGCCCGAGTGCACCGCCAGCGGCGGCGGCGCGCGATGGATCGGACGCCGCGGCACCTCGTCGGCGAGCGCGGCGCCGCCGTCGCCGGGGCGCCCGGTGACGTCGAGCAGCCGCCCGAGCACGGCCGGGCCCACCGGCACCTGCAGCGGCTGCCCGAGCGCGTGCGCCGCGAGCCCGCGCGCCAGACCCTCGGTCGATTCGAGCGCCACGGCACGCACGTCGGTCGTCGACAGCTGCGAGGCCACCTCGGCCAGCACGGTCGTGCCGTCGTCGCGCACGACCTGCACCGCCTCGCCGGCCGCCGGCAGCGGCGGCTGCGCGAAGCGCAGGTCGAGCACCGCGCCGCGCACCGCGGTCACCTGCCCGGCGTGATCGGTGTTCATTGCGCGCCCGCGTTCGTGCGTTGGTCACGACGCCGCGCAGGCATCGCGCGCGCGTCGGGCCGCGGCCGGTTCGCGACGCCGACGCCGACGCCGGGGTCGCTCCTCACTCGCCAAGCACGCGCCATCCGGGGCCTCCTCGAAGCGATCGACGCCGGTTGCGGATCGTCGCGCCCGTGAGGCGACGGCCCGAACCCCGAAAGCGCCGAGCGACGCACGGCGACGGATTGTCTGCCGCCGGCCCGCGCGCGGCGTTGACGGCGATCAGCCCGGCAGGCCTTCGTCGTCCAGTTGCCATGGGCCATGGCGATGCTCAGACGTACGCGCTCGTGTACGAGTACAGCGCCTTCATGTAGTGCGCGCGCTCGAAGGCATCGGGATCGGGGCACGACTGCTGCGACAGCGAGCCCTTCATCTGCTCGACCGAGTCGTACTCGCGCTCGATCATCCAGGCCTGCAAGCCGCGCACCAGCGCGCCGATGTGCTCGGGGCCGCGCTGCAGCAGGCTGCTGGCCAGCATCACGCAGTCGGCGCCCGCCAGCAGCAGCTTGAGCACGTCGTCGCTGGTGTGCGCGCCGCCGGTGGCGGCCAGGCCGGCGCCGATGCGCCCGCGCAGGATCGCGATCCACCTGAGCGCCAGGCGCAGCTCGTCGGAGCTCGACAGCATCATGTGCGGCGCGACTTCGAGCTCGTCGAGCATGATGTCGGGCTGCAGGAAGCGGTTGAACAGCACCAGCCCCTTGGCACCGGCGCGCGCCAGCCGCGCCGCCATGTTGGCCATGGCACTGAAGTACGGCGCCACCTTCACGGCGACCGGGATCTTCACCTGCTGCGTGACCGAGGCGACGAGGTCGATGTAGCGCTGCTCGACGTCGGCGCTCGAGTCGTCGATGCTGGCGGCGAGGAAGTAGACGTTGAGCTCGATCGCGTCGGCACCGGCCTGCTCGAGCTGGCGCGCCCAGCTCGTCCAGCCGCCGGGCGTGTGGCCGTTCAGGCTCGCGATCACCGGCACGCGCAGCACGCGCTTGGCCGCGGCGAGCAGCTCGAGGTACTGCTCGGGGCCGGTGCGCCAGTTCTGCATCTCGGGGAAGAAGCCGCGCGCCTCGGGCGACAGCTCGGCGCCGTACAGCATGAGGTTGTGCGCCGCCATCTCCTCGTGCTCGATCTGCTCCTCGAACAGCGACTTGAGCACGACCGCGGCGACGCCGCCGTCCTGCAGCCGCTCGAGACTGTCGATCGATCCGGTCAGCGGCGACGCCGCGGCGACGATCGGGTGCGCGAGCTCGAGCCCGAGCCAGCGGGTGCGAAGATCGACTTTCATTTGGCGCCCTCCTCGGCCTGCGGCATCGGCGCCGCCGCGGCGCCCTCCTCGGTGACGACGCGGCGCACGCCCGCGGCCTGCTCGTACAGCTGCCAGCGCGCATCGACGTCGTCCTGCGCGGCCTTCATCAGCAGCCTGGAACGCGCCGGATCGGCCTGCGCCAGCATCGCGTAGCGGCCTTCTTGCATCAGCACCTTCTCCAGCGGCAGCGTGGGCTTGCGCGAGTCGAGCTTGAGCGGCTGGTCGGCGCCGCCCATGGCCAGGCGCGGGTCATAGTGGTACAGCGTCAGGTAGCCGCTCTTGACCAGGTCGCGCTGGCGGCTCATGCCGACCGTCATGTCGATGCCGTGCGCGATGCAGTGGCTGTAGGCGATGATCAGCGACGGCCCCGGCCACGAGGCCGCCTCGCGGAAGGTGCGCACCGTGTGCACCGGGTTCGCACCCATCGCGACCTGCGCCACGTAGACGTTGCCGTAGGCCATCGCGATCATGCCGAGGTCCTTCTTGCCCACGCTCTTGCCGGCGGCGGCGAACTTGGCCACGGCGCCGCGCTGCGTCGACTTCGACGCCTGGCCGCCGGTGTTGCTGTAGACCTCGGTGTCGAGAACCAGGATGTTGACGTTGCGCCCCGACGCGAGCACGTGATCGAGGCCACCGTAGCCGATGTCGTAGGCCCAGCCGTCGCCGCCCACGATCCACACGCTGCGCTCGACCAGGCAGTCGGCCACCGCCGCCAGGCGTGCCGCCTCGGGTGCGTGCAGGCCGCCGAGGAGCGTCTTCAGGCGCGCGACGCGCTCGCGCTGCGCGGCGATCTGCGCATCGTCTTCCTGCACGGCGCCCAGCAGCTCGGCGGCGAGCGGCTCGCCGATCTCGCCGCGCAGGCGCTCGACCAGCATGCGCGCCAGCTCGCGCTGCGCGTCGATCGCCACGCGCATGCCGAGGCCGAACTCGGCGTTGTCCTCGAACAGGCTGTTCGCCCAGGCCGGCCCCAGCCCTTCGGCGTTGCGCGCCCACGGCGTCGTGGGCAGGTTGCCGCCGTAGATCGACGAGCAGCCGGTGGCGTTGGCCACGACCAGATGGTCGCCGTACAGCTGCGACAGCAGCTTGAGGTACGGCGTCTCGCCGCAGCCCGAGCAGGCGCCCGAATACTCGAACAGCGGCCGGCGCAGCTGCGAGCCGCGCAGCACGTCGATCGAGTCGAGCGGCGGGCGCACCTCGGGCAGCGTGAGGTAGAAATCGTAGTTCGCCCGTTCGGCCTCGAGGTGCTCGAGCTTGGGGCGCATGTTGATCGCCTTGTGCTTGACCACCTCCTTGCTGCGCGTGGGGCACACGTCGACGCAGATGCCGCAGCCGGTGCAGTCGTCGGGCGCGACCTGCAGGCTGTACATCATCGTGTCGAGCGCGCCGCCGTCCTTGCGCGCCCAGGGCACGGCCTTGAAGGTGGACGGCGCATCGGCGAGCGCGGCGGCCGCGAACACGTTCATGCGGATCGCCGCGTGCGGGCACACGAGCGGGCAGATGGCGCACTGGGTGCAGATCGTCTCGTCCCAGATCGGGATCTCGTGCGCGATGCTGCGCTTTTCCCATTGCGTGGTCGCGGTCGGGAAGCTGCCGTCCGCGGGCAGCGCCGACACCGGCAGCAAGTCGCCCTTGCCGTCGAGCATCAGCGCGGTGACGCGCTGCACGAAGTCGGGCGCGACGCCCGGAACCACGGGCCGGCGCCGCAGCGTGGCATCGGCGCGCGCCGGCAGCGCCACCTCGTGCAACGCGGCCAGCGAGGCGTCGACGGCGGCGAAGTTGCGCGCCAGCACGGTCTCGCCGCGCTTGCCGTAGGTCCTGCGGATCGCATCCTTGATGGCGCCGATCGCCTCGTCGCGCGGCAGCACGCCCGAGATGGCGAAGAAGCACGCCTGGGTGACGGTGTTGATGCGTCCGGCCAGGCCGGCCTGCCTGGCCACCGTGAGCGCGTCGACGACGTAGAACTTCAGCTGCTTGTCGAGGATCTGCTGCTGCGCCTCGCGCGGCAGCTGATCCCAGACCTCGTGCGGGCCCCACGGGCTGTTGAGCAAGAAGGTGGCCCCGGGGCGCGCGAGCGCGAGCACGTCGAGCTTGGCCATGAACTCGAACTGGTGGCAGGCGACGAAGTCGGCGTTCGAGATCAGGTAGCTCGATTCGATCGGGCGCGGGCCGAAGCGCAGGTGCGACACGGTGATCGCCCCCGACTTCTTGCTGTCGTAGACGAAATAGCCCTGCGCGTGCAGCGGCGTGTTCTCGCCGATGATCTTGACCGTGTTCTTGGTCGCGCCCACCGTGCCGTCGGCGCCCAGGCCGTAGAAGACCGCGCGCGTGACGGCCGGCTCCTCGGTGTCGAACGACGCATCCCAGGGCAGCGACAGGCGCGTCACGTCGTCGACGATGCCCAGCGTGAAGTGGCGCCTGGGCGCGGCGGCGCGCAACTCGTCGAGCGCCGCCTTGGCCATCGCCGGCGTGTACTCCTTGGACGACAGGCCGTAGCGCCCGCCGATCACGCGCGGCAGCGGCGTGTCCTGCGGCCAGCCTTCGGCCAGCGCGGCGAGCACGTCCTGGTACAGCGGCTCGCCGATCGCGCCCGGCTCCTTCGTGCGGTCGAGCACCACCAGCGCACGCGCGGTGCGGGGCAGCGCCGCGACGAAGGCCGCGACGTCGAACGGGCGGTACAGGCGCACCGTCAGCAGCCCCACCTTCTCGCCGTCGGCGACGAGCCTGGCCACCGCCTCGCGCGACGCGCCGGTGCCCGAGCCCATCTGCACGAGCACGCGCTCGGCGTCGGGTGCGCCGGCATAGTCGAACAGGCCATAGCGGCGCCCCGTGAGCCGGCCCAAGCGCGCCATCGCTTCGCGCACGTGCTGCGGCACCGCGGCGTAGAACGGGTTGCAGGCCTCGCGCGCCTGGAAGAACACGTCCGGGTTCTGCGCCGTGCCGCGCAGCAGCGGCCGATCGGGGTTGAGGGCGCGCGCACGGTGCGCCGCGACCAGGTCGTCGTCGATCAGCGCGCGCACCTCGTCGCCGGGCAGCAGGTCGATCTTGTTGACTTCGTGGCTGGTGCGAAAACCGTCGAAGAAGTGCAGGAACGGCACGCGCGCGGCCAGTGTCGCCATGTGCGCCACCATCGCCAGATCCTGCGCCTCCTGCACGCTCGCCGAGGCGAGCAGCGCAAAGCCGGTCGTGCGCGCCGCCATCACGTCGCTGTGGTCGCAGAAGATCGACAGCGCGTGCGTCGCCACCGTGCGCGCCGCGATGTGGAACACCGCCGGCGTCAGCTCGCCGGCGATCTTGAACATGTTCGGCAGCTTGAGCAGCAGCCCCTGCGACGCGGTGAAGGTGGTCGTCAGCGCGCCGGCCTGCAGCGCGCCGTGCACCGTGCCGGCGGCGCCCGCCTCGCTCTGCATCTCGACCACCTGCGGCACCGCGCCCCAGATGTTCTTCTGCCCGGCGGCCGACCAGGCATCGGCCAGCTCGCCCATGGCCGACGACGGGGTGATCGGATAGATCGCGATCACCTCGCTGCACAGGTGGGCAATGCGCGCCGCGGCCTCGTTGCCGTCGAGCACATACGACCGATCGGTCATTGCAGGGTCTCCTTCGATGCGACGACAGCCGCGGCCGGCGGGGGCCCGCCCGATCGGCCCCGTGATCCGGTGCCGGCCTCACGGGCTTTTAGCCAATGCGCGCGGCCCGGACGTTGACTGGCGTCACTTCGGGCCGCACCTGTGCGCTCACGGACGCGGCACCTGCGACCCCGGCGGGCGGCGCGCGCGAGCGCGTGCAAGCCGCGCGCCGTCGCCGAGCGCCGAGCGCCCTCGGCCGTACGGACTACGCAAACCGGCGGCGACATGGGATGATCATCGCGGCCCGACGCCGCGCCGGCGTGCGACGCGCCACCGACGGCATCGATCCCCTGGGCAGCAGCAAGGGCCGCCAGCGACGCCCGCTCGGCCCGAACAGAAAAAGGAAGGAGGCAAGCCATGCCAGGCACCCGTTTCTCGCTCGAAGTCCAACCGCGCCTGCCCGCCGGGCTGGTGCGTCTGGACGAACTGGCCAACAACCTCGTGTATTCGTGGGACCACCGCGTGCGCGGCCTGTTCGCGCGCCTGGACCGCCCGCTGTGGGCGGCGTGCGGCGCCAACCCGCGGGTGTTCCTGCGCCGCATCTCGCAGCAGGTACTCGACGAGGCGGCCGTCGACCGCGGTTATCTCGAGGAATACCGGCGCGTGCTGAGCAGCTACGACGCCTACATGGAAAGCGCGATGCGCCCCGAATGCGGGCCGTTCCTCGACCCCAAGAAAGACCTGGTGGCGTACTTCTGCGCCGAATTCGGCCTGCACGAGAGCTTCCCGATCTATTCCGGCGGCCTGGGCATCCTCGCCGGCGATCACTGCAAGGCCGCGAGCGACCTCGGCATTCCCTTCGTCGGCGTCGGGCTGCTGTATCACAACGGCTACTTCACGCAGACGATCGACGGCCACGGCAACCAGATCTCGGAGATGGTGCCGTCGGATTTCGCCGATCTGCCGATCCGCCCCGTCATGATCGGCCAGGAGCGGCTGCGCATCGACCTCGATTTCCCGGGCCGGCAGGTCGCGGTGCACGTCTGGGAGGCGCGCGTCGGGCACATCCGCCTGTTCCTGCTCGACACCGACCTGCCGCTCAACAGCGAGGCCGACCAGAGCATCACGCGCCAGCTCTACGGCGGCGGACGCGAGATGCGCATCGAGCAGGAGATCGTGCTGGGCATCGGCGGCACGCGCGCGCTGCGCCGCCTCGGGCTCGAGCCCAGCGCATGGCACATCAACGAGGGCCACGCCGCGTTCCTCGTCCTCGAGCGCTGCCGCGAACACGTGCAGCAGGGGCTCACGTTCGCCGAGGCGCTCGAACTGGTGGCCGGCGGCACGGTGTTCACCACGCACACGCCGGTGCCGGCGGGCCACGACGTCTTCGACGCCGGGCTGTTCCAGGCCTACTTCGGCAGCTTCGCCGGCGCGCTGGGCATCGGCAGCGCCGAGCTGATGGCCCTGGGCAGCCTGCCGGGCGCGGAGGGCAGCTTCAACATGACGACGCTGGCAGTGCGCGGCTCGCGCTTCCAGAACGGCGTCTCGCGCATCCACGGCCACGTCGCCTCGATGATGGAGCAAGGCCTGTGGCCGCAGATCCCGCCCGAGGAAAACCCGATGACGTACGTCACCAACGGGGTGCACGTGCCGACCTTCCTCGCCAACGAATGGTTCAACCTGTTCGAGATGCGCTTCGACGACTGGCACTCCGATCTGCTGATTCCGCAGTACTGGGAGCGCATCGAACAGATCCCCGACTTCCAGTTCTGGAGCCTGCGCAAGCAGCTCAAGGAGTGGCTGCTCGAGGACATCGCCAAGCGCGTGCGCCAGCGCGGCCGGCGCAACGGGGAAAGCCGCGCGACGACCGAGCGCGCCACGCGCGTGGTCACGCGTCCCGATGCCGATGTGCTGGTGATCGGCTTCGCGCGCCGTTTTGCAACCTACAAGCGCGCCGCACTGCTGTTCTCGGACCCCGAACGCCTGGCGCGCATCCTCAACAACCCCGAACGGCCCACCGTCATCGTGTACGCGGGCAAGGCGCATCCGCACGATGCGCCCGGCCAGGATCTGATCCGCACGATCCACGCCTACGCGCAGCGCCCCGAGTTCGCGGGCCGCATCATCTTGCTCGAGGGCTACGACATCCGCCTGGCGCGCCGGCTCGTCGCGGGGGTCGATCTGTGGCTGAACACGCCCGAATACCCGCTCGAGGCCAGCGGCACGTCGGGGCAGAAGGCGGCCATCAACGGCGGCATCAACCTGAGCGTGCTCGACGGCTGGTGGGGCGAGGGCTTCAACGGCGAGAACGGCTGGGGCATCGCGCCGCGCGACCCACGCCTGGGCCGCGAGCAGCGCGACCGCGACGAGGCGAACGACCTGCTCGACCTGCTCGAGCACGAGGTGCTGCCGCTGTACTTCACGCGCGGCGGCCACGGCTTCTCGCGCGGCTGGGTCAAGATGGCCAAGGCGTCCATGAAGACCATGATCCCGCGCTTCAACTCGCGGCGCATGGTGATGGACTACGTCGCCCAGCGCTACGCGCCCGCGGCCGAACACCACCGCAAGCTGGCCGCCGACGCCGCCGCCGGCGCACGCGAACTCGCCGCATGGAAGCAGCGCGTGCGCTCGTGCTGGAGCGGCGTGCGTGCCACGCTGGCCGGCGATCCGCCCGGTGCGGTGCAGCACGGCGAGACGGTGCCGCTGCGTGCGGCCGTCGCGCTGAACGGGCTGCAGCCTGCCGACATCGTCGTCGAATGCCTGATCGACCCGCGCCCGAAGCTCGGCGAGGCCACCCAGCAGCGCGTGCAGCTCGAAGCCCGCGGCGATGGCGGCGGCAGCGGCGAGCGCCTCTTCACGGCCGACTTCAGCCCGCTGAACCCCGGGCTACAGGAAATGCGCGTGCGCGTCTATCCCTATCACCCGTTGCTTGGCCACCGCTTCGAACTCGGGCTGATGATCTGGCTGTAGGCGGGCCGGCGGCCGCGCCGCTGCGCGCCGTGCGCATGCGGCCGGCCGACGGCCGGCACGCACGCGTGCCGGTTCGCGAACGTGGCCGTCGCGCCGGCGTGACGCGACGTGCGCTCGTGGCCGGCGCGCCTACGCCTCGCCGGAGCGCAGTTCCTGCTCGGCCTGCAGCCAGAAGTCCATGTCGCTGCCTGCGCCATGGGCGTCGAGCGACAGGAAGTACGCGCGCAGGCGGATTTGCGCCTCGGTGACGGCATGGCGCACCGGGGGCGGCTCGACGACCGCCGCGGCGGCGCTGGCATGCGCACCAGGCGCCGCCGCGGCGGCGGGGAGCACATCAGGCGCCGCGGCGGAGGCAGGGCTCGCCGGTGCCGCAGGCGCCTGGGGTGCCAGGTCCGCCGCCGCCGGGGCTGCGGGCGGCGACGGCGCCTTCGCGGCGCGCGGGCGCCGTGCAGGAACCACCTTC
>WBZT01000840.1_pt1 | contig 23964 bp, 23 predicted proteins | sample 5204241 | NCBI WGS metagenome assembly WBZT01 (sample SAMN12344358, study PRJNA552823) | activated sludge metagenome | biome: Activated sludge suspended growth; feature: Nitrification reactor; material: Wastewater; isolation source: activated sludge from nitrification reactor of wastewater... | reverse complement strand
CCAGGTTGTCCGGCCCCTCGAAGATTTCCAGCAGCTTCAGGCGCTCGCGCTGCAGATCGGAGAGTTTTGGCAGCGCGTACTCGGGCATCGCCACGGCCGACAGGCGCTGCGTCGCCGGTGTAGCCGTCGGCATGCTCTGCTCGGTGGGCGCCACCAGTAGGATAGGTGCATGCTGGCCGGGAGTCGGCAGCGGAGTGGTCTGCTGCCCGGCGATCGTCGGCAAGCCTTGCAGGTGAATGGTCAGGTGCATGCTGGCGACCTGTACCTGGTTCTGCTCGAAGAGGTCCAGGCGGTCGGCCCAGTCCTGCATCATCACGCGGCGCTGCTCGACGTACTCCGCATGGTTATAGGTGGCGCTGATGCGGTTGGGGTCGGCGTGCGAGAGCTGGGCATCCACCCACACTTTCGGATAGCCCAGCTCGTTGAGCGCGGTCGAAATCGTGGCGCGGATGCCATGGCCAGTCAGCCTGTCGTTATAGCCGAGCCGCTTGAGCGCGACGTTGACCGTGTTCTCGCTCATGCGGTCGGTGAGGCGCTTGACCCCGGAAAAGAGGTACTTCTGCACCGGTTTGAAGTCATCGAGCATGTAGCGGACGATCTCCATCGCCTGGACAGACAGCGGGACGAGGTACGGCGGAATGTCGGTGACGCGCTTGCGCTTCTTGCGGGTGAGCATCTTGCGCTGCTTGAGCGACATGACGGGGATGATCCACAACCCCCGATCCAGATCGAACTGATCGGGCGTGGCCAGGCGCAGTTCGCCTGTTCGGACCCCGGTCAGGAGCAGCAGGCGGATCGCCAATTGCGTCTTCAGCATGCCGCGGTACTTGCGCAGCACCTGCAGGAAGTCGGGCAGTTCGGCCATGCGCAGGAACGGGTTGTGGTCGACCGGCGGCAGCGGCACCGCGACCACGTGCAGGTCGGTGGCCGGATTGGTTTCCATGGCCGGGATGACGACCATGGCGTAGTCGAACAACTGCTTGAGCCAGGTGCGGACCTTCTCGGCCACCGAGAGCGAGTTGCGCTTTTCGATGCGGCCGATGACCTCCAGCAGGTGGGGACGGGTGACCTCGTAGATGGTCAGCCGCTTCAGGTAGGGGAAGACGTCCTTCTTGAAGACGCGGCGGATCTGCTCCAGCGAACTCTGGCGGCCCTCTTCGAGCGTGAGCTGGCGGTGTTCCATCCACTTTTCATAGACTGCCATGAAGGTGTTTTCGCCGGCGAGCTTGATGGCCTGGCGCTTTTGTTTGCGCTCGGTGCGCGGGTTGATGCCCCGGGCGACCAGCGAGCGCGCCTCGTCGCGCAGCTCCCGGGCCTCGCGCAGCGACAGCTCAGGGTAGCTTCCCAGAGAGATGCGGGCGCGTTGCCCCAGCCAGGTGTAGCGGAAGTGCCAAGCCTTACCGCCAACGGCGGAGATATGGAGGTAGAGACCATCGAAATCGGCGATGGTGTATGGCTTGCCGGTGGTCTTGGCCTGCCGGATCGTCATGTCGGTGAGCATGTGTCCAACTCCTGAAAAACGAGTTGGATGCCATGTTCGTTACCGGGGCCCGGCTCCTCCAGCAACAATGCGGAACGAAGGCTCGCCGCATTTTGTACCACTTTATGTACCGTTTTGTACCGGCTGTCAGTGGATTTCGCTGGATGTCACTGGATCGAGGCAAGGCTGGAAACCTCAACAAGATCAGCGACTTACAACACTCCTTGGATTTCGGTGGAAGTCCTTGGAAAGTCGAAGTGGAGCGGGCGAAGGGAATCGAACCCTCGGCTCTAGCTTGGGAAGCTAGGGTATTGCCATTATACGACGCCCGCGCTGAATGCCATTTTACGACGCTTGTGGCGCTTTCGACAATGCATTCGGGGAAGTCTCCCGGAGGTCGACGACCATACGGAAGAGGCGATGGCGCGAGGCGAGGTATTTTCGCTCGAAGGGAGTCATCGGCTGCTCGAGCACGAAGGGCTCGCAGACGGCGGCGCGCCGGGTCAGGTGCTCGACCGCGAAGCACAGTTCGGCCAGGTACAGCGGCCAGTTGCTGCGACATTCGAGAATCCCGCCCAGGGCGAGCAGTGTCGGGAAAACGGGATGCCCGTGCCAGCGACGGCCAAGCTGAGTGATCTTCGGCCACGGGTTGGGGTATAGCAGGAAATGCCGGTCGAGGCGAACGCCGGTGGCGTGCAGCAGGCGCCAGTAATCGACCACGTCGGCGCGCACCAGGTCGAGGTTGGACGGCCAGTCGCCGGCGGCCAGCCGGGCGCGCTCGCCGCGTGCCAGCCGCGCTGCCGACCGGTCGATGCCGATGACGTAGTGCGAGGGAAACGCTCGGGCGAGAAGCACGCTGCTCTCCCCGACTCCGCAGCCGGAGTCGAGGATCAACGGTGCCTGCGGACACGCCTGCCGGAAGCGTTCGAAGCTGGTGGCAAAGGCGGCCCGATTGTAGGCGGCGTACGGTTTGCGGTAGGAATCGGCGGCATGGCGATCGAGCAGCCGCAGCAGATGCGGATGCATGCCGGTCTGGCCGCTCGTCGGAAGACGGGAGTTGCCATCCATCGTCGGGGCGCTAGACAGCCGCGGGCGTTACCGGCACGCCGTGCAACGCAAGCACGCGGTCGACTTCCTCCACGCCGCGCAGCGGACGAACGGCGGCGAACAGCGCATCGGCTTCGACGAAATTGCGCCGCAGCGCCGCCAGCCATAGCTTGAGCCGACCCGGCGCCTGACGTGCCGAAACCTTGGCACGCACCTGCTGCCAGTAGGAAGCCAGCAGCGGCAGGAGACGGCACCAGTCGCGCGAACGATCGACGGCGACCGCTTCACCCCGCGCCAGCGCCCGGATGCGCTCGGCGAGAAAGGGATCGGCCACCGCACCGCGCCCGATCATCACGTCCGGACTGCTGCTCATCGCGCAGCAGCGGGCATGGTCCTCGGTCGTCCAGACTTCGCCATTCGCAGTCACCGGTCGGCGCACGACCTCGCCGATGCGCGCGACCCATTCCCAGTGGGCGGGTGGCCGATACCCCTCCTCCCTGGTGCGCGCATGCACCACCAGCGAAACGATCCCGCCGGCCTCCAGCGCCCGCGCGCAATCGAGCGTGCGCGCCGTATCGCTGACGCCGAGGCGCATCTTGGCGGTGAAGGGAATGGCTGCCGGGATTGCCCGCCGCACTGCCGCAGCGATGCGATACAACTGTTCCGGATCAGCCAGCAGAGTCGCGCCACCACCGTGCCGATTGACCGTCGGCGCCGGACAACCGAAATTGAGGTCGATGCCGGCCGGCGACAGCGCAACGAGTTGCGCCGCGTTCTCGGCCAGACAGGCGGGATCGCTGCCCAGAAGCTGCACCGCCACCGGCGTCCCGGCAAGCGTGCGACTGCCGCGGGCGAGTTCCGGGCAGACCCGGCGGAAAGCTCGCGCCGGCAACAGATTGCCGGCCACCCGCAGAAATTCGCTGACCGCGAGATCATAGCCACCGACGCGCGTCAGCACGTCGCGCAGCACGTCGTCGACGAGACCCTCCATCGGTGCCAACAGCAGTTTTCCCATCTTGCAGCCGCAACCGTCTTTGCAGTCGAACGGGCAGGAGGTTTCCAGACACCGGCCATGGGGGAAAGGCCTGCCCGCTCCCCCTACCCCGCTTTCCTCCACCCCTTCCCGCCTGCGCGAGAAGCGAGTTTCGTGAGTCGCCCAGACGACTTCCCGCTTCGTCCGTGCCATCGGAATCCACCCAGGCACCATCCCAGCGGCTGCGGCAAAGCCCAGCCGCGATGATACCTGGGCGGCCATTGCAACTTTGCCTGTCAATCTACCCCAAGACGAGGAAATCCGGCAGTAAACTGGACCATTGCAATACCACTTCTGTGCTAAGGTCTCGCCTGCCCCGACCTGCAGTGTGGCGCTACTCGTCCCCCGGAGAATGGATGCTTGCCGCGATGATCGATACGAAGAATCCCCGCGAAGTGGCGCGTGAAGCACTCCGACAACTTGCGCTACGCAAACTGCCGCCGACACCAGCCAATTATCAGCTCTGTTACAACGAGGTTGCGGGTCTGCCCAACGTCGTGGGTTTTCCGGAAACGCAGTTGCGCCACATCGCGGCAGCGCTGCCAGCGGCTACTGCCGAACGGCAGGAGCATCTGCAGCGGCTGCGCGAGGCCATCGGCGGGCGAAGTTGGCAAGGCGTCGAAGAAGCGCTGGTCGCGCTCGGCACCAACGGCGCCGGCCACGCGGCCGCGGTCGAGACGAGTGCGGCGCCAGCTCAGGAGTCCCGGCCTGAAATTCCGGAAAGCCACTCCACCCTGTTGGCCAGAGTCACCCGCCTGGTGGAAAACCTGCTGCCTGCCCTCGGCAACGACGACCAGTGGTTGACGGGGCAGGCGCTCAGGCTGCTGGAGTGCCTGAAGAATCCCGCAGCCGACAGCGGCGAGCTGTTGCAACTGCTTGCGAGCTTCAACCAGCGTGTCTCGCTGGCTGCCGAAGAACAGTGCGAAATCAAGCAGTCTCTGCTCAAGCTCCTGCAATTGATCATCGAAAACATCGGCGAATTGAGCCTCGATCAGGAATGCGTCCAGGGCCAGATCGATTCGCTCGCACGTGCGGTGCTGCCGCCGCTCACCCTGCGCCGCCTGGACGACGTCGAGCGCCGTTTGCAGGATGTCCTCGCCCGGCAGCATCAGGCGCGGGAACGCAGCCTCGAAGCGCAGGAGGCGATGCGCCAGATGCTCGCTTCGTTCATCGATCATCTGGCGTCGATCAATCAATCCAATACGGATTTCCAGAACGACCTCGAACAAAGTGCGCGCGAGATCGAGCAGGTGAGAACGATCGAAGACCTGACTCCGCTCCTGCGGCGCGTCATCGATGCCACGCGCGGGATGGCCGAACACACGGCCAGCGTGCGCGAGGAACTCATCGACCTGCAGGACAGGGCGCACGCGACGGAGAGCGAACTGATTCGCCTGCACGAAGAGCTTCGAAGCGCGAGTGCTTCTGCCCGCCACGACCCCTTGACCGACGTCCTCAACCGCCGCGGCCTCGACGAAGCGCTGGCGCGCGAGATTGCCAGCGTTCGCCGCAAGGACTCCCCCCTCTGCCTGTCCGTGCTCGATGTCGACAACTTCAAGCAGATCAACGATCGTCTGGGACACAGCACCGGCGACGCGGCGCTGATCCATCTGGTGAAAACGGTCCGCGAGCACATGCGGCCGATCGACACGCTGGCGCGCTACGGCGGCGAGGAGTTCGTGATCCTGATGCCCGACACGCTGCTCGGCGAGGGAATCGAAACGATGAAGCGTCTGCAGCGAGAGCTGACCCGGAACTTTTTCCTGGCCGACAACGAAAGGCTGTTGATCACCTTCAGTGCTGGCGTCGCACAGCTCAGTCCGGACGAATCCGGGGACGACACCATCCGGCGCGCCGACCAGGCAATGTACCTGGCCAAGCGCTCGGGCAAGAACCGGGTCATGGGAGTGTGACGCTGTCCGGCAGGCCTGCCGCCTGGCCGTCGGCGCGCAGGGCGCCGACGGCGCGTTCGCGGCGCGGCAAGGGCAGTCGCTCCATCAGGTAACACAGGCAATCCTGTCGTACGACGCGCTGGTCGAGCGTCAGCATCGCCGGTGTCGCGGCGCGTCGCAGGCGGATCGCACCGTCGTCGAAGGCGAAAAACTGTGCCGTGACATCATCCCCACTTTCGTCGCAGACGACGATCGGCGATTGCAGCTGCGTGCGTCCAAATGCGGTGCCGGAATCGAGTTGGCGAAAATTCATGTGGTCGAGCTGCGGATCGAACTTGACGTCGGCCGGCGCGTCACCGAAGGCGAACGATACGCTGCTCGGTACGCGCACCGTCGCGACGGTGTGATAGAGGTCGATGTCACGCTCGCGCACGTCGTGCGCGGGAAACTGCGCCAGATGCAGACAGGCCTCGACGAAGGAAGCCGCGTGCTCTTCGTTCGCCGCCCATCCCGGCTTGCCGCATTCGATCGTCAAGGCCGGACAGAGCGACGAAAATGCAGTCGTCTGCGTTCCCGCCAGACCACGAAACCAGACGACCGTGCGCGAAAACAGCAGAGCCAGGTGCAGCACCGGTTGATCGAGCCGATTGACGACACAATACTGCGGATTGAGGCCCGTATTGTTGTGGATGTCGATGCTGGCGAAGGGCCCGCGGACCTGCATCCGTTCGTACACCTCCCGCATCACGGCACACTCCGGCGAATCGGCATACAGCCTGGCCCCCGGCCAGACCCGGTTGTAATCGGGTTGCCCTTCGAGCCGACGCATGCCGACGCGCGCCGCTGCGACGTTGCCGATCAGAATCGACAGCGCGCGCGGCAGCGGTTTGCGGGCATAGCCGCGCAGCAGTCGCTGCAGCGCAACCACGCCGGTATCTTCATTGCCGTGCAGCAGAACGGAGACGAACAGCGGTTCGCGCCGCCGCCCCGGAAGGTGGATCAGCGTCGGGCCGGAGAGCAGGCAGTGCAGTTGCCGGGCGGGGGTGTCGAGAAAGCCGTCAGGCAGCGAATCGAGTACAGTGAGCATGAAGGAGGAAGCTGTTCAGATCGGCCACTCGTGCACGGGTGCGAGGCGGCGCTGATGGTCAAGATAATCGGCGGTAAGGCGGACGAAGTCCCGGTGTCGAGCGAAGTGGGCGAGCTGCCAGGCGGCACCGTTGCGACCGCTCTGCAGGCGCTCGCCGATCACCTGCAGGTAGCGTTCGACGTCCGCCGCGAGCAGGTCGAGTTGCCTGAGACCTTCTCGCGCCAGCGGCAGCAACACCTGCTGCAGGAGTTCCGCGGCCGGCACGCTGCGTCCATCGAGCCAGAGCAGCCTCGCGGCGAGGCCGTCGCGCGCCGCGCGGTAGAAATTCTCGCGCGCGTCGGCGAAGGAAAGCTGCGTTTCCGGCGGCACCGCCAGGCTCGCCAGCATGCGCACCGCGCCGTAATAGAAAGCGGCGTTGGCAATCATGTCGATGATGCTCGGTCCGGCCGGCATGACCCGCTGCTCGACCCGCAGGTGCGGCCTCTCCTGCGCGTCGAAGCCGATCAGCATGCGATTCCAGCGCCAGATGGTACCGTTGTGCAGGCGCAGGTGGGCGTACGCGTGTACCGGCCCCGGCACCTCGTAGGGCAGGAGTACCGCATAGCTCGACAGATTCTCGGCAAAACAGGCGGTCGGGTCGCTGCCGAGATAACCCGAGCCGAAAGTGACGCGCAGGTGCCGGGGATGCTCCGGGTCGGAGCAGTCGACGGCCTGTTCGAAGAGCGGGATGCGCGTTTCGTGCCAGAGCGCACGCTCGAAAAGGAACGGGGAATTGGCGGCCAGCGCAACCAGTGGCGCGGCGAGGATCAGCGAAGCGTTGTAGGTGCGCGCCGCCTCGCCAGCGGGAATCTGCAGATGCGCCTGAAACGACGTCGTGGCGGCCTCGAGCATGACGTCCTCGTGGGTCGCGCAGAGTTCCTCGATGCCGGCGATGTCGAGTGTCAGCGGTCGCCCGCCGCGCAGCCGCAGGATCTGTTCGTTGAGCATCGCGTAACGGCGCGAGGGCGACATGCTCGCCAGCGACAGATCACTCTCGCGAACCGTCGGCAGCGTGCCGATGGCGATCAGGGCGGCATCGTCCTCGCCGGCGACCTGCAGGCAGCGTTGCCAGGTGGCGGTGAGCTCGCTCTCGAGCTGCGACAGGGCCGCGCCGTGCAATGGTTGTGGCGTTCCGTTGAGTTCCACGTTGAAGCGTGACAGTTCGGGCACCACCAGCGGGCTCGCCATGCGTGCGAGAAACGACACGTTACGCGGCACCGGGCAAAGCCTCTCGTCGATCAGCCAGGCCTCGAGTTCGAATCCCGCCACCACTCCCTCGGTCGCGAACTCGCCGCGCGCACAGGCATCGTGTGCGTGCTTCGTCTCGAGCACCAGTCGCTGCTGGAAGCGGGCAAAATCATCCGCGCTGAAGCTGTCGCTGCCAATCTCGCGCCCCATCGGCTGTCCCTCCAAACGTTCGTCGCAGGCGCAGTCTATGCGCCATACGATTGAGGTCTCTTGCGGCAGATCAAGTTCCGGTGCCAGCCTGCCGGCGAAGTCAGCGTCCCTGCACCGGCAGGCGCACGGCGACGGCGACCGCCACGATCCGACCGCATCGGGCAGCGGTGCGCTGCCCCGGAGACTTTCCCTGTCGGCGGTCAACCATCGACGACCCGTCGGCCGCCCAGGACTCTGGCGAACGGCTCGCGATCGACGTTGCCACCGGACAGGATCAGCGCAATCCGCCGCCCCGACAGTCGCGATTTCTCCTGCATTGCGGCAGCCAGCGCCGCTGCTCCTGCTCCCTCGGCGACGTTGTGCGTCGCGGTGAAGAGGCTGCACATCGCCGCGGCAATCTCGTCGTCGGTGACCTCGACGATGCGGTCGACGCCACGCCAGATGACCTCGAGCGCCTCGGGTTGCGGCGTCCGGCAAGCCATCCCGTCGGCAAGCACAGTGGTCACCGGTGCTTCGCGCAGTTCCCGATCGGCGAACGAAGCGGCGTAGGCACGGGCGTGCGCCGACACTACCCCGACCACCTCGGTTGGCAGGCGCAGAGCGTCGCGGACAGCGACCACGCCGCAGATTCCCGAGCCGAGACCAATCGGCACGTAGACCGTCGCCAGATCGCCGACCGCGCGCAACAGCTCCAGCGCATAGCTGGCGACGCCGGCCACCAGCAGCGGATGGAAGGAAGGTACCAGATGCCAGCCGAGTTCACCGGCCAGGCGCGCCGCGTATTCGCGTGCCTGCTGGAAGTCGTCGCCATGCTCGATCAGCTCGGCGCCGAGTGCGCGCATGGCCGCGCTTTTCTCGACGCTGTTGCCGAACGGCACGACGATGCGCGCCGCCAGTCCATGCCGCCGGGCAGCCAGGGCAACCGATTGCCCATGATTGCCGCGAGTGGCGCTGAGTACGCCGGGTGGCGCCTCCTGGTGGGCGAGACTGGCGAAGTAGGCGAGGCCACCGCGCAGTTTGAAAGCGCCGACCGGGGTGTGATTTTCGTGTTTCACCCAGACCTCGCAGCCGAGACGCTGGCAAAGCAATGGCCAGCAGTATTGCGGGGTCGGCGGCATCGCCGCGTAGACGTTGCGCGCGGCAGTTTCAATCTGGTCGAGATCAGGAAGCATGGAAGGTCCCATCGATGTCTGCGTCGCCAAAGCCCGCGCTCGCGAACCAATCATGGCGAAACCGCACCCGGTGCGATGGCTGCGCCATGGGGCAGCCACCGGCATGACGAAGCAGGACGGGTCAGCGTTGCCCCGGTCGCAACAGCCTGCTCGCGCGATGTGTGTAGAAGCGTATCGACGGAGCCACGATGATCGCCTTGCCGGAGCTGTCAACGACGGCGGCTTCAAGCTGGTGTTCGACATTCTCGACTGCGGCGCCCTCCCACTCGGCAGCGCTGATGTCGAATTCCGTCGTCGTGCGTCGCGTCGGCAAGGCCGTGTTGTCCAGCCGGACCACGATGGCATCGCCGCGCGCCGTCCGCAGCGGTGGATCGATCGTCAGGCGAACCGTGAACTCACCCGTATTGGTGTGTATCGTGCCACCGCTCTCGGGCTCGACGATGCGCAGTGTCGAGTAGGCGCCGGCCGGCGCTGACTGCGTCGAATCGGCAGGCGCCCGCGGCGAGTCCGAGGAGTTGAGCGGCGGCAGATTGAGCTCGCTGGCGCCCGGACTGGGGATATCGGAAAACACCGGCCCCGCCCGGTCGCGTGTTTCGTACACGGGCTGGGCCGCAGCCGTGGCCACGGCGAGCAGCAGGGCGAGCAGCGGAACGGACGAACGGATGAGCATCTCGCCGGTCACCTCAGTCCTTGTCCTCTTCGAAGGGAATGCGCGCGTCCTTCTCGTAGCGCGCCTTGCGCTTGCGTCCGAACACCCAGACCACGATGGCGACGAACGCGGCGATCAGGACAAAATGGTAAATCGTGAGATCCATGTTCCTTCCCTTTCACCCAGCTGCACGCGCCTTGACCACGCTCAGGCGCCGCTGGCGGGCGGTTCCTGCTTGGCCGCGTCGAGTACGGCCTGCAGCTTGGCTTCCTCGTCGTGCGTCAGCGAAGTCTTGATCACCTTGCCGCCGGTACCCTGCAGCTCTTCGAGCACCTTGTCGGGAGTCGCCTTGCGCACCAGCACGAACAGCACCGAACTGCCGTTCTGGAAAGTCGAGGCCAGGTCCTTCATGAAATCGTCGTTGATGCCGACGTCAGTCAAGGCCCCGCTGACCGCTCCGGCGCCCGCCCCGACCGCCAGGCCGAGCAAGGGATTCAGGAAGATCAGACCGATCAGCGTACCCCAGAAGCCGCCGCTGAGCGCGCCGCTCGCCGTCAGGTTGTACGTCTGGTGCAGTTTGACCTTGCCCTTTTCATCCTTGACGGCGACCACTGCATCCTCGAGGTCGATCAGATACTCCTGTTGCAGCTTGCGCAGTTTGGTGCGCACTTCCTCGGCCTGGAACGGGTCGTTGTAGGCAACGACGATCAGATTGCTCATGACGTTTTTCTCCTTGCGTCTGGTTGATCAAAAAGCTCAATGATTGTTGTGGTGGCCCTTGTGTCCATTCTGCGCGTGGTCGTCGTGCCGCCGATGGTGCTCGGGGTGGCTGTTCTGGGTCCCCAGGGCAAGCATCTCGGCGACGTCGGGTTCGTTCTCTTCGAGGTCGGCGAGCAGCCCCTCGTCCGAAAGGTCCAGCTGGCGGGAATTCGCCCAGTCGTGGTCAGCCACCTGCTGCAGGCGAGTGACGACCGCTTCGTCGTGCACCTCGATGGCCAGCTCGCGCCGGCTGTCGAAGCTGCCGGGCGCCAGGTTGATCGAGCCGATGATCGCGCGCTTGCCGTCGGCAAGCATCATCTTGGCGTGCAGCTTGAGTCCCTTGAGGCGGTGCACCTTGGCACCAAGGTCTTCGAGAATGCGCAGCCCCTCGACGCCCTCGACCAGTTTGCCGGCCTTGAGGAAATGCATCGGGCGGGCCAGCACATGCAGCTTGACGCCGCGGCGGGTGGCGCGCACCAGGCGCTCGATGATCACTTCGTCCTGATAGCGTTCGTTCTGCAGCAACAGCGATTCCTCGGCGGCATCGATGAAGCGCGCCACCCGGTTACGTCCGTTGATGTTGCACCAGATCAGGTGCGAGTTCTCGCCCGGATCGAACGTCTGCCGATTCCAGTCGGCGTCGAAGCACTCGACGACCTCATCGACCTCGTGCCGATGCGAGGTGACGACGGCGTAATCGCGCGTTTCGGTGAGGTTCTTGGTCTCCCAGTTCAACGAATGGACGAAAGCCGTTGCGCCATCGACGACCAGCGATTTTTCGTGCGTGATGTCGAAAGCCGGATTGCTGTCGGCCACTTCCACCCCCGCATCCTCCAGCGCCTTGCGGCTGGCCTGGTTCTCGACTTCGCCGCTGCGCCGCGCCGGGTTGAGCATCACTCGGACCTGCAGCCCCCGCTGCCTGGCCGCGATGACTGCGGCGAGCAGACCGGGGTCCGAAAACAGGAACATCTTGATGCGCAGCGACTCTTTCGCGGCATCGATGGCGTCGACAATCGGCTGGCCGCTGTCATCGGGAAGGACGATCAGGGAACGGTGCATGGCAACTCCGAATGCTTATGCGCCGCTCGCCGGCGCGGGTTGAACCTGGGTCCGGTAAAGCTCGGCATACACGCCGTCGAGCGCCACCAGTTCGTCGTGCGTTCCCTGCTCGGCGACCACGCCCGCCTTCAGGACGACGATCTTGTCCGCGTTGCGAATGGTCGACAGGCGGTGCGCAATGGTGAGCACCGTGCGCCCCTTCATCAGCTTCTGCAACGCGTCCATCACCAGCTTTTCCGACTCGGTATCGAGCGCGGCGGTGGGTTCGTCGAGGATCAGGATCGGCGCGTTGCGGATCAGCGCGCGGGCAATGCCGATCCGCTGCCGCTGGCCGCCGGACAGCGTCATGCCGCGTTCGCCGACCACCGTATCGTAGCCGTGCGGCATGCGCGAGATGAACTCGTCGGCGTTCGCGAGACGCGCCGCCTCGACGATTTCCGCCTCGCTCGCGCCGGGCCGGCCGTAGGCGATGTTCTCGCGGATCGTCCCATGGAACAGGGCAGTATCCTGCAGGACGAAACCGATCTGGCGGCGCAGCGCCTGCAGGTCGTAGTCGCGGACGTCGACGCCGTCGATGCGAACTGCACCGGCGCTCGCGTCGTAGAAGCGCGGAATCATGCTGACCGCGGTCGACTTGCCGCCACCCGTCGGGCCGACGACGCCGACGGTCTGCCCCGGGGCGATGGTCACTACCACATCGCGCAGCACCGGCGCTTCGGGGTTATAGCTGAAGGCGACGTGGTCGAAAACGATCTCGCCGCGCAAGGTTCCCGGGTCGCGCGCATCGGGCCGCGCCGGCAGGATGTCGTCAGTGTCGAGAATGATCTGGATGCGCTCGATGGCAACCGCCGTCTGCGCGATGGTGTTGCTCATCTTGGCCAGATCCTGCACCGGCTTGAAGAACTTGGACAGATAGGTGAGGAAGACGGTCAGCGCCCCCACCGTCATCGCGTCGGCAAGCACCAGGCCGGTGCCGCGCCAGAGGACGTAGGCCGTACATCCCGCGACGGTCATCGAAACCGCCGGCGAAAGCAGCGACTTCACCTTGCGCGCGGTCAGTGCCGCCTCGACCGTGGCGTGGCTGACTTCGGCGAGCTGGCTCTCCTCGAGTTCCTGCCGCCCGAACGCCTTGACGATGCGAATCGATTCGAGACCCTGCTGCACGACGGCGACGATGTCGCTCTGATAGCGGCGGACTTCGTGCGTGGCGTCCTTGACCTGCCGGTTGAAGCGCGCCACGAACATCAGCAGGAAAGGCGTCACGCCAACCGCGATCAGCGCGAAATCCCAGTCCAGCCAGAACATGATGCCGAGCATGCCGACGATGGTCAGCAGGTCGACCACGATGCCAAGCGTCCCCGAGGAGGCGAAGCCCTGGATGGTCTTGACGTCGGCGGTCAGCGTGGACAGGATCGAGCCGGTGCGATGCGTATCGTAGTATCCCAGCGAGAGACGCTGCAGGTGGTCGTACACGCGCATGCGCAGGTCGTGGGCAACCCACTGGCTGACGCTTTCGGTGTAGTAGTTTTCGACATAGCTGGCGACCGCGCCGAGCAGCGCGATGACGACGACCATGGCGCCGGCGACCGCCGCGAGTTCCATCTTGTCGCCGGAAAGATCGATGAAGCGCAGCGAATCGAGCCAGTGGGGCGCCTTGCGGTTACCCACTACGTTATCCAGGATGATCTTCAGCGGCCAGGGGCCGGCCAGCGACATCGCCGTTTCGACCAGCATGGCGCCCAGGATGACCGCCAGCCAGCGGTGGTACGGCGCCAGCAATTGTCTCACCAGCCGGATCTTGCCCGACATGGGGGGTGTCGTCTGGGCTGTTGCAATGGCCATTGTCTCGCTGCTCCTCCTTGCTCTAGGGTCGCCGCCAGCCAGCCATTCCGCGCCCGCTTGCACAGCCCCTGCGGGCAGCATCGATCGGTCTGCCTGGATAGGAATAGGGTCGAGACCCGGCTTGCTCACGACAAAGATGCCCGGTCTGTCAACGGCAGCGCGACATACCCGTGCCCGGTCGCGTGCGACCAAAGACTTGCTGATCGCTGCAATCCAACGTGTGACCGCGACGGGCAGATGACAGGCGGTGGCGACGCGAACGCCGCCGTGACCTCCGACCTATCCCTTCTTGCTGTCGTCCGCCACGCCGCTGGCGTCGACCGTCTGCTCCTGATCCGCTTTGGCCTGATCACCCGTCTCTCTGGCGCTATCGACGAATGTGGCGTCGGCAATTGCAGTACCAATCCCCTTGACCATGTCCCCAGCCTCGGTCACGAGTTCCTTGGCTTTTTCCGTGGTCGCATTCACCCCTTCGACGACTGCTTCGCCTGCTTCCTGCGCCAGCTCCATTGCCTTATTCCCCGCTTCTTCCACTACCTCGACTGCCGAGCTTGCCACTTCCTTGGTCATTTCGAGTGCGGCGGCGGCTGCCTCCTTGGCCTTGTCCAGAATGCTCACGTCGATACCTCCAGTCGAAGAAAATCACCATCGTCAAGCGGCGTATTATAGGCAACAAACTTGCCACGGGGTAGCCTGCTGCAGGCATCTCACCACCGTTCCCTTTCAATGTGACCTTTGAAAATGATCGTTCAACCGGTTGATGGAAAATGGGAAAATCCCAGAAGCTTGGGGCGGTGGGGGTCGGAGCGTGGAAGAAGCACTGCCGAAGATAGGGAAAACCATACGGCAAGAGGAGCGCCAGGGGTCACCCCTCAGCCAGCCCCGGTCAATAGGGCGAACAAATCTTTTCGCGCCGTAGGCGCGACTTGTCCTGGATTCCCCCTGGTCTGGCTTCGGGCCAAGGTCCGCGGCCTGGTTTTCATACAGGCGGTGTCGGAACCGGTCCGCATCGCCGGGGCCTGCCGGATCGTCGGCCGCATCAGCACGTATACCATTTACCGCGTGGCGCTGACGATGAACCTCCTGTTCGTCGTCGTGCTGGCGTCGATCTTGCTCGGCTTCGCGCCCCTGACCGCCTTGGTGATCGTCGTCATGTCGCTGTTCGACGACGTACCGATCATGACGATCGCCTACGACAATGCTGCCGTCGCGGCGTAGCCGATCCACTGCAAGATGACTAACCCGCTCGTAGTCGCGGCGGCGCAGGGAAGCTTCTCGGTGTTGCCGTTCTTCGGCCTGCTGCTGACCGGTGTGCACGCGCTCGACAGACCGTTGTCGAGCGCGTTCTCCGACATCGCTTCGCGTGCGTAATTGCAGTCGGCCATGTTCCTGCAGTTCGTCGCCTGCCGTCACGTGCTGCTCTTCGTGTCGCGCAGCAAAGAGTGGTTCTTCCGGCGTCCGTGGCCGGCTGCACCGTCATTCCTGGCAATCCTCGCCACGCAAACCGGTCGCCATGCCGATTTGCGCGTTTGGCTGGCTGGTAACGCCGATTTCCTGGGCGCTGACCGGCCGGATCTGGCTATACAATATTGGCTGGATGTTCGTGCTCGGCGCCGCGCGCGTCGCGAAGAGCATCGCGCTCGTGACGCAGGCGCTGCGTCCCGCCGCCAACCTTCGCTGACACTGGGGAACGCACCATGGATTACCGCAAACAGTTTTTCGTCAGCCCCGGCAAGAAGATCGACCTCGGCAAGATCGACCCGTCGGAAACCGGCGGCCATGCTTCCGTAGAGGCAGCCCAGCCGGAGATTCAGAAGCACGTCGCGCGCATGGACGAGCTGCAGGCGCTGCTCTACGCCGACGGCAATCAGTCGCTGCTCGTCGTCCTGCAGGCGCTCGACGCTGCCGGCAAGGATGGGGTCGTTCGCCACCTGTTCAGCGGCATGAACCCGCAGGGGACCCGCGTCTTCGGCTTCAAGCAGCCGAGCGCCGAAGAGGCGGCGCACGATTTCCTCTGGCGCGCGCACCAGCGCACACCAGCAAAGGGCGAGGTGGTCGTTTTCAACCGGTCGCATTACGAGGACGTCCTGGTGGTCCGCGTGCACAAGCTCGTGCCCGAGGCGGTCTGGTCGCGGCGTTACGAACTGATCAAGGACTTCGAAAAGCTGCTCGTGCAAAACGGCACGCGCATCCTCAAGTTCTTCCTGCACATCAGCCCGGAGGAGCAACTCGCCCGCTTCAAGCAGCGTCTCGACGATCCGGCGCGCAACTGGAAGATCAGCGAAGCCGACTACAGCGAACGCGCCCTGTGGTCCGATTACACCGAAGCCTACGAGGAGGCGCTCGCGCGGACCAGCAGCAAGGACGCACCGTGGTACGTGATTCCTGCCAATCACAAGTGGTTCCGCAACCTCGCAATCTCCCAGATCATTGCCGACAGCATGGACGAAATGGGCCTCAAGCTGCCGCCGACGCGGGTCGATCTCGACGAGGTCGCCCGCAAGTACCACGCAGCCGCTGCGGAGCAGAAGAAAGCGGAAGGCAAGGCGGGCAGGAACGGGAAGAATGACAAGTCCCGGTGAGTGGCGTCAACTCGATCGTCAATGAATCGGGTGGCGAGCCGGCGATCGGGATTCCGTGCCTTGTTGCTGAAGCGACCGTCGGCGACTCAGACGGGCGCAGCCTGTTCCGGCAGCGCCCGGCGCTGCACGATCCTTCCCAGCAGGCAATAGGCGAGTACGAAAGCGATCAACTGATACGCCGTATTGAACAGTAGTCCGTGGCTGACATAGATCCCCACGGTGAGCGCGAGATAGCCGAGGACGACCGCCAGGGCCAGCAGGCGACGCGCGAGCGGAGGTGTTGCCGGGCGGAAGATGCGCAGCCAGCCGCCGGCGGCGGCAAGGAGCAGCAGCAGAACGAACTGCGCCGCCGGACCCAGGCGACGCACCTGGATTCCCTGGAGCAGGTTGTTGACGACGTCGGCATGCAGTTCCACGCCGTGGCGCAATTCTGGTCGCAGGCCGTAGAGAACTCGGAATTCGTCCCGGTCGGGTCGTGTGTCGCCGATCAGCACGGTCTTTCCCGCCAGCATGCCCGTTTTGTCCGCAGCAAACGGTCCGACGAGCTGTTCGTAGTCGTAGCGTCGCAACGGGTCTCGCCACGTACCGGCGGAGGCCAGACGCAGCATCTGCTCGGCCACCTGGTCACCGGCGACGAGCAGCGGGCAATCGTTGCTTGCCTCGCCCGAGGCCTCGAATTGCGTCTTGATCGGCTGCAGCGGGCCCTGCCAGAGAGTCTGACCACGATCGCTGACCACCGTCAGTTGCCGCCTCAGCGGGTCCACGGCAAGGGTTTCTGCACCTGCCGCAAGCATGCCGAGCGCGATGTACCTGCCGTCGACGGAAGCAGCAGCGCTCTGCGTTGTGCCCGGGCCGACGGTCTTCAGCACGGCCAGGGGAACCGTCGAACTGTAGCCACTGCGACCGCCAATGCACAGCACGCCGAGCGCATCGACCGCATCGCGCAGCCCGGGGACGACGTCCGGCTGGTCGCCGCGCAATTGTCGCAAGCCGACGAAGACCTTGCTGCCGCGCTGCCTGGCGCGCTCGATGGCGGCGACCAGTTCGCCATCGGCCGGGCCCGCGTTCTCGAAAAACTGATCGAAGGCAATCACCTTGGCACCTGCGGCGACCAGCCGGTCGACCAGCCGTGCGTGCTCGCCGCGCCAGGCCGGGCCCGGACTCCCCAGGCGAGCTTCCGATTTCTCGTCGAAACCGACGATCACGATCCGCTCGTCGACCGGCACGCGCGACAACAGATCGCCCACTGCCATCGTGTAACTGGCGATGCGGGCGTCGATTGCGAACAGGTCGAGCAACTGCACCCAGGCGAGAGCGAGCATCAGTACGGCGATGCCCACGCTGCTTCCCTGCCGCCACCTGCGCAAACGTTCGGCATCGCTCAGTTGCGCGAACTGTCCGAGGAGCGAGGGTCTGCGTTCGATCGAGCGGATGAGCGAATCGAGATCGTACTCGAAGCGCGTATCGTCCACGGCTTGCGCCTGGCAGCGTGCCAGCCGGGCAATGACAGGCGGCAGTTGCCTGACATCGGGCATGGTCGCGCCGCCGACCAGCACCGGAATGACGCGCTTCCCCTGAGCGAACGCAGCGGCGAGCTCGTAGCGGACGAAGTCATCGGCCTGATCGAGGCGACGGCCCTGTTCGTTGGCAAGCTGCAGCCATTTCGCTCCGATCAGCGCGATGACCAGATCACATTCCCGAATCCTGGCGTCGAGCACCTGCACGAAATCGTCGCCCGGCGCGATCTGGCCGAGGTCCATGAACACCTTGTCGGCACCGAAGTGCTCGCTGAGGTGGTCGTGGAGCCGCCCGGCATACGCGATGCTGTCTTCGCGACGATAGCTGATGAAGATCCTGGGCATGCTGTTCCTCGCTCGCGAAGCACCTGCCGGCAATCCGGAACACCACGGCAACGGCCCCCTGCCCTGCCGCTCCCGCTGCCTCCGCGGCGGGACCGCTCTCGACCCGCCGCCCGTCGGCGAATTACTGGAGCGGTGGCAATCGCAGCGGTGGCGACGGACTCGAATCGGGCTGTACGGGAGGACTGCTCGGCCGGCGATACGAATCCGGTGGCGCGCGATCGACGCTGTCCCGGTGCGAATCCTGATGCGAGTCCTGGCGTGAGTCCCTGTGCATCTCCTTGTTCAACAGCCAGCCTAGGCCAAAGACCACGCCGGCCGCCGCGACCGGCCGCAGATCGGCGGGCTGCGGAACCAGCGCGTCGAGCACGCGTATGCGCTGGCGTATTCCCTCGATTTCCGCTGGACTCACCGCATCGGCGCCGACGCGCGGAGCTTCTGCGCCAACGATCCAGGCGCTCTGCCCGCTCGCGAGAACAACCTTGCGCCAGTACTGGTAACGGGAAGCCAGCAGCACGTGGTCGTCGGCGACGACGACCCGGACGCGCTCGCCGGGATCGACCCGCACCTGATATTCGGTCCCTTCCGAGCCCGCCGTCGCATAGTTGGTCTGCACCTCGAAAAGCCCTTTGACCTTGACCAGGACCTCGCCGAGGTACACGAAGATGGATCCGACGCGGACATGCGACCCCGGCAGGACGAAGACGCGGGCGCCGTCGACGAAGCTGAGCACCACCGTCGACTGCGGACCCGTCCAGATTTCGTCGCCCGCCTGCAGGGCCATGCCCGGCTGCGGCGGCTGGCGAACCCCCTGCCGGAACACCTCGACCCCGGCAATCGGCCCGGCGACTACCAGCCGACCATCCTGTACCGTGTTCAGGGTGATCGAAGCGCAGGCGCTGAGACCGAGGCAGACGACGAAAATGCAGCCAGCCACGTAGCGCCGCAAGAGCCGCGAACCGCCCATGGCGTGAGGTCGATGCATGCACACTTCCATTGGCGTGCTCCCCTTCCCTCGTGCGGAAGCGGCTGCCAGCCGTCTGGCGCCGGGCAACGAAGGCGTCGATGGCGAACGCCGCCGAAGCGGACAAACCCGTCTCGGCGACGCAGCAAACCGCTCGAACAGCAGACCGGATCCCTTCTGGATTATGTCCGCTCGGACGGCAAAAGGCAAATGCGCTATTCTGGCGGGGTGCCTTGCTGCTCGATTCCTTTTTGCCGTGGTTGCGCTGCTACGCTCCCTTGATGATAGGGGCCCCACCCTTGCCGACGGAAGGTCGATGATCGCCGTGCGCCGCTGCCTGCTCGCGCTGCTCCTGCCGCTGCTGACGCCGCTGGCACATGGCGAGATTCCACTGCTGAAGCCGAAAGCCGACCCGCCCAGAATTTCCGCGGCAGCGACTGCCTCCGACCCGCGGGCCAGGGCGGAAGCGCAGTTGGCCGAGGCGCGCCGGCAGCAGGAGGCAGGGCAGATCGAAGACGGCCGGGCGACGAGCGCTCCCGGACTGAGTGCCACCGATCGACAGCGCCTGCTGGGCCGACTGGTCGTCGCCTACAGCGAGTATCTGAAACAGATCGAGGAACTCGAGAATCAGAAAAAATCGCAGAATGACGACAAGCGCGTGCAGGGCCTGTTGGCCACCTTCGCCAGCGCGCCACCGTACTCCGCCCTGCAGGTGGACACCTTGCGCGACAGCTACGATACCGGCAAGGAGCGTTTGCAGAACCTGCTCTCGACCGAGCGTGCATTGCAGACGCTGAAAGTCGGACGCATCGACGCGCAGCGGCGCGCAGCGGAAGCGGTCCGCCTTGCCGAAGATCGACTGGCACGTGCGAGGGGTCGCGACGAGATCGAGAAGGAACGCCTGAATCGGGAGCTGGCGTTGCTGCGCAAGCAACTCGCTGAGGCGGAACTGGCGAACATCGGCCTCGGCGCCGAGCGAATGGCTCTCGAAATCAAGGGCCGGCAGGCACTCAACGGCGAAATGGAAAGTCTGTTGGCCCGAGTCCTCCCCGAGCAGCGCCTGAGCAAGGAAGAACTCGAGCAACAACAGTCAGCGCTGCGCAAGGAGCTGAACAAGGTAGCTGCCGATATCGACAGCACGGTCGCGGCGAATACTCGCCGTGTGAAGGAACGCGAACGACTCGCCAAGATCGTCGCGAAAACGGGCAGCAGCGCCGCCGACGCGGCTCGCTTGCAGCTTCTCGACGAACGCCTGGAAAGCGACCGCGTTGAATTGCTCACGCTCACCTGGATGCAGACGCTGCTGCAGACGGCCAGCGATGCCTGGGCACAACGTTACGTCGGACTGCATTCCGACGACGCCGCCAGCCGTCAGAGCGTGCTTGCCTGGCTCACGCGCATGCGCGAGGACCTGAACAGCCGCAAGCAGATCGTCGATCAGCTCCTGCAGACCGCCCACGTCGCGGTCCGGGAACAGGAACTGCGCCTTGCCAGCGGCACCCTCGACAGCACGGCAACCGCGCAGCAGACGGCGATACTGGACGTGCTGAAGGAGCGGGTGCGCGCGTTCCAGCGGGTCGAGCGAGGCAGCAGCCGCCTGCAGCGCCAGCTCGAGCGTTGGCTCGGAGATTTCGGCTTCCAGGGAAAGGGCGCCGGGTCCACCGACTGGCAACTGGTTCTGGTGCAGCTGACGCAGACATTCAAGGGAATCTGGAATTTCGAGATGTTTGCCGTCGAGGATTCGACGCTGATCGACGGCAAGACAGTCACGGTAACGTACGGGGTCACGGTCGGCAAGAGCATCGGCGCCCTGTTCCTTTTCCTCATCGGCTACTGGCTGTTCGCACGGCTGTCGAGAAGGATGCAGGGCTTGCTGGTCAGCCGTTTCGGCGTGAACCAGCAGGTGGCCAGCGTGATTCGGCGCTGGTCGATGATTGCGCTGGCCGTGGTGCTGATCATCTTCGTCCTCAACCTGGCGCGCATTCCGCTGACCGCATTTGCCTTTCTTGGCGGCGCCCTGGCCATCGGCATCGGCTTCGGTACGCAGACGATCATCAAGAATGTGATCAGCGGCATCATCATCCTCTTCGAACGCAAGATCCGCGTCGGCGACATCATCGCCCTCGGCGGCATGACCGGGCACGTCGTGGCCGTCGATCTGCGCGCCTCCACCGTCCGCGGCTTCGACGGGGTAGAGGCTCTCGTGCCGAACTCCAGCTTTCTGGAAAACCAGGTGATCAACTGGACCTATTCGAACCCGCGCATCCGGCGCGAAGTCCGCGTCGGGATCGCCTACGGGTCGCCAGTGCGCCAGGCGGCTGAAATCATCGGCGGCTGTGCCGCTGATCATGGACAGGTCCTGAAAGACCCTCCGCCGGAAGTCTTCTTCGAGGACTTCGCCGACAGCGCCTTGCTGATGGTGCTCGTCTTCTGGGTCGAACTGGGCGAAAACCTGGTCGCCCGACGAGTGGATAGCGACCTGCGCTACGCGATCGAGAAGCGCCTGGCGGCGGCCGGAATCCAGATTCCTTTCCCGCAGCGGGACGTCCACCTGGAAGTTTCCCGGCCCTTGCCCGTCCGCATCGAACCCGCTCCCGGCAATTAGCCACCGCGCCGCTCGCGCGATTCGCCCTTCCCATCCCTGCATGGCGCGCGGCTGGCTCGACAGCGGCGCCGGCGAGGGCTACACGCTGGCCCGGGTGCATCAGTGGATCGCGCAGGGCGCCGTCGTTCTCTTCGACGAGCTCGATGAAGTGCTGGTCAAGCTCACCGAGGCCGACGGCAAGGTGTTCACCGACAACCTGCTCAAGCTGATCGCCGACGCCCTTGCGCGGGCGGAAGGGCGGCAGCCACGACTCAAGGTGCTGATCACCTGCCGTACGCAGTACTTCCCCACCCCGCGGGCACAGAACAGCCACTTCACACAGTCGGGGCGCGGCGAATTCGGCCCGGCGCGCTACCAGGCGATGGTTCTCCTGCCGTGGAACTAGGAACAGGTTCGCCGCTATCTGGAGCACGCCGTTCCCGACGTCGCGGTGGAGCGGCTGATCGAAATGGTGCGCTCGGTACACAATCTGGAGGAACTGACCCAACGCCCCTACACGCTGAAGCTGGTCGCCGACTTCATCCCGGCAAGCGAACGCGATCGCGCCGCCGGGCGGACCGTCTACAGCGCCACGCTCTACCGCGGGGTGGCCGAGGGCTGGCTCGCGCGCGACAGCTGCAAGCACCACATCCGCCCGGAGCACAAGCTGCGTCTCGACGGCCATCTTGCCGCGCACCTCTGGCGCAGCGGCCGCAACGCGCTGCCGGTAGGCGAACTCAACGACTGGTTCCATTCCTGGATCGACACCGACCCCGCTCTCCGCAGCCGCTACTTCCCGGCTACCCCCGAGCAGATCGAGGAGGACCTGCGCACCGCGACCTTCCTCGCACGCCAGGACGACGACCAGGCCAGCGCTTTCCGCTTCGCGCACACCTCGCTGATGGAGTTCTTCCTCGCCAGCCACCTGCTCGACGCACTCACGCGGCGCGAGCAGACCGCGTGGGCGCTGCCGGTTCCCAGCCGGGAAACGCTCGATTTCCTCGGGCAACTGCTCACCGAAGCCAAGGCTCCGCCAGCGATCGGCACGCTGCGGCAATGGGGCCGGAGCTAGCTGCCACAGGCGAGTGAACTGCCTCTCGCCTACGCGCTGCATGCGCGGCGCGCCGGCTGGCCGACCATCGATTTCCGGCAACTCGACCTGCGCGGCGCGCAAATGCGTTCCTGGCTGATCGAAGGCGAAGTCGGCAGGCCGTTCGACCTGAGCGGCTGCCGCTTCGATGGCGCCGACCTGCACGACGGCGCTTTCCGCCACGTGCGGCTCGACCGCGCGAGCTTCGCGGATTCCCGCCTGGCGCGCAGCAACTTCCTGCGCTGCGCGATCGGCGGTGCGAACTTCCAACGTGCGGAAATCATCGCCGCGATCTTTCGCAACAGCACACTGGAAACAGCCAGAGGCAGGATGCGCACGGCTACCGGCCGCAATGGCTGAACTGTGGCGTGTCGGAAGGATGGCTGGCCGGAGCCGGAGCGCACTTCCATCATCCCGTGCTTGGTGCTGGCGTTCGTGCAAGGGCCAAGGAAAAACTCGCCCGGCTGGCCGGTTCCTCATCACGATTCCAATCGGTCGCCTTTGCCCCGGCGCGACGCCACCGGCCGCCAGTGGCTCGCCATCCCCGGCTGGGACGGCAGCGTGCGCCTCTGGGACGCCGATCTGGCCGGAATCGCCGGCGCCGGGCACGCGAACTGGGAGCCGGCGAGCGACGGCGTCCTGACGGTCAGCGGCGACGCCTGGCGTTACCTGGCCTGGCTTCGTCCGCTGGCGAACGCGTTGCCCGAGCGGCTGCCGCTGGAAAGCTTCGGACCGGTTCCGGGGCTGACTTGATGGACCTCGGCCCGCCGGTGCTCGCCCGCTTCCGGCTCAGCCCTGCTCGACCGGCGGCGCGACCTTGAACACCTCGGCCAGCGTCGTCACGCCGGCGGCGACCTTCATCGCCCCCGCGATGCGCAGCGGCTTCATTCCCTCGCGGAAGGCGAGATCGCGAATCCGGGCGATGTCCCGGTTTTCGCTGATCGCGAGCCGGATTTCCGGCGACAGCGGCAGGATCTCGTAGAGGCCGACCCGCCCGAGATAGCCGGTCATGCGGCATTCGAGACAACCGACCGGCCGGTAGAAGCGCGCCGGCCGGTTGGCTTTCCACGGCGCCACCAGTTGGTCCCACATCGTCTCCTCGATCGGGCTCGCCGGGTGCACCCGCTTGCAGTGCGGGCAGAGGATGCGCACCAGCCGCTGCGCCATCACGCCGAGCACCGTCGCGCCGAGCAGATACGAGGGAACGCCGAGGTCGAGCAGGCGCGTGATCGCCGCCGGCGCGTCGTTGGTGTGCAGCGTCGACAGCACCAGATGGCCGGTAAGGGCCGCCTGAATCGCTACCTCGGCGGTGTCCAGGTCGCGGATTTCGCCGATCATGATGATGTCCGGGTCCTGGCGCATCAGCGCCCGCACGCCCTGCGCAAATCCGAGGTCGATGACGTTCTGCACCTGCATCTGGTTGAACGC
>WBZT01000839.1_pt1 | contig 24013 bp, 23 predicted proteins | sample 5204241 | NCBI WGS metagenome assembly WBZT01 (sample SAMN12344358, study PRJNA552823) | activated sludge metagenome | biome: Activated sludge suspended growth; feature: Nitrification reactor; material: Wastewater; isolation source: activated sludge from nitrification reactor of wastewater... | reverse complement strand
ACCCCAGGAGCCACTTAGAGAGCCCAAAATGAGCCCAAAAACCGGTTAAATCGGGCTGCTAGGTCAAAAAAACGCTTTCCGAGGGCGATGCGAGAGAAATCGAGTCATTCTTCAGCGTCTCCCTAGGGGATTACTTCACGATCTCCCTCGATGCAGAGCCTTTTATGCACTATTGGTCGCTCTCCATAGAAGAGCAATATTATCTGCTATTCCCCTTGCTCCTTTTTATCACATTCCGATATGCCCGCAAACATTTGGTACATATATTGGCGTTTATATTTATTGTCAGCCTTGCCAGCTGCATTATATTTACCCCCATTAACTCGGTTTGGACTTTCTATCTGCTGCCGACGCGCGCTTGGGAGCTGTTTGCCGGCTGTCTCCTGGCCATTCTTGAAATAAATTCACCAGGCTCCATGAGGGGGCCGGCTTGGCTCTCCTATATTGGAATTCTATTGATCGGTGGCTCTTTGATAATAATACATGAAGGACCGAACTTCCCCGGTTGGCTGGCAACCGTTCCCGTTATGGGCGCGATTGCCATCCTGATACAAAGCCAAAACTCCAACACTATCACTTCATGGTTATCATTTAGACCCTTGGTGAGTATCGGTAAAATTTCCTACTCACTATATCTCTGGCATTGGCCTGTTTACTCAATGATTGACTATGCCTATATTTTTGAATCGAACACAACGCGGAATTTTTTTAAAATAACCATCAGCTTCATTCTCGCTGCGGCTTGCTTCAGATTTATTGAAAAACCCGCCCGTATCTACTTAAATAAACCCACCAATCATGTCCGGGCATTTACGGCTCTCGCGGGTGCATTAGCATTATGCATACCTTTGGGCCTTTCGATTCGTTATCACAATTACGTTACCGCTAATTATAATGAAGTCGCCGATGGAGGAGAATTTTTCCCCGGCAAACCCGGCGCTCCATCGGTAATTCTTATGGGAGATAGCAATGGTTCTATGTATGGGAAGGTTACCAGGGATCTCTGTGAGGATTTAGGCTACAGCCTGAATGTAATCACCGTCGGAGCCATGGATCCCCTACCTGACACCAAACTTTGGCGCGATTCGCTGTCATTTATTCGCAAGAGCAAGCCAGATTATCTGATAATCGCCACCTTCTGGAAGGATAGATTGCAAAATAACCCTGAACGGCTTGCCACAGCATTCAAGGAACTTGGTGATGATGTTGGCCATATCATTTTACTCAACCAACCGCCCACCCCTCCCGAGGAAGCCAGTCGAGATTCTATTCGCAAGGGTTCACGCCCACCTTTTAGAGAAAAGGAGAACGCAAAATCAAATCGGGAATTTAATAACAACCTACTGCTCCAGTTTCAGTCCCAAAAAGTCTCCGTGGTTAACGTTGCAAAATATTTTGAAAACGAAGACGGTGAAGTGCTTTTCTTTGATGGCGACGGCAATCAAAATTATCACGATTACACCCACCTTTCCGGTTATGGAGCAGTGAAGATTTACCGGGAGGTGAAGGAGCTAATCAGCTCGCCTGATTAATCGCCGAATTATTCAGGCAGTAGCTGTCAAGATGCCGGAGTTGATGACCCACGGCTAATCTGTTCTAGCCCACCGTGGCTGGCCGTCCCCGCGGTCGGCGGGAGTTTTCGGTCATACCCAGGTAATCGAACACCAGGCGGACGTTGCGTGCCAGGCGCTGGATGGTGGCGGCGACGGTGTCGCGGGATTTCGCCTTAATGGCGCCGATGGCGAAGCGGCGTAGCGCGGTGATGTTGGCGGGACCGTGGCCGGTGCGGATGGTGCATCGGTCCTCATCCCAGTTCCAGTCGAGGATGTAGTGGCAGCTGTTCTCGACGGTCCAGTGACCGCGATTGTAGGCCAAGACGGCCGCGGCATCGGCGCTGTCCGGAGTGTGGTCGGTGAGGCCGTAGACGGTTTCTGTTGAACGGTTGCCGGTGGCTTTCTCGATGACTTCGCGTTCGATGACGAAGGCCTGGCCGACCCCCGGAAAAGTCAGGTAGTCGTTCAGGCACGTGGTGGTCCAGATCGCGCGCTGTTCGATGCGGCCATGGGCCAGGGTGGCCGGCTCGCGGCAGTCGGGCTGTGCGCGGTCCTCGAAGATCAGGCGGATATCCGCATGGAGGGTCGGCTGGTTGTCTTTGACGGTGAAGACGTAATGGGCGTCGTGTTCAAGGACGTAGTCGGCGAGCTGGCGTTGGGTCAGTAGGGCGTCGGCGGTGATCGTCTTGCCGGTGATATCGAGCGCCTCAAGGACCGGGATGACCATCCCGATCTCGTTGGTTTGCTTGACGTCGTCGCGGCCCTCTACGGGCAGGGCACCGACTTTTTTTGGGTGTAGCAGGTGTGGCTGTGGTGGCCGACGACGCCCAGGATATGGGTCTGACGGCCCTCGGCGTCAATGGCATGGCACATGGTCTTACCGTCGATGGCCAGTGCCTCGTCGTCGGCGTGCTGCAGGTTCCAGCGCTGCAAGGCGCCGCTCAGCGCGTCCGGATCGACGCGGGTCAGCACCTCGCGCAGGACGGTGCGGCTGGGCACCCGGTAGTGACGGTCGCGGTAACGACAGCGAAAACGCGCCCGTGCCTGCTGGCTCAAGTCCTGCGCCCACAAGCTGATGGCCTTATAGCCGCGCATCCCGCAGAGGATGGCACCGGCGGCGATGGCTAGCACCGTGGGCAGCGGGTGGCGCCGTCCCTGGCCGCGGCGTGGGTCGGGGATGTCGGCGAAACACGCAGAGAGTGACACCATCTGGTCGGCGCTCAACATAATTTTGGGGGCTCCGTGACGATACTGGGGGTCGAGGACGGGACGCGATAACTGGGCTTGAGCGTGGCGGTGCAAGGGTCGGACCAAGACGCGCTTGGCCGCCTCGGGTGCCATGCTGTAGCCGGCCCGGGTGCGGCGAAAGCCGCGGGTGTCGCCCACATAACGCCAGTTGGCGGCGTGGTAAAGAGTGCCGTGGAAATAGCGCGGATCGACGAAGGTCTCCAGCAACAGCAGCGGGTAGCCGAAGTGTGCGCGCCAGTCCGCGGCCAGCCGGCGTTCGCACAAGGCCAGCACGCGCGAGGCGAGGTTCGGGTAATGGTGTTCGGGCAGGATCAGAAAGCGACTGTTGTTGGCGATCAGGTGCAGCCGATCGTATTGATGGCGAAAATCCCAGCCGATCCAGGCGTCACGCGCGGCGCACTTCCACGCCGCGGCTGAGAAGCTCAGCAGCGCCAGCCACTGGCCCTGCCAGGTGGCGACATACCACAGGGTGTGCCCGATCTTCGGTAGCGCGCCCAGGTAGTGATGGGCCGCCATCAGGGCCTGAAAGCGCGCCTCCTCGGACGCGGCGATGGGTTGGAGGATGACCTCGCGGAGGTTCATGCACGGGACCGCGGGCAGTAGGGGACTGACGCGCTTTATACACGGACGAACGGGCTTTGTCCAGAGTTGCGGACAACCGCCGGTTGCAACAGCGAATCCCCGCTAGAACGGTTTAGCCCTGGTTGATGACCCAATCACCTTGCGCAGCAACACCTCGTCCTGCCCCGCCGCCACCAGGTTCTCGATGACACCTATCGGGCGAAAGCCATGCTGCTCGTAGAAACGCCGGGCACTTGAGTTGAAGCCTGAGACCAGCAGCCAGAGGTTGGTGGTACGCCCGCGATAGCTGGACTCGAGGAACTCCAGGGCCGCGCCACCGACCCCCCGGCCCTGGGCCGCCGGGAGCACGGCGAATAGCTCGATATAGGCCCCACGCAACCAGGGATAGCGCACCACCACCAGCCCCTGGGGATCGCCACCACGCATAGCGAGGTAGCGGGTCACCTCCGGGTGGGGGGACGCCAGCCCCCGGGCCAGGGCCTCGGCGCCATAACCCAGGGTCTTCCAAGGGTCCATTCCGGCCAGGGTGCTACCGATCACGGCAGCCAGTCCCGGCTCCAGGGCCGCAACGGCGAGAAAGTCCAGGGGCCTGTCCCTCATCGCCCGGTGCCCCGGCGAAACAGGGTGTCGTAGCGGCGGTTGTCTCCGGGTCGCTCCTCGTAGCACTCTGCGGCCGTGACCGGGCGTCCGGCGGCCAGCAGTTCACTCACGGTCACAAATCGGTAACCCTGACGCTGTAATTCCGGGATAAACAGGGGCAGGGAGCGAGCGGTGTTCCAGCCGTGCCCATTGGCATGAGCGACGACGATGGCCCCGCGGTGGCCCCTGACCCCGGCAAGTACAGCCTTGGCAATGGCCTGGGCGCTCTGGCCCTTCACGGGGTCCCCGGTGACCACGGACCACTGGCACGCGGCAACCCCAAGCTCGGCGGCAGCCGCTAGTGAGCCCTGGTTGCAGGTGCCATAAGGGAAGCGGAAGACCGACGGCCACTCCGGGACCTGTTGCAGAGCCGCGGAACCGGCCTCCTGGGCACAGGAACGCCCGGCCAGTTCCCGGCGCAGGACCTGGTACTGGGCTTGGGTCCACAGGATCTGATCACGCGCCTCGGAACCCGACACCAGGCGCAGATTGGCATGGGTCCAGGCGTGGTTACCGATCTCAAACCGGGGATCGGCCATGAGTTGCATGGCCTGCTCCGGGTGCGTGCGCAGCCACTTGCCGCCAGCGAAGAAGGTCGCCTTGACCCCTTGAGCGCGCAAGGTATTCACCAGCTCGGCGTCATAGCCGGAGCGTTCGTTGGCCAGTTCGCAGAGATCGAAGGTGAGAGCGACCAGATGGGCTTGGGGGTCCGCCGGCTCCACCGCGCGGATCGAGCCCCGCAGCCCGGGTGCCAGGGGTGACAGGGCCGTTTCGGCGGCACGAATGGCCCACTCCGGTGGCGGGGTGCGGTCAGGTTTCAGGCCCCGCTGGATGGTCCGGTCCTGAGGTGAGCCAGCCAGTTGGGCAGGGGTCCAACAGGCATGCAGAATGGCCGCGGGATCCGACCCGTCCGGGGCCTGTGCTACGCCAGCCTGAGGCTCCGGGACGAGCGATGGTGCCATGCCAACAGCCCCCGCCCGCATAGACCTAGCCGGTGTCTGGACCGCACCTGGAGCGAGGCTGGGGTGCCGGGCCGGACTGACCACCGGCGGGATCGGCGAGGCCCCAGGGGCTTCCCCAGCCGGCCGCGCGTCACCGAAAAGCCCGACCGACCCTTCCGAAGAACTCCTTATGGTCCCCAGTGACAGAGTCTCGGCCCCTGGGGCCGACCCATGGAAACCGATAAGGGCCAGGATCAAGCACAACCGATTAAGGAGATCCATCGAATCGTCGCTGAAGTTGTACATCTCGACTTTATCCTGTTGGGCGAAGCCGTTATCAGGGTCCTGTTAGGAACCAGGTACCGACGACCCGCTGTTGGGAGGCACCGCGCCAAGGAGTTTCGGGCCCCACCCACCGAGCCGGGGCGGCCCGCGAATGGATGGATTGGGAGTTCACACCAAGAGATCAGACCCCATGCGTTTATAAACCCGAGTGATTGGCTCCCACTCTTCGCCGCAGCCACGGCATGGCGGCAAATACCAGCAACATGCCCAGGTACACGGACCCGGAAACTGGATCTCGACTCGCGAGGTACTCGCCAAGGCTGCGGCCGGCTATTGCGATAGCCAGAAGCAGTTCGGCCGCTACCAGCAGGGTTAGGGACATGGCACCGACGAGCACCCAGCCAAATGAAGCGATAGAGGAACCATATCTTCTGACCAGGTAGCCCGCGGCGAAGTAGATGGCGGCAAACATGATTGGCATTTCCGCAAGTTCAGAGATGCGTTCACCAAGGCGTGGCACCAGGAACGGCACCCGCACGGCACCGAGCAAGAAGCCAGCACCGAATACCATAACAAAGTAGACCGCCGCACCGAGCAAGATCGGACTACCGCGCTGCCGCTCGCCTATCAGGCCGGTTGATCGGCCATTATCACCCTTGCCTAATCGAGCCATGGACCTGTCCTCCGCGGCGGTAGACTGCCTATTGCCGAGCTATCAGTTTTTTTATACTGAAAAATAATCTGTTGGGATTTCCAAAGTGTCAATGAGAAGCCCTGTGATGGCCGAGGGAATATTCCATTCCCGACACCAAGTCCTGATTAGCTCCAGCCCTCGCCTGGGTCCAGCCCAGGTCTAGACCGAGCCTTTCAGACTTAACTCCGGGACCTAACATTGCCTGTCTTATTGCCCGAGACCCACGGACCGGGCTTCACCCATGATAACCTGTGCATCTTGGTGCCACACAAGCTTAACTCACTGTCCAGAATTGAGGTTCCCCTGTAGCCGCGCCGGTAAGACCACACCCTGGAGGGATCACCCATGGGGCCCGACCGCTTTAGGATCCTGTTCGACCAGGCACCGGTTTGCCTGCACGAGATCGGCACCGATGGGCGCCTGCTCAGGATGAACCCAGCGGGCCTCGCCCTGGTGGGGGCCGACAGCGAGGAGGCGATTCGGGGACGGGACTACCTGGATTTCGTGAGCCCCGGCGACCAGGACAGAATCCGGCGACTCATGGCCGCTGCCTTCGCCGGCCAAGCCTGTGAGTTTGAGTTCTCCGCTGCCGGAACGGCCCACCCGCGCCATTTCACCTCCTGTTTCATCCCCTGCCCGAACGCCGAGGGCCACATCGAGCGGCTGATCGGCATCTCCGGGGACATCACGCCGCACCAGGAAACCGAGGCGGAGTTGCGTCTTGTGAGCCGCACCCACGCGCTCCTGTCGCGCTGCAATCACAGCCTGGCCCGCGCGCTCGACGAGCGGGTACTCCTGAAGGCCTTCTGCGCCAATCTGGTGGAGGTGGGCGGGTACCGCTTCGCCTGGGTGGGCTTTGCGGGTAGGAAGCCTGAACCGCGGGTGCGCATGGTCGCCCATGCGGGTCAGGAACATACTGACTTCACGGCGGAGGCGCTGGCCTGGGCCAACGCCGGCGACCGCCCGAGTGCCTGCCGCGCCGCCATCGAGAGTGGCCGCCCCTTGATCCTGCCCGATATTGCCAACGCCCCGGATCTGGCACCCTGGGCAGACACGGCAGGGCGCTACGGCTATCGTTCCATGATCGCCCTGCCACTCATGGCGGATGAGGCACCCTTCGGCAACTTCAGCCTCTTCTCCGCCGAGGTGGACGCCTTCAGCGAACCGGAGGTGACCCTGCTCTCCCAGCTCGCTCAGGACCTGGCCTGGGGCATCCGTTCCGCCCGCGCCCGGGCGGCCGAGGCTCAGCGGGTGCGCCAGCTCCGGGACGAGGTTGAATATGACGCGCGCAAACGCCTCGCGGCGACCCTGCACGACGTGGTCGGCCAATCCATGCAGGCCGTCAACCTGGGTCTGAAGCGTATCCAGGGGATGGTGCTACAGGGTACGCAAGTCCCCCCGGAGCTGCTCGACTCCCTAATCACGGAGGCCGGCAGTGCCATCAATGAACTGCGCGCGATCAGCCAGGAACTGCGACCGCTCTTCCTTGAGCGCCTGCCACTCCTCGACGCGCTGCACTTCCACTGCAGCGAGATCAGCGCCCGCACCGAGGTCGCGATCCGCGTGCATGCCGATGACACTCGTTTCGAGGTGGACGATCGGGTCAAGGAACAGTGTTTCCTGGCCTTTCGCGAGGCCTTGAGCAACGCCATCCGCTATGCCCGGGCCAGCCGGATCGACGTCATCCTGAAGTTCCAGTCGCCGGGACGACTCTGCCTGGCGATCATCGACGATGGCATCGGTTTCAATACCCAGGCCGCCTTTGAACGGCCCGCCGGGCTCGGCCTTTGCATGATCCGCGAGCGCGCCGAGAGCGTCCTCGGCCATGCCCGCATCCGCAGCACGCCCGGCCAGGGGACCCGGGTGCGGATCAGCGTCCCCCTCGCCAAAGAGCCGGCCCCATGCCCATAACCGTCATTGTCGCCGACGACCATGCCATCTTCCGCCAGGGGCTGGCGTCCCTGCTCCAGGTGGAGGCCGACATCGCCCTCCTCGCCCAGGCCGCCGACGGGGCGGAGGCCTGGCGGCTCATCGAATCGCTGCAACCCGAGGTGGCCATCCTCGACCTCAGTATGCCGCAACTCACCGGCATCGAAGTCGCCCGCCGGGTCGAAGACGCCGGACTCGCCACCCGGGTCGTGCTGCTCACCATGCACGACGACCCCTCTGCGGTCCTCCAGGCCCAGGAGGCCCTTGTCGCCGGCTATGTCCTCAAGGACAACTCCTTTGAGGAACTGGTCCAGGCCGTGCGCACCGTCGCCACGGGCGGCACCTTCGTCACCCCCTCGGTTCGCGCCAGGCTGCGTGGGCTGCAGCGCAACGGCCGCCCGGCCATGGCACTGTCGCCGCGCGAGCGCGAGGTCATCCGGCTGATCGCGCTTGGCAACAGCAGTAAGGAGACCGCGCGCATCCTAGGCGTGAGCCCGCGCACCGTGGATACCTATCGCAACCGCTTGATGGATAAACTCGGGCTGCATTCCCTGGCCGACGTGGTTCGCTATGCGGTGCAGGCGGGCATGGTCGGCTAAGCACGGCCCGCGTCCGCCCTCGCATGGAATGGCGGCGACTTGCCTGCCGGGGACGGTTGCCATGCCTCCCATCCTGACAGCCCGCTCGGTAGCTCTCTGTCCGTATTTTCACCGACAGGCCTGTCCGCACACGCGCGGACAGCAGAACCCCGGTCGGCTGCGTATCCTTACATCAAGACCTCCACGGGCATTGCCCCTGAGGCCCGGCAACGAATAACCCGAAACAAATCGAGGAGCAGGACATGTACACAGGCGATATCGTGATTCACATCAACGAAGAGCTTGATGACAACAGCATCCACGAATTGGAGCATCAGATCGGCGAAGAGCCCGGGATCTTGTGCGCCTGCGCGCACGAAAGGACACGCCACCTGATGGTGGTGGACTTCGACCCTACGGAGGTGCGACCAAGCGGCATCGTCCAGTCGTTCCGCGACCATGGGTATCATGCGCAAATGGTCGGCTTCTAGCGGCTGGCCAATCGCCGGGACCCCTGGCGCCTCGCTCGGCATCTCGCTTGGCGACTGTTACAGGAAGGCGACCCGCGGGTCGCCTTCCTTTTTCCGTGGCGGGGGGGCTGTCCGCTACGGGCAACGCCGAACCTGATAGTTCGGCGCCCCTTCACAGGTGAGGATCAATCGACAACCTGGCAGGTCACCTCCAGGGCACCGCCTTCGGCCGGGACCACCACCAGTAGTTCATCCTCCGCACAGAAGACCATCATCCGGCCATCGCTGTCATAGTTGGCGAATGGCGTTTCGAACGTGTCGCTGGACGGATCGCCGCTTGGGTTGTTGTAGGCGTTCTTACCACCGGCGGCATAGAGCCCCGCACTGGATGCGAGGGCTATAGCGGCGATGGACGCCAAGATCAGGTGTTTGCGCAACATGGTCAGAACCTCCGCGCTGTCAGCCCCGAATGGATAGGGCCGCTTAGGGGACAACGGCAGCTTTTCCTCGTATGCCGCGACCCCACCGCCCACTGATGTCTGTCTTTTCCAGATCTGTGCAGCGGGTGTCGCGCTGACTGCCAACCACCCTTCCCTGGGATCCGTTCAGGAGATCACAGAACCGACCGAGCCGCATTGAGAATACCCAGGTCCCCCGTGAATGGGCCGATTCGATTAATCGGAGTCAATGGAATCGAGGGATAGGAGATCCAACAGCCCCTTTTGCAACTCCACCGGGCACCGGGCGGGGAGTTCAGGGACCGTCTCGGCAGAACGCGGCAGAACCCCTACGAAGTAGCAAACGCCCGTTTGCTGGTCTTTACCCAGAGAGTAGGCGGGAACAAGATCCCCTTTCACATCGGCAGGTGCAGACCCATTTTCGGATCGGCTGCGACTACAAGGGCACCGATGCCCCCCGCCGCCTACTAAACGAGCACCCCGACCCAGAGTATCCAGGGGGTGCCGATGACCAGAAACACCAGCAGGCAGAAGACCGTGGTGGACAGCCCCAGCCGGTAGAGCTCGCGCTGGGTGAGATAGCCGCTGGCAACGAAGATGATGTTCTGGCTACCGCCCTGCGGCGTCAGCGTGGAAAAGTAGCTGCTGGCAAACAGCAGCGCGAAGGCCATCAGGTGCACGGGCACCCCGGCTTGGACACCGACATCGAGGAAGACGCCGAGGAGGGCCAGCACCTGCGCCGACTGGCTGACGAACAGGTAGTGCAGCAGCACATACAGCAACAGCAGCACCCCATAGGCGACCGGCCAGGTCACGCCGCCCAGCAACATAGCCAGCCGTTCACCGACGTAACCCATGAACCCCATCTCGTTGAGCTGTCCGCTCAGTGCAAACAGCACCGCCAGCCACAGGAAGGTGGCCAGGGTGCCGCCCTGGGCGTGTATGTCCTCCAACGTCAGCACCTTGGTGGCGAGCAGCATCCCGAGTCCGGCAATGGCGACTGCCGTGTTGCTCAAGTTTAGGGTCCCACCCAGGATCCAGGCGCCAATCATGGCGCCGAACACCACGGCGGTGATGCGCTCGTGGTGCGACAGGGGCCCCATCGCGCGCAGCGCCTCCTGTGCCGCTTGCGGGGCATCCGGTGTGGCGGTTACCCCCGGCGGGAACAGGCGATACAGCACACTCGGGAGCACCGCGATCGCCACCAGGGTCGGCACGGAGGCCACGAGCAGCCAGGAGCCGAAGTGGACGTGTAGGCCCTGTTCCGCCACCAGTGACACCCCGATCGGATTCGCCGAGGTAGCGGTCAGCCACAGGGCCGAAGAGACGCTCAGGCTCGCCATGCCACAGAACATCAGAAAACCGCCCAAGCGGCGCCGGCTCTCGTCCTCCGGCACCGAGCTGCTGCCCTGGGCGAGGGCCAGTATGATGGGGTAAAGCACCCCCCCGCGCGAGGTATTGCTCGGGAAACCCGGGGCGATCAAGGCGTCCGTTATGAAGATGCTATAGCCGAGGCCGAGCGTCGATTTGCCAAACCGTTTGACCACGTGCAAGCTGATCCGTCGGCCCAAGCCGCATTGGACGACCGCCTGAGCAACGAGAAAGGCCACCACCACCAGGAGCACGCTCGCGTTCGCAAATCCGGCGAAGGCCTGGGCAGGATCGAGGGTATGGGTCAGTACCGCCGCGGCGCCAGCCAACAGGGCCGAGGTCAGGAGTGGGAAGGCGTTGATGATGACGGACAGGATCGCGGCCGCAAAAATGGCAAACAACTGCCAGGCCTCGGACGTCAGCCCCTGCGGAACCGGCAAGAACCAGATAGCGATAGCCAGGGCAAAGGGCGCCAGTTGCCTGAGCGTGTGCCGGAGCGCGGGGTCGGGTGCCTTCATCGCGGGTCTCCTGCGGGGGGCGGGGCCGCTTCAGGTGCGCGTAGCCGAGCCCAGCCCTGGAGGCCGACCACCCGCCCGCTCACCCGGCCGTTCTCGGCTGGGATCAGGTGCTGCCACGCGAAGCGGTACTCCCCCGTGACGCCGGCGTAACGGCCCGTGCCGCCGATAAACCGGCCCTCAATGGGCTGGCCGGGCCCGGCCTCCTTGCCCACCAGGGTGCTGAAGACCTGCTCGCCATGTTCGTCCGTCCAGACACTGCGCGCCTGGACGCCGGTCTGGCTGTCCGAGAAGCCGATGACCTGGGCCTTGAAGCCGAGACTGGGCCGCTGGGCGCCGGTCAGCAGCAGCGAGCCGCTCACGTCGAAGATGGCCGCCCAGTGCCCCGCGTCCAAGACGAGCATTTGCCGGGTGCCGGTAGCCGACCAGTTGCCCACGAAATCCCGGCGTTCGCCAGGGTCAGCGGTACCCTGTGGCTCCACCGGCCGCTCGCAGGCGGCCATGACTGGCAACACAACAAGCAAGGCCGCGCGCCAGAGCAAGACGATCGCTGATCTGCTTGGACAACACATCCTAGTTGACTCCGCACCCGGGCATCGGGAGTAAAGAGGTTTGCGAGTATATACCGGTCCACGGCGGGACTGGGATTGTGAATAGCGGCTTCCCACCCGGCTCTCGGCGCGTGCTGAGCGCACCCTGAATCCGCACGGCCGCCCCTCTATCGCGTACGCTGAATCCAAACCCTTGCACGTTGGGATCTGGGCTGCGATCAGGTCACCAAGTACAGCCGGTTGGGCGAAAGCGTCTGAACCATGGCGAGCAGAGTGCCGTACAATCATGGCATTCAAAAATTCCGCGAAAGAGGCACCCGATGTCGAAACCCAATTATGCGTTCGAGAAGCGTCAGCGAGATTTAGCCAAAAAGGCCAAGAAAGAGGAAAAGCGCCAGCGCAAGACGGACTTGCCCGCAATTCCGGACGCAATGGACAGCCCGGAACTGGCTGCGCCGCCACCGGCCACTGATGTAGGGACTGTTTCCTGAACCCGGCAGGGATCTGCGGCCCAGGCGAGATCCGCTTCAGCCCTGGACAATAGCCGATAGGTCACTTCTTCGCGAGTCGCCCGCGGCCGGCGGCCTTGATCCATTCTGAGAGCTTCGGCAGTTCGTCAGCCTCGTAATCAGTATAGGCGCGGCGGGTGAAGTACAGCCCCTGTTACGGCATCCGGGCGCTCTGGGATTTGTTAGACGGGTGGGACGTCGCCCCCGGCAGACCGGGCCGGGGCTTTGGGGGAGGGTGATGAGACGGCTAGCTGGCCGCTGCTCTGACACCACCTAGGGAGCCCTTCGCGGATGACTTCTCCTTCTTGGTGGCGCGCTTTTCTTTGAGGGTGTGCTCGGCCTTCTTCTTTGGTTCTTTCGTGCTCGTGCGTTCTTTGGTCATGGTGTCGATTTCCTTGGACTGAATGTCTGGTGGTTCTTGCGCTACCCAGCTGACGCTCGCCGATCGGATTCGGCGACCAGAGGGTTGAGGCGCTTTCCAGTATAGCCCCAGCGGAGCGGGCGCCGGTGGTTTGTCAGGCACGACAGCATTGGCAAAATGCTGCCCAGCGGCTATGCCGGGCTACGAAACGGCAGATGCCCACGCATCCCCTCGATGTAGCGGGCCACCCCCACTCGCTCCTGCTGCAGGTGGCCGGCGATCAACCTATGGAACGCGGGATCAGCGAGCCAGTGCGCAGACCAGGTGGGAGTGGGCTCGAAGCCCCGCCACACCTTGTGCTCACCCTGGGCCCCGGGTTCGAAGCGTGTGAGGCCATGGCGGATGCAGTAGTCGATCCCCTGGTAGTAGCAGGCCTCGAAGTGGAGGCCGTCGAGCTCCCGATCGCAACCCCAATGGCGGCCATAAAGGGTGTCGGCACTCCGCAGGCAGAGGGCGCCGGCGATCTCCACCCCGGCCTGGTACGCCAGGATCAGCACCACCCGGTCGCCAAGCCGCTCCCCGAGCTCCTGGAAGAAGCCGCGGGTGAGGGTCGGGTAGCCGCCGCGGCGGTCGAAGGTCGATGCGTAGAAGCGGTGGAAGTGGGCCCACTGGCTGTCGGTTGCCTCGCCGCCGTGGAGGATTTTGAGTTCAACCCCGGCCTCCTCGGGCTTCCGCCGCTCGCGGCGTATCTGCTTGCGCCGCTGGGCGGTGAGGCCGTCGAGAAAGTCATTGAAGTCGCGATAGCCGCGGTTGTACCAGTGGAACTGGCAGTCGTTGCGGGCGATGAAGGGTCGGCCCTCTCCCGTGAGTGCCTGAGCTTGGGGCGCCGTCGTGAAGAGCCAGTGGAGGGAGGAGACGCCGAGGGTACGGGCGTGCTCCAGGGCGGCCTCGGTCAGTTGTCCAGATACTGCCGCGATCCATCTGGAGACCCCCTTGACCCAGCCCTCCCCCGCCGAGTGCATGGGGGCTATAAGCATGCGCGGGCTGCCGACCGGGGTATAGGGGATCGCGGAGACCAGCTTCGGGTAGTAACGTCCACCGCACCGCCGGTAGGCGTCTGCCCAGGCCCCGTCGAAGACCAGCTCGCCGTAGGAGTTGTGCTTGAGGTATAGCGGCACCGCCCCCACCAGCCGACCGTTGTCGCGCAGGGTCAGGTGCTGGGGCCCCCAGCCCCACTTAGCACCTACACAGCCGTGCCGCTCCAGCCCGGCGAGAAAGGCGTGCGAAAGAAACGGGTTGTGGTCAGGGCCGACCAGCCGGTCCCACTCCGTGGCGGGTATTTCTTCGAGTCGGTCGACGACGCTTATCTCCATCCGGCTGGCTCCGCCCTTGGGGGTGTATCTGCCAGATTGCGGCAACCTACGCATCACTTCAACCATCGGTCGCGTGCGGTTCAGCCCTCGCGCCGGGGGCACTCCTCCCGGACCCCGGGGTCATCATGGCAACGGCAGCCCTGCGCCACCAGCACCACATCAACGACCGCCTAGGCGCCAAGGTCGCCATGACGACCGGCCAGGTGCCGGCGGACGCCCCCTGAAGCTGGCGGAATGCAGCACGGCGGCCTGACACCATACCAACCAGGTGCAGCGTCAGTACGAAGACGGCGGGACGCAGGAGCTGTTGGCGGTGACTGCCGAGCCACCCGATTCCCAACTGGCCACCATCCTGAAAGAATTCGCGGGCGATAACGAGGTTTCGGTGCCCGGGGAGGGCGAAGCGGCGGGCGGGCCCTAGGTCGGCCCCGCACCATCGGCGAAGCGCAGCCCCTGCTTGCCACTGTGCTTGACACGATACATGGCCTCGTCGGCCCGCCGGATCAGGTCGTCTGCGGTGGCCGCGTGCTGCGGGTAGATGGCGATCCCGATGCTAGTGGTAACACGGCGCTGCACCCCGCCCAGGTCCATGGGGGTGCCCACCGAGCACAGGATGCGCTCGCCCAACTGGGCAACGGCGGCCTCCTCAGCCACCTGGGGTAGGAGGATGGCGAACTCGTCACCGCCCAGGCGGGCGACGGTGTCCGAGCGGCGCACCTGCTCCGTCAGGCGCACGGCCACCAGGCGCAATACCTCATCCCCCACCTCGTGGCCCAGGCTGTCGTTGATCCCCTTGAAGCCGTCCAGATCCAGGTAGAGCACCGCCAAGCGTTCGCCATAGCGGCCGGCCTCAGTGACGGCGGCCTCGATGCGGTTTTCGAACAGGCGCCGGTTGGCCAGCCCCGTGAGGCTGTCGTGGTAGGCAAGCTGGCCAAAGTGGCTGACCTCGCTGCGCAGGCGTCGGCTTTCCAGTTCGCGCTGGGTGACGTCGTGCAGGCGCAGGATCATGCCGAAGTTGTCCCCGGCCACGCCACGCAAGGCCCGGGCATGGACCTCGGAGTAGTGGTCGCCGTCCTGGGTCTGGCGGTGCAGGACCAGCTCCACCGGGGTCTGGGAGGCGACCACTTGGGCGCGGATGTCGTTGAGGATGACCGCCGGGCTGGCCTGGCCGCCCCCCGGGAGGTCGACCCCGTCGGCCAGGCACAGCGGGCTGTCCACCTGGGGATTGAGCACGATAAAGCAGCGTTGAGCGCTAGCGTTGATCCAGCGAACCTGGCCCTCCTGGTCGCAGACCAAGGTAGGGTCCGGGATGGCGTCCACCAGGGACTGGAAGAAGGCGCGGTCGTTGCGCAGTTGGCGAGTGGCGCCGGCGGCGTTGACCAGGTGGTGGACGCGGTTGCGCAGCACCGCCCAGTGGATGGGCTTGGTGATGTACTCGTCGGCCCCGGCGGCGAAGGCCCGGTCGACCGAGCCGTCGTCCTCGAACACGGTAATCATGATAATGGGGACGTGATGGCCCTCCGGCAGTCTGCGGATGGCCGCGCAGGCGGCAAAGCCATCCATGACCGGCATGGCCCCGTCGAGCAGGACGAGGTCGGCCCCGTGGGCGGCAAAGGCGTCCGCCCCGAGCTGGCCGTTCTCCGCCACCTGGGTGTCGAAGCCCTGGCGGGCGATGAACTGCTGGATGGCGATGCGCAGGACTGGGTCGTCATCGACAATCAGGGCCCGCCGCCGGCGGGCTTGATCCGGAGCAGGATTCATGGGCTAGTAGCCTCCGGAGCACCGTCGGCGCCCTCGCGGTCGAGTAGATCGGCCAATTCCCGGGCGGCGCGGCTGGCCTCGGCCTCGATAGCCGCGACCAGAGCGGCGGCCTCGGTCAGGTCCCCCGCCTTGGCCTTGGCATTGAGGGCCCTGGCGTGCCGCATCAGCCCGAGGGCCCCCAGGGTCCCCATGGTGCCGGCCAGACGGTGGGCCGCGGCACTGACCCGTTGGGCGTCGCCCGCCGCCAGCCCGACGCGCAGCGCGGCGAGGCGCAAGGGCAGGTCCTCCCGGCAGGTGTTGATAATATCCCGGATCTCGCCCATGGCCGCGCGCAGGTCGGCGATAGCGCTCGCGTCGATGGCCGGGGCTGCAGCGGCCGGCGGGGTCGCCGCCGGCACGCTGGAGGCCGGGGCCGATGGCGCCTCCAGCCCCCGGGGTGCCCACCTGCGCCCCAAAGTGGCCAGCAGGTCCGGGGCGCGGAGGGGTTTGGCCAGGTAGTCGTCCATGCCGGCGGCCAGGCAGCGGTCGCGTTCGGCCGGGGAGGCGTGGGCGGTCAGGGCTATGACCAGCTGGTGGCCGTCGCCGCCGTGCTCCGCCTCGCGCTCACGGAGGGCCCGGGTGGCGGACAGCCCGTCGAGGATGGGCATCTCGCAGTCCATCAGGACTAGGTTAAAGAACTCCCGGGCCAGGGCGTCCAGGGCCTCGACACCATTGGCGGCCAGGGTGACCCGGCACCCAGCCCGCTCCAGGAGGCCGCGGATGACCACCTGGTTGACCGGATTGTCCTCCACCGCCAGCACCCGCCACCCGGCCAGGGCATCGGTCACGGACCGGGATGGCGCGTCGGCCTGGCCAGGGGCCTTAACCAGGGGAATGGCATCGATCTTAGGCAGTCCTACCGATTACGGATCACCCCCAGCAGGTCCGCGCTGGCGGCGATGCTCAGAGGATAGGAAATCCAACCACATCGCGGCTGGGGACGAGGGGAATGTAACATCGCAGGACGGTGTTCGGCAAGGGGGCCGTGCGCGCCGACAGGGTCCGGCGGAGAGCCAACCGCCGTTTGAAAGGGCGCCGGGCGGACCTGCCGCCTGGCTGGGCGCGGCTTGCCGGGGGCACGCTCAGAGCGGGCGCAGGGCGGGCGCATCTCCTACGCGACCAGGCGAGGCGAATGGTGACATCTCGATCAGCGCGATCCTCACCTAGACCTCGGTACCTGACAGCCCGGTCGCCCTGCCATGGCTACGCCAGACCAGTGGATGGGCCACCTACCCCTACGACCGGGCTGATGCGTCCTATTGCAGCAAGGTCTTGGGCGAGGCGTCACGCCAAGCGGGGCATGTGCCGCTCATCGACCCTAACCCACGGCGCTGCGAGAAGCGTCCCTTTGCGCCGCATGAGGCGGAGCGCTACAAGTCGCTGGTGGTGTTCGATCCGCAACTGAATAAGGGCTGACAACCTACCGGTTCAGTACCCATTGGGGCATCGATCACCTAATACCATTTTCATGTTCACCCTTTACCCTGTTCGTAGCTACCAGGATGGTGCCGGTTTGGCGTGGTTTACCCTGACCTTCATACCACAGTGAAACCGTGTAACTTCGCCGACTGTGTTTCCGATTCTGGATATCTACTTCCACCCAAGTCATCGGCTTACTGTCAATCCAGGTTCCAGTGTTCGCATAAATGGTACTGGGTAGCCCAATACGCTGCCAAAAGAGCGGTTTGTGGGTGTGACCAAACAGCACGATGCGGGGCGTGAAGGGATAATATTTTTTGATTTTTTTAGGCATGGTAAACAGGAGTTGGGCGCTGTTTATCATATAACCCAATTCGTTCAGCAAGGCCATATCCGGTATGACGATATTTTGCCGATCCGGCCAGGCAGACATAATCGGAGCATACCATTGGGTGGCATCAAATACCGTAGGATCGAAGGTGAAGTCGTCTTTGCCTTCCATGACAAATAGATCCGTTGGCCCTTTACCCGACCAGAGGGCAATGGCATTGAAGATCACCGCAATCAACAGATCCTGATTGGCGTTTGACGGGGTTAAGCCTTTGAGCTTTGATTTTGCAAATTGCTCGATGATGTCCGGCGAAGTATAGAGGTTACCTTCTGCCTCAGACTTGGATGCCACCAAACGGGTTATGAAGTAACCCAAGGGCAAGTGACTACCGCTATGACTCCAAATATCCGGAGCGTTAAACAGGGTATAGCGATGGCCATGTTCAGCCCATAGCACTTCATCCAGGGTGTAAACGCCCAAGCCTGGCTCATCAGAGCAAATCTCCATGCCTGGAAAGGTTGTCTCGATCAGCGTTTTTGCGGCGGGCTCGAACGACAAGAGATCATGGTTACCGGTAACGTAGGTGACGTGTATATTGGGATTCGCACAGATTGCCTGTAAGGCGGTAACGACCGGCCCGTTGTGCGCAGCCGCCAGTATTCCCTCGAAGGTACTGGGCGAGTCATCACTGGGAACATTCCAATCATCGAGCAAATCACCGAGAATCACCAGTTCTGAAATATCCAGTCGGGCGTTGAGCGTTTCCAGGAAATTGGCCAGAGGGCCGATATGCTCATAAATCCAGGCCGTGCTGGCATTGGCACTGAGGTGAATATCACTGATAAAGATGATCTTTCTGGGCTCACTCCCATCTTTTATACGTGGCGATGGGAAGCGTGTCTTGGCAAGCGTCGGAATGGCCAGCCCCGCCATGGCGCTCACGAGAAGGATATGGGTGAGAAAGTCGCGACGTTTCATGTTCCCCTCGCCTTAATAGCATGTTGAGGTGGATTGCGCAGCCTTTACCTTTAGCGCAACATTTCGTAGATTGGAGATTAATGCCTAACTGAAGATTGCCGTTTGCTTGCAACTAAATAGTGCCTGACCTGGCTGACTGCATGAATCAAGGCCGATGGTTGAGCAACGGCTTACAACATCAAGCTTAGACCCTCCACTGCTCCTGTAAAGGCGTCACTGATGCGAAAAGCCGATCTGAGGTTCCCTCCGTTTTTCGTCTTCCAAGGGAGTGGTCTTATGCTACCTGACTCTCCGCTTGCTGGGCCTCCCGCCAGTTTTTCAGATCGTGCACTGGAGAGGTGTAACCGAGAGAGGCATGAAGGCGCCGCCGGTTGTAGAACACCTCAATGTACTCGAAGGCCGTGGTCTTCATCGCGGCGCGGGTGAGGAAGCGCTCCCCGAAAACCCGCTCTTTCTTGAACCTGTTGAACCAACTCTCGGTCGGGGCGTTGTCCCAGCAGTTGCCCTTGCGACTCATGGAGCCGACCATGCCGTATTCAGCGAGCCTCTCCTGGAAGGCATGACTGGCGTACTGGCTACCGCGATCGGAATGGTGGATCAGCCCCGGCGCTGGCTGCCGTCGGAACCAGGCCATGGTTAGCGCATCGCTGACGAGATCGGCGGTCATGCGGGGCTTTAATGACCAACCCACCACCTCGCGGTTGCACAAGTCCAGACCGATGGCCAGGTAAAGCCAGCCTTCTTCGGTCCAGAGGAAGGTGATAGCGGAGGTCCAGACCTGGTCCGGCCTGTGCGGCCTGAAGTCACGCGCGAGCATGTTATCCGCTACGGGCAGGGCATGGCTGGAGTCGGTGGTGGCCTTGTGGCGGCGCTTGTGGCGCCCCCGCAGACCGTTCTCGCGCATCAGGCGCTCGACCCGCTCCTTGCTTGCTGACCGGGAAGCACCGTGCGCGCCACTCACGGACCATCCGCGGGCTGCCATAGGCGCCCCTCACCTCGGCATGAATGGCCGGCCGGAGCGCTAGGAACTGGGTCTCCGTGAGTCCTTGACGATCCGGCGTGCCGCCCCACTGCCAGGCCCGGTAACCCCTGACGTTGACGTCCAATAGGGCACAGAGTTCCCCCAGCGCGCACTGGGAGCGGTGCGCATCAATCCAGGCGTACTTCACAGCGCATCCCTCGCGAAGTACGCCGTCGCTGTTCGCAGGCTGTCGTTCTCTCGCTTCAGCCGCGCGTTCTCTGCCCGCAGGCGCGAGAGTTCCATCTGCTCTGGGGTCACTGCGCCGTGCCCGCGCCGGTGAGCGAGCCGGTCTCCGCGCCCTTCACCCCGTTGCGCAGCGTCTACTCGACCAGCCCCATCGCCTTGGCCACCGCCTCCTTGGCCACCGCGGCCAGGCTCCGGCCCTCCTTGACCCGCTTGACCGCCTGCTCCTTGAACTCGGCGGTGTACTCCTGCTTCGGAAGCTTCTGCATTTTCGTCTCCAATGTGACGGTCATGCTACGTCACCCTTGGAAGACGAAATTTCTGGGAAACCTCAGCCCGACGCCGTGGATTTCGGGGAACCTGATTGGCTCTACATTGCCGTGAACCAACTCTACCGCGCGCCACCCTTGAAGGGCGGAGTGGACGGTGCCAAGCCCCCCTTCCGCATCATGCGCGTTTACACGGGCAGCGAGGGCGACGATTAGCCCGCCCTGTCAGCACCGTGCGCCAGGCCCAGTCACACAGGGCCCTCCAGGCGCGAGTGGTGATGGTGTTTGGGCCTTCCTGGTCGGCCGACGTGGCGGACTTTAAGTTGTTCACCTGGCCCGGTCACTGGTTAGGCGGAAAGCTTAGATTGCGAACGCCTAGGGTCACCGTCACCATCCTCGACCTCAAGCACCACCGCCATCTGCCTCAGCTTAGAGGTCAAAATACATGACGTCCTTGTCGAGCTGATAGGTCCAGGGCAGGCCCGCGTTTTTCCAGCCGTTGACCACGCGTTCCCCTTTACGCGGACCTTCCTTTATCTGGCCACCCTCAAAGCCGTCGGTTACGGTGTAGACCTGTTTGAACCCGGCCAGCCCCAAGAGGTTGGCGGCCTTGGCGCTACGGCTCCCGGAACGGCAGATGAGGAAGATGGGCGTATCCTTGGTAAGGCCGCGTTTCGAGAGGAGTCCCTGCACACGGATGGTAAACTCACTGTTGGGGACCATCTTGAAGTTTTGCTTTGCCTCATCCCAGGTTTCGAAGTCCGGTGTCATGTAAGGGATGTTGGCGGCAGCCATGGTCGGCATGCCTAGAAAGGCCACCTCTGCCCGCGTGCGCACGTCGATCAACAGGGCCTGGTCGCCCAAATCCTGGAGACGCTTGTAGGCATCCACGGAGGTGACATAGAGACCCTGTTCGGTTTTGTGCTTCTCGGACAATGCCTTGTCGCCGCCGAGCCAATCGGCGATCAGGCGCAGGTCGGCCTGATTTGGGGCCGGATAGCACCCTTCTTCCTTGGCGTCGCCGATGCAGAATTGATCGTGCATAAAATGGGTCTTCTCGGACTTGTGCTGTCCACTGAAGATCGCGGAGGCGTTCTCGAAGATGTATCCGGCAGGTTTACCCCTAAGGATAGGGACGTACCGCGACGTTGGGTGGACGCCGTCGGCTCCATGGCAGTTGGTGCATCCATGCTTCTGGAACAGCTCCTGGCCTGCGGGTGTCTCTTCGCTATGGCCAACCTCAGGCAGACTGAAGGATAGGGCCATGATCATGCTTGCAAAGGTTATGCGCTTCATGGTGTTACTCCAAATGCGAGCGGTAAGCTGGTATCAGGGCCAGCGGGTGCGGACCCCACCCATGGGCAGACAACTTCTGATACCCGAGTAAAACCGTACAAAATTATCTGGCCTCGGTCAATAAAGAGGCTTGATAGCCGTATCAGGCTTGTGTAACTGGCCGTGGTCAGGGACTGGCGCCCCCCTAGATGGAGGGCAGGTCGTCGGGAGGGGATTGGAACAGCACCTGGTCCCGTGTTGCGCTGCAGACAGGGCTCTAGCGGCGCCGGCCCTTGATCCACCCTTCGGATCAGGGGTGTGCTAGGCCCCAGCCATGCCTTGTGGAAGCTGCCCCAGGCTCACGTTCTCAAGGTCAGCATGAGCCGTACAGGCGATTGCTAGCCCATCTTTGGCACCGCCCCCAACAGTTCGATGCTCGAGCTCCTGGCCTATCTGCGGGCCAACGGCTTCAAGACCTACATCGTCTCCGGCGGTGGCATCGAGTTCATGCGGCCCATAACCGAGGCGGTCTACGGGGTTCCGCCCGAGCAGGTGATCGGCTCCAGCATCAAGACCAAGTACGAGATCCGCGACGGCAAGCCGGTGCTGATACGCCTGCCGGAGATCGATTTCATCGACGACAAGGCGGGCAAGCCCGTCGGAATCAACCAGTTCATCGGCCAGCGGCCCGTAGCGGCCTTCGGCAATTCTGACGGCGACCGTCAGATGCTCGAATGGACCGGCGCGGGCAACGGTGCGCGGCTCATGGCGCTGGTGTTGCACGACGACGCCGAGCGCGAATACGCTTACGGCCCCGCCAACGGCCTGCCGGACACGAAGTTCGGCACATTCCCCGAGTCACTCATGGAAGAGGCAAACAAGAAGGGCTGGATCGTCATCAGCATGAAGAACGATTGGGCGCGAGTCTTTTCTTCCGGCCATTGAAGGCGGCTCGCATCCAACAGGGTGTTGGGCGGTTGTAAATCATCAACTTGGAGGTCGATATGAAAAGAAACACACCATTGACCGCAGCGTTGCTTTTCCAGCTGCTGACTGTGATTGCCCCGGGCCTCGCCCTGGCGGCAGAGAAGCCCAACATCCTCCTGATCGTCGCTGACGACCACGGCTACGGTGACATCGGGGCCTATGGCGGCGGCGAAGGGCGCGGCATGCCCACGCCCAATCTCGACAAGATGGCCGATGAAGGGATGACCTTCTTCGACTTCTATGCCCAGCCGAGCTGCACCCCGGGCCGCGCTGCCATGCAGACCGGCCGCATCCCCAACCGCAGCGGCATGACCACCGTGGCCTTCCAGGGCCAGGGCGGTGGGCTTCCCAAGGCCGAATGGACCCTGGGCTCCGTTCTCCACAAGGCTGGTTACAAGACCTACTTCACCGGCAAGTGGCACCTCGGCGAGGCGGACTATGCCCTGCCCAACGCCCAGGGCTACGACGTGATGGAGCATGCGCTCCTTTATCACCTGAACGCCTACACCTACGGTGACCCGAAGTGGTTCCCCGACATGGACCCGAAGCTGCGTGAGATGTTCGCCAAGGTGACCAAGGGGGCGCTCTCCGGCAAGGCCGGAGAGGAGGCCAAGGAGGATTGGAAGGTCAGCGGCGAGTACGTCGACACCCCGGAGAAGGGCGTCGTCGGCATCCCCTTCCTCGACAAGTACGTGGAGCAGTCGGGTATCAAGTTCCTGGAGGATGCGGCGAAGCACCCAGATCAGCCTTTCTTCATCAACATCAACTTCATGAAGGTCCACCAGCCGAACCTGCCGGCGCCGGAGTTCGAGCACAAGTCGCTCTCCAAGACCAAGTACGCCGACTCGGTGGTCGAGCTCGACTCCCGCGTCGGACACGTCATGGACAAGCTCAAGGAGCTGGGTCTGGATAAGAACACCCTGGTCTTCTACACGACCGACAACGGGGCCTGGCAGGACGTCTACCCGGATGCGGGCTACACGCCATTTCGCGGCACCAAGGGGACGGTCCGCGAGGGCGGCAACCGGGTGCCGGCGATCGCCGTCTGGCCGGGCAAGATCAAGGCCGGCGTGCGCAATCACGACATCGTCGGCGGCCTGGACCTGATGGCCACCTTCGCCTCGGTGGCTGGGATCAAGCTGCCTGAAAAGGACCGCGAAGGGCAGCCGATCATCTTCGACAGCTATGACATCAGCCCCGTGCTCTTCGGCACCGGCAAGGATCCCCGCACCACCTGGTTCTACTTTACCGAGAACGAGCTGACCCCGGGTGCAGTCCGGGCCGGCCACTACAAGGCCGTGTTCAACCTGCGTGGCGACGACGGGCAGGCGACCGGCGCCCTCGCCGTGGACACCAACCTCGGCTGGAAGGGGCCCGACAAGTATGTCGCCACCGTGCCGCAGGTCTTCGACCTCTGGCAGGACCCCCAGGAGCGCTACGACGTTTTCATGACCAACTGGACCGAGCACACCTGGACCCTGGTCACCTTCAACCAGGAAGTTGCGGACCTGATGAAGACCTACGTCAAGTATCCGCCGCGCAAGCTCCAAAGCGAGGTCTATACCGGGCCGGTCACCCTCTCGAAGTACCAGCACTTCAAGTGGGTGAAGGAGGATCTCGAAAAGGAAGGCATCACCCTGCCGATGCCGACCGGAAACTAGAGGTCCGGATCTCGTCTGGGAGCCCCGCCGGA
>WBZT01000404.1_pt1 | contig 24013 bp, 20 predicted proteins | sample 5204241 | NCBI WGS metagenome assembly WBZT01 (sample SAMN12344358, study PRJNA552823) | activated sludge metagenome | biome: Activated sludge suspended growth; feature: Nitrification reactor; material: Wastewater; isolation source: activated sludge from nitrification reactor of wastewater... | reverse complement strand
GCACGCTCGAGGAGTATCGGCGTTATTTCGCGCTCGATCTGGCGGCGCTGCGCGGACGGGCGGTGCTCGACGTGGCGTCCGGCGTGAGTTCATTCTGTCCGGAGGCGCGTCAGGCGGGAGTGCCGGTGACCGCGTTCGACGCCATTTACGAATTACCGGCGGACGAGATTCAACGCCGTTGCAAGGCGGATCTCGATCACGTTGTCGCCGCGGTCCGCGGCCTGCCGACCTACCGCTGGGATTTCTACAAATCGCCGGAGAACTTGCGCACGTTCCGCGAGCGGGCTTGTCAGACTTTCCTGGCGGATTACCGGAGCAGAACGGCGGGTTGTTACGTGCCGGGCCGGCTGCCGCGACTTCCATTTCGCGACGGCGAGTTTGAGCTCTCGCTCGTGTCCTATCTGCTTTTTGCCTACGAGGAGCAGCTTGATTACGAATTCCACCAGCAGTCGTTGCGGGAGATCATGCGGGTGACGCGCAGCGAGGCGCGGGTGTATCCGCTGGTGAACTTCGAGGCGAAGCGGTCGGCTTATCTGGACCGTTTGCGCGGGGATGCGGAACTGGCGCACCTGGATTTCGAGGAAGTGGAGACAGATTTCGAGTTCCTGCTGAACTCGAACTTCTACCTCCGGATCTTCCGGCGTTGAGCGAATCATGCCGGGCGCAGGTTGACGGAACACCAACCCGGTTTGCGCCGCGTGGTGCGGAGCTCCAAACGGGGGGCCGTCATCATCGGTCCGTACGCCGCTTGGTCCGGTGGGAAAGATTGATTTTGGACGCGCGACACGTCAGGCTGGGGACGGTTGATTTCTCGCTTATGAAAACTGTATCGCGGTCAGCTTCTTTTGTGTGCGTTCTGGTGTTGAGCAGCCTGTTGGGTGCCGGTGCGGCCGGCTTCTCTGGCAAGGTGAAGGAGACCATGGACGCCGGCGGCTACACGTATGTGCTTGTGGACACCGGCACGAACAAGGTATGGGCGGCGGCGACGAAGTTCCCGGTGAAGCAAGGCGATTCGGTGGTGGTGGCCGACGCGATGGAGATGAAGGACTTTCACAGCAAGTCGCTGAACCGGGATTTTCCAGTGATCCAGTTTGCCGGCAGCATTGCCGTGAACGGTGCCAAGACCGGCGAGGCGGCCTTGCCGGCGGGCCACCCGGCCATCGGCGACGACGGCGGCAGCCTCCCGGCGGGGCATCCCTCGGTGAACACCAAGCCGGCAACGGCCAAGCTCGACTTCACCGGATTGAAGCCGGTGAAGGGTGGGAAGACGATCGCGGAAATCCACGCGGCCAGCGCTCAACTCGAAGGCAAGTCCGTGAAGTTCCGCGGCAAGGTGGCCAAGTACAACGCCGGCATCCTTGGCAAAAACTGGCTGCACGTTCAGGACGGCTCCGGCAGCGCGGGCAGCAATGATCTGCTGGTGACCACCCTTAACACCGCCAAACCGGGCGACACGGTTTTGGTCGAAGGCAAGGTGGCGCTGAAGAAGGATTTTGGCTCCGGCTACAAGTACGACTTGCTGGTGGAGGAAGCGAAAGTGGTGGTCGAGTAACGGTTTTCCGGCAGCCAAACCGCCACCAAAGACGGCCAGTTCTTTGGTGCGAAGCAACTCCCGTTTTTACGGATGGCCACGCGCGGTCAGCGCTGGCTGCTGCATAAACCCGTGTTCAATTTCGGGCGTCTGAAGGCATTGAGGTAGGAAATGCCGCCGCCGCTGGTTGGAACATGGAGTCGTGCTGGATCGTTACCCGCAGCGGGTGAATTTCACCCGCCATTTCATTCACAAACTAGCGTGACTTTCCCTTGCAGATACAATCAGCCTGCGTCGCCCGCCCGGCTCATCAACTGGGTTTTGAACCGGGCCAGCTGGTGGTCGTAAAAGTCAACGGACTTGGGTGTGGTCGTAAGGGTGGAGTTGAAATTCACCAGCGTGACCAGGGTGCTGTACGTGGCGGTGTCATGCAGCGGCACCACGGCGCGGATGCCCCCCGCGGGGCCGAGCCGCGTATAGCAGTCCTGCTCGTGGAGTTGTTTGACCACCTCCATGCGGAAGCCGAGTTTGTCGAGAAACATCTGGTAGGTGTTGGTGGTAATCAGGGCGGCGCTCATCAGCGCGCTGTCCTTACGCAAGTGGTCGAGCACCGCCTTCAGCGGCTTGAATTCAGCGCGAGCCAGCACGCGATCGAACCGTTGTTGCTCGGTTTCCGCTTCGGGTTTAGCAGCGGCGACGGGTTTGACGGCGGCAGCATCAACAGTCTTTTTGGTCATATTGGTTCAGGCTGGAATCGTCCGCCTGTCGCGGACGCGGGCAGGTCGGGCGAGCCATCATGGTTGATGAACCCGGCAAAGTCCATGACTCGTTTGTGAACGGGGGCGTCCGGGCCCCGGTCAATTTGCTCGCCCGGCGCGGGGTGTCTGTGCTAATTCGTCCGCATTGTCGAACGAAATGAGCCTCGCCCGACCCATCCACGGGTTTGTGAACCAGCTTTGCCGCTGGGCCGGTGTGCTTTGTCTCACCGCGGCGCTGGCCACCACCGGACAGGAGCAAACGTATGTCGTCAGGCGTAGTGATACCTTGTACGGCGTTGCGCGGCAGTTCGGCGTTGCGCCTGGAACCCTGGCGGACCGCAACGGGATTTCCCGCACGATGCAGGTTTATGTCGGCCAGAATTTGATCATTCCCGGAACCGCCGCGCCGGTCGCCGCCGCCGGAGCGAAAGGCCCGTCGTCATCGTTGAGTGCATCCGTGCAGCGAACGATTGAAAGCGCGCCCGTCGCACCGCACCGCTGGAAGTACATCGTGATCCACCACAGCGGCACGGACGAGGGCACGCTCAAATCGTTGGACCGGTATCATCGCGAGGAGCGGCACATGGAGAACGGGCTGGCGTATCATTTTCTCATCGGCAACGGCCACGGCATGGGCGATGGCGAAATCGCCGTGGGCAATCGCTGGCGGGAACAACTCGACGGCGGCCATTTGCGCAGCGAGGAGCAGAACAAGATCGCCTTGGGCGTCTGCCTCATCGGGAATTTTGACAACACCCGGCCGACGGAGAAGCAACTGCGCAGCTTGGAGTATTTGATTCGTGCCCTGCTGAAACGTTGCGAACTGCCGGTTCGGGCCGTGAAGACGCATCACCAGATTAACATCGTCCGCACCGAGTGTCCGGGGAAAAAATTCCCCGAGCAGGCCTTTCTCACCCGGTTGAAGAAAGCCGCCAGGTAGCGGCGGATTCAGACGTTGAACTTGAACAGCAGCACATCGCCGTCGGCCACGACGTATTCCTTGCCTTCCATCCGGTAAAGCCCCTTCTCGCGCGCGGCGGCGACCGAGCCACAGCGGATCAGATCATCGTAGGCCACGGTTTCGGCCTTGATGAAGCCGCGCTCGAAATCGGAGTGAATGACGCCCGCCGCCACCGGCGCGGTGTCGCCCGCGTGAATGGTCCAGGCGCGAACTTCCTTCTCACCAGCGGTGAAATAGGTGCGCAGCCCCAGCAGGTGATACGTGGCACGAATCAGCTTGCCCACGCCGCTTTCCTCCACGCCCAGTTCCTTGAGGAACGCCTGCGCCTCCTCCGGTGACAGATCAATCAAGTCGCTCTCGATCTGCGCGCTGATGACGACCGCTTCGCAGGCGAGATGTGTGTTTACGTAGGCATTGACCTTCTGCACGAAGGGATTCTGGTCGCCTTGGGCCAGCTCGGATTCCTTGACGTTACAGGCGAAGATGGTCGGCTTGTCCGTGAGCAGGAAGAACGCCCGGGAGACCGCCTTTTCCTCGGGCGACAGCGTGACGGTGAGCGCCGGTTTGCCGGCATTGAGCACGGGTTCGAGCTTCTTCAAAACCGCTTCCTCGGCCAGCGCGAGCTTGTCGCCGCGTTTGGCGTCCTTGGCGATCTTTTCGAGCCGCTTGGTTACCGCTTCGAGATCGGCGAGCACGAGCTCGGTGTTGATGACCTCGATGTCACGGACTGGATCCACGCTGCCCGTGACGTGATGAATGTCCGCGTCCTCGAAACAACGCACCACTTGCACGATGGCGTCCACTTCGCGGATGTGCGTGAGGAACTTGTTTCCCAGCCCTTCGCCCTGGCTGGCGCCTTTCACCAGCCCGGCGATGTCCACAAATTCGATGGCCGCCGGGATCACGACGTTGGTCTTGGCGATCTTCTGCAATTCATACAGCCGCGCGTCTGGCACGGTGACGATGCCGACATTGGGATCTATGGTGCAAAAGGGATAATTGGCCGCCTCCGCTTTGCGGGTGCGGGTGACGGCATTGAACAGGGTGGATTTGCCCACGTTGGGCAGCCCGACGATTCCGGCTCTGAGCATAGGTTATTTTTCGGCGGTGGCTTCCGCGACCGCCTCGCGGATCAACTTCTTGAATTGGTCCATCCCTTCATCGAATCCCGCGGCCACGGGCAGGACGGGCGTCTTCTTCACCTTGCGTTTGAACTTCTTCAAGTTCTCCTCGGCCGCCGGTTCATCCATCTTGTTGGCGACGACATAACGTGGCTTATCGAGCAAGGCGGGATCGTAAAGTTCGAGTTCGTTCAATAGCTGCGCGTAGTCGTTCCACGGCTCGCGGTTGTCCGTGCCGGCCATGTCGAGCAGCAGCACGATGATCTTGCAGCGCTGGATATGGCGCAGGAACGCATGGCCGAGGCCGACATTCTGGTGCGCGCCCTCGATCAAGCCCGGCACGTCGCACACAACCAGTCGCCGCCAGTCGGGGTATTCCACGATGCCGATTTGCGGATGCAGCGTGGTGAACGGATACGGCGCGACCTTCGGCCGGGCCCGCGAGATGGCGGTGAGCAGTGTTGACTTGCCGGCGTTGGGATAGCCGACGAGGCCCACGTCCGCCATGATGCGCAGTTCGAACAGGTATTCGCCCTCCTGGCCAGGCTCGCCGGGTTGGGCGAAGCGTGGTGTCTGCCGGCGGGCGGTGGCGAAGTTGCGGTTGCCCAACCCGCCGCGCCCGCCTTTGCAGAGGATGAACTGCTGTCCGTGTTCCGTAAGGTCGGCGACAAGCTCCCCCTTTTCGCCGGTCTGCTCCCGAAAAACAGCGCTGTCATCATCGGTGGACAGGTCAATCTCCATCGCCTTTTCGCCGCCGGCGCTGTGGATGATCGGGCGCCGCGCGAGGCTGGAGGGGATGATAGACTGGTCATCCGCGCTCTCCTCCTCGGGCTCGGCAGGCTTGGATTTTTTCGGTTCGGGTGGCGGCGTGGTGTCTGCGATCCGCCAGACGAGCGTGCCGCAGGGAACTTTGAGAATGAGATCCTTGCCGGCATGTCCGTCCATGCCTTTGCCCATGCCCGCCTCGCCCGCCGGCGCAATCAGGCGTGGAGTGTAATACTGCGCGATGAGGTTGTTCAGGTCGTGGTCGGCTTGGAGGATCACACTGCCGCCGCGCCCGCCGTTGCCGCCGCTCGGGCCGCCTTTGGGGATGTAGGCCTCGCGATGGAACGCCACGGCGCCTTTGCCACCATGGCCCGCTTTCGCGTAAACTTTGATCTCGTCTATGAACATCCGCCAGGGCTCAAAGGAAGATTGCGCTCGTGCTGGGAAATAAAAAGGGCGAGGCGCGTGGCCTCGCCCGGGAATGATTCCGGCGCCGTTAGTTCTTGGCGGCCTCGGCCACGATGTTTACGCGGCGGCCTTCCTTGTCGAACTTCACGTGACCGTCCGCGAGGGCGAACAGGGTCCAATCGCGGCCCGTGCCGACATTCTGGCCCGCCACAAATTTGGAGCCACGCTGCCGGACAATGATACTGCCGGCGGTGACGAGTTCGCCGCCATAGGCTTTTACACCCAGCCGCTTGCTGACACTGTCGCGTCCGTTGCGGACGCTGCCTTGACCTTTTTTATGTGCCATAAAATCTCCTCTTAAGCTTTGATTTCCTTCACCTTCACCACCGTCAGTTCCTGGCGGTGGCCGATGCTCTTATGATAGCCCTTCCGGCGCTTCATTTTGAAAGTGAGTTTGTGCTCGCCGCGGATGTGCTCCACAACGTCGGCCACAACGGTGGCGCCGGCGATGGTAGGCGAGCCCACAGCGATCTTGCCCTCAGCACTGACCAGCAACACGCGGTCAAAAGTGACGGGTTGGCCAGCCGCAACAGCCAGGCGCTCGACTTGCAGGGTATCGCCCGCGCTGACGCGATACTGTTTGCTTCCGGTTTCTATGATTCCGTATGTCACAATAAAAATTCTTCGTTTCCCGTTCTTTATTGAAAAGGAACGGGAAGTTTATGGAAACAAGAAGCAATGGCAACAGAAAAAATCAGGCAGGGGCGAGTGTCTATTCTTACACCCGTTGGTCGAGTGACGGGCAGGCGGATGGGGACTCGGAGCGCAGACAAGTTCAAATGGCTGAAAACTGGTGCGCCAGACGCGGACTAAGTCTCACGGGGTTAGAAAAGGACGAGGGCATAAGCGCCTGGAAGGGTCGCAACCAACGCGAGGGCAGCGGCTTGTCCCGTCTCCTGAAAATCATCAAACCGGGTGATTTTCTGTTGGTTGAGGACAGCGACCGGTTGAGCCGGCAGAATTGGTTCGCCCACATGACCTTCTTGGGAAATATCGTCAGCCGGGGTGTTACGGTGGTGACGCTGGCTAACGGCAATGAGATTGACCAGGAGCGATTCAAATGTGATCCCGCCTGTTTTCTGCCGGCCATTCTTCGCGCCCACTTGGGCCATGATGAGAACCAAAAAAAATCAGCACGGATCAGGGCCTCATGGGAAGCGCGAAAAATTGCGATGTCCAAGGGACAGGCTGCCAAAATACACCTGCCTTGCTGGTTGGGTTGGGATGGGAAGGCAGACAGGCCGGTACTCCTGCAAAGCAACGCCAAGATTGTCCGCCAGATGTTTGAGTTGGCGCTGAAAGGCTTGGGCTGTCAGACGATTGCTCGAACCCTTCACAAGGCCGGTCACATCCTTATGGCCGGTGACCGAAGGCTTTCCCTGAGCGCGCATTATGTTTGGCGCACCTTGCGAAACAAACTCACCATCGGGACCTCAACCTACGTCCAGCCCCCAATGCCAGGGCTTTATCCCGCCGTTGTGGACGAGCGAACTTTCTACGCCGTTCAGAGGCTTCTTCAGGAAAACAAACGGCAGACCGCGCCACGGGCGCACAGCGAATCCAATTTGTTCACGGGCCTGGCTCGCTGCTGCAAGTGCGGCGGAACTTTGTGTCGGTTTACGCAGTGCCGCAACGGCAAGTCGTATCAGTATCTCGTCTGCTCCGAGACTCTGCACAAGTACGGAAAATGCGGATTGACTGGGATGCGGTATGATTTGCTGGAGGCGAGCTTCCTGGCCTTGCTCGCTAATTCCGATTTGGTACGTCAAGCGATGGCGGGCAATGAAAAGGACAGGCCCTTGCTGGCGGATAGTTTGGCCGGCGAACTTGCCGATGCGGAAAACCAGATCATCAAGTTCCTTGAACTGATCAAAGATGATCCAAGGCCATCCCCTGCGCTCTACAAAGCCTTGAAAGAAGCCGAGGCCAAGGCTCGTGAGTTGGGCGAGCAAATTGACGCCGAACGGGTCAGGCAGATAGCCGACACCCCGGCGCGTGAGAGTTACGAAGAATTTCAAATGCGTTTCGGCGGGCGGATGCAGCAACAGCAGTATCGAGCGGAAGTGAAAGCAATCCTCCGGTCAATGGTGGACAGGCTTGTTGTGGACGCGGCGGATAAGACGTACGAAGTTCATTTCCGAGGAGCAAGTGAGCCGGTAATCGTCGGTGTAAGCACGAAACCCGCAGGCTGGATTTTCCGCGACCTGCGCGCCAGTCCCGTGCATCCAATCGGATAGTTTGACCGAGCGCTAAAGCGCGTTGTTCATTTCGCAACTGAATCCGCAGCGATTCCTGCCACACCATAAAACGCAGACGTTTGCCTTGAAGTCGCGGCGATAGCGGAAATTGCAGACAAAATTATGGATCAACGCATCGAGATATGATGATCGTCCACATTTTCGTTTCATCCATCAGCAGCAAGAAACCCTTTGGGAATAGAGGCTAAAACGTTTCGCTCGGACTCGAAGAACTAAATCGCGTCAACCAGCCAATCACCTTTCCAATCTTTTTCGGTTCTTCATTGCGTAACGCGACATCGCCTTCCGAAGACCGAGCCGCAGTTACTCCGGGCGCGTGACTCGCAGCGCCCAGGCCGTGGAAAAGCCGAATTTGGTGTAGCACCAGAAAACCAGTTTGCCGTCCCGGTCTCCTGCGCGCAGTTACACCGCGCAATTTCCACCAGGAGACCGGTGACGGTTTTTTGTTACCTTATGAACACTCAAGAATTGAAGTTGGCCGGCAACGGTGGGCCTGCCGCGTCATCCACTCCGCTGTATCCAATCCATCCACTGTGCGCGCTATTCCCTGACCTGCCAGGCGACGAACTCAACGAACTGGCCGAAAGCATCCGCCGCGATGGCCAGCAAGAACCTGCCGTGATTCACGCCGGGCAAATCCTGGACGGCAAGAATCGCAAGGCCTCCTGTGAACGCGCCGGTAACCGGCGTCATCAAGGCGCTGGAAAAAGCGTGGCCGGATGCGCGCAAAATCCTCCTGGTCAATCCGAGGACCGCACCGAAAGTGTGGGTGTTGCTCAAGGGGGCGCGATGAAACCAAAACCCAAATTGACCGGCATAAAGGATCACCCGACCGCTGACGAGTTGATCGGCCAGATCGGCACCCTGAGAGACATCCTCGTCGGCGACATCATTCCAGCAGCCTGGTGGAGCACGATTCTCGACCGCCAGGGCAGGCCACACTACCTGGCCATCGTGCTGCTCGCGGACATCGTGTGGCGCTACACGCGGTATAAAGATGGTAGGCGCAAATTCGATGGCCGGTATTACCAACTGAACCGGAAGCAGACGATGAAGAAGCTCAACGCCAGCAGCAAAGCCATATCCAGAGCGTTGACCTTCTTGGAAAGCAAGAATCTGATCCGAACGATACCAGTGGACAGGGTGATCAGGGGCGCAGTGAAGACGGAAAAGTTGTTCGTGTATCCCATCGCTGAAACGGTCGCCAAGTATTCGGAGAAGGTGAAGAAGACGGAGACAGGCAAGCCTCGTGACGACGGGGACGGCCTGGACTCGTCGGATGAGAACCACGGGAACAGCCCAGCCCCGTTGACGGGAACGGGCGAGGCCCGTGAACAGGGACAGGCTGGGAGCGTGGACGGGGATGGCCTAGCCCCTCTTTCAGTAACAGAGGACATTAACCGTGAATCAACGGAGGCAGTAGATGCTGTTCCTGATGTGTCGCCTTCGGCTCCCCATCCAGACGCTCTGCCTTCGGCATCGCTTGCGCCGTCATCGCCGTCACAATCGCCCTCCTCGACAAAGCGTCTGGATGGGTGTCCCGAAGGCGAACTGGAACTGTTCTGGACGAAGGTGCTTCCGCTGAAGCGCAATGTTCATAAGCCGCTTTCAGACGAGGAGCGTCAGATGCTCAAGATTTATTTTGCCGAACCTGGCCATTGGCTTCCTGTGTCTTTGGCGCTGCTCGCCCTGGTCGCCTGGGACAAGTACGGGACGAAGAACAAAGACACCGGATATACGTATGGTTACTGCCAGCGTTCCTACAGGCTGGCGTATTTTCTGGAGCACGTTGATGACATTGCCGACGACTGCGGCCTCGCTGAGTGCAACATGTGGGAAACACAAGAGCGGGTTGAATACCTGTTGGACAAACTGGACAAACTCACCCACGGCGACAAGGCCGCCAGCGACCAAATTGTGGCCGAGTGTTTTCCGAAGGCTTGGGACATCCTCATGGAATCCCAGCAGCCAACCGACGCCAAACTGACCACAACATAGCGAAGGTTCAAAGCCGTGGTGAAGGACGCGGAACAGGCGGCGGTGCTGGTGCTGATGTATTGAGGCCGCGCCAACCGATCACGATTCGGTGCGACTATAGGCCAGCCAGGGTCACAGCCGTTTATCGGAACCCGTCCATTCAGTTCAACGCCAAATACCGGTAGAGCGTCGGGCGCGATATCTTCAAGGTCTGGCAGATGTCGGCCACGGGCATTTTCTTATCGGCATGGAGTGACTTGGCCGTCACGACCCTTGGATCGTTAGCGGGGATCGACTTCCGTCCACCCAGGCGGCCACGGGCGCGGGCGGCTTGAAGTCCGGCTCGCGTGCGTTCGGATACCAACCGCCGCTCGAATTGCGCCAAGCTGGCGAACACATTGAAGATCAATTCGCCGGACGCCGTGGTGGTGTCGATGGCTCCATCGCAAAGGGACTTGAATCCCACTTGGCGCTGGCGCAGTTCTTCCACAATGTCGATCAGATGGCGCACAGACCGGCCCAAACGGTCCAACCGCCAAACGACCAGCGTGTCCCCCGCGCACAGTTCCTTCTGGCAGGCGTCCAAGCCGGGGCGCGCCGCTTTCGATCCGCTGATCCTGTCCACGAAGATCAGGTGCTTCGGAACCCCGGCCTTCAGCAGTGCGTCCGTCTGAAGCTGAAGTTCTTGGAGGTTGGTGGAAACGCGGGCGTATCCAACCAGGCGAATCGTTCGTTCATTTTTCATGTCTCGCGATAGGTAGCACAGATGAGTTTTCGGGTCCATGAAAAAAGAGACGAGTTTTTGAGATTGAGAATCCGTGGAAAATGGCAATTGGGACGCCATCACCGGGATGCGTCGGCAAACGACCGTTTGGTGAGACATGTGATTTCTTGGAGCATGGCCGTAGTTAAGGCATGAACAATTCATGCACGAAACCGACACCGGGCGCACCAAGCGTGGCGCCATCAACACCAATCGCATCCCACGCTGACGATCCCCATGCAGCGGTGACCACGACTCCGCATCCACCAGGCAAGCCTGCGATGGCCGATGAACTCGTTCACATTGCCGACGATCTGGCGCGGAAACTTCTTGAGTGCCAAGCCGCCTCGGTCGCTTGGCTGATCAAAGCCGGAGACATCCTTCGTGAACATCAAGCCCAGCTTCCGCACGGCGACATGACGGCGATCTACCGGTCGGGCCGGTTGCCAGTGGGGCAACGCTACGGCCAGATGCTCGCGGCGATTGCGCGCAATAGCGCGCTCTGCAATACCGTGCGTCTGCAATGCCTGCCGCCCGCTATCACTACCCTGGCTGCCCTCGCTACCGTCGATCCGCGTTTGATCGAACACGGTGTTCGGAACGGAACCATCCATCGGCATCTCACCAGACCCACGGCACTGGCGGCGGCGCGCAAACTTCGCACCCAGGCGCTACTCAAGACGCCAGCTTCAACCCCAACCCTGCAATGATCTTCGTTGAACCAGTCCGCTGTTGGCAGGATCGGATGATTGAACAGCGGCTTCGTGCCGAAGAAGAAGCCCGGAAGCGAAACATCGGACGGCTTCATCCGATCCAGGACAACCTGATGTTCCTCGTCAGGGAGCACGATGAGCCGGAGATTCGGAATACGACTTTAGCTCACGGTTTCGCCAAGATCGCCGGGTATCACAGCCGTCAGGAGCGCGACGATTGGATCAAAAAAGCCTGGCAGCATCTTACGGCCTTGATTCGGATCGGCAAATTGGAGTGGGGGACGAAGCGCAATCACGTTCGGCTTGCTCCCCCGGAAAAGCATCAAGCGTATCTGGCGAGAATTGAGCAGATGATCGCTGCGCATCCACGGCCCAACATCTGATTGTTCGTCAGAACAGCCAATCACGCCTGGGGTGCAGTTTCACGCCCGGCTTCAAACGCGAATGATCGTCCTCAAGCACGCACCATCAGTGCGCTTCGCTATTGAGCAGTTGCGCTTTGCCAGGCGGGCGCCGGCCTGTGGCACAAATTGGCGTCCTGGAGTATCCAAGACGACGCGCAGATCGCCGGCCAGAACGCTGTGTCAGCGGAGTAGCGATTCCGCTGCGGTCAGGTAGAGGATTTCGCCGCCGCGTGGATCACCGTTGGCAGGTCGGATGGATTGAGGCAACGGTCGGCCTTCCACTTTCCGAAGCCGCCATGCTCGTTCACGGCTTTCACCCATTCATCGAGGTAGCGGCGCTTCGTATCATCTTGAGGCGTGTTCTGCCCTTTTGTTTCGACGATCAGGTTCGCGCCGCCGGCTAATCGAATCAGGAAGTCGGGTCGGAACTTGTGAAAGATGCCGGCGAAGATGTAGCTGATTTCAAAACCCAGGTGATCGTTCTTCGCCCAGGCCGCAACGCTCTTGTTGTGGTCGAGTTCGTAAGCCGCCTGCGCCTCCCAGGTCGAATCGGCCACGCACAAATTGATGTGCGAGCGATTCGCCGCGACCACGGGCTTGCCCGTGAACCACGGCAGCATGTCCGCCGTGGATCGGATCGGACGGTTACTGTCGAAGACTGGTTCCAGCGTCACGGTGTTTGCAAAACGTATTTGCTCGAAGACGTGTTGCACGATGCGCGCCATGTTCAACGTGAGCATCACCCGGCGCTTCATTTCGTCGCGATAAAACAGCGGCGGGTTTATTTCGAGCATGGGCGACGTGATGAACTTCTCGACCAGCCGGATCACCTGCGCGAGCAAGTTTTCCTTCGTGCCGCGCCAGCCTGGCTTCATCTGGTCAAAGACATCGCGGGCGACCTCGAAGATGATCTTCTGGAATCGGAATCGCTCGGCCAATGCTTGCAGATCAATCTCCGTCAACACCGCCAGATTTGGTTTGCTGGCGACGACCGCAGCCATTTCCGCGTTCTCGATCTTGTCCGTCGCGTTGAGCACGAGCGGTTCGACCTTCATCAAATCCAACTCCAGTTTTGGCCGGTAAACGTGGTCAACACGGATGACGTTCGGCCAACTGATCAGGAAGCCCACCTTTTCCCGCGCCGGCTCAATGCGCGTCTTGGGTGGCGGCGGCGGGAGCGGGCCGTTGCTGTCGCCTTCGTGCGGCAGGAACGTGAACGGCACGCCGAAGATGTTCACGTATTCCGGCTCGAACAATTCTACCTCCTCGCCCGTGACCGGATGCGCCAACTTCTTCGTCTCGTAACTTGTGCGGCGCAGCCCGCGTCCGACAACCTGCTCGCAAAGCAACTGACTGGAGAACGCCCGCAGACCCATGATGTGCGTCACGGTTTTGGCGTCCCAACCTTCTGACAGCATCCCAACAGAAATCACCTTTTGAATCTTCTCGCCCGGCTCGCCTACCCGGCCAACCGTGTCCACGATCTTGCGCAGGTGTTCGGCTTGCTGCGCCTTCGTGAGTTTCTTCTTTGGCGCGTCGTCATCGTCGCCGTCGCCGTTCTCCGATTGGGATTCCGCTTCCTCCTCTTTCGCCTCGGCCATGTCGAGCACCTTGGAATCAATGTGTAAGGTCAGGGCCGGATCGCACAGTTCCTCGATCAGAATCTTTTTCTTGTCGAAGGCGTTCTTGATCCGCGCCGCAGTTTCCGTGCGGTTGGCGACGGAGATCATTACCGGTGGGGTTTTGTAGCCGAGTTTGCTCCAATCTTGATACGCCGCCAGCCAGTCCTTGCCCAGGAGCAGGTACGCGTTCATCACCAAGTCGGGCAGCGGTTCAAATTCCTCCGCGCTCCGATTCAAGTCGTCGCGGACGTGCTCGTAAATGTGGTAGAGCTTCGACTTGTAGGTTTTGACATCTGGCATCCCGTCATCGCGCACGACCACGCGGGGCGTCTTGACCAGGCCGCCCTCAATCGCATCGTTCAGCCCGAAGTCACTGACGATCCAGTCGAACAAGGATTCTTCCGAACTCTGTTTGCCGCTGGGCGAGAACGGCGTCGCTGAGAAATCAAAGCAACGCAAAATCCGCCGCGCCTTGTGAATCCGGTCAAGCCCGCCGACCCACTTCGTTGCTTCCTCAATCAACGCCCGGTCAATCTTCGCCTTCTTCGACTCCGGGTTGACGCGCCAGGCGTGGTGCGCCTCGTCATTGATGACGAGGAGATTGTTCACCTTCGCCATGTCGCCGAGGACTTCGCGGGCGTATGCCTCGTCGCTCTTTGCGCCACGCTTGTCCACGCTGCGCTTCTTGCGAACTTTGTCGTTGGTTTCCCAATTCAGGACGTGCCAGTTGCGCACCACCACCTTGCCCTGCCGCAACTGCTCGCGCAGGCCGGCGGGCACGATGTCGAACTCGTCGTAGTAATTGCCCGGCCCGGCGGGGATGAGCACTTGCAGCCGGCTCTTGACCGTCAGGCCCGGCGCGACGATGAAAACGTGTTTCGAGAAACGGTCGTCCTGCGGATACGTGACCTTGTTCAACACCTGCCACGCGACCAGCATCGCCATCACGACCGTCTTGCCGCTGCCCGTGGCCATCTTGCAGCACAGCCTTTGAAACGCGCTGCCATCGGACGGGAGTGCGATGCCGACGCGCTCCGACGCTGGGGCTTCCGTGAGCCAGATGAGCGTTTCCATCGCTTCATGCTGGCAGAAGAACAACCGCTGCCGCTCGTAACGCTCTGAGCCGCGCCAGTGTTCGAGCAACCGCCGTGTGATGCCGCTCACGCCCGCGTAACCACCCTCGCGCCATGCCTTCACGCGGGGACGGATTTGATTCACCAGTTCAATCGGGATGAACCGTCCGGGATCATCAAACGCTTTGGAACTTTCCGACGCGATGACATAACCCGCCGGGCGACGCCCGGCCTCAAGCGTGAACTTCTGTGTCTCCCGATGATAAAGCCAATGATGTTTCGGCTCGTCGTAGGGCGAGTTGACGATCAGGTGAGTGATGCCGGTAGCCATATCAGGTCGCAAGAGCCTGGAAATGTTCGCGGTTCATGCTCAAATGTTCCAACCCTTCCCTCAATTGTTCTAACCCTCCGTTGAAATGTTCCAACCTCCTCAAATGTTGGGAGTTCACGGGCGAAAAGTTGGAACATTTGTCCATCACGCTGCCAGCTTGATGATCTTCCGTTGAAAGTCTTCCGAGGCGTCCAGCGAGGCGACCATCTCGCCGCCGACGTTCGATAACCGGGCCAGGTCGCGGCGCGGAATCTCCTGTTGGTCTTGGAAAATCAACAGCGAATCGAAATCCACCTTCGCTCGAAGCCAGTGCTCAAGCACGATGGTCACGAGGCGTGCTTTGTCCCGGCCAGCGACACCAAACACAAATAGCGGTGCGCGCTTCCCTTCGACACGATAATCAATTGGATAACTCTCTGCATCCGTCTCGCCGGCCAAGATGAAGTCCTGTTGAATCTTTTCGGGCACAACCAGGGCGTAAAGCCGCTCCTTCAAATCTTCATAAAAGGTGCTGGCGACTCGCGCCCGATTGAGAAACGTCAGGTCGTAAATGCGGGTTAGTCCCTGTCCGAACTGGAGGATTCCCGCGCCCAGCCTTTCCAGGGCCGCGTCAAAAACGAGTTGGCCGTTTTCTTCCCGCATCCCGGCGGTTGCGAGCACCTGGTCAAAGAGTTTGCCGCGTGTGCCCTCGCGGAGTTTTCCCAGATCGTTTTCATAACTCAGGTGCATCAGCGTGTGGCCAAAGTCGGTCAACCGGACTCCGCCGCCGGGCATTTCCTGCAAGTACACCTGAAACGTATCCCCGTCCGTGAACGTGAAGGGCGTCAGAATTTGCAGATAACCTTGGCGCGTCTTGTGGATTTGGACTTCTCCGCAAAGCGTTTTGCAGAGCCGCTCCTTGAGAAGATTGACATCGAAGTTCATTGGAATAACTCCGGGTGGTCGGCCTTGGTTTCGAGTCCGCTGATGTTGCAGTCAATGACAAGCTGGTGCAACGCACCGTCACACGTCTGATACTTCGCGGCCTCAGTTGCCGCGAAGCCTTCGGGTTTCAGGTTCGCTTGCAGGTAGCGTTCGGTTGCCTGATGAATGTGGCAGGCGAAACTCACCTTCGTTCCCTCCAGTTTGTTCGGGTGCTCATGGCTTGAGCCGTTGTAGCGGGCCAGAATCAGGCTTTCACCGCCCGCCGGAAGCCATTGCAACCCGCAGGAGAAATCATCGTTGATGGTCTTGTTCTGGCGCACAAAAAGTTTGAACCGTTCCGCGCCGTCGGCGCTCTCGACAACATAATCCCGGCGCTCATGGTTCGCATCCACGACGTTGCGGGCCGTTGGATTGGTCACGCGCTTCGGCATCCGCAACAACTCTCGGATGCGGTCGTCGGTTAAGGATTCAAAGGGCATATCACGCGATCTCCAGAATCTTCAAACTCTCAATCCCCCGGTCGTCCACGATCTTCACGGCCACGCGGCCATGTTTGCCTGGCGCGAACGGGAGCGACACCGTGCCGCGATACGCCTCAATCGCTGTCTCGTCAATCTCTGCCTTCAGGTTCTTCGCCAGCTTCGCCCAGCCTTCCTTTTCGCCGGCCATCGGGAAGAACACCTGCCGGGCGAACAGACTCCGACCGTCGTAATCCGTGTCCAAAATCCAGGTTGCGATTTGCGCTGCGCCGCCGGACAGGATTTGTCCCGTCTTCGTGTCGTAGTAATCGAAACCCTTCACTTCCACTTCCCAAAGCTCCGTCTTGTCCTTCTTGTCTTTGGGTTTCTGCTTCGACTTGCGGAGCAACACGTCCGGCTGGCCGATGAGCCAGAAACTTTCGTTGCTCGTGCGCTTCTTCTTCAAATCTTCCGTGAGCAAATCCGCGTTCATCTGCGCCTTGAGCGTGGTCACGCCGGGCCAGTTCAATTCATCAATGTCCTTCGCGGCCTCCGGGTCAAATTGAAACGCAGCGAAGACGATTAACTGTGGACGCGGCACGAGCTTGCGGGCTTCTTCCAACGCCGATTCCACCTGCCGCTGCTCCAATGGCGCGTGTTCCGGGCCGAAGGAAATAACCACGCGCTGAATCTCCTTGGCCGCGCCTTCGCGTAGCTTTGCCGGGCCGTCGTCGTTGGGCTTGGATTCGGCGTCCGCGTGCAGCCAGCGCGTGCCGGAGAGCGGTTCGACGCGGGAAAAGCGAATCATCTGACCGCCCTTGCCGCGAATCCCGGCGCGGAGCAATTCCGCTCGCCAATCGTTTTGCCGGATGGTTTCGCCGGAGCGGGCCACGGATTCATCCGCCGGCATCGGCGCTACGGTTTCCTCGCCGGAGATTTCCGCCAGCGACTTCACCATCGGCGCGGGGACGGCTTCCACCGTGAACGGGCCGGTGACGCGGGTCTTGGAATTGTCCGGCAACGGCTGGTCGTAAAGCGTTTCCGGTACGGGCGGCTCGTTGTTGGCGATGCTCTTGAGCGTGACGTGCGGCACGGTCTTGTAACGAAACCCGCTGTCCACGCCTTCGGTTTCGTGGGCGAGTTGGTAAAAATCAAAAACCGCTGTCATTAACCGCTGCTTGGCGAGCGTAAGTGCAACGCGGGACGTGTCGCATGTAACCCAACGTCGTCCCCATTGCTCCGCCACGAACGCCGTCGTCCCGCTGCCGCAGGTGATGTCCAAAACCAAATCGCCGGGGTGGGAAGTCATTAAAAGGCAACGCTCGATGACTTTGGTCAGCGTTTGGACAACGTAGATTTTGGAATCAACATAGCCTGCCTGCGTCGTGTCAGTCCAAAGGTTCGTGAGCGGTTGATAGGGAAAGTCATCAAAGAAACGAACGTAGCGTAACGAGTTGTCGCTCTCCGCGAGTCGCTTTGACTTCGCTAGGTTTTTCATGCCCTCCGGCGATGTAGTCCAATAGCGTTTTCCAGGGCTGAATGATTTGCCGTTGAACTCGAATGGCTGCTTGCCGACGTTGTATTCGTGGCTGCTCGTCAAATCACCGAGTTGATAAAGCCGAGCGCCTTCTGGCAGTGCTGCGCTGCCTTTTCGTTCGTCTCCCGTGAGCGGACGACGCTCGCCACCGGGAAGTTCAAGAAAGTTAAACGCCCACCCGCCTGATGCCGCTGGCAGCTTTTGCTGAAAAAGTTGCTGATACTTTATTTGCGCCGAATCCTTGCCATACCAAAGCAAGAAATCAGCGATTGACCCAAGTTCGCCAGCCGTTCGTGCGCTCGTGGTTACAAAAGGAATTAGCGCAACGAAATTTTTAGGCCCGAACACTTCATCTAAAATCTCCCGGACGTGATGCACGTTCTCATCCGAAATTTGCACGAAGACCGAGCCGGATTCGTGAAGAAGTTCGCGGGCAAGCAGCAAGCGGTCACGCAGATAACTGAGATACGAGTGAAGGCCAAGTTCCCAAGTATCACGGAAGGCTTTCACCATTTCCGGTTCGGCGGTCAAGTCGTCATCCTTGCCGTCCTTCACGTCACGCTTGTTGACGAAGGGTTGAAAATTCGAGCCGTATTTGATGCCGTAAGGCGGGTCGAAATAAACCATCTGCACCTGCCCGGCCATGCCCTCCTTTTCCAGCAGCGAATTCATCACCAGCAAACTGTCGCCCGCGACGAGACGGTTGCTCCAATTGTGGGCGTGCTTGTAAAACTCAATCGCTTCACGCAACGGCGGATTCTCCGTCTTGGAATTGAACAGGGACATCTGTTCGTAATCGCTGCCGTTCTTTTTGCGGACGGCTTCAATAATGGAACGCGGGTCAATGCGTTCGTGGACGTGCAGCGAAACGGTCGGAATCTCGAAACTCGTGCGCTCGGCCTTGCCCGCCCAAACGAGCGTCGGGTCTAAATGCGGGTCGTAGGCGTAAACCTTTTTCCCTTCGGCGGCATCGCTCTTGGCGTCCACGAGGCCGACGGGCGGGTTATTGGGGCGGGTCTTGGCCTTGTGGTCGTACTGCTCGACCGGTCGCTTCTTGCTGGTAGTCGGTTCGTTTCGTTTGGCCATACGCCCGTGTGATTGAGGCTCCGCGTGGATGTGGCCGGCGCGAAGTTGGCGGGAGCTTATGTGAACACGACGGAAGCGACAACAGCGGATTGCCGGTCGAGCTATTGTGCGTCGGCTTCCCGGTAGATTTTCGCGTCCTCCAGGAGGATCAAATTCTCCTCACGCTTTTCCGAATCACTCCCTCCACCGGATGAAGCCCGCACCTGTTTGGTGGATACGTCCTTGACGCGCCCGACAACCCACAGGCGCGTTTTCTCCCTGGTGCGGTCGTGCTTCCACGAGCGCGGGTTCTGAGCGAGCGATTTGACGACATCGCCTCCATCGCCCGTATAGCTGACCTCGATGCGGTAGGCCAACTTCCCGTGAAACGGCCCGACGCCGAGGATTTTGGCATCGAACTGGATGAACCGCTTTTCGGTGTTAATGCTGGCGACCGTGCCCAGGTCTTTCACGGTCTTCCCAAGCTGCTGCGATTTGATGTATTTGGCGATGTCACCGGGCCGTCCATCCTCACCCTCCCGGCTGAGTTCGTATTCCAAATCGGTCAATTGGCTAAAGGACGCTTGAACCGCCCTCGTATCCTGTGCCGCCACGTTTGACGAAGCAGCGTCAGGCCACGCCGAGGCAGCGGTATCTTGTGCGAGTGCGGATTGCCCGGTCGTCACTCTGGCTGCCTTGGCTTGCTGCAACAGCGCCTCAGCCCTGATCCCATCCTCGACTGCTTGCTTGAGCGCCGTAGCGGTCGCGTCACCCGGCTTCAGCGCGAGTGCCTCAGTCACCTTCTGCCCGGCGTCGGTCCACTGCTTTGCCGCCGTGAACTTCCGCGTATCCGAGATGGCCGATGCAAAACTGGATTCGTTTCGCGCCGTTTGTAGCAACGTCACGATGCGGTTGTCATTGGTCAACGCGCCCAGCGCGACCAGAGCGGATTCCACATCCGACCATCGCCCCGCCTGCGCGTCCGCCGATGCCCGCTCAATCGCTTGCTCTTGAATCAGCGAATCGCGTAACCGCAGGGCATCGTAGGCTTCCGGCGCGAGTTTGATCGCTCGTTCGACTGCTGCGGTTGCCTCAGCCCAATCCTTGTGGGCCAGTCGAACCTCCGCCAACTCAAGCCAGCCATCAGGCAAGTTGGGTTCGGAATCTGTGACGGCCATGCAGATGGTGAGCGCCTGATCCATCTGGCCCTGCTTGCGCGCAAGATAGGCTCGATTGCATTGCTTGAGCGGTTCTGAGAAATGGGCCGATTTGTCGAAATTGTTGAACGCGGTTGCGGCTTCCGTCCATCTGTTCTGATCCGCGTAGGCACGTCCCAATGCACACCAGACCCAGCCATTTTCTTTGTCCAAGGACACGGCCTTCTCCAACGCGGTGATACCTTCGGCCAGTTGATCAAGTTTGCGTTGAGTGTTTCCAAAGCCCGCCCAGCCATCCGAAGACGATTGGTTCAGCTTGATCGCCTTCTGGAAGGCTGCCAGCGCGTTTGTGAATTCGCCGCAGACACGGAGCGCGTTGCCGAATCCCAGCCATGTGGAAATGGTTTTGGGTTCAATCTCCGTTGCGTTCTCAAATGCCCCGGCAGCCTGATGAAAACGGCCACGCTGGTAATGGACGTTCCCAATCCCCATCCATGCTGCCGCGTTTCGGGAGTCCAAAGCCAGCGCCTTCTCATACGACTCCAACGCGGCGGTGAAGTTGGTTTGCAGCGTAAATGTCTGCCCTAGTCCAGCGTGAGCATGGGTGTTTTTGGGATCGAGCGTCACGGCTTGCTGAAACTCCGCCACAGCCTCCGCCAGTTCGTTTTTGCGCTGGTGGATCATCCCCAAGAAAATGTGCGGAGAGGCGGTTTCAGGACTCAGTGCAGCAGCACGTTGGTAGGCGGTGGTCGCTGCGGGCCAGTTCTGTTGTTCAAGGTAAGCGTACCCCAAATCCTCCCAAATGATCGCGTTACCGGCATCCAGCTTGACCGCTTTCATTAAGATCGGCACGGCGTCGGCGGAATTCAGTGTTCGCGCTTCTCGTGCAAGCTCTCTTGCTTCCCTGTGCATATACGGAACACCCAACTTCAGCCATGCGATCAGGCCAATTAACGTGACGGTGAGCAGTGCGACCGCAATCGCCACGGGCTTCGGCACTCGTAGTGGTTCACGGACAGGGCCAGCGACCTGCTGGGCGACTTCTGCGCGATCCTCGGCAGAAGGTCTAGCCAAGTCTGCGCCGGCAAGATAACTCTCGCCAAATATCCGGCGCACGAAGTCCCGACGCTCGGTGTACATCGCGTGAAGCCGATCCGCTGAACGCTCGCCGCCGAATTTTGCCAAGTTCAATGCTTCGACCTTTCGGACGAGCGAAGCGGGATCATCGTCGGTTGCTGAATCTTCGTCCTCATCTGATTCGATCTTGGCAAGAAGCGTGTCGGGGTCTCCGTGTGAAGCCTCCAATTCGCGTTCAAACCTGCGGTGCTCCAGTTCGAGGTTGAACTCTTTTAGAAATTTCTCGTAGTCGGCCCGCGCCGCCTTGAGTTCCTGCTCCAGCCTTCTGCGTTCCAATTCGAGTTTCTGGCAACCCTGTGGAGCTAGATTGAACCAAACAAAGGAGCGCAACCAAAAGAACAAGGCGGAAGCCGGGCCAGCAACCACGCCCGCGATCAGAAACCGCCATAGCGTGGTTGTTTCCTCGGTTGATTTGTTTTGCATGATGAAGAACCCACCCACAGCGATCAGAACGCAGATTACACAGGCGATTGCCAGGAGCACACCACCAAGGAACATGATGCTTCCAAACGCGCCGGTGAAGACCGCGAAGCCCATCGGCTTTGGAAAAGCCTTCAGGGCGGATTTGTTGGCTGTTCCCATTTGCTCCAGGGTGGAGATTTTGGCTTTCCATAATTCCTGCGCCTCAGCTTGACGACGGGCCTCGACTAGAAAGCGCAGGTCTTGTTCCTCCGTCATGTATTGCCAGCAACTTTGCGCGTCGCGCCATTGTTCATCGTTCATCAACGACCGCGCCTTTGCCGCGACCTGCTGAAAGCGTTTTCTCAAACGAACGGCGCGATCTTTGTCCGCAAGCTCATCGAAGCGATCAGGCGGCACGATTCCCTGCTTACCCAAGGCGTTCAGAGCGTATTGCACCCCGACCCATCGGTTCTGCGGGTACTGCTCGACCCCGCCGTCCTCCTCCATGTCATCCACGATCTGCTCGGCCTTGATCAAGCTCTGCCGGAGGCGACTTTGCATCTCTGCCTTTCGCTGCTTGGCGATTTCCAAATCACGAAGTTCTGAAACGCCGGAAGCGATGTCGCTCTGTATCTTGGTTTGCGCGGCGAGAAGCGCCAATTGCGCATAATCAATCGCATCGCGGTCTTTTCTCATGGCGTGTCCCGTCTCGGTTGCTGGCGCACCAACGAAAACGAAGTCCAGAAAAGAAAGGGGCGCGAACCCAACGCACCCTCGCTGAGGCACCGCGAAGCGCCTGTGTGGAGTATGCGCCAAGCCGCGCCCGATGGGGCGCGTGCTCGGTCGGTCTCCACACAAGAAAATTCGCGGTTTTCAGCGAGACCCGTAGCCGTGCTACGTCAAATTATGATCTGATGGAACTACTTCATTATGCGATCAGGTATCAGGAAAAGCGGTAGCCAGCAAGCTAGTTGAAACAAATTGCCGGTTGCAAAAGGCAACCACTTTATGCGGATCAGAACTGCGGCAACAATTGGCGGACGGCATCGGTCAGCACATCACTAGGAAAAGGAAACTCGATGACCGCATCCGCTCCTGCCTCTCGGCAAGCCTTGCTATGCTTGGCCACTTCTTTGAAATCCCCGCTTACGATGATGGGGATCGAAGTGGTGTCCTTGATCCTCCGTATCACTCGAATGGCATATCCCCACGGATGCAAGTTGATTGAGTTGGTCTCGTCCCCAAAAAGATTGTTCGGGATCACGATGGCCAGATCGCCCCCCCCGGCACAGGCTCGCTCAATGAAATCGTTCCAGCGTGTCGTTGGGAGGAGTTCAACGGCCCCTCCGGCCATGCCTCGGAACATCGCCGAGAGCATCTCGTACAATTGCGGTTCATTGCAGCCCAGCAACACTTTCAGTATCCTCCCTGCTCGTGCTCGCCGGATCGCAGCAGCGGCGAAATCCACCAACTGCTCGCATCGCACAAGTTCAGGCCCGAACTCAAATTCCAGTTCAGGATATTGCTGAACCAGGTCTTTCAGGTGAGCCAGGGAACGTACGTCACCGGAATTGACCTTGGTTGCCCTGACAAAACAACTGGCCGCTTCCTGACAACGACGTTGAGCGGCCAAGGCCAGGCCGAGGTTTTTATAAGCGTTGCACCGGCTGCCGTCAACTTCGATGGCCTTCCGGCAGTAGCGTTCCCCCTCCGTGAAATTTCCCAACTGGTTCAACGAGTAAGCCAAGTTGTTCAAGATAAAGTACCAGGTGAAGGTGTGCGCCGGCTCCATCACCAGCGCCTCTTTGTAGTAACGCACAGCCGCCGCGAAATCCCCCACCTTTTCCGCCGACTGGCCCATCGTGAAAACGCACCGCGCCTTTTGCTCCACGTCGGAGAATCGTTCCATTAAATCACGAAGCCAGGTCAACGCTTGGTCGTGACGCCCGCCACGTTTGTACAACTGGGCCACTTCCCACATGGCCTGACGGGGATCATCCTTCTGATCAACGACGCGCTGGAGAAGCATCTGCTCGGCTTCCTCGAAGGAAATCTCGACTGGTTCGCCTTCAGGTTGACGAGGTTCTTCGCTCACAGGGGTAACAGCATACAGGTAGGTAGAAGCGGAGGCGAATTTCTCTCTCCCGCAGCCTTAAAAGGCCGCGCCAGCCGGGACACTTTTGCTTCGGACTGAGTAGGACGCAGTGCCAGCGGGTAGCGTGATCGTCTGGTGATCGCGATGGCGGATCAGATTCGCGGATACCGCAAAGTGAAGCTCAGTTGCCCTCTGCGCTAATTTCTGAAATCAGGTATTGCAACTTGCTGCCTCCTGTTTCCAAAACAGCGTACATAGATTTTTTCCCCAAAGGGGCGCAGATAAAACCAGAATCACGTCGGGGTGTCAACGGCGCATTTGATTTTTCCGCAGTTGAGGGCGCATCTCATTTTCTTGCAGGGTGGTGTAAGCTCCGGCACGAAGACGACTTGCCTTGAGTCTGTTTCCATTGCTCCTTGCCTTCCGGTCCGGGCCGAACCGTTGGCGGTGCTGGCTGCCCGAGCGGCGTGCGCGCTGGATCGTTCCATCCAAC
>WBZT01000540.1_pt2 | contig 24028 bp, 23 predicted proteins | sample 5204241 | NCBI WGS metagenome assembly WBZT01 (sample SAMN12344358, study PRJNA552823) | activated sludge metagenome | biome: Activated sludge suspended growth; feature: Nitrification reactor; material: Wastewater; isolation source: activated sludge from nitrification reactor of wastewater... | reverse complement strand
CGTTGATGCCGATCACCTGGCCGTTGATGTAGCCGGCCTCGTCGCTGCACAGGAAGCCGACCAGGGCAGCCACCTCATCCGGCCTGCCGATTCGCGCTGCCGGCACGATGGCCTTGACCATCCGGCGGAAGACGCGGAAGACGGCGTTGTAAACCTGCTTCTGCCGGCGCGTGAAACGCCCGCTCACCGGAATCGTACGGGTCAGGTCGCTCATGTAGTTGCCCAAGCCTGCCGCGACATCGAGCAACAGCAACTCCCCCTGCCGGCAAACCTGATCGTTCTGGTTGTAGTGAAGAATGTTGTTGTTCGCACCGCTGGCAATAATCGGCTGGTAGGCGAATTCGCCCTTGTGACGGATGAATTCGTGAGCGAACTCGGCCTGCACCTCGGCTTCGTTCACCCCGGGCTTCAGGAACCGGCAGACGCGCTCGAAACCGCGCCCGGTGAGATCGCACGCGGCCTGAATGGCGGCAATTTCGTGCTCCGACTTCACGGCGCGCAGTTCGTGCAGCAAGCGCGCAAGCCGCTGATAGCGATGCAGCGGGTATTGCCGCTGGCATTCGCGGACGAAGCGGGCTTCGCGGGTTTCGACTTCGATCACGGCGCGCGGATGCTCGTTGCTGTTCAGGTAGACGTTTTCCGCCTCGCACATCACCTGCCGGAAGATCGCCGGAAAATCCGAGAGCCACTTCACGTTCTGGATGCCGGAAAGCGCCGTCGCCTGTTCCTTGGTCAGCTTGTGGCCTTCCCAGATGGCCAGGTGTTCGTTGGGCTGGCGGACAAAGAGTACTTCGCGGTGATTCGGGTCGAACGCCTGCGGAGCGAGCAGCAGAATGGTTTCCTCCTGATGGACGCCCGTCAGATAAAACAGGTCCGAGCTTTGCAGGTGAGCCGCGGTGCCGTCGGCATTCGTGGGCGGAATGTCGTTGGCGTTGAGGATCGCCGCCGAGTTTGGCAGCAGTTTCTGGATCAAGCGCGCGCGGTTCAGCGTGAAGAGCGCGGGCGGGATGGCAATGGGTTTCATGAGCGCATCAAACAATTTGCTGCCGGCAGTTTATGGTGCGCCCGGACAAAAACTAGAGGAAACGCGCACTCAGCGAGGCGCGCGGCAGCGCAACCAGATCAAGCCGCCCAGGCCCAAGGCCAGCAGGCTGGAAACCGCCCAGGCGCTGGCCAGCGGCTGGTTCGGCGCCAAACGCAACGCCAGCGCCCCAACCGCCGGACCGAGGAAATTGCCGAGCCCGATCGCCGCTTCGTGAATGCCGCCGTGCTCGCCTTTCGTATCGCCCACGTCCATCGAGTAAAACAGCGACGAGTAGTAGATCAAACCTAGCGTGCCCCCCAACACGATTTCCGCGGCAATCACAATCGCCAGGTTCGGGACCAGCAGCATCACGGCGAACGTGACGACCAGCGCGAGATAGGCGGTGAGCAGCCAGCGAAACCGATAATGCCAGCCGGGCCAGAACCAGAGTCCACAGAACGCTCCCAAGCGCGAGAAGCACCACAGCGAACAGCACACGCCCGCCAGCGTCGTCGAGAGCCCAAGCCGCTGTGACACCGCCGGCATGACGGCCACCAGCGTGTTCACGGCGATGTAGGAGAAGGGATTTGCCAGCCAGGCCATGCGCAAGAACGCTTTGGCCGTTGCGGGCGGTTGAGGGTGGGCTGGTACGGCATGCCCGGCGCCGGGCGCACCCGCCGCCTTCGTCACCCGATCGTCGGGCGCGGTTTGCTTTTGCATCCGAAAAGTCAGCGCGAGCTGCGTGCAGAGCACGACAACCGGCAGGTAAAACAGACTGCGGTTGCCGAGCCATTCCAGAATGGCGCCGCCGCTGAAATAGGCTGCTGCCGCCGTCGCCGCCCAAACGACATTGTAAAAGCCCAGATTACGTTGCAGGCCTGCGTAGGTTTCTCCTTCGCTGACCATCGCCTCGAAGGTAGGCCAGGTAAAACACATCCCCACGGTGGTGACAAAGAAGACCGCAATCTGCAGGGAGAGTTGATCAGTGCACCACCACCCGACGCTCAGCGCCCCGAGCATGATGCCAAAACCCACCTTCAGGGCGTTGAAGTAGCCGGCGCGTTGGGCGTAACGCCCGCCGTAAATCGCCGCCACCATGCAGACCAACCCGTTGACGGCTGCGAGCACGAGATTGGCCTGGTTGTCGAACCCGAATTTTTGGTGCGTGAAAAAATAGAAGTAATAGAAGTAGTAGGTGAGCCCGAGGGAATTCAGCCCTTCGAGCACGAACACCCAGCGTTTGATCTCGCGGGAATACATGCGGCGCCGGTTCAACCGGAGATTTCCGCGAGGGCCCGGCGGCAATACCACTTCACGGCCTGGCTCATGGCTGGTTGCAGCCGGTCCAATTCAGCGGAGGAACACCACCGGATGTCATGATGCTCGTCGGTGGCGAGTTGTACTGTGCCGCCCTTGGGCCGCGCCCAATAGATCATGCCGATGTGTTCGTGCGTGTCAGTGATGCGGTGGATGTCGAGAAAGCGTGGAGCGATCAACGCGCGCGTGCCGGGTCCGGTGGTGGGCGGACGCTCGCCGAGGAGTTCCACGTCCAGTCCGCTTTCCTCTCTGGCCTCGCGCAACGCGGCGATCTCCGGGTCTTCGTCCAGTTCAATGTGCCCGCCCAGCGGCAGCCACTTGTCGAGCTTGCGGTGGTGAATGACCAGAATCTTTGCGTCGTGAACGACGAAGATGGCGACCGTGAAATCAATTTTCTCGTGGATATGGGCCACGCGCTAAGTTCCAAAATCCAAGCGCGAAGCACCAGAGAAACTTCAGCGGCGTCAAAGCTCTTTGGAAATGTCCCCTTGGTTGGTTGTTGTCAGTAATCGTACAACCCGCTGTCTTTCGTATAAGCGCCGCCGCCCGCCCCGCCTTCCGGACCACCCATCAAATCGCCGAGGACGTCGCCCATGTCGGCCTCGATTTTTTCCGGATCCTCGCCGGCTTCGAGGCGCTTGATCGCCACGTCGAGTTCCTTGGGCAACGTGCCGGCGGGCATCAGGTCTTTCATCTTGCGCATCATGTGGGCCATGTGCCTCGGGTTGTTCTCGTCCAGATGTTCCAGGTCGCGCTCCATTTCCAGCATGGCGCGCTCAATGCGCGGGTCGTCCAAGTCGGGGCCGGGCGGCCCGCCAGCGTCGCCCGGCGGCTGGGCCGACGGCGTTTTCAAACTGCGCATCATGGCGAAGCGGCTGATTTCCTTCTTCAATTTTTTGTTTCCGCAGCGGGGACAGACGGGCAGCCGATCAGGGTTTACGCGCTTCGAGAGGAAGCTGTAAATCCGCCGGCATTTGGGACAGGCAAATTCGTAAATCGGCATGGCGGTCAAGCGTGTTGCGTGGCGCGAGTTGCGTCAAGCATTCGGCGAAGGTCACGAGGCATCAAAGGTGACCGGCGAAGCGGCGGGCCCGCGAACAAAGAAAAAGCCCCGGCTTGCGCCGGGGCGTGGAGGATTACCAAATCGCTTATTTCAGCCGTTCAAAAGATTTCGCAAGAATCTGCCAGTCTTTCAGGCCTTTGACTTTGTCCATTGCCGCTTTGTTGATACCGGCTTCCTTGGCGTTCTTCGTAGCCTTGGTGACTTTGTGGAAAACGCCGAAGTAACCGGGGAACGGCGCGCTGGCCAGCTTGTAGGCGGCGACTTCGTCGGTAACGTCGTGGCTGGCCGGCACGGTATCGAACACGCCGCCCTTGCGCGGGTTGCTCGCGTCGAAGGCGCCCTCGTAAAACTCCACGCATTCGCTCAGGCACTCGATGAAGCTGAAACCATCGTGATCCATGGCGGCTTCCATCATCTGGAGCACATGATTGGGATTGCTGTGGGTCGTGCGTGCCACGAAGGTCGCCCCGGCGGAGATGGCCTGCTTCATGGGGTTGATGGGATGATCCACCGCGCCCCACTGGTCGGTCTTGCTCTTGAAGCCGAGCGGGGAGGTGGGCGAGGTTTGTTTCTTGGTCAGGCCGTAAACCCAGTTGTCCATCACCACGTAGGTCAGCTTGATGTTCTTGCGGGCGGTGTGGTTGAAATGATTTCCGCCGATGGAAAAGGCGTCACCGTCGCCGCCGAAAACAAAGACGTGCAGATCAGACCGGCTCAGGGACACGCCGCTGGCAAAAGCCAGTGCCCGCCCGTGAATGTAGTGGGCGCCGTGCGCCTGCACGAAATACGGGAAGCGGCTGGAACAGCCGATGCCGGCGATGGTGGTGAGTTTCTCGTGATGCAACTTGCGCTTCTCGATCAGCTTGAAGTAAAGCGCGAGCACCGAGAAATCTCCGCAACCGGGACACCACGTCGGATGGTCGGCGGCGAGTTCTTTTTTGGTGAGCGGTTTGCGTTCGGCGGACGCGGGGGCAGCCACCGGGGCGGGCATTTCAGAAATGGTTTGGCTCATGGCAGGGTGGATTCTCTCGTTGGCTCAGGACTTCTTCAGCGTGGCAAGCAGGGCGTTGGTGCGCTCCAGGATTTCTTTGACTTTCCACGTCAAACCGTCGGTCTTGTTGATGCCTCGGATGCGCGGGTCGCAATAGCGGGAACGGAGCAAGGCGCAGAGCTGGCCGCCGAAACCGTAGAGGCCCTCATCATTGGTTTCGACGACAAAAACGTGATGGAAGCCGGAGAAAATGTCCTCGAGTTTGCCCGGCAATGGGTTGAGGTGGCGGAGGGTCAAGGCTGAAATACTGTCCCCGGCGGCCCGGGCACGATCCACCGCTTCTCGAATGGGCCCTTCGGTGGAGCCCCAGGCGACCAACAGGACGTTGCCCTCGGGCGGACCATAAACCTTCGGCACGGGCAGGGAGGCCGCGAGCGCCTGGAGTTTCTTCCGGCGTTTGGCGGTCATGGCCATGTGTAGTTTCGGCGAACCGGTCGGATGGCCAAGTTCGTCGTGCTCCAGTCCGGTGGCGATGGGATACTTGCCGTTCAAAATCTGCGTGCCGGGCACGACGCGTTTTACTGTACCGTCAGGCGTTGAAAGATCATACGGTTTGTAGTCGGCGACCGGCGTAAGATCGGGTGTCAAATCCTGGCAAATTTTTTCGAGATCCGGCTCCGGGAACGCTTCGATGCGCGTGGCGATGGCTTGATCACTCAGAATCAATACAGGCACGTTGTATTTGTTGGCAATCTTCGCGGCTTCCAGGGCGGTGTAGAAGCAATCCTCCACATTGGCCGGTGCGAGCACAACACGCGGAGCGTCACCGTGGCTGCCAAAGCAGGCTATGAACAGGTCCGATTGCTCAATGTTGGTCGGCATGCCGGTGGATGGGCCGCCGCGCTGGATATCGCAAATGATCAGCGGCACTTCCGCGTTGATGGCCCAGCCGATGGCTTCGCTCTTCAGGGAGATACCGGGACCGCTGGACCCGGTGATGGCGAGTTTGCCGGCGTAACTGGCTCCGAGCGCCATTGAGATGGCGGCGATTTCGTCCTCCGTCTGGATGAACGAGCCGCCATACTTGGGGAGTTCACGGCGAAGCAGTTCCATGATATCCGACCACGGCGTGATTGGATAACCCGCCCCGAATCGAACGCCGGCGGCAATCAAGCCGTAGGCCATCGCTTCGTTGCCGTTCATCACCACCTGCCCCACGTCGCGCTTGCGGCTGTCATAAAACTTGAACGTGTCCATCACGTTACCGAGTGAATAGCCGTAACCGGCGTGAAAAGCCGCTAAGGCATTCTTCACAATACTCGGATCCTTGCCCGTGAATCGTTCCGTCACCAAGTTCTCAAGCTTCGGCACGTTCAGGTCGAACATGCGGGCCAGCAGCCCCAGCGAAAAGATATTCTTGCCCTTGTCCTTCGCCGTGCCACCAATGGCCTCAATGGTCAGGCTGGAAATCGGAATGCAGACGTGGTGATAGTCCTTTTGCCACTCAGGCTTGGCTTCCACGTGGTCGGAATCCAGCAGCACGATGCCGCCTTTTTTCAGCGAGTTGATGTGACCTTCATAGGAGTGTTGGTAAAACGCCAGCAGCACGTCAGCTTCATCCCCTGAACTCAACACTTCACCCGAGCCGATGCGGACCTGGAAAATAGACGGCCCGCCGGAAATCGTGGAAGGGATCGTCATGAAAGTCATGACTTCCTGCTCGCTACGACCGGCCAACCGGGCAAGAAAGCCGCCGATGGCCTGAATGCCGTCTTGCGAATTGCCAGCGATGCGGATGACCGCTTCCGCGACTTTGGATACCTTGGGGGTTCCGCCCGACGAGGGGACAGTCAATGTTGCGTCACTCATGAAATCTTTCGTTAAATCGGATGAACTGCTCGCAAGGTGAAAGAAATTTACTGAAGGTCGGTTCAGCTCGACCACCGTTGCCCAAACAAACTATCATTCACCCCTTGAGTGTCAAATTCTAATCCACAACCGATATTACCTATCTACAACATCTTACACACAAAACCCCAAATGATGCCGGACCACCTCAAACCAAGCATAAGGTCAGTTGATTCAAATAGAGCAAGCAATGAACAACGTTATTGGCTGAGAGCTCGTCGCAAGCCGTCCGCCACGCCATGCCCGTGCGGCAGGTCGCTGATGAAACCGCCTTGTTCCCGCACGGCCTGTTTCACCGCAGTTACGGCGTTAACCGGCGACACCAATCGACTCGCGCGGTCGAGTTTCAACATCGGCAGGTCGTTCAGGTGGTCGCCCGCCGCGAGCACAGCTTCGGGCGAAACGTTCACCCGCCGGCATATTTCCGTCAGGGCAGTTCCCTTGTTGAACGCCGCGTGACTGAACCGCGCGTACACGTCATTGCGCACGACGGTCAAATTTGGCACCCCCTGACAGTAGTCTTCCAGAAAGTCGTGAATGACATCCGCGTCGCCATTATTGTCGGCGATCAAACAGAAAGGCGAAAAAGCGTCCTCATAAACCGTGGCACGGAAACGCTCATTTACCCAGGCATTGAGCTTGGGCACATCCGGGCGTACTCGCGCAAAAAGCTCCCCGTGCTCCCGGGCACAGCGGGCGTTCCAATCCACCAATCCCACATAGCGGATGCCGTCGTGCTGATATATTTCCCGTTCCACCAAGACCAGAAAATCCGGCTGAATTGAAACTCGCGAACGTGCCAGCGCTTCCATGAGACTCGACATATCGCGACCCGTGTTGATGATCCATTTCACGCCACTGGTCTGGAGGTGCGCAAGCTGGCGCTCCAAATCCTGCGCAATCGGCGGCTGCTCGAACTCGGCGAAAATCGTGCCGTCGAAATCGGTCGAGATTAGCTGGATGGGTGCATTCGCTCGCATGATCCTTTGGCTGGCCAAGGTTGAAGCCAACCGGGAGGGTCAGCCTACAAAAGGATGCCGGCGGACGCAATCTTCCCTTCGGGTATAATCCCCGCAGGTGCGGCTTGCACCCATCCGGGACAGTGGCTAGCGTTGGATCAAGCGGTGAATCTTCAGCAACAATACGACGACGCGATGTTTGCGTTCAGCCAGGGACGGTTTGACGAAACGATCCGGTTATTGCGCGAGCTGCTGGCGCGGGCACCAGCGCATTTTGATGCCCAACTTTCCCTTGGCATGGCGTATTACCGGCTGGGCGATTATGCGACCGCGATCGCGGAAGGTCACAAAGCCGAACAGCTCAAACCCCGGGAACAACTCGCCCACACCAACCTCTCATTGTTTTACATGAAGGCGGGAGACAAGCAAAAAGCCGAGCATCACGGACTACAGGCGCGCATCGCTTCCTGGCGCGAGGACCCCACCGCGCTCGTCAGGCCTGCGGCGAGCGAATCGGAATTGCAGATGGCCAAGCCGCCGGCGCGAACCTTCAAGACTCCGGAGAAATTCCCGGACATGCCCTGGAAAAAGAAGCCCGCCACCGGCGTTTGACCGAAAACGCAATTGAAATGAAATCCGCCTACGAACTCGCCATGGAGCGCCTGAACAAAAGCGCGCCCACCGTCAAACTCACCGCCGCCCAAAAACAGGAGCTTGCCGACCTTGATGCCAGATACAAAGCGAAGGTTGCGGAACGCGAAATTGGGTTGCAGGAAAAGGTCAATCAATTCCAAGCGGCGGGAGAATTCGACCAGGCTTCCCAATTGGAACAACAGCTGCTCGAGGAACGCAAAGCGTTGGCGGCGGAACTGGAGGCCAAGAAGGACAAAGTCCGGCAGGGTGGTCAAAAGCGGTGAAAGTGGCGCCGGCAAACTGCGAGAGCCGGGAAGATTATGCAGGGTGGGACAGATCAAAAGGGAACATGCGAACATTCAATGTAAACGGCGCCGCCCTAGCTGGACTCGAGAGCGGCCAGGGCGAACCATTGATCCTAGTTCACGGGGCGGTGGGAGACTGGCGCTCCTGGGAGAACGTGTTGGAAACTTTCGCCTCGCATTATCGCGTCCTCACCTACAGCCGCCGCTGGCATCATCCGAACCCGACTCCGGTCAACGGCGAAACCTACACCGCCGCCACTCACGCGGCGGACTTGATCGCCCTGATCCAGGGTTGCGCCTCAGGGCCAGTGCGGCTGGTGGGGCATTCCTACGGCGCCGCCATCTGTGCCGAAGTCGCGGCCGCGCGGCCCGAGTTGGTGCGCAGTCAGGTGCTGGCGGAACCTTCGTTATTCGGGCTGGCGATGACGAATCCGTTGGGCGCGGTTGCAATGGCGCAAACCGCCGCCGCCACGATGCACATCGTGCCGCTGCTGAAGAAAGGCCAGAAAGAAAAAGCATTGGCGGAATTTCTCTTGAGTGTCATCGGCAAGGAAGATTATGCCCGGCTTTCCCATCGCGCGCTGGCCATCATGGGGGAGAACGTTGAGACGCTCGAACCGATGTTGAATGGCATGAGTTCGGCCCTAGCCTTCACCAGCAAGCAAGCCGCGAAAATCAAACTCCCCACGCTGCTGATTGAGGGCGAAAAGACCACGGCCTTGTTTAGAACCACAATGAAGGGGCTGGCGGCGCATGTCCCTGCGGTGCAGCGCCACGTGCTGGCGGGCGTCGGGCACGGCTTGCATCTCGAAGACCCCGCGAATTTCTGCCGGGTGGCCCTGGATTTTCTGGCGCAGCACTGACGCGACGTCACGCTGGCTTCAGTCCGCGCCGCCAGAGGTCGAAGTAACAAAGCCCCACGACTACAAGCGAGTGCTGGATATTCTCCTGTGCCACCAAACGTACCGCCTCATCCTCGTCCACCAACTGAGTTTGCAAATCCTCGCCGGCGTCGAACTGCACCGGATGTTTGCAGCGGCAATTCTCAATGAGCACCGTAAAACAGGTGTTGCCTTGTATCGCGGGATTCGGCCAGATCTTTCCCAGCACGCGCGCGTGCTCGCCTTCGTAACCGGTTTCCTCGCGCAATTCCCGCACCGCCGCCGCCACGGGCGATTCCCCGGCGTCCATCAAGCCGCCCGGGATTTCCAGTTCCACCGTGTTCGAGCCGACCCGGTACTGGTGGATCATCACAAGCTGGCGCTCGGGCGTGCGCGCGATGACGTTGACCCAATCGTTGCTTTCGAGCACGACGAAATCATGCGTCTGACCGGTGCGTGGCGAGACGCGCTGGTCCGAGCGCAGTTTGAAGATGCGAAAATCCCCCAGCAGCTTTGAACCGGTCTTTTTCCAAGGCTCAACCATAATAAGGTGAAAGGGTCGGAAGTCGGGGCGGCCAAGCCAAACCGGCTGCCTCAACGGGCGGCGGAAAAGTCACCTTCGCAGCCGCGCTCCCGGGCCGCCCAGCCCTGGCTCATCAGCGAAAGCAAATGCGTCAGCGCTTCCTCGTAACTGCGACCTTTTGCCTCGGCGAGTTGCCGGGCCCGTTTGGCAAGTTGCGCCGCCATCTCCGCAGATTTTTCCGCCGGACAACCCAAGCTCACGAGCAGGGTGGCAAGTTGCTGCGGGTCCATGCACTGAAAACGCGGCGCCGCGCTCGGCGCCCCGCCTTTTGAAGCCAGGAGTTATTTCATGGCTCCCGCGCCACGATCTTGACGCTCGCCACGTTCATGCGCTTCACGGGCCGGTCGCCGGGCCGAGTCGGCGTGGTCGCGATTTTTTCGAGCACGTCGTCACCCTGGATCAATTTGCCAAACGCCGTGTATTGCCGGTCGAGAAACCGCGGGTCCCCGTGGCAGATGAAAAACTGCGAACCGGCGGAATCCGGATCGTTCGAACGCGCCATGGAGAGCACGCCGCGCACATGCGGCTTGTCGTTGAACTCAGCCTTCACCCGATGATTCGGGCCACCGGTGCCCCAGCGGCTCTGGTTGGCCTCGTCCTTGGTCAAGGGATCGCCGCCCTGGATCATGAAGCCCTTGATCACCCGATGGAAACACGTTCCATCATAAAAGCCCTGGCTGGCGAGCTTCTTGAAGTTCTCGACGTGGCGTGGCGCGACGTCCGGCCAAAATTCGAGGACCAAGTCGCCCTCGGAGGTGGTGATGATTGCAACTTCGTTCATAAGGGTATTCGGTTGGTTGGCGTATGGGCATGTGCCCGCGCTGCCAAGGTCATCAAGGGATGATACTGGCCGACTTGATGTAATCGAGGTTTGGGAAATCCTTCTTGAGGTAGGCGTTTCCTTCCCGTTGAACAAGGCCCTGATTGGGGCCGTTGCCTTGGGGCGCGCCCTCGCCGTATTCGCTATTGATCTTGTCCACCACGTCCATGCCCTCGGTTACCTTGCCAAACGGCGAAAAGCCCATGCCGTCCAGCCGGGTGTTGTTTCCGAAGTTGATGAACAACTGTGTGGTGCGCGTATTCGGTCCGGCGGTGGCGAAGGTGATCGCCCCGCGGGTGTTGCTGCCTCTGACGGGGTCATCGGCAATCTGCGCAGATCGCCACGCGGCCGCAACCTTGGGATCGCCGTGAATCCCAAACTGGCACATGAATCCGGAGATGACCCGGAAGAAGGCGACGTCTTTGAAAAATCCGGATTGGACGAGGTTGTAGAAGCGATCAGCACCGTTCGGCGCATGAGAGCGGGTGACTTCGATCGTGAAGTTTCCCTTCGTGGTTTCAAATTTCACTTTGAAGGATTCCGGAGCTTTTGCGGTGAGCTTGGCCGGGTTGGTGAAGTCAGCGACCTCACCGACTTTCTTTGAGTCCGGTTTCACCTCCTCCTTCTTGGGCGACTCCGATTTAGTTTCCTGGGCGGACGCGAGCACAGCGCTGCACAGCAACGACAACAGACAGAAATAAAATGGTCTATTCATGGAAGCGGGAGTGTTCCATGTAACAACCCCAAAGTCACGCCCGGAATTCCGGCTGGGCGGTTGGCTGGTTGGCGAGTCCGCATGTAGCTTTCACTGAGAACGGTCGTCCGTCTGCGCGGCCCGGGGACGTTCCGGTGCGCTGACGAAAACGAGGTACATGTTGCGCGTTTTGTGTTTCGCGTCCTCCGTGTTCGCGCTCAACGTGAGACTCTCGTCCGCAACCGAACCACCGCCGTCGGCAGCGGCCAAAGCGCATCATTCCCATCACGCTCATTGTCGCGCCGCGGGCCGGGAAAAACCTACTGGACGTTCGTTCTATCCGTCCGGACGCGCTCAGTCGCGTCCGGCCAACGCCCGCCACCAGCGAATGCGATTCGCGCCGCTGTCCCCGATGAACACCGAGCCATCCCGGTCCGCGAACACGCCGTGCGGCCGGGACAACTGGCACTTGAGCGCTGCGCCTTCCGGCCCATCGCCGCGCGCGCCCGTACCGGCGACGAGTTCAATCGTGGCCCGCTTCACATCAATCATCCGGATGGCGTGATTCTCCGTGTCGGCGATGAACACGTTTCCGTCCGGCGCGACGCTCAATCCCTTCGGCCCGTTGAGCGTCGCCGCTTTCGCCGGGCCGCCATCGCCCGTGAAACCCTTCTTTCCGGTGCCGGCGACGTGGTGGATCGTGCCTTGCGCGAGGTCGAGTTTGTAAACCGCGTTGCCCTCCCGCAGCGCGACCCAGAGATTTCCCTGGCGGTCAAAATCCAGGGCGCGCGGTCCATTCAGCGGCGCCCCGGCAAAGCGCGCTCCGTCCGGCGTCGGCTTCCGTTCGCCCGTGCCGGCGAACGTGGAAATCTCGCCTGTCTTCATATCCAGCTTGCGCAGGCGATGATTCCGCACGTCGCAAATGTAAAGATCGCCCGTCCGGTCGAAGCCAATGCTGTGTGGATCGCTCAACTGCGCCCGCGTGGCCGGCTCGCTGTCACCGGAGAATCCCGCCGTGCCGTTGCCGGCCACGGTCGTGACAATGCCGGTTTTGCGATCCAGTTTCCGAACCGTGTGGCTCAGGCGTTCGACCCAAAACACGTTTCCCGCCGGGTCGAAACGGACCTCGTACGGCTCATGAAGTTTGGCGGCGGTGGCCGGGCCGCCGTCGCCGCTCCAGCCGGGTTCGCCCGTGCCAGCAACGGTTGTGATCGTACCGTCCGGCGAGATTTTGCGGACGCGATGATTGGCCGTGTCGCAAACGTAAAGCGCGTCATCCGGTCCGCGCGCGATGCCGGTGGGATCGTTCAGTTGCGCCTGAACGGCGGCGCCGCCATCGCCAGAAAAACCCGCGCCCCCGGTACCGGCGAAACGGCGGATCATGCTCGCCGCCTGAACCCCGGTCGTCAGTCCGACAGCGCAAAGAACCAGAACCGCAGCGGCGACGGCTCGCGGGCTTGCCTCGTATTTCAAGCGGAAGCTCATGGCGATTTCCGGCTCGTCCACTGAATGCTTTGCGCGACGAGCTTGCGGTAGTTTTCGTTGTTGAACGCCTCCGGGCCGTGGCCGAGCTGGAGATACACCACGCGCGATTTGCCCTGGGTCTTGCACCAGCCCAGCGGCTTGCCGCTCTTGGCATGCGTCGTCGTGATCAGCGGCGTGACGTCCGACTGCACGTGGAAGCCCCAGTAAATTTCGTCGTGGATCATGAAGTCCTTGAGGCCCGCCGTGACCGGATGATCCTTCGCCACGATCACGACCGGAATTTCCACGTCGTGCTGATAACCGGCTTGCTCGGTGACGGTCCCCGGCTTTTCGGGATTCGGCTCGACGTAATGTCCGCCGATGAGTTGCTCGTATTCCGGCCAGCGTTGATACGCCGCCAGCGCGTGATGCAGCACGACCAGGCCAACGCCTCTTTCCGTCAGCGCCCGCAAACGCGCCTGTTGCGCGGGCGTGATGTCGCGCATCATGTCGTAGAGCACCACCACGTCGTGATTGAGCAAGTCCTCGCGCTCGTAGGCGGTGGCGCTGGTCTTGCCGTGTGCGGCGGCGGTGAACGCGATGGCGGGGTTGTCCTCGAACATCTGGAAGAACGGCGCCCGCTCGAAACCGTGTCCGCCGGTAACAACGAGGACTTTGATTTTACCGTCGCCTTCGGCGGCGAATGACACCGCGGCAATGATGCTGAAAACCAAAGACCAGAGCAGACATTGAAGTGTTTTCATATCGCTGCAATTCGTTACCAATTCGGGCCGATGCATGAAACTCCATCTTCGATTTCATTACCGTCTTCTCCATCCACCACCGGGCTGAAGGCCGATGCTAATGAGAACGTGGATTTCATTCTGCAAAACAGACCGGCGCTCCGGATTCACTTCCCCGCCACCTTCGACGGTGTCGTCAGCAGAAACGTCATCAAATCCTTTTGCTGCTGCGCGTCCAGTCCTTTGAGCAGGCCCTCGGGCATCAGCGAAACCGCCGAGGCTTTCATGCTGGCGATCTTTTCTTTCGGGATCACCAGTTCCTTGCCGGTCACCTGCCCCAGCGCCACTTCTTCGCGATTGTTCTTCAGTACCACCCCCGTTTCCGCGCCGCCGTCCTTCAACGTCACGTTGTAGGAAATATGCTCGGGATTGATCGCCGCGCTCGGCTCGGTGATGTCGCGCAGCACGGAGGCGTAATCGCGATAGATCAGATTCGAGAGGTTTGCGCCAATCGTTCCGCCTGCGCCGCCGATGGTGTGGCACTTGAAACAAGCCACCTGTTCGCCGAAGAAAATTTTCCGTCCGCGTTCCCAATCGCCGCCTTCCAATTCTGGCGTGCGCTGCGTCATTGCCACGGCAATATGCGGTTTCGCCCAAGGTAACAGCGCGCGGCGCACGGGCAACGGGCGGAGCCGCGCGTCCTCGGCGGTGAACCAACTCACGTCGAGAACCGGCTCTATCGTGCCGGTGGGGATGGTCACTTCAATCGGCAGCCAGAGATTTTCGCGCGGCTGCATCGTGAAGCGCGCTTCGTTTCCGCTCACCGGCACCGCGTTGCCGCCGACTTTGATCTCAAACTTGGAGTTGGAGGCGAACATGACCGTGATGCGCTCGGGCGAATACTCGTAATCCAACTTCGCGTCGGGTTGAACAGCGGAGCGCAGCATGTGCCAGAGATCAAGCTGACCGCGCATCGTCAACGAGCCGCGTCCCAGAATGCGTTTGAAGAACTCCTCGTGCGTGACGCTGCCGACGGTCAATCCACGCGCCGCCGTCAGATCGGGATGCGGCAGCCAGCCGGTCCAAGCGCCGCTTCCGCTCGCCGCCTTCCAACTCGCGGCGACACCCGTGAGGTCCGTCAGCATATCAATCTCCGCCGCGTTGGCGGCAACTGTGCCCGGCAGCGTCAATGCGTAGTTTACCGCTTCTTCCGCCGGCGCGGCTTGAATCAGCAGTGAGGATTTGTCATCGCCGGCTCGTGTTCGCGCCACCGCCAGCGCGAAGCGGGGCATGGTTTGCTGATTCTTCACCACTTGATAACCCGGACGAAAAGACTCGAACCGTTCACCGGCGGTCACGTAACGGCCCATTGCCATGGTACATTGGCCTTTCAAATCATCCCACAGCCCGGCCGCCGCCAACAGCCGGTCAAAAACCACGCGCGTCTCGGTCGCACTCTCGCGATAACCCAGCACGGGCTGCGGCGACGCTTTGTTGACATACGAAATCTTGAACAGCTTCCCTTTCCCCTGCGGCCCGGTGCCCCAATCTGGCTTGCCGGTGTGGCAGGCCACGAGCAAACCGCCCTGCGGCGTCGGCACGGCGTCAATCGTCAGATACGCGAGGCACGCGATGAGGTCCGCCTTCGCCACGTAACCGGCGGCGGTCTTCACGAGCTTGACGCGCCAGATTTTCCCGCGCGATTCGCCGGCCACGAACGCGTCGCCCCGCCACCATTCCGGGCCGAAGACCTTCTTGCCGTCGTTGAAATGAACCCCGCACGTGGACTGATGCTGCGGCCCGAAATCGAACGTGCTCGGCTCGTCAATCGCGTCGGGCAGATACTTTGGATGCCGCGGTGGAAACCCGTAATGCCGGCCCGGCTGAATGTGGAGCAACTCGTCGAACGGATTCCCGTTCGGCAGCCAGGTCGCGCCTTCTTGGTCGGTTACAAACAAATCGCCCGCGGCGTTGAAAGCCATGCCGACGGGGAAACGCATCCCGGTGCAAATCACTTCGCGCTTTCCGTTCGGCAGGATTTTCAGAATCGTGCCGCGCTCGCTGCGGATGTTGTATTCGGATTTGGCGGTCTGCGGATTGACGCGGTAGGCCTCGTTCCACTTGTCGCAGCCGAGACCGAAATAGACGTTGCCCGCCTTGTCCACCGCCAGACCGATGGCGTCGAGATTCGATCCGGCCACGCCGGTTGGCGGCACCCAACCGCCCGTCACGGTTTCCAATTCTGATGTGCCATCGCCCTTGTCGCGCAGTCGGATCACCCGGCCCTGGCTCGCGATGTAAATCCCGCCCGGCCCCCAGCTCGCGCCGATGCTCGGCAAGATTTCGTTCTTGTCGTTCTTGTAGAAGTGGGTCGTCGTGTCCTCCAGCCCGTCGCCGTTGGTATCTTTGAGCTGAAGCACATTCCCGTCATAACATAGCGCGAAGAGCCGTCCGTCTGGCGCGAAGATGAGATTGTTGACGTTGTTCACTTCGAGCGGCAATTCGCGCACGGTGAAACCCGGCACGAGCATCTGCACCGGCGGCGGGTTGGAAACGATGACCAGCGGTTTTTCAAGGCGCGCCGGTTCGGCCGCCGTCAGCGTCAGCGCGCCAGCCAGGGGCAGCGCCAGCCAAACGGACAGCGCGATTCTATTTCGAGGGTTTGCCATCATTGCGATCCATCCAGCCCGGCCCCACGTCGGCAGCCGTCAGCGGACGAGATGTGATGGGCGCATCCGAAACCTGGTCGCTCCCGATGTCAAGCTTTCCAGTGCGCGGCTGGCCGTCGAGATCGCGCTTCACCTGCGGAAACTCTCCCGCCGCCGCGCCAAGCACGGGGCTGCCCGGCGTCGGTCGCCACGAGCCATCGCGCGCGCGCCAGTTTGAGATCAACCACACGGATTCCCGGCGCATCCGCCGGCGCGACATTCGCCTGGTTTTCCCGCCATTGAAAATGCCCACCCTCCGTACCAGTCATCAGCGCGTCGCTGGCGGAAACGGCAAAGACGTTGTTCACCTGGATGACATGCTCTGGACGCAACACGGTCACGGAAGAATTGCCCGTGAGCACTACCTTTCCAGCGATCTGCGGGCGCAGTGTGATCGGTTGGGTCGCGGTCCCGCGGGCCTGGAAATGGATGACCTGATTCGTCCAATCGCCATCCGCCAGCACCAGCGAATCCCCCGGCACGAGCCTGTCGTTGAGCGCGGCGATCTCCCTTGCGGACGCCACCGGATGCTCAGCGGCGAGGGCCGGCGAACTCAGCAACACCAAGCTGCCAGCGATCAGGCCGGTCACGCCGGAAAACCGGGGTTGATTCGGGGCGCTCATTGAAACGTGAGCTTCCAGGCAACCTCGCGGGTGGTCGGTGAAGCGAGCTTCACCCGTGCGAGCGAGGCTTCAATCACCGGTGCTGCAACCACACCGGCAGCGCGATCGGCGGCGGAAACCACAACGTTCGCAATCCTGGCCGCACCCGTCGCGACACGCAGTTCATAAGCATCGCCGGCGATCAGCCGGCTGCGCCCGGTCAACGTCCGGTTGCGCGCGGACCAGTGCTCGTCCGCCAGGTCCACCAAGCCCTGCGTGACATGGCGCGAAGTGCTGATGACTTGCGGATGATCCGCGCGTGGCCGCAACGCCAGCACCACGCACGATTCGCCCGGCACCGAAATTTGCAGCCGCCCGCGCACCGAGGGGATGAACTGGTTGCTCCAGTAATCGAACGCCACGTAATCCGCCGCCGCGTTCAAACCTAACCGCTCCAGCGGCACTTCAATCGCCTGTTCCGCGTTGGTCCAGTTGTACAACCCGACCATGACGCGATCCGCCGCGCCGCGCCCCGATTTGTTGCTCACCGTCCAAATCCGGGGCGGTTCGCTTTCAAACAAATCAACGGGCCGCGCGGTCGCGTGGTGCGCGGGCATGGTGCGCTTGAGAATGTCCAGCCGCTCCGGTGGCAACCCGGGCAGCCATTCACTGCTGAGATTCAATTGCCCGCTCAAAGCGACCCACGAGCAGATGAGTTGCGCGTGGTTCAGCGGCATGGACGCGCGGACGTAAACGGGATCGGGATCATTCAGCCAGACGCGACGATGCAGAAAATAATGCCGTGAGCCGAAGAGCGGGCCGCGCGTGAGGTCTTTCCACTCCGCGCCGTTGTCCGGGCCGATGCGCATGGCGTCCACCAGCCCGAATGCACCGCCGTACGAGCGCATGTTTTGCGGGCCGTTGCAGCCGAGAATGAACACGTTCTTCCCCGCCGCCTCGCGCACGAGCTTCAAGCCGTCGCGATAAGCCTCGATGCCGGTCTTCGCCGGGTTCGCAAAAACCGCTTCCCCGAGATCATCCGGCTGGTAGCCCGAGTTTACGTACAACTGCTTCGTCGCGGTGCCGGTCCAGAGGCCGTCAATCTTGATGTACTCGAAACCCCATTCGCGGCAGATGCGGCCGGCGACCTCGCGCAGATGCGCGCGCGCGCGGGGATGCGTCATGTCGAGGGACGCGCCGCCCCACGGCGTGTCGTACGGTTGGCCATCGGCGGTCTTCGCGAACCAATCGAGGTGTTGATCGAAGAACGGATCGCCGACCGTGCCAGCGAACGGCATGAACCAGATGCCCGGCACGAGAACCTGCGCTTTGATGCGCTCGGCGGCGGCTTTCATCCCGTGCGGATACGGACCATTCGGATCGTGCGCGCGGAAATCTTTCTTCGGGCTGCCCGGGCTGGAACGCTTCCAACCAGCCTGCCATTTGTCATCAATTTGAACCACGGAAAAGCCGAAGGGCTTCAGTTCTTTCGTCGCGAATTCCGACAACGTTGCGATACTCGACTCATCCGCCGCGCCGCCGTGCGGCTGCGAATACCAAGTGCAATAACCCGCCGGCTGCTCGCGCAGCTTGATGTCGTACACTTTCGCGACCGCTTCCGCCCATTGCTCCAGCCCAAGACGCGCATCGTCGTAAAAACCGACCGCGAGCGTTTCCAATTCCTCGGTCTGGCCAGGCGCGATTGTGAGTTTCCCGTAATCAATCTGTGCCTCGACGCGCACGCCGCCATCGCCGCTCCGGCTGAACAGCACGCCGCTGCCGCGATCGTGAGTGAGCCAGCCGAACACCGCGCCGTTGCGCGACTGCGGTTCGGCGACGGCCAGCCAGACGTAGCTGCCGGGATTTTTGTCCGCGGCAAGCAGACCGCCCGTGCCCAGGGTCGTCAGCGCCGCGCCGGGCGGCGTTGGTTGGCAGAGCGCGGAGAAAATCCGCACGTCTTTCGTGACGGAAGGCGAATCGCCGCCGTTGTGCAGCGTCGAGCGGATCAACGCAAACGGCAGTTTGGGAAACAGCATCACCGCGTCGCGTTGGCCGTTGGGGCGGGAGAATTCCAGCGCGCGGCCGCGGCCGAACGTCCGGTGATTGACGGTGGCGACCTTGGCCACCGGTTGGTCGCCGCTCAAGACGGCGTCGCGGATGAACACCTGACCCGAGGGTTTGCTTGTCAGCGAGAGCCGCGCCGTCGTCGGATCCCAACTTGCCCGGAGGTGTTCGTTTTCAGTGGTGAGCGGCGCCGCCCCGACTCCGACGAGGCCGATGAGTCCCAGCAACATTCCCGGCCATGCGGGGTGGAGGCTTCTGAACAGCGGCGGCTTCACTTGATCCATAACAAGGGTTGCGTGATGGCGATTTTGCGTTGGACTTCCGCCTCGGCCGGGTCGGCAGGAAGTTTACGCCAGATGATGGCAATGGGCGCGAGCGCGGCCACGTCCACGGTGAGGCACGCCACGCCTTCCGCGCCGGTACCGGGCCGGGCGGCGCAAACGAACAGGCCAAACCACGCGGCAGCGAGGGCGGATCGGCGAAAGGAGCAGTTCATGCGGGCCGGCCGTGGTCTTTCCGACGGCCTTCGGGACGAACCCTAACAAGGACCACCGCCACTGGACACTCACCATTTGTTTTACTTGGCGGAGCGCGGTCAACCCTTTCCGCGAGTGCAAAGGCGTTGGTTCGCGCGGACAAGGCCGTCCACGCTTCGGTCACGGCGCTCGGCACGCCGCATCACGGCTTGCTTTTTTTCTGCGGCGACAGCGCGCGGTGGACGCGGATGGCCTCGGGCGTCTTGTAGTGCCGTTTCAAGCCGGCCTCACTGAGCAAACCCGCCGGCGCGCGGGCGATGAACTCCGGAAAACTCCGCTCCACCCGGTCGCGTAAAAATTTCTGCCCGGCTTTCGACGCCCAGAATTCTTCCTCGACCTTCGACAACGCCATGCCGGCCTCGTCGGGCGACAGGTTTTCGCGCTTGGCCAGCAGCCAGGCCAGTTCCGGGTCCCCCGGCAGGGCCACCGGGAAGGGCACGAACTTGAGCGTGATTTCGGGGTCTCCGCTGTCGTCCTTGGCCACGGGCCGCACCTTGATCTCCGTGTGAAACTGGGTGCCGTCCGGCATTGAGACTTCCACTTCGAGCGTTTTCTCCTTCTTGTTCGGCTGGATCGTGACATCGCCCTCGCCGAACGCGGCGGCGAATTGCAGCTTAACGTCTTCCAGTGTCTTCGCTTCGAGATCGGGCAGTTCCACGCGTTCGCAAAACTTCTCAAACGCCGCGCCCTTGGCCTTGGCGTGCAGTTCCGACTCGATCGCTTCGTAGATTTTTCCGGCCAACGCCGCATCGGTGATGGCTTTAGGCAATACCTTCTTCAACAGCGCCAGCAATTGGGCTTCGTCGTTCCGTTTCGTTTTCGTCGTCTTCTTGCTCATGGATAAAAATGGGGCGGTGATATGCCTGATTCAGTTCGCGAGTGCAATGAGGATTGATCGCTGGCGCGATCAAAGATCGTCAGTCCAACGGACTGAACGTAATCCAGCCCGGGGCAAATCCGCCCGACGGATGCCGCCCCGGGTAACGAGCAAATTGGAACCATGCGCGCCCTGAATGGGCGCGGGTTGGTTCACGACGAAACTCATCGTTTTCGTTTCAATCCCATACATACCGCTCATCAAATTCAATCTCGTAACGTTTGAGGAAGATTCGGAATTCATCTTGAAACGAAACCTTCCGGTGATGCTCGGTCTGGTTGCGAATGTATTCCGTGACATCGCCAACCGCAGATTGGCTGATTGAAAATGCGCCGTAACCATTCTGCCCTTGAAAGAACGCGAAGTGATTTCCTTTCGTCTTGATCCATTTCGAAGTGCCGCGTTTTACCTCCATCACGACGTCCGCCAGGGCTTTGGTCCGGTGGAGGTTGAACAGGATATGAACGTGGTCCGGCACGGAATTCATGATGATGGCCGGGGAATCCAGGTCCTTGAAAATCCCCGCGGCGTAATTGTGCAATTCCTGGCGGATGGCATCTTCGAGCAACGGCCACCGCTCCTTGGTGCTGAACACGAGATGAATCAGGTTCTTGGCGAGGGATTGCGGCATATGGTTTTTCGGTGGTTACTCGCGCCCCTTCAGGGCGCGTGCATTTTTGGCGGGCTACCCGGGGCGGCGCTCGCAAGGCTCGCTTGCCTCGGGCTGGATTACGTGTGCGCCGTTGGCGCACGGAATCGAGCCGGGCAGCTTGGGGTTGGGCTGCGAAATGGACGTTTGATCGATCCAGTCACGAGCCATCGCGAGGGGGTTTGGAATGTAGCCAATGAGGGAGGTGACGGCTGAATCGTTCGGTTTGCTCCTCATGCGAGATGCAGAGTTCTATTTCGTGGACTCGCCGCAAATGGCTTGAGCACAGAGATGTTGCCAAAGTCCGATTTCCATCACCATCGCTCGCGAAATATCAATCTTGCCGCTCCAGATTGGATGCGGAGCTAATGCGTAACACTGCCCTGGTCCAGCAACCAAGCCGCGCTCGTGAAGTTGAAGAACCAGCAAGGACAAGAGGTGAGTTTCCTGCCATTGCGGCGTGTTTACCAAGCGAGCAAACTCTTCCGGCGTGCTAGCAATCTTCTTGTAAGTCCCCTCGATTACCGAAAGTTCGTCGGTGCTGCCGTCTGGTCGGCGTAAGAACCAGTCGCCGAATTTCGACATGAAGATAGACGCAGCCCTGCCGCTAACGAAGCTCGACCAGTAACTGAGCCACTTGAGAGTGTCAGATTCAGGAATATTCTGAATCAGAAGGTCGTCCCAAGTGAGTTTGATCGGCATGGCTCACCGTTCTTCGCGATCAATCAGGGAGGCTGCTATTCCACCACTCGCTTGCCCTTCTTCCGCGCTTCGTATTGCTGCTTGATCCATTTGTAGGTGGCGGCGAGGCCTTTATCGAGCGTGGTGTTGGGCTCCCACTTGAGCACTTGCTGGATGAACGTGTTGTCCGAGTTGCGGCCGGCCACGCCCAGCGGGGCGTCGAGCTTGTAGGTGCGCTTGAGTTTCACGCCGGCAATCTTCTCAACCTTGCTGACGAGGGTGTTGATGGAGACAAGTTCGCTCGAACCCAGGTTGATCGGTGTGGCGATGAGGTCGTCGCAATGCGTGATCATGTCAATGCCCTTCACGCAGTCGTCAATATACATGAAGCTCCGGGTTTGCTCGCCGGTGCCCCAGATGTTGATGCTCAGGTCATTGTTGTCTATCGCGGCGATGACCTTGCGGCAGATGGCGGCGGGGGCTTTTTCGCGGCCACCATCCCAGGTGCCGTTCGGGCCATAGACGTTGTGGAAGCGCGCGATGAAGGTCTTCATGCCGCGCTCGTGCCAGTATTCCTCGCAGAACATTTCGCTGACGAGTTTCTCCCAGCCGTAGCCGCGTTCGGCCATGGCGGGGTAGGCGTCGGATTCCTTGAGCGCGCGGACGTTTGGGTCTTTCTGCAACAGCGTGTTGTAGGCGCAGGCGGAACTGGAATAGAAGTAACGCCGCACGCCGGCGCGGTAGGCGGCCTCGACCATGTGCGTGTTGATCAGGATCGAGCGCAGGCATTCGACGCGGAATTTCTCGATGAACCCCATGCCGCCCATGTCGGCGGCAAGGTTATAGACTTCGACCGCGCCTTCGCAGACGCGGTGGCAGTTGGCCTCGTTGCTGACGTCGAGGCAGAGGTTTTCAACACCGGGCACGGGCAGGTACCATTCGTAGAGCGGCTTCTTGTCCACCGCACGGATGTTGGTAAATCCTTTCTTCTGGAAATGGCGGGCGAGATTGCCGCCAATGAAACCACCGCCACCGGTGATGACGATCAGGTCGGACTTCTTCAAGGGAGCGTCTTTTTCTACGAGTCGTTTCTTTTCCATAACGTTGATTCAGATGGCGCAGGGCGGAACATCGCCCGGGGCGTGTCCGGCGAGCCGCGCCGTTCAAGGTGGCGGAGAATAATGGCTGCCCGGGCCGGTGAAAATGATTATCCGCGCGTGGGCAGGGAAGATTTTGCGGCGGCGGTCGTTTCACGCCAGCACCCGCCGTGCTTTTCAAACAGTAGCAACGTCCGTAGTGGGTGCGGGCAGCAACTGGCTGAGCGCCTGCTGGAGCGCGCCGGCTTCCTTGTCCAAGCGCGGCAGAAGCGATTGGAGCGCGGCGGGCTGATTCTCCCGCGCGAGCTTTTCCAGTTCAGCGGCCAGCTCCTTGAGGGCCACACCGCTGACGGTCCCGGCCGCGCCCTTCAGGCGATGTGCCTGTTCGTCGGTGCGCCGGCAATCGTTTCGCTGAATGCTGTCGCGCAGCGCGGCCACCTGGGCCGGCAGGTCGGCCAGAAACGACACCGCGATGGTCCGCGCCAGCTTCTCGTCGCCCATCATGCGATCCAGAAAGCTGGCGCGATCAAACACGATTCGCTCCGGCGTTTTGGTGGCCGCGGCCGCGGTCGAAGCCATCACCGCCGGAACGGGGGCCGGCGCGGCGGTTGGTTGGCGGCTGAACTTCTTGATGGCCGCATTCAATCGTTCGACTTCGATGGGCTTGGAAATGAAATCGTCCATGCCCGCTTGCAGGCAGGACTCGCGATCAGAGACCATCGCGTTGGCGGTCAAGGCCACGATCGGCACGCGGGCGTTTGTCGCTCCCGCATCTCCCCGGCGAATTCGTCGGGTCGCCTCCAGACCATCCATCAACGGCATCTGGCAATCCATGAGCACGAGATCAAAGCGCGACTGCGCCAGCGCGTCGAGCGCCTCCTGGCCGCCGGAGACCGCCGTGACTTCACACCCGAGCCGTTGGACCAGTTTCACGGCGAGCAGTTGATTGGTATGGTTGTCGTCAGCCACGAGAACTCGCAGACCAGTGGCCCCGGCCTGCTGTCGTGGTGCGGTTGCGCTGGGGACGATCCGGCTGGGGGGCGGGGGCGGCGGGGCGGAAGCGCGAAGCAGGCAATCACGCAGCGCCGACAGGCGAAACGGTTTGGCCAGCCGAGCCGCGAAGCCGGCTTGCGCCAGTTCAGTTTCGTTGAGGCGCTCACCAAAGGGCGTCATCAGGATGGAAAGCAATCTGGCCGGGGAATAATTTCCGTTGAGCTGCTGCGCGAGCACGGTTCTTTCCAGGCCGCGCACTGCTTTATCCACCAGCAGAAACTCGCAGGGCTCATTCTCGGTGAAGGAGCGGGATTCCTCGCACGAGTCTGGCGTGTCGCCTTCAAGGAAACGGAAACGGAAATCAAAATTTCTCCGAAAATACAGGACTCCCATGTGCGAACAAGGAGCTTCTCCGCGTCGTCCAGGAGACGATCAA
>WBZT01000838.1_pt1 | contig 24039 bp, 21 predicted proteins | sample 5204241 | NCBI WGS metagenome assembly WBZT01 (sample SAMN12344358, study PRJNA552823) | activated sludge metagenome | biome: Activated sludge suspended growth; feature: Nitrification reactor; material: Wastewater; isolation source: activated sludge from nitrification reactor of wastewater... | reverse complement strand
CTACGGACTGGGCGCGGGCGTCTGGAGTCGCGACATGAACATCGCCTACCGCATGGGGCGCGGCATCAAGGCCGGCCGAGTCTGGACCAACTGCTACCACCTCTACCCGGCCCACGCCGCCTTCGGCGGTTACAAGCAATCCGGCATCGGCCGGGAAACGCACCGGATGATGCTCGACCACTACCAGCAAACCAAGAACCTGCTGGTCAGCTACAACCCCAAGGCCATGGGCTTCTTCTAAGGTCGCCTTGCACTCTCCCCTCTCCCCTCTCCCACTGGGAGAGAGGTTGGGGGTGAGGGTGGGTTTAACCCGATGGAGGCTCGTCATGACCACCGTACCTCGCGTATTGGCGACCGATGCCGCCCTGGATTTGATCGCGCGTCTCAAAACCAAGCACGGCCCGCTGATGTTTCACCAATCCGGCGGCTGTTGCGACGGCAGTTCGCCGATGTGCTACCCGGAAGGTGAACTGCTGGTCGGCGATGGCGACGTGCGCTTGGGCGAGATCGGCGGTTGCCCGTTCTACATGAGCGCCGCTCAGTTCGAGTACTGGAAACACACCCAACTGACCATTGATGTCGTGCCCGGACGGGGCGGCATGTTTTCCCTGGAAGGCCCGGAAGGCCTGCGCTTCCTGACGCGCTCCCGGTTGTTTACAGACCAGGAACAGGCGGCGTTGGATGCAAAGCATGACGCCTGACGGCCGTTGATAGGCTCACTCATAAAAAAACGATTCCACCAAAGAGATTAGTCCCATGCCCAAGTATCTGATCGAACGCGAACTGCCCGGTGCGGGCAAGCTGTCTCCAGCCGACCTGAAAGCTATTTCGCAAAAATCCTGCCGTGTGCTGAACGCATTGGGACCCCAAATCCAATGGGTGCAAAGCTATGTCACCGACGACAAGATTTATTGCATCTACATCGCCCCCAACGCCGAGATGGTGAAACAGCATGCCGAACAGGGCGGATTTCCAGCAGACCCCATCTCCGAGATTAAGGCAGGCATTGACCCGACCACCGCCGAAGCCTGATTGCCCGCACTGCCACCGTTCGAAGGGGTAACCGATGAGCTACGAAATCTTTCGGCAGGGTCTGGACGCACCAATCTGCCTGACCTGGGAAATCACCTACGCCTGCAACCTGCAATGCGTGCATTGCCTGTCTTCCTCCGGCAAGCGTCGGCCCGATGAACTCACCACCGCCGAGGCCAAGCGGCTGATCGACGAATGGGCGGAAATGAAGGTGTTTTACATCAACGTCGGCGGCGGCGAGCCGATGAGCCGGAAGGATTTTCGCGAATTGATGGACTACGCGCTGGCGCGCGGAATCGGCGTCAAGTTCAGCACCAACGGCACCTTGATTGACGACGATGCGGCGGCGTGGATCGCCTCGCGAGATTATCTGGACGTTCAGATCAGCATTGATGGCGCGACCGCTGACACCAGCGATCCTATCCGCGGCGCAGGTTCCTACGGCCGTGCCCGCCAAGCGATGGAGCGGCTGGCCAAGCACCGTTTTCCGTTCAAGATCAACACCACCGTTACCCGTCACAACTATCCGCAAATCGACGAGCTATATGCCCTTTCCCAACGTTATGGGGCCGAACTGCGGCTGACGCGGCTGCGTCCCACCGGTCGCGGCGGCGCGGTATGGCAAGACCTGCGCCCGACCCACGAACAAAATCGCGGACTGTACGAGTGGCTGCTGAACCATCGCGATGTGCTCACGGGCGACTCCTTCTTCCACCTGTCGGCTTACGGGCAACCGATGGATGGATTGAATCTGTGCGGTGCCGGACGCATCGTCTGTTGCGTGGACCCGGTCGGCGAAGTGTATGCCTGCCCGTTCATGTTGGCCCCGGAGTTTTCCGGCGGCAACGTGCGTCAACCGGGCGGGTTCGCCGGCATCTGGCGCCACTCGCCGCTGTTCGCGCACCTGCGGGAATGGCAAGTCGGCGGCAGTTGCCAGAGCTGCAACGCCTACGACCAGTGCCATGGCGGCTGCATGGCCGTCAAACACTTTACCCAGCAATCCCTGGATGCGCCCGACCCGGACTGCGTGTTTCAACGACCGGCGCCTTTTCCGATACCGGTCAAGGCCGTGTCGCAACTGGCGAGCATCGCATCGCCATGAATTCGATCCGAGCAATACCTGAAATCCGTAGCGCGTGAGGCAAGGCCATGAGCAAGCCGCAAGATCGCCATGCCGGGCTTTTCGCCCCACTGTCGCTGGGTGCCAAGACGGCGCCGAACCGCTTTGTGTTCGCCGCCCATCAGACCAACTTCGCCACCCATAACCGCTTCACCGAACGGCACGTCGCTTATTACGAAACCCGTGCCGCCGGTGGCGCGGGAACGATCGTTCTGGAAGGCAGCGTCGTTCACCCTTCGGACTGGCCCTACGAGTACGCGATATTTGGCTACGAGGCCGCCGTGGTGGACGGCTATCGCCAAATCGCGGATGCGCTGCATCGCCACGGCGTGCTGGCGTTGGCGCACTTGACCCATAGCGGGATGCAGGGCAGCAGCCATTATTCCCAATTGCCGCTGTGGGCGCCCTCGCCAGTCCCGGAAGTTAACAGCCGCGAACTGCCCCAGGCCATGGACACCGACGATATCGCCGCTGTGATCCAGAGCTTCCGGCAGGCAGCCTGTTACGCCCGCGACGGCGGCTTGGACGGGGTCGAGTTGAATGCAAGTCAGGACAGCCTGATTCGCCAGTTTCTGTCGCCGTTGACCAATCAACGTAGCGACGACTACGGCGGCCCGCTGGACCATCGGTTGCGCTTCGCCCGCCAGGTCATCAAGAGCGTGCGTGACGAACTGGGTCGCGGTGCGGTGGTCGGGCTGCGCCTGTCGGGCGACGAACACGCACCCTGGGCCGGGATCAAGCCGGAAGACGCGGCGGAGATTGCCCGTTGTCTGGCGGGTGATGGACTCATCGACTTCATTAGCGTCACCAGTGGCAGCATCTATACCAGTCACCTGACCCGGCCCGGTCTGTATCAACCGCCCGGCTTTGCCATCCCGCTGGCGGCGGGGATCAAGGCGGCGGTCGCGCTGCCCGTCTTTGCCCAAGGCAGCATCGTTGATCCTGAGATGGCAGCGGAGTTGCTGGCCGAAGGCAAAGCCGATGCGGTGGAGATGACCCGGGCGCTGATCGCTGACCCGGAATTACCGCAAAAATGGCGCGAAGGTCGTATCGACGATATCCGCCCTTGCCTGCTCGCCAATCAAGACAACATCATCGGCCTGGTGCAGAACCCACGCTTGAGTTGCGCCAACAATCCGGCCGCCGGCTATGAGCGCGAGGCTGAATTCGCCCCCCTGAAACGCGCCCGGGCACCGCATCGGGTTCTGGTCGTGGGTGGCGGACCGGCCGGTCTGGAAGCGGCGCGAGTCGCGGCGCTGCGCGGACACGACGTCACCTTGTACGAACGCGAACCGCGACTTGGCGGCGCAATCCGACTCGCTGCCGCCGCGCCCGGCCGGGAACGGTTGGTGTTGGCGGTGGACTGGCTGGAACGGCAAGTCCGCGTGCTGGACGTGAACATTCGGACCGAAGTGGACATAACCGCCGAACAGATTGGCGAGGAATCTCCCGATGCCGCGATCGTGGCCGTGGGAGGCCTGCCAGGCCAGCAAGCTGGCGTGCGCTTTCACCCGAGCGCGCCGGTGGTCAATCCTCGGCAGGTCATGCGCGGTGAGATTCCAACCTCGCCGGGTCGCGCCGTCATCCTCGATACCCTCGGCGATCCGGTCGGCATGGCGGTGACCGAATGGCTGGTCGAGCGCGGCTGGCACGTCGAAGTGGTCACCAGCGACATGTTCGTCGGCCAACGCTTGACCGCATCGCTGGAGTTGACCGCCTGGAATCAGCGCGCCGCTGCTCGTGGCATCGTCTTCCGTCCGCAATTCGACACGCTGGAAGTAACCGAACACAGCGTGATCGGCGTGGACCATTTCGATTACCGGGAAATCCGTCTCGACGGCATCGATCTGGTGGTGGACGTGTCGCCGGAAGTGCCTGACGAAACCCTGTATTTCGCGCTCAAGGCGTGCGGTTTGCGGGTATTCCGTGCCGGCGACTGCGTCGCGCCGCGTTATCTCAGTCACGCGATCCTCGAAGGCTATCGCGCCGGACGGGAGGTCTAAGCCATGAGCAACAATCGTCCACGACTGCTATTTACCCCGCTGAAGATCGGCAGCATCACGGTCAAAAACCGGATCGTGTTCTCGGCGCATCTGACCAACTACGCCGAGGATTTTATGCCCAGCGAGCGGCATCTTTACTATTACCGGGAGCGGGCGCGCGGCGGGACCGGGTTGATCATCACCGAAGAGCAATCCACCCATCCCACCGATCATCCCTACGAAAAGCTGATTCACGCCTTCCACCGCCGGGTGATCCCGCATTACCAGCGCATCACCGGAGCGATTCACGCCGAAGGCGTGCCGATCTTGGCGCAGATCAACCACAATGGCGGCCAGGGCAGCAGTATGTTCACCCGGCTGCCGGCTTGGGCTCCGTCGGCGCTGGCCGATCCTTTGTTCCGCGAAGTGGCGAAAGCGGTGGAACACGAGGATATCCTGGAGATCATCCAGGGTTATGCGCGGGTGGCCGCCTACACCCGCGAGGGCGGTTTCGATGGTGTGGAACTGCAATGTTCCCACTCCTCCATCGTCCGGCAGTTCCTATCGCGCAATACCAATCAACGCACCGATGAATACGGCGGCAGTTTGGAAAACCGCGCGCGGCTGCTGCGCGAGATCATCGCCGCCATTCGCAACGAGGTGGGCCGCGATTACGTGATCAGCGTGCGGTTGTGCGGTGATGAATTGATTCGCGACGGCATTACCTTGGACGAAACGGTGGCCGTGGCGCGACTGCTGGAAGCGGACGGACTGATCGATCTGATCAACACCAGCATCGGCACCGCGACCCAAACCCTGTACATGATCGAAGCCTCGATGCGGATTCCGCCCGACTACGCACTGTTCATTCCCTCGGCCATTCGCAAGGCGGTACGCCTGCCGGTGATCGGCGTGGGTCGGATCAAGGACCCAATCCAGGCGGAACGAATTCTCAGCGAAGGCCATGCTGATCTGGTCGGCATCGTGCGCGGCCAGATCGCCGATCCCGAATTCGCCCGCAAGGCGCGGGAGAACCGAGCCGACGACATCCGCCTGTGTCTGTCCTGCAACCAGGAATGCGTGGGACGGATGGGACTCAACCGGTGGATGGGTTGCATCGAAACTCCGGCGACCGGTCAGGAAAAGCGCTACGGAGGCGGCACCTTGTCAACCGTCACCGAGCCCAAGCGCGTACTGGTGATCGGCGGCGGCCCCGCCGGATTGAAGGCCGCAACCGTCGCTGCTCGTCGAGGGCATCACGTCACCTTGCTGGAAAAGGAAGCCCGCTTGGGCGGCCAAGTGATTTGGGCGGTGCGGGTGGCTGGACGTGCGGAATTCGGCGATATCGTGCGCAACCTGTTGCATGAGATCGAACAGCTGGGCGTCGAGGTGCAGACCAACACCACGGCCACGCTCGATTCGGTATTGGCCGCCAAGGCGGACGCGGTGATCGTGGCGACTGGTTCGCTACCCAACCATGTCGCTATTCCCGGTGGCGACAGCCCCGGTGTGGCGGACGTGGTGGATATCCTGTCGGGCAAGGTCACGCCGGGACCCAAGGTGCTGATCGTGGATCGGCTCGGTTTCCACGAAGCCACCAGCGTTGCCGAATATCTGGCGGAACAGGGCTGCGAAGTGGAAGTAGTCACCCCCACCCTATACGTCGGTCAGGATTTGGGTGTCACCCTCGATCTGGAAAACTGGTATCGCCAAGCCCGACGGCTGGGCATTCGCTGCACGCCGAATCATTCGGTGCTCAGCATCGACAACGGCGTGGTCATGGCGCTGCACAACTACAGCGGCCAAATGGTGCACTTCCCCAAAGTGGATACGGTGGTGCTGGCGGTACACCGTCAGGCCGACGATAGCCTGTATCAGGCGCTGAAGGCCGACAACGCCCGCGCCACCCACATGCTTTCGCAAGTTCGCGAGGTGGACGAAGACTTGTATCAAAGCTTGAAGGGTCGCGTGCCCGCGCTTTACCGCATCGGCGACTGCGTCGCGCCACGCCGGGCGCACGCCGCGATCATCGAAGGCGAACGCGCCGGGAGGGCCATATAAATGGATAAATGCGTCGTGGTCGTCACTGAACGTGAACAAGGCGAATTGACGCTCGCCAGTTTGGAATGTGTGGAAGAAGGCCGCGAGGTGGCCGATCGGTTGGGCGCACAGGTGCAAGTTATCCTTTGTGGCAACGAAATCGCTCCGCTGGCGGCGACGCTGGCGGCGCACGGCGCGGACCGGATCACACTGGTGGAACACGATGCCTTGGCGCAGTTCAGCGCCGACGGTTGGTTACAGGCGCTCGCCCCGGTGCTGCTCCAGGCGCATCCGGTGCTGCTGTTGGCCCCGGACAGTGGCCCGATCCGCGCTTGGTTGCCTCGGTTGGCGGTGCGCTGGCGGTTGCCGCTGGTCGGCTGTTGCACGCGCATCGGCATCGTCGGTGACGGTTACCCGGAAGTGATTCGCCACACTTACGGCGGAGCCTGCCAGGAACGGCTGATCTGGCCTTACGCCACCCTGGTTTGCGCCATGCTCACCCCCGGCGGGCGCGGAGTGGGTACGCCCCGGCATGGACGTATCGCTGAAGTCACCATCGTGCGTCCGAAACTCGATCCCACCAGTTTCCGCGACCGTACCTTGCGGACCCTGCCCGCCGATCCACGCACCGTGCCTTTGCACGAAGCCGAACGCATCGTCTCCGGCGGTTTCGGTACGGGCGGACCGGGCGGCATGGCGCTGGTGAAGCAATTGGCCGAACAGATCGGCGCGGCTTTGGGCGGCACCCGCGTGGCGGCGGATCGTGGCTGGTTGGCGGTGGAACGCTTCATCGGCTCGACCGGCCAGATCGTCGCTCCAAAACTGTATATGGCGTTCGGCGTGTCCGGCGCGGGTCAACATCTGTCCGGCATCACCGGCAGCGAAACCGTCATCGCCGTCAACAACGACCGCACCGCGCCGATGCTCAAACGAGCGGATTTGGGTGTCGTCGGCGATTTGCATCAAATCTTGCCGATCCTGCTCAGGAAATTGCAGGCGCTCACTGCCGCCAGCGATGCTTACCACGGTGAACCGACTGCCGCCAGCGATGCTTACCACGGTGAACCGAACGCGCCGACCGATGCCTCCGTCGCCCATCGGACTTTGGAGATGACGCCATGACCACGCATCCCGCCAACCAACAGTTCGATGTCATCGTCGTCGGCGCGGGACCAGCCGGCAGCGCCGCCGCCTTGCTCGCCGCCCGCGCCGGCCTCAAGGTACTGCTGCTGGAGCGCGGCGAATATCCGGGGGCCAAGAATGTCTCCGGCGCGGTGTTTTACGGCAGCGCCATTCTCAACGAACTGATTCCCAACTGGTGGGAACAAGCGCCGGTGGAACGTCCTGTTTGCCGCCGCGACATCGCCTTCATGTCGCCGACCACCGCCGTGGCGCTCGACTTCCGTTGCGCCGGCCCCGGTTTTGCCACCGCGCCCTACAACGGTTTTACGGTATTGCGGCCCAAGTTCGACCGTTGGTTGGCGGCGCAGGCCGAGGCGGCGGGCGCCTTCGTGTTGACCTCGGCGGTCGTCGATGACGTGCTGCGGGAAAACGGCCGCATCGTCGGGGTTCGCGTGCGCCGCGAACAGGGCGAAATTTACGGAAAGGTGGTGATCGCTTGCGATGGAGTCAATTCCTTCCTGGCGAAGAAAGCGGGTTTGCAGCGCGAATTTCACCCGCACGAACTGTCGCTGGGGGTCAAGGAAGTGCTCGGGCTGGACCCGGCGATCATTCAGGATCGCTTTCATCTCACCGACAACGACGGGATCGCTTACGAATATCTCGGTGCGATTACCGAGGATGTCCACGGCGGTGCGTTTCTCTACACCAACCGGGATTCGCTGTCGCTGGGCGTGATCGGCCAAGTATCGTCGCTGGTCGAGCGACGCAAGCGCCCCTACGAACTGCTGGAACGGTTTAAGGCGCATCCGGCGGTCGCGCCGCTGGTGCGCGGCGGCAAACTGCGCGAGTACTCGGCTCATCTGATTCCCGAAAGCGGTTGGGCGATGAAGCCAAAGCTGTACACCGATGGGATGCTGGTGGCCGGCGACGCGGCGGGCTTCTGTTTGGCCGCCGGCCTGTATCTGGAAGGCATGAACTACGCGATGCAATCCGGCTTGGCGGCGGCGGAAACCGCGATACTCGCTTGCCAAAAGAATAATTTCTCCGCGCGCGTCCTTGCGGCCTATCAAAAGAATTTGAAGCAGCGCCACGTTTCCACCGATTTTCGCGCCTATCGTCACGCGCCATCCTTCGTCAACGGGCCGCGCCTGCAAAATCTTTATCCCGAAATGGTCGCGCAAGGCATGGAACAAATCTTTCGGGTGGACGGTGCGCCCAAGCGGAAGATTCTGCCGCTGGCCTACCGGATGGTCCGTCAGTCTTCGATCAAGCCGGGGCAATTGCTCCGCGATGTCTACCAGGTGGCGAGGGCTTATCTATGGTGATGACCACCCATGAAGAGAAGATGCGCACGGTACGCTTCCGGGTGGGCGCGACCCCGCATATTGTCGTGAACTCGGAAATTTGCCGCAACGATTGCTCGGTTCATGCCTGCGTCTACGTCTGTCCGGCCAACCTGTTCGTCCCGCTGGACGACGGCGGCATTTTGTTCAACTACGAACAATGCTTCGAGTGCGGCACCTGTTATATCGCCTGCAACCAGGAAGGTGCCATTCGCTGGTCCTATCCCGATGGCGGTTACGGGGTCACGTTCCGGGAGTCCTAGAGGGTTGACTCATGCGTATCGCGGTCTGTCTTAAATACGTCCCCGACCCCAGCACCATCGAGGTCGATCCGCTGACCGGGATGATCGATACCGGTCGCGTGCTGTACATGATGAATCCCGCCGACGAGAGCGCTCTGGAGCTGGCGTTGCGGCTGCGACCGCCCGATGGCACCGTGACCGTGTTCAGCGTGGGGCCGGTCGAGGCGGATCGCTTGTTACAAGACGCGCTGGCGGCGGGCGCCGATGCGGCGCTGCGCGTGTGGGATGATGCGCTCGGCAGTCTCAAACCCATCGTAACCACGACGCTGCTGGCGGCGGCGCTGCGAGTCAAAGCGCTTCCCGATCTGGTGTTGTGCGGCGGGCATAGCGTGGATCGCGGATCGGGCACCGTGCCGGCGCTGTTGGCCGAGCATCTGGACTGGCCGGTCGTTACCGATGTCACCCAGTTCGAGATCCAGTCGGGACGGTTGCGGGCGCGGCGGCGGCTGGCGCGCGGGGCGCGGGCCGAAAGCGAAGTCACCCTGCCGGCGATTCTGGGATTGGAAACTGGTCTGGTGCATCTGCGCCAAGCCAGCCTGCCGAACTTGATGCGGGTCAAACACACCCCGATTCCGCTGTACGGGCTGGAGGAATTGGGCTTGTCATCACAGGACTTGCACTTCCCGGCGATGACCTTGCATGAAGTCATGCCGCCGCGTCCACGGGCACGGATGATGTTTACCCCGGATGTCGGCGGATCGGTGCAGGACCGGGTCGCCCAGATCATGTCTGCCGGGGTTGCCGGCAAGGCGGGGAAAATCCTGGAAAGTGGTACGCCGGAACAGCAGGCCGACGCCATCATCGCGTTCTTGTGCCAACGCGGTTTCCTGGAACAGCCGACTTGAATACCCGGCGATTGGCCGAATCGAGCTGGCCGGATGTGGCGCAAGCCGTCGCCGCTGGCATTGCGACGGTGATTCTGCCGCTGGGCGCGACCGAGCAACACGGCCCGCATTTGCCCTTGGGCACCGATACCTGCCGGGCGGCGGGGCTGGCCGAGCGCCTGGCGGAACGCTTGCCGGCGTTGATCGCGCCCGTCATCCCGATCGGTTGTTCCGACGAGCACGGCGGGTTTGCCGGCCTGTTGAGTCTGGAGGCGGAAACGCTGGCGGCGGTGATCGTGGACTGCGCCCGGCGCATGATCGATTGGGGTGTGCGGCGCTTGGTGGTGTTGTCGGCGCATGGCGGCAACGGACGGGCACTGGCATTGGCGGAGACGCGCTTGCGGCGGGAGTTGCCGGCGTTGGCGGTGTGGATTCCCGACGCCATGACGATCTGCGGCGAGGCGGTGCTGACCATCGCTACAGAGGCGGGTTTGCCGTTCAATGCCCTCGGCTTGCACGCCGGCGAATGGGAAACTTCGGAACTGCTGCGTCTGCACCCGGAACAGGTGCACATGGATCGAGCCGCGCCCGGCCATACCGGCGATATGGACGCGGCATTGGCAACCTTGGTCGCAAACGGGACGCGGGCGCTGACGGCGACCGGCGTGGTGGGCGATCCTCGCTCGGCGAACGCGAGCCGGGGCGAATGTTATCTGGCGGCACAAGTTGTGTGTTACGAGGCGGCGTGGCGACAATGGCTCCTGCAACCCAACCCGGCGTGAAATGGGCGGAAAGACGAGGCGATGGCGGCACCGCCGGTATCGCCTCGTTGCCTACCCCACCGCCAGCCCAACCGGCGCGCTATGCCTTGCAACCCAATCTGTCCGTCGTGGCCGACGAGCGGGGCGGTCTGTTGCTGTGCTTGCGCCCGTTGCTGGCGCTGCGCCTGAATCGGCAGGCCACGACGTTGCTCGGCGCGTTGCGGCAACCTCGCAGTGTCGCCGAACTGGCGGCCAGCGTTCCCGGCATGACGCCAGCGGCTATCACCGCATTTTTGGACAGACTGTTGCGCCGCCGATTGTTGATCCGCCATCCGGCGGAGGTGGCCGTCTGGCCGGCAGTTTCGATCGTCGTCCCGGCGCACGGTCGTGCTGAGGCCACGCGTCGCTGTGTGCAGTCCTTGCTGGCGCTGGATTATCCCACTGATCGTCGTGAAATCATCGTGGTGGACGATGCCTCCACGCCACCGTTGGCTGAAGCGTTGCGTGATTTGCCGATTCGACTTTTACGCCAGGAACGCAACATCGGTCAATCCGCTGCCCGCAATCTGGCGGCGACCATGGCGAGCGGCACGGTGCTGGCGTTCATCGACAACGACTGCGTGGCGGAACCCGATTGGCTGCGCGGCTTGCTGCCCTATCTGGACGACCCGTCGGTCGCCATGATCGGTGGTCGGGTCGTCGCTCCGCCAGCGCGGGGCGCGGTGGCGGCGTTCGAAGCGGTGCGCTCGCCGTTGGACATGGGCGCAATGGAAACGGAAGTCACTCCGAATGCCGCCGTGTCCTATCTGCCGACCTGCAATCTATTGGTGCGGCGTGACGTGCTGCTGGCGCATGGCGGCTTCGACGCAACGCTGCGGGTCGGCGAAGACGTGGATTTCATCTGGCGCACCTTGCGAAACGGGCATCGTGCCTGGTATGTCCCCGCCGGCCGAGTCGTGCACGACCATCGCGTGCGTTGGGGCGACTGGTTGCGACGCCGCGCCGACTACGGTTCCTCCGAAGCTGATTTGCAGCAACGCTATCCCGAAGGTCGGCGAGTGATGCACCTGCCGCGCGTCAGCCTGTTGTTGCTGTTGAGCGTGATGCTCACGCCGTGGTTCGGATTCTGGGGACTGGGACCGGCGGCGGTTGGCCTGATCCTGTTCGGCGCGGAACTGACGAAAAAACAGCGGGAACTGCGGCGAATCGGGGTCGCGCTGTCCATCGGTCGAGTCGCCGTCGCGCTGGGCCGCGAACATGCGGCGGCGCTTTACCACCTGAGCGCCAATGTCATCCGCTATTACAGCCTGCCGCTGCTCGTTATCGGCGGGATACAGCCATCTGGGCTGCCCGCCATCCTCCTGCTGCTCATCGTTGCGCCGCTGGCTGATCACCGACGGTTGCAACCCCAACTTTCCCTACCGGTCTTCATCGGCCTGTATGGCTTGGAACTGGCCGCGTATCAAGTGGGACTCTGGCGTGGCTGTCGGCAACGGCGCACCTTGCGTCCGCTGCTGCCGCGCCTGATCTGGCGGAGATAATCGATCATGACGAATCCCTGCCCGATTTTACCATTGTCGTATCCCTGTGCATCGTCAACCTGAAGGAGATCATCCCGATGTTCATTCCTGTCGAGCAACGCCCCGAAACGTCCACTCTCCACGCGGCGCCCGTCGCGGAAATCACGCCGATTGCCGAGGCGTTGGCGCGGCATCCCGAACCTCCGGTGGAACTGCCGGAGGTCACGGAAGAATTGCTGATCGAAGAGGTCAGCATCGACGGCATGTGCGGCGTTTATTGAGATCGGCGCTGACCGATGCCCGCAAGGACCGGTCAGCCAACTGATTGTCGTGGTTCATTAAACTGGGAAAGGCGGGGCAAATGGGCAAACTGGAAGGCAAAGTCGCTTTCATTACCGGCGCGGCGCGTGGCCAAGGCCGGGCGCATGCCGTGCTGATGGCCCGCGAGGGAGCCGATATTGCGGCGCTGGACATCTGCCGCGATCTTCCCTATCCGCGCTATTCGCTGGCGATGCGCAGCGACCTGGAGGAAACCGCTCGACAGGTGCGGGAATACGGACGCCAAGCGTTGGAGCTGGTCGCCGATGTCCGCGATAGCGCGGCGATGTCCGCCGCCGTCGAGAAGACGATAGCGACTTTTGGACACATCGACATCCTGGTCTGCAATGCCGGCATCGCCGACATGGCTCTGACCTGGGACATCACCGAGGAATGGTGGGACATGATGCTCGACGTCAATCTCAAGGGTTATTGGCTGGCGGTGAAATACGTCGTCCCACGGATGCTGGCTCAGGGAACGGGCGGCAGCATCGTCATGACCTCGTCGGTCGCCGGTCTGCGCGGCGAACCGGGCATGGCCCACTATTGCGCGTCGAAATGGGGCGTCGTCGGACTGGCCAATTCGCTGGCGCATGAACTCGCGCCGCACCACATCACCGTCAACACGCTGCATCCCACCGCCGTCGATACCGACATCATCACCGGCATGGCCCAGGCCGCCGACATGGCGACGGAGGATCTGGTCGAATTCATCCGCCATGGCAACGCCCTGCCGGTCAAACTGATCGACGCGGAAGATGTTGCCAAGGCGGCTTTATGGCTGGTCTCGGGCGAAGCACGCTACGTGACCGGGCAGAAGCTCAATATCGATGCGGGGAGAATGTTGAAATGAACACAACGGTCGAACTTGCGGCCTGTTACCGGCTGGCTCCGGGGGTGGCGATCCGCCCGGAGCGCTTCGGCGGTCTGGTATACCGTTACGACAACCGCCGCCTGTATTTCCTGCATTCCCATCGAGCGGTCGAGTTCGTGAACCGTCTGGATGGTCACCGTTCCTTGCGGGAAACCCTGGATGATTTCCTGACATCTCGGGAAATGCCACCATCAACCGGCGAGACGCTGGTCAAAGCAGTCGCGCAATTGGAGCGATTGGGTCTTTTGACCCATGCGGCGTGAATGGAACCACAAAATCATCGACGCGGTTAACGCCACGCTGACACAGTTTATGGCGTCGGGTATTCGCGCGGCTGAATGCCATGCTTGCGCATCTTGCGGTACAGCGTATTGCGACTGAAACCCAAGTGTGCGGCGGTATTGGTGATATTCCAACCATGACGCTCCAGTTGCCTTAACAGCGCTTCCCGCTCTGCATGCGCGAGGCCGCCCATGGCCATGTCGCTCGGTATCGCCACGCTACGCCACATCGGGTCATGCGGCTTTAGACCGGTAATCTCCGCTGGCAGATTTTCGAGCCGTATACACTGCTCATCGCATAGCGCCACCGCCGTGCGCAGCACATTGCGCAATTGGCGGATATTGCCCGGCCACGAATAGGTGTTCAATGCCATCAGCGCATCCTCGGCGACACGCACGCTCACGCCGTCGCTTTCCGCCGCCAGCAAACTGCGGATCAGCAACAGCCGATCGCTGCGTTCGCGCAAAGCGGGCAAGCGTAATTCCAGACCGTTCAACCGATAGTAGAGATCTTCCCGAAAGGTTCCGGTGGCCATGTGCTCCCGCAGATTGCGATGGGTAGCGCTGATCAAAAACACATCCACCGGCACGGGAGTATCGCTGCCGAGCGGCAGCACCTCCTTTTCCTCCAGCACCCGCAGCAACCGGGTTTGCAGGGGCGGTGGCATGTCGCCGATTTCGTCCAGAAATAGAGTGCCGCCGTGGGCTTGCAGAATCTTGCCGCGTCGACCTTCCTGGCGCGCACCGGTAAATGCTCCATATTTGTAGCCAAACAATTCGCTTTCGATCAAGGTTTCCGGGATCGAGGCGCAATTCACGGCGACGAAAGGTTTGTCGGCTCGCGCGCTGGCATCGTGAATCGCCTTGGTAAAAGCCTCCTTGCCGGTACCGGTTTCGCCAGTCAGCAGAATATTGACGCGCTTGTTCATAACCTTCCGAACGCAATCGATGTTGTACGCCATCAACGGGTCTCTCCCGGCCAAGCTCTTCAGGGTTTTCGTCGGCGGGAGCAAAGGCTCGGTTTCCTCGGCCACCAAGCGCGGACAGCTCTTGAGTGGCTGTCGTTCGGTTCCGTACAACAGAGTGAAAAACCGATGGCCGGTCTTGTCGATGATGGGCCACAACGTTCTGGGCTGGACGCTGGCGTGGCCCAGCAAGGTCTCCAAGGTGATGGCGAAGAGAAGATCGATACGCTGGCCGACCATTTGATGGCGTGGTTGCCGGAGCTGATCCGCCGCGCTCTGGTTGGCGGCCAGAATGTGTCCGCCATCATCGAAAGCCAGTAGACCCTCGTTGCTCCCGCCAATAAATTCCGGCTGGTGATGGAAACGCAGGATCCATTGCTGGCGAAACACCCGTAGAAAGAACCCGTGTTCGATCATCCGGGCGCTCAGAGCGGCCAGCGCGAGAGTATGGAACTGGCTTTGTCTGGAATCCTGGGAACTGACCGAGGAAATATCCAGCACCGCCAATAGTTGGTTCCTCGGACCGAAAATCGGTGCCGCCGAGCAAGTCAACTGGGTATGCCGGCTAAGGAAATGTTCATCACGATGAACGGTCAGGGCTCGCTGTTCGATCAGCGCGGTGCCAATGCCGTTGGTTCCTTCGTTTTCTTCGTCCCAGATAGCCCCTGGCCACAGACCGACTTGCTTGAAAGGTCCGCTCAAGTTGGCATCGCAAATCCAGTTGACGATTACGCCGTCACCATCGGTCAGAATCACCGCAAAGCCCGAGCCGGCGATCCGCTGATAGAGGCTGTTCATTTCAATGCGGGCGATGTCCAGAAAATCATCCAGACGCTGCTGGTGTTCGCGTAAGCGAATCTGTTCGAGGACCTGGGTCTGATGAGAATGAACGGCGTCAAGGCCGTAGTTGTTGACGCAACGGATCCAGGAACGGGCAATACTGGCTTCCGGTGAAGATTCGGTCCTGGTTCCCTGCACCACAGACAGAATATGCTCCGCATGCGCGGTCGTCTCGTCCGACATGGTTCCTCCTCATCACGGCAAGTCTCCCTATCTGACGTAGGGTCAGTCACCGAGTACCTAACTCAGTCGTTGTTGTTCTCGGTATCGATGGACGCTCAACGGGTGTCTGAATGGAAACCATGGAAGCCTGCGGGAAGATGAAGCACGGCGTCGCTTTTCCGGGCAGATACCCACTGTAATAATATAGACCCTTGTATGGTGGCCGCTTACCTACAATTTACCCGTCACTGGCATATGCAACATGTCGTTGAGGCACTAGGGCGAACTGTCTGGAATACATGGATGAGCCCAATAAGGCTTTGGCTGGCTGGGCTGAGTTTGCATTACACTGTGAGAGTGGTGCGAGCAACGGCGCAAGCCTGCCGCTGCCATCGCTGTCCCGCACCGTGCGATCCTCGTATCCGTGAGGTATGCAATCATGTCAGATTCCAAGCAAACCACCCCGGTTGCCCCCGTCCAAACAGCGACGCCCGAGCAGCCGGTTACCCCTGAAATCAAGCCTGCTCCCATGCCGATTCGTTCCTGGCTCGGTCCGTCCGGCCAAAAGTCTTCGGCGCACCGCGCCTACGGCATCGAGCGCTCGTTCCTTGGCAACCACATTCCCGAAACCATTAACCGGATGGTCAGCGCCAATCTCGCTCGTGGCACTGGTGGTCTCTCGCCGACGGTGCTGGCCATGGCCTACCTCGACTGGCTGATGCATTTAGGCCTTTCTCCGGGCAAACAGGCGCTGCTGAACGAAAAGGCGATCCGCAAGATGGTGCGGCTGACGTTGTACGCGTTCAAGTCCAGCCAGAATCCCGAGACTCCGCCTTCTATCGAACCTTTGCCCCAGGATCATCGTTTCGATGGCGAGAGCTGGCGGCAGTGGCCCTATAACCTCATCTCGCAGTCATTTCTACTGACTCAGCAATGGTGGCACAATGCCACCACGCATATTCGCGGCGTCAACAAGCAGAATGAAGCGATCGTCTCCTTCGTGACGCGGCAGATTCTCGATATGTTCTCGCCTTCCAACTCGCCGCTCACCAACCCGGAGATCCTCAAGGCCACCGCGGAGGAAGGCGGACAAAATCTGGTGCGTGGTTGGAAAAATTTCATGGACGATATGGAAAAGGCGGTGGCCGGCAAGCAGTTGAGTGGTGAACCCGAGCAATTCGTGGTCGGCCACGATGTCGGCGTCACACCGGGCAAGGTCATCTTCCGCAACCGCTTGATCGAACTGATCCAGTATCAGCCTGCTACCGCCCAGGTGTATGCCGAGCCGGTGCTCGTGGTGCCGGCTTGGATCATGAAGTACTACATTCTCGACCTGTCGCCCCACAACTCCATGGTCAAGTACCTGGTGGCAAAGGGCCATACGGTCTTTATGATCTCCTGGAAAAATCCGACCGCCGAGGATCGCGATCTTGGCATGGACGACTATCGGGAGCATGGCGTGATGGCGGCGCTGGACGCTATTTCCATAACCTTGCCCGAACGTAAAATTCATACGGTCGGCTATTGCCTCGGTGGTACCCTGCTGACCCTCAGCGCCGCCGCCATGGCCCGCGACGGCGATCATCGCCTCAAGACCATCACGCTGTTCGCGGCTCAGACCGATTTCACCGAGGCGGGCGAGCTGCTGTTGTTCATCAACGAGAGTCAGGTCTCCTTCCTGGAAGACATGATGTGGGATCAGGGCTATTTGGATGCCGACCAGATGGTGGGCGCCTTCCAAATGTTGCGCTCCAATGACCTGATCTGGTCGCGAATAGTCCATGATTATCTTCTGGGTCGTCGGCAGCCGCTCAACGACCTGATGGCCTGGAACGCCGATCAGACTCGGATGCCATTCCGCATGCACTCCGAATACCTGCGACATATCTTCCTCGGCAACGAACTCGCCACCGGCCACTACAAGGTCGATGATCGCAACATCTCCATCACCGACATTCGCGCGCCGATCTTCACGGTCGCCACCGAGCAGGATCATGTCGCACCCTGGCGGTCGGTCTACAAGATCAACCTGCTGGCGGACGCCGATGAGGTGACCTTTTTGCTGACCAGTGGGGGACACAATGCCGGTATCGTCAGCGAGCCTGGCCACCGGCGGCGGAGCTTTCAAGTCGCCTGCCGCAGTGATCAAGACCGCTACATCGATCCAGAAACCTGGCAGGCGATCGTACCTAAACAAGAGGGTTCCTGGTGGCCGGCCTGGGAGGCATGGCTGGCCAAGCATTCGGCGGCTCAACAAGTCTCGCCACCGCCGATGGGCATGCCGGAAAAAGGGCTATACCCGATTTGCGAGGCGCCGGGTACTTACGTGTTGCAGAAGTAGCGGCGGATGACCAATCGGCTTACAACCTCACCGGAAAGCGAGGTTGTGCAATTCTTGCAAAAAGCGGCTCGCACCCCCGTGGCCGCGAAACCGAGCGGTCGCTTGCTCTTCGCCCTGGATGCCACCGCCAGCCGCCAACCGACCTGGGATCGGGCCTGCCAGTTACAGGGAGACATGTTCGCGGCGACGGCGGAAATCGGTGGGCTGGCCGTGCAACTGGTCTGGTACCGGGGCTATGGCGAATTCCAAGTTGAACCGTGGCTGGGCGAGGCCGCCGACCTGCAACGGCGCATGACTGCGGTGCAATGCCGGGGTGGCTTGACCCAGATCGGTCGGGTGCTGGAACACGCCACTCGCGAAACCCGGTTGCATCGGGTCAACGCCCTGGTGCTGGTTGGCGACTGTCTCGAAGAAGCCGTGGATCCGCTTTGCCAACAGGCCGGTCAGCTCGGGTTATTGGGAGTGCCAGCCTTTGTCTTCCAGGAGGGTAACGACCCCGATGCCACGCTGGGTTTTCGGGAAATCGCGCGCCTGACCCGTGGCGCCTATTGCGTCTTCGATCAGGGTAGCGCCCGGCAATTACGCGAATTGCTCACCGCCGTGGCGGTCTATACCACGGGTGGTCGCGCGGCGCTGGAGGAATTCAGCCGGCGTTACGGCGGTTTGGTGCGGCAACTGACCCGCCAACTCTGAGCAGACTGATGTTGATTCGGGTGTTGCTGATCGCGGCCGTCCTGATCGGCCTGTATCTGTTGGTCCGCAAGTTGCGCCGCTCGGGTTTGAGTACCCGCTTACCGCGCCTGTTGGCGGCGGCCGGAATCGCCGGTTTTCTGATGCTGCTGACCGTGCGCGGCGGTGCTGAGATCGCCGTGCCCCTGCTGGCCGTTCTGGCGCCGTTGCTGCTTCGCTGGTTGCAGTTCCCCTCTCCATCTCCCACCGCGACCGGTCAGGCCAGCCCGAACCAGTCCGCCGTCACCACCCGTTTTCTGGTCATGACGCTCGATCATGTCTCCGGCGTCATGACCGGCACGGTTCGCGAAGGCCGCTTTGCCGGCCGCTCCCTGCAAGACCTTACCCGACCGGAATTATTGGAACTCTGGCGGGAGTGCCAGCCCGATCCGCAGTCGACGGCGGTGCTGGAAGCCTATCTGGATCGTCATATCGATGCGGGTTGGCGCGAACAGGCGGACACCGGGCGGAAGGATCGGGCGCAAGCCACGGCAAACGATCATATGGATCGGGCCGAAGCTTATCGGGTCCTTGGTCTGCAACCCAGCGCCGGCCGCGACGAAATCCAGGCTGCCTACCGTCGTCTGATCCAGCGGGTTCACCCCGATCAGGGCGGCTCCAGTGATCTGGCCGCGCGGATCAATCAGGCGCGGGACGTCTTGCTTCGTCGGTAGGAACTTCAGTGCTGACCGTGCCGGCGGCGGCTGAGCGCCAGTCGCTTCTCGTAGCATTCCCGCGCCAGGGCAAGATCGTCAAGGAACCAGCCCAGTTCGCTCAATAACAGGGCTTGCGGGCCATCCACCAGCGCCTTGGCTGGTTCCGGATGGAAATCCACCAGCACCATGTTGGCGCCGGCCACCACGCCCTGCGCGGCGGCGTGCATCAGATCCAGAATCCCGTCCGGTGCATGCTCGCGCGAACCGACCGAATGCGAGGGATCGACGCACACCGGCATGCGGGTCAGTCGCTTGATTACCGGTACTTGACTGAAATCCACTAGGTTGCGGTGCGGGTCGCCCATGTTGGTTTTCACCCCGCGCAGGCAGAACACCACCCGCGAATTGCCTTCGCTGGCCAGATACTCGGCGGCGTTGAGCGACTCGTTCAGGGTGATGCCGAACCCCCGTTTGAATAGCACCGGAAATTCTTGCTGACGCCCGACCGCTTTCAGTAACTCGAAATTCTGCGTGTTGCGCGTGCCGATTTGCACCATGACTCCGGTGGGTCGTCCGGCCTGCTCCAAGCTTTCATGAATTTCAGCCAAATGATCCTCGTGGGTGATCTCCATGGCGATGACCTTAATGCCGTATTTGCCCGCCAGATCGAATACGTACGGTAGACAGTCCTTGCCATGTCCCTGGAAGGAATAGGGATTGGTGCGAGGTTTGTAGGCTCCCATTCGTGTGCAGGTCTGTCCGTGATCCCGCAGGGCCACGAGCATCTGTTCCACATGCTCGGGGGTATCCACGGCACACAGGCCGGCGAAGATATTCAGGGTATCCTGAGCAAAGCGAATGCCGTTGTATTCGAAGCCGTTGGTGCGTTGTTGGTCCTGGTGCCGGCCTAGAATACGGTACTCTTCGGATACCCGGATGACCCGTTCTACACCCGGCAAGGCGTGAAGGTCCTCGGCTGACAAGGTTTTGGTGTCGCCGATCAGGTAAATCTCGGTGAGCGTCTGTTGTGCACCCTGCACCTTGTGAACGCGCATGGTGATGCCTGGCATCTGGGACAGATGGTCGAGCGTCGTCCGATACTCTTCGGAGATCTCCGTAATGTTTGGATCCAAAATAATGATCATGGCGTTGTTTGCACCTAGATGGAGTAGCCAGAGCCTCTTTTCCCGGCGGGACGCCATACTACCATTGCCCGACGGCAGCGCCAGTACTTCCACGAGCCGGACCGCATCATCATGAGCTGCTGGCCATCGTCGCTTTTCAGCCTCCGCTTGCGCGGCGAACTCGCCGCTCTGCTTCGGATCGGCGGCCCGCTGGTGGCCGCTCAGTTGGTGCAAACGGCGATGGGATTTTTCGACACCGTCATGATGGGCCGGGTTGGGCCGATCGAACTCGCTGCGGTCGCCATCGGGACCGGATTGTGGCACGCTCTGTTCTTGTTCGCGCTGGGTATCCTGATGGCGTTGAGCCCCTCCGTGGCCCAACTCAACGGTGCCGGCCGCAGCGGCGCGATCGCGCCGCTGGTTCGGCAGGCGCTATGGCTAGGTGCGGCCTTGGGTTTGTTTTGTTGGGCGATGTTGTGGCGGATGGAGGCGGGATTGACCTTGTTGGGCATCGAACCAGCCATCGTGCCCATCGCCGGTGATTACTTGCGGGCGCTGTCCTGGGGAATGCCACCGATCTTTGTCTATATGGGCCTGCGCTTGTTCAGCGAAGGGATCGCTCGAACCCGTCCGGTCCTGCTGATCAGTCTGCTTGGGTTGGTGGTCAACGTTTTGGCCAACTATGCATTGATTTTCGGTCGTTGGGGTTTTCCGCCCATGGGTGCGTTGGGCTGTGGGATCGCAACCGCTCTCGGCATGTGGACGATGTTGGTGGGTATGGTTGTCATGATGTGTTTGGATACCCGCTATCGCCACTATGGTTTGTTTCAACAATGGAATTGGCCATGCTGGCGGGAATTGTGGCCGTTGCTGGTCTTGGGATTGCCGATTGGCATCGGGTTGTTTTTGGAAACCGCTATTTTCGCCACCGTTGCCCTGTTGTTGGGCCGGCTCGGTGCGGTGGCGGCGGCTGCGCATCAAGTGGCTTTGAACGTGGCGGCCATGACCTTCATGATCCCTCTGGGCTTGAGCATGGCTACCACCGTGCGGGTAGGACACGCCATGGGGGCTGGCGATCCACGCGCGGCTCGATTCAGCGGTTTGATTGGCATTGCCCTGTCCGGGTTGTTCATGGCGTCCATGGCGGTGCTGATCTTCGTCGGTCATCGAACGATAGCGCGTTTCTATACCGATGACGCGGCGGTGGTGGCGGTAGCGGCGGGTTTGCTGCGATTGGCGGCGTTTTTTCAGATTTCCGATGGCTTGCAGGTGGGGGCTCTTGGTGCGCTGCGTGGTCTTAAGGATACCCGGCTGCCCTTGGTGATTGTGCTGGTTGCTTATTGGTTGCTGGCCTTTCCGCTGGCTGTTCTGGGGGTTCGCGTGGGTTTGGGACCAGCCGGTCCGTGGCTGGGTTTGATTGTGGGTCTGACCGTGGCCGCTGTGCTGCTGAACCTGCGGTTCTGGCGACTCAGCGGCCGTCGGGGATGATGGTTTCTAGTCCTTTTAGGTAGGGTTTGAGGACCTCGGGAACTTGGATGTGGCCTCGCTCATCTTGGTAGTTCTCGATCACCGCCACTAGGGTTCTACCCACCGCCAGGCCTGAGCCATTAAGCGTGTGAGCTAGTTCCGGTTTTCCTGTGGCGGGATTGCGCCAGCGGGCTTGTAGTCGTCGGGCCTGAAAATCCTCGAAATTACTGCACGAGGAGATTTCCCGGTATTTTTGTTGGCCGGGTAGCCAGACTTCCAGATCGTAGGTTTTGGCCGAGGCGAAGCCGATGTCGCCCGTGCAGAGGGCCATTACTCGGTAAGGGAGTTCCAGCCGTTGCAACACGGTCTCGGCGTGACTGGTCAGCGCTTCCAGCGCAGTGTAGGAATCCTCGGGGCGGACGATCTGTACCAGCTCCACTTTTTCGAACTGGTGCTGGCGGATCATGCCGCGTACGTCCTTGCCGTAGGAACCCGCCTCGCTGCGGAAGCAAGGGGTGTGCGCAACATAGCGCAGTGGGAGGCGGTCGGCTTCGAGGATATCGCCACGCGTCAGGTTGGTGACGGGGACTTCCGCGGTGGGGATGAGGTAGTAGCTTAGGTCGCCGCTTAGTTTGAACAGGTCGGATTCGAATTTTGGTAGTTGTCCGGTGCCACGTAGGCTGTCGGCATTGACTAGGTAGGGTACGTAAACTTCTCGATAGCCGTGTTCCTGGGTGTGCAGGTCGAGCATGAATTGGGTCAGTGCCCGGTGCAGTCGAGCTAGCTGGCCCTGGATGACCACGAATCGGGCTCCGGTTAGTTTGGCCGCTGCTTCGAAGTCCAGGCCGCCTTCCGCAGCTAGATCCACGTGGTCACGTGGTTCGAATGGGAGTTGGCGTGGTTCTCCCCAGCGTCGGATTTCCACGTTATCGGAGTCGCGATTGCCGCTCGGGGTACTATCGTGTGGTGTGTTGGGAATTTCCAGTTGGAGGGCGAGTAGCTGAAGTTGGATGACATCTAGCTCGCTTTCGGCTTGTTTAAGGTCGTCGCCGAGAGAAGCGATCTCGTTGAGTAATGGCTGGATATCTTGCCCGCTGGCTTTGGCGCGACCGATGGTCTTGGAGCGGGTGTTGCGCTCGTTTTGTAGTTCTTGTGTTCGAACTTGTAGATTTTTGCGCTGGGTTTCCAGTGCGCCGATGGATTCTACGTCCAGCGTGTAGCCGCGCCGGGCTAGTTTGGCGGCAATCTGTTCCGGTTCGCTTCTGAGTAGTTTGGGGTCCAGCATAAAGATTGATGGCTCTGTGTTGGTTATTTGGTTGGTGTGGGTTGTGGATTATATCGTTGTGGGTTGCGATTTTATTAGATGATGATATAAATCTCAGATTTCGATAAGGCGGCCTGAAAAAGGCCGCCTTATCGATCAAGGCTTCAGATTAGCTTAGACGTCGCGGGTCCACAGCGAGGCCATCGATGGGCCCGTGCCGACGCACAAGGAAGCGCCACCCGTGCTCTTGCCTTGCCGCTCCAGCTCGTAGTACAGGCTGACCACGATACGCAGGCCGGTCGAGCCGACCGGATGACCCAGGGCAATACCGGAACCGTTGAAGTTGCAGTTATCTGGAGTCAGGCTCATCCCCTGCTCTTTCAGCATCCGCCCCACGCCCAACCACTGCGCGGCAAAGGCTTCGTTGACTTCCCAGTAATCGATGTCTTCGAACTTCAAACCGGCCTGCTTGAGGCACTTCGGAATCGCCACTGCCGGACCCAGCCCCATGACTTCCGGCTCGATGCCGGCGTTGCAGATGCCGACCAGCTTCATCAAGGGCTTGATGCCCAATTCCTTGGCCTTGTCCAGCGACATGATCACCACCGCGCTGGCGCCGTCGTTGATGCTGGAAGCATTGGCGGCGGTAACCACACCATCTTTCTTGAAAGCCGGCTTCAGCTTACCCATGCTCTCTAGACTGGCGTCCGGGATGAAATTCTCGTCGGCCTCGAAGAAAGTCGGACCCTTCTTGGACTTGAGTTCGACCGGCACGATCTCGCGCTTGAAAACACCTTCCTTGGTGGCCGTGGTGCAACGGGTGTGGCTGATCAATGCCAGTTCGTCGCATTCCTGGCGGGTGATGCCGTACTTGGTCGCGACGTTTTCCGCCGTCATGGCCATGTGGCCGGGCACCAGTTCGTCGAACAACCCGTCATGGATCATGCTGTCTTCGATGTTGCCCTGCCCCAT
>WBZT01000837.1_pt1 | contig 24051 bp, 17 predicted proteins | sample 5204241 | NCBI WGS metagenome assembly WBZT01 (sample SAMN12344358, study PRJNA552823) | activated sludge metagenome | biome: Activated sludge suspended growth; feature: Nitrification reactor; material: Wastewater; isolation source: activated sludge from nitrification reactor of wastewater... | reverse complement strand
GAACAGCCCGAGCTCCTCCCGCCCGATCCGCCCGCCGACGGTGTCGAGGTGACCGTCGAGGACGAAGAGCATGAGTGTGTGCCCGTCGGGGACGGTCAGCTCGGCGGTCTCGTCGGCAGCCAACTGGAGGTCCCACAGCTCGATCGGCGTGTGCGTGCGTGCGGGCCCCGTCTCGCCGTCGAGCTCACCGGCATACAGGGTGACCGTGCCGCCGCCCGGCAGCTTGACCTTCCCCATCGACTCGGCGGTGAGTGCCTGGTAGCCGGGATCGCCCATCTTGTCGGCGCTCGGCAGATTGACCCACAGCTGCATCATGTGGAATCGCCCGCCTTGCCGAGCCCACTCGGGCTCGTGGTACTCCTTGTGCAGGATCCCCCGGGCAGCGGTCATCCACTGGGCGTCGCCGGGGTAGATGACCCCGCCGCCACCCGTGGAATCGTGGTGCTGGACGGCTCCCTCGAAGGCGAGGGTGACGGTCTCGAAACCGCGGTGCGGGTGGGCACCGACGCCCCGCGGCCGGTCGGTCGGCGGGTAGTCCTTCACCGGGTGGTAGTCCATGAGCAGGAACGGGTCGGCCGCCTCCTGGAGTTCGCGGCCGCCCGGCAGCAGCTGCGTGACGTAGAAGCCGTCGCCGACCCAGTGGAACCGGTCGCCGGAGTGGACACTGCGCAGGATGCGGTCGGTCATGACCCGCTCCCGTCGACTCCGAGGGCGGCGGCCCGGCGCAGCCAGGTCTCGGCCTCGGCGGCCCGGCCCCGGCGCTGCAGCGTGCGGCCGAGCAGCAGCGCGGCATACCCGTCGGTGTCGTCGCGCGCGAGCAGGCCGCGGGCGGCGGTCTCGGCGCGACCGAGCTGGGCCGAGTGGTAGTAGGCGCGGGCGAGCAGCAGGGGCGCCTCACCCAGCCCGTATGCCGGTGCGTTGCCTCCCAGCAGCAGCTCGAGCTCGCGGGCGGCCTCGTCGAAGCGCCGCTGCTCGAAGAGCAACTGGCCGGTGCGGTAACGGTCGTAGTCGGTCAGTGTCGTCGTGGGTGTGGTCGTAGGTGTCGTCATCGGGCTGGTCGTCATCTCGCGTCATCCTCGATCTCCCGGCCTCGCCGCAGTGGCGAGCACCGTGGACTGATCAATGCCGCGCGGCTCCGGTTCATTCCACGGGGCGCAGGGCGGGACCGGACCGGACCGGGGAACTTCCCGAATGGGGAGTTGTTCCGACCGGGTCAGTCGGCCGGAGCCTGCGGCAAGGAGTCTCGGGCGGCGCAGAGCTCGGCGTGGTCGCGTCGGGTCTGCCGGGCGTAGGCGATGGCGAAGTCGGTGATGGCGGTGCGGAATGCGTGGTCGGATCCGATGTATGCCGCGATGGCCGACGGATCTCCCGAGCGCGCGTGCGATTTGGCCAGGGCCTTGGCGCAGGCGGAGGCGAAGGCGGCCAGATGAGGGCTGATCGTCGGACCGTCGGGGATGATCTTCATGTCGCGGAACTGGCGCACGTAGAAGTCGTGCCCGTCGACGTGGGTCCAGCCGAGGAAGATGTCCGAGGCCGACTGCATGAGCCGCTGTCCGACGGCCACCCGCTGCCCGTGGTTGTCGAATGGTGACGGCTCGAGGAACTGCTCGTAGACCGAGGCGGTGGCCTGCTTGACCTGCAACAGCAGCGGCTGCTTCCCGCTCTGACCCTCGAGCAGGACGAGCAGGATCCGCATGCCGACCGAGCCGACGCCGACGACCTGTTGGACACCGTCGTGCACGCTGAAACGTTCGAGCAGGCGCCGCTGGTGCCAGGGGAGGGACTGGTCGTAGGTCTCGAGGACCTCGCGGGCCAGGTCGAGGTCGAGTTCCGGGGTGAGCGGCAGAGCCATCCGCTTTCCGGGCGCGAGGCTGATCGTGCGTCGCCCGTCGTCGAGGGTGGTGAGCTGGCGCACGGCGGCTGCCCCGGACCGCTTCTGGGCGGATCGACGAAGGGCCCGGCGGGCGGAGCTTGCTGCTGCGCCGGAGAGTTGCTCGATCGGCACGTCGGCCCGGATGCGGTCGTACCAGATGTCGAGTTCGCCCTTCTTGGCATAGCCGCGCATCGAGCGGACATACGCACCGACAGCTGCGTCGGCCGCCTCGCGCGCTACCCTCGCCCGTATTCCGTTGTCCCGGGCGAGCACGAAGATGCTCGTCACGAGCCGCTTGAGGTCCCATTCGAAGGGCCCCGCGAGGGTCTCGTCGAAGTCGCGGGCGTCGAAGAGCAACTCCCGCTCCGGCGAGGCCCAGAGCCCGAAGTTGAGGATGTGGGCGTCGCCGCAGAGTTGGACGAGGATCCCCGTGTGTTCCGCCGCTGCGAGGTCGGCCGCCATGACGGCTGCCGCGCCGCGCAGGTAGGACCAGGGCGAGGCGCTCATCCGGGTGTAGCGCTCGGGCAGCAGCGCGGCGACCCGGTCAGATTCCTGCGCCCGCAACCTCTCCAGGGCGCTGGCGGTCCGCTTCGTGGGATCGAACTCGCCGAGGCCGCTGCGTGGTGTGCCCGCCCGCGCCGACCGACCGACGCGTCGGCTCGCTGCTCGGTCGGCAGGCAGGTGGAAGCCGTCGAGGGAGTCGCGGATCTCCTCGGCACGCGGTGTCGGCTTGTTGGCGTCGGTCGGTGCGGATGCAAGCTTGGCCACGACTGGTGACCCTAGCGTGCCCGCCCCCCCGTGGGGGTGGGCGGACCGATCGACGGTGGAGGAGCCGGTTGCTGGGGTCGGGGCACAAGCAATGCCATTGGGTGGTCGGCGGTGGGGGCAGAACAGTCCAAACCGGACCACGACCCGGAGCATTGGCATTTCCTCTGTCGGTGCGAGCAGAGGCCGGGCACGGGTCAGCGGGCTGGGGGTCCGGCGGACGGCATACCCCTCGGGGCACGGCAGGATGGGGGCCATGACCGAGCGCGAGGTGTTGACCTACCCGGACTTCGGCGTCGCCTGCCGCGAGTTGGCGCAGGCGGTGGCCGACTCGGGCTTCGCGCCCGACCTCGTCCTGTCCATCGCCCGCGACGGGCTCGGCCTCGGGATGGGCCTCGCCTACGCCCTGTCGGTGAAGAACCTCGCGGTGATCAACGTCGAGTTCTACACCGGGGTCGACGAGCGCCTCGACATGCCGATCATGTTGCCGCCGACGCCAGCGGTGGTCGACCTGTCGGGGATGAGGGTGCTCATCGCCGACGACGTCGCCGACACCGGCCGGACCCTCGAGGCGGTGCGGGAGTTCTGTGCCGACCACGTCGCCGAGGCGCGGGTGGCCGTCATCTACGAGAAGCCGCAGTCGATCATCAGGCCGGAGTACGTCTGGCGCCGGACCGCGGCCTGGATCGACTTCCCCTGGTCATGTCAGCCGCCGGTCGTCGGAGCGGGCACCGCACACTGAACCCGGCGGGTCCGGGTCCGGGTCGGACCAAGGCCCGCAGCCGAGTGGTTCGGCGATCAGCCCGAGGCGCGCCGGCGCCGATCAGGTGGTATGCCGTGCTTGTCGCGCACGACCCCGGCCGGCTCAGCGGCGCCGCTGGAGCCGCCCCTCGTCGAGATGGTGCTCGGCCTGCGCCTGGTCGGCGCACCACGCGTCGTGGGTGGCCATGAGCACGAGCGCCCCCTGCTGGGCCTCGTGCGCGAGCAGCTCGACGATCCGCTCGCGAGTCGCGGCGTCGAGCTCGCTCGTCGGCTCGTCGGCGAGGAGGACCGTGGGGCGGATGGCCAGGGCGAGCGCGACGGCCACGCGCTGCTGCTGACCGCCGGAGAGCTCTTCGACGAGATGGTCGCCGACGTCGCCGAGCCCGACCCGATCGAGTGCGTCGGCGGTCCGTTCGGCGGCCTCCCGCGGCGCGATCCCGAGGATCGTGAGGGGCACGAGGACGTTCTCCCGGGCGGTGAGCGGCGCGACGAGCGCCATTCCCTGGGTGACGAGGGCGACCCCGGCGGCAGCCGCCGCCGCGCGGTCGGGCAGCGCGCGACCGGCATACTCCACGGTCCCCGCGCCGGGGGCGAGCGCCCCCGCGAGCACCCACAGCAGGGTTGACTTGCCCGCGCCGGAGGGCCCGGTGAGGGCCGTGAACGTGCCCGGCTCGAGCCGCAGGTCGACCCCGTCGAGGACCCGACGGCCGGCGAGCTCCACGACGAGGCCACCGGCCGCGAGTGGCAGCGGTGCGCGGGTCACGGCGTCGGTCCTCTCCCGTGCGGGTGGCGGGTGGGTGCCACCCTCTCGCGCACGCTAACAGCCGTGCCGGACGACACGGTATGCCGTGTAGCGTGCGATCGCAGGTCGCCCGCCGTGTACCGCCGAGGGGAGGTCTTCCGTGCTGGCAGCCCTGCGCTGGCGCCGGTCCCAGGCGCTTGTCGTCGGCTTGCTCGCCGCCCTCGTCACGGCCTGCCTCGTCCTCGCCCCGCTCTACACCCGCGCCCTCGAACAGGCCGCCGTGCGCACCTCGTTGCGTGCGGCCCCCGTCGAGACCTCGGGGCTGCGGCTGGCCTCGTCCAGCTCGGCCGAACCGTCGATCGCGCTCGCCCCCCATGCCCTCGTCGACCTTGTCCCGCGGGAGGCGCGCGGCTTCTTCGGCGACCCAGTGGGCTCGACCTCGGTGTCCGTCCGGCGGATGCCGCTGCTCGCGCAGCCCGGGGGTCGGCTCGTCGCCCGGGACGGGCAGTGCGAGCACGTCCGCTTCACGGCGGGCCGGTGCCCGACGGCGGCCCGGGAGATCGCGGTCTCCGCCGACCAGGCGCGGGTCCACGCACAACGGGTCGGCGACCCGCTCGCGGTCGGCGAGTGGGACGGCGCGGTGAGCACCCTCGAAGCCTCTCCGCGCACGACTCTCGTCATCGTGGGCGTCTACCAGCCGGTCGACGGGCCCTACTGGTTCGGGGAGGCGCCGACCGGGCCGGCCGCCGACGGGACCGGTTTCGACGACCTGCTCACCCCGTTGCAGACCCTCACCGAGTCGGTGACCGCCCCGGACGGACGTCCGACGACCTGGTTCGAGCCGCGCTACGAGGTCGGCCTTCCCCTGCTCGTCGACCGGGTCGGCGTCGACGAATTGGGGCCGCTCGGGGTGACGCTTGCCCGGCTGGTCGAATACCCCCTGGGGGTCGAGCGCGCAGGCACGCACGTCGCCGACACGGTGACCGTCCGCACCGGCCTGCCCGCTCTCGCCGCGCAGGCCCGCGTCGGTGAGGAGCAGGCGGGCGTCACCGTCCCGCTACTCATGGCCCAGCTCGGGCTGCTCCTCGGTGCGGTCCTGTGGCTCGTCCTCATCGCCGCGGCCGACGGCCGGCGCGGGGAGATCGCCGTCGCCCGGCTTCGTGGTCGCGGCGCCCGCGGTGCCCGCCGGCTGCTGCTGGCCGAGACCCTCCCTCCGATCGTCGCCGGTGTCCCTCTCGGGGCAGGGCTCGCGGTGGCCGTCACCGCGCTCGCGCGGCATACCGTGCTCACCTCCGACCCGCCCTTCGAGCTGCCCCTCGGCGCGTGGGTGGCCGCGGTCGCCGCGCTCGCCGCGATGGTCGGGCTCGCCGCCCTCTCGGTCCGCGGTGTATGCCGTGCCCCCGTCGCCACGCTGGTGCGCAGCGTCGCGCATCGCCACCGGGGGCTGCGGCTGGGGCTGCTCGAGGCGATGCTCGTCGCCGCGGCCGTCGTGGCGGCGCTCGCCCTCGCGACCGGGTCGGTGGGTGGCGCGGTCGGCCAAGTCGCACCCACCCTGCTGGCCTTGGCGGTGGGGATCGTCGCGGCCCGGCTGGTGCCGCTCGTCGGAAGCGGCCTCGGGCGGCGGCTGCTCGCCTCCGGGCGGGCGACGGCCGGCGCCGCACTGCTCGCGGCGAGCCGCCGTGGGACCACCCGGTGGCTCGTCCCGGTCGTCGTCGTCGCGCTCGCCCTCGTCGTCGTGTCGGCCGACGCCCTCGCCGTCGGAGCGCGCAACCGGGCCGGGCGTGCCGCCGCCGAGGTGGGCGCGGCGACGGTCCTGCGGCTCGACACGGCGGACCTGTCGGCAGTCGTCGGCGCCCTCGCGGCGGTCGACCCGGCAGCGGCACATGTGACACCGGTCGTCGTGGTGACACCCGCAGGTGCCGACGCGACGGCGACGGTGGGGGTCGTGCCCTCGGCCTTCCCGCGGATCGCCCGATGGCCCGGCGTCGATCCAGCCGCCCTCGCCTGGGACCGGCTCACCGCTCCCGCGACGGCGCCGCTCACGCTCACCGGATCCCGGCTGGCCTATCACGTCGTGGCCTCGCCATTCGACGTCGAGCAACCGGCCCGGGCCGCCCCGCCCACCGATCTCGTGCTCGGGCTGCGCATCGCCCGGCCGGACGGCTCGATCGACGTGCTCCCGCTCGGCACCCTGCCCCAGCATGGGATCACGGCCGACCAGGCCGCCGGGGTCGACTGCACGCCGGGCTGCCGCGTCCTCGGGATCGGCGTCCTCGCGCCACACGGCGCGGCCCCGGTGAACGGGACGCTCACGATCACGGGACTCACCGTCGACGGCCGGCCGGTCGACCTCGGCGGGGCGGACGCCTGGCGCGAGACGACCCAGGACGTCATGGTCACGGGCGACGTGTCCGGCTCGACTATGCGGATCTCATACTCCACCAATGGATTCGACCAGGCCTTCTTCACCCATGCCTCGGTGCCTGGGGTCGTGCCCGCACTCACGACCCCGGCAGCCCGCCCGAGCGCGGCGGGGGCCACCTTCGCCGGGGCGTTCGTCGACGGCACGCCGCTCACCCTCGACCGTGCCGGCGACCTCGGCTACGTCCCCGGCGGTCCGGCCAAGGCTGCCGTGGTCTCGCTCGACAACCTGCTCGTCGAGCGGTGGCGGGGACGGGGATCGGCGAGCATCGCGGCATACCTCGACTCGGCCGATCCCGCGTTGCTGGCCCAGGTGACCACCGGCCTGGCGGCGCGGGCGATCGGGGTGACGACGACCGTGCACCCGGAGGAGGTCGAGGCGGCATACAGCCGGACGGCCGCCGCGTGGAGCCTGCAACTCGCCCTCGCCGTGGGGATCGCGGCCCTGCTCGTCGCGGCTCTCGGGGTGGTCGTCCTCGCGGCGACCTCTTCGCGCGCCCGCAGCCGCGACTTCGCGGCATTGCGGATGGCCGGTCAGCGGCCCCGGGCGCTCGCGTCGCTCGCCCGGCTCGAGACCGTGCCGGTCGTCGCGGTCGCGGCCCTGCTCGGCACGGCCGTCGGGCTGTGGGCGGCGCCGGCCGCGGTCGGGATGCTCCCGCTCTTCCCCACGCCGCCGGCGACCTATCCGCTCGACCTGTCGACCGCATGGGGGCCCGCCCTCGCCGCCGGCGGTGCGGGGAGTCTCGCACTCGTCCTCGTCACGGTCGCCGCGAGTGCGGGAGCGGCCAGGCGGGCCGACCTGCAACGGCTGCGAGAGGTCGGGTGAACAGGCCACGATGAGCAGACCACTGGCCATCACGACTCTCGGCCTCGTCCACATCTACCGGACCGAGGGGCACGACGTCGCCGCCCTGTCGGGGGTCGACTTCAGCGTCGCGGCGGGGGACGTCGTCGGGCTGCTCGGCCCGTCGGGCTCCGGCAAGTCGACCCTGCTCTCGCTGCTCGGCGGGCTGCTGCGGCCGAGCGCGGGTCGGGTCTTCGTCGGCGAGCACGAGCTGTCGACGATGAGTCCTGCACAGATCGACGCCTATCAGGCGGTCGAGGCCTCGCTCATGCTCCAGGGGGCACGGCGCAATCTCGTGCCCTATCTCGACGTCCGCGAGAACGTCGCCTTCGCGCAGGTGCAGGCCCGCAGGCTCGGAGCCGACGTCCCGGACGTCGGGCACGTCCTCAACCTCGTCGGGGCCACCGCCTTCGCGGACCGGCCACTCTCGGCGCTGTCCCAGGGGCAGCTGCAGATGTCGGCGCTCGCCGTGGCGATGGCCTCGGCGCCCGGCGTGCTCCTCGCGGACGAGCCGACGAGCGCGCTCGACCGCAGCGCCCGTGAGGTCATCCTCGATGCTCTCCTGCGGGTCAACGCGCAGGAGGGCACGACGATCGTCGCGGTCACCCACGATCCCGAGGTCGCCGAGCGCCTGCCCCGCACGGTGACCATCCGCGACGGGCGGATCGGCGGCGAGGGTCGCCGTGGTCGCGAATACGCCGTGGTGACCGCCGACGGCTTCGTCCCGCTGCCCGTGCACATCCGGGCCGACCTGCCCCCCGGCACCCTGTTGCGTTGGGAACGCAGCGAACAGGGCTACACGGTCGTCCCCGAGGTCATCGGGCACGACCCGGCGCAGACGGACTGACCGCGTCCGCCTCAGTCGGGCAGGCGGACGACGTCGACGCTCACGTCGAGGTGGGAGGACGAGGCCTCGGTGTAGATGACCCCCTTGAGCGGGGACACGTCCGCGAAGTCCCGCCCCCACGCGGTGACGACGTAACGGCTGTCGACGAACTGCCGGTTCGTCGGGTCGGTCTCCACCCAACTCCCGTCGGGCAACAACACCGCCGCCCACGCGTGCGAAGCGTCGGTCCCCTCGAGCTTGGGCTTGCCCGGGGGCGGGATGGTCTCGATGTAGCCGCTCACGTAGCGGGCCGGCAGGCCGAGCGCCCGCAGACACCCGAGGGCCAGATGGGTGAAGTCCTGACAGACCCCGGCGCGCAGGGTGAGCAGCTCGGGCAGCGTGGTCTCCACCGAGGTCACGCCCTTCTCGAAGGTGAAGTCGTCGTTGATGCCGCAGGTGATCGCCTCGATCGCCTCGCCCACGCTCTGGCCGGGGTGGGTGAGGGAGCGGGCGTAGTCGAGGACCTCGGGGTGGGTGCCGACCATCTCGCTGGGCAGGAGGTAGAGACTGCGGGTCGTCCGGTTGGCGTCGGGGTTGTCGGCTCCCGGCGACAGCAGGGCCGCCGCGTCGACGAGCGTCCAGCCGTCAAGTTGCGCCCGGCTCGGAGGCGTCCGGTCGACGGCGACGACGAAGTCCTGACTCACCTCGAGCCGGCGATGCGGCGTGCGGACCTCGACGTAGTGACTCTCGTTGCCGAAGAAGTCCTGGTGCGTCGTGTGCAGGTCGGGCGGGGGCACGATGGTGATCGTGTTGGTCTCCAGCCGTTGGTAGCTCGTGGACCGCGGGGAGAGCATGCCCCGCTCGTAGCACGCGTCGACGTCGGCACCGGCATACGTGTATGCCGTGGTGTGCCGCACGCGGTAGCGACGCGGCGAGAAGTCCTCATCCGTCTGTGGCATCGGCGCCCCTGTCCTCGGGGATCGGCATCCACCCGGTGGGCAGGGCGCGCTGCGGAGCCATCCGGCTGAAATGTCGGCGGATGAGCGACTCGTCGATCCGGCGCAGTCGCGAGTCGGCCTCGGTGAGGGCGACCTCGAGCGCGGACCGGTCGCCCGCGGTGGCCGCATGCAGGTCGATCGCATCGACCCACTCGGCGAGCTCCTCCACCGCGCGGATCACCGTGTCGTCGCCGACGACCCGGAGGGCGACCGCGAGGCGGGCGACCTGGAAGGTGAGCGAGCGGGGGTTGCTCGGGTCGAGCACCAGGAGGGCGATCGCGGACTGGACCGGCCATGCGGGCCCGTCGCCCGAGGCCGTGCGACGCCGGTGGGTGATGATGCTCTCGCCGACCTCGAGCACCGCCTCGCTCACCTGGCCGTCGACCGTCGGCGGGCGCTGCTGCACGAGGGTCGCGCGCAGGAGGGCGACGACGTGCTGGGCGCGCTCCATCGCCGTGCCGGCGTCGATGAAACCCCACGATTCGTCGCGGACCATGCTCTCCACGAAGATGCCGGCGAGGGCAAGGGTCGATTCGAGGACGTCGTGCAGACGCGGCTGCACCTGCCAGTGACGCGAGGCGTCGTCGCGCAAGGTGCGTTCGAGTCGGGCCAGGACGTGCCAGAAGTCGTAGGCGAGCAGGTCGCGGACCTCCTGAGCCGCGCCGTCGAGGCGCCGCACGGCATACCGGAGGGTGCCGGGGGTCGTGCCGTCGTGCAGGCTGCGGACGAGCGTGTCCAACGGTTCCTCGCCGAGGGGGACGACCAGACCGGTCACCCGCGTCTGCGCGTCGAGCATCGCCGCCATGACGGCGTGGCCGGGGGAACCGGGGCGGTGCTGGTGGTCCTCGACCAGGTCGTCGACGACGCGCAACAACCGGGCCGTGCCCTCGGCCCGTTCGGCGTAACGGCCCACCCAGTAGAGGTTCTCGGCCACGCGGGGGGCCAGCACGCTCGTGCGCAGGTGCAGACCGGTGAGCTGGATGTCCGCGCGCGGTCCGAGGTCGACCGCGGTCGCGGCGGGCTCGGGGGCGAGCACCCAGACGTCCTTCGCGAGTGCTCCGTCGCTGTTGGACACGCGCACGGCGTCCGGTGCGTCGGCGACCCGGCCGAGCCCGCCGGGCAGGAAGTGATAGTCGTCGCCGCGGGCGACCGCGAAGGTGCGCAGCACGAAGCGCCGGGGAGCCAGACCGGTCGGCGTCACCACCGGTGCGGTCGACACCTGGACGTCGGCCTGGGCGGCATAGGCCCAGGGCTGGGCCTGGACACGACGACGCAGCTGCTCGCGTTCGGCCCGGTCGAGTCGACTGCCGAAGAGCGAGAGCCCGGTGAGGCGGGAGATCGGCTTGACGACCCAGGAATCGATGTCGCCCAGGACCCGCCGCATGTCCGGCTCGTGCCCGAGCCAGAGGGTCTCGACGTTGTCGATGCGCAGGTCCTCGCCGAGGACCGCTCGGGAGAGCGCAGGCAGGAAAGCGAGCAGGGCGGCGTTCTCGAGCACGCCCGTGCCGATCGGGTTGACGACCGCCACCGTGCGGCGGCGGGCCGCCTCGAGCAGCCCGGGCACGCCCAGACGGCTGTCCGCCCGCAGGTCGAGGGGGTCGCTGAATGCCGAGTCGACGCGGCGCATGACGACATCGACCGGATCCATCCGGTCGCTCGCGGTGATCCAGACCCGGCCGTCTCGCATCGCGAGGTCCTCGGCCTCGACGAGCGGGAAACCGAGCAGGGTCGCGAGGAAGCCCTGCTCGTATGCCGTCTCGCTGCCGGTTCCCGGGGACAGCAGCACCCCGCGAGGAGTGTGTCCGTCGGTGGGCGCGGCCTCCTGGAGGGCGTTGCGCATGGTCTGGAAGAAGCCGCGCAGCCGGGCGAGTTGGGTGGTCCGGTGGAGCCCGGCCATGACCCGCGAGACGATCCGCCGGTTGGCCATCGCGTAGCCGGCGCCGGATGGTGCCGCGGTGCGGTCGCCGATGACCGTCCACCGTCCGTGGGCGTCCCGGACGAGGTCGGTGCTCGTGAGGACGAGCTGTCGGCCGGGGAGCAGGACGCCGTCGGCCTGCGGGATGAAGGCCGGATGCCCGAGCACGACCTGGGGTGGGATGAGCCCTTGCTCCAACAACTGGCGCGGGCCGTAGAAATCCCGCACGATCGCGTCGAGCAGGTGTGCCCGCTGCTCGAGTCCGTCCCGCAGGTCGGCCCATTCGTCGGCGCCGATGACGACGGGGATGGGGTCGAGCACCCAGTTGCGGGCCTGCCCGAGGGCGTTGGGCGCGCCGTAGCGGATGCCGTCGTCGGCGACCAGCCGGCTCGCCTCGGCGCTCGCGACCCGCAACGCGCCCAGGCCCATCCCGTCGAGCGCCGCGACGAGGCGCTGTTGGTCGGCGGCTCGGCGGGTGTCGAGCAGTTCGTCGAGGCCGCCGCTGTGCGCCCGGTAGGCGTCGACGACGCCCGGTCCGGACTCGAGGGGGGCAACGCTCACGCCGGGAGCCTACCCAGCCGATGCGCGAGCGCGGCGGACACTGTTGCTCACGACTCGGACGGGGTGCCGGGGGGCGAGCTGGGCATCCTGCCCGGTGTGAAGCGGCGCAGGTCGAGGGTCGTCGGGTAGTCCGATCGGGGATCGGTCGTGGGCTCGTCCAGCCGGGTCCAATCCGCGACGTCGATCGGCCCGGGCGTGTGACCGCCGACGTGGAACCGGCTCGCCCGGCGCGACTCGGCCTCGACGGCGTTGATCGGGTAGGTGTCGTAGGACCGGCCGCCCGGGTGGACGACGTGGTAGGTGAAACCGCCGACGCTGCGGCCGTTCCAGCGGTCGATGAGGTCGAAGACGAGCGGGCTGTGCACGCCGATCGTCGGATGCAGCGCCGACCACGGGGCCCAGGCCCGGTAACGCACGCCGGCCACCATCGAGCCTGGCGCGCCCTGGGTCGTCATGGGGATGGGGATCCCGTTGCAGCTGAGGATGTGGCGCCCCTCGACCATCCCGGTCGCGCGCACCTGCACCCGCTCGACCGAGGAGTCCACATAGCGGGAAGTACCCGACAGGGACACCTCCTCGCCGAGGACATGCCACGGTTCGATCGCCTGGCGCAGCTCGAGGTGGACCCCGCCGACCGTCGCCTCGCCGAGCCGCGGGAAGCGGAACTCGAGGAAAGGCGCGAACCACGCCGGGTCGAAGCGCAGCGGCGTGCCGCTCGCACGCAGCCACGCGTTGACCTCGGCCACGACGTCGTGCAGGTCGGCCATCGCGTATGCCGGCATGAGGAAGCGGTCGTGCAGGCGCGACCCCCAGCGGGTGAGCGGCGCGGCATACGGCTGCTGCCAGAACCGGGCGACGAGCGCCCGGACGAGCAAGGCCTGGACGAGCGCCATCCGGGGGTGCGGCGGCATCTCGAAGCCACGCAGCTCGAGCACCCCGAGCCGCCCCCGCTCGCTCCCGGGCGCATAGAGCTTGTCGATGCAGAACTCGCTGCGGTGGGTGTTTCCGGTGAGGTCGGTGAGCAGGTGCCGCAGGGCCCGGTCGGTCACCCAGGCCGGTGAGTCCGTCCCTTCGCTGGCGGCCCGCTCGATCTCGGCGAAGGCGATCTCCAGCTCGTAGAGCGTCTCGTGCCGGCCCTCGTCGACCCGCGGTGCCTGGCTCGTGGGACCGATGAACCGCCCGGCGAAGACATAGGACAGGCACGGATGGTGCTGCCAGTAGGTGACCAGGCTGCGCAGCAGGTCGGGCCGACGCAGCAGCGGCGAGTCCTTGGGCGTGGGGCCGCCGAGGGTGAAGTGGTTGCCCCCGCCGGTGCCCGTGTGGGTGCCGTCGAGGTCGAACTTCTCGCTCGTGAGCCGGGTCTGGCGGGCGTCCTCGTAGAGCGTCTCGGTGAGATCGACGAGATCCGGCCAGCTCGCCGTGGGCTGCACGTTGACCTCGATCACCCCGGGGTCGGGGGTGACCGACAGGGTGCGCAGCCGCGGGTCGCCGGGCAGGGGATAGCCCTCGAGGACCACGGGCGTGCCGGTCGCCGAGGCCGCCTGCTCGACGATGCCGACGAGCTGCGCGCCGAGCTCCGCCTGCTGGAGCGGAGGGAGGAAGACGAAGACGTGCCCGTCGCGCTCCTCGACGACGAGAGCGTGGCGGGGGGCATCCTCGATCGGCCGGTGGGTGGCGTGCACCGCCGCGCCGCCGCCGGATGTGCCCGGCAGCGGGCCGCGCTCGGCGAAGCTCGACCGCTCGGGGACCTCCGGTGGCGGGGTCCAGGCGATCGAGTCGAGCGGCAGCCGGTAGCCGGCTGCCGAGGTGCCGGGGGTGAGGGTGAGGCGAGCTCGGCGGGTGCGCCAGGTGGTCGTCCCCCAGCCTTCGCCGTCGGGGTCCTCGAAGAGCGGCAGCACGAACGCCCTCGGGAGCAGGCTCGGCTCGCCGTCGGCCGTGCCTTCCGGATCGGCCACCCGGTCGGGGTCGTGCGCGCGCGGGTCGAGCGGGTCTTCGCCCTCGCGCGGTGGCGCTCCGGTGGGCTTGCGCACCGCGTCCCACGCGGCGACGAACGGGTCGTCGTATGCCGCCAGCACGGCATACGGCGGAAGGCCGACGCGCGTGGCGACGGCCTCCGCGAGGGCCTGGGCGGCGTCGGTCGCGGCGGCGCTGCCGGGTTCGAGGGCGGGGGGAGACCACGGGTCCGCGAGAAGCGTCGGGTCGCGCCAGAGCGGTTCGCCGTCGGTGCGCCAGACGAGCTGGATCGCCCAGCGGGGGAGGGGCTCGCCGGGGTACCACTTGCCCTGGCCGTGGTGGACCAGGCCCTGCGGCGCCCAGCGGGCCTTGAGCCGGGCGGCGAGGGCGGCGGCCTGCTCGCGCTTCTGCGGCCCGTCGGCGGCGGTCTCCCATTCGGCGGCGGAGGTGTCTCCGATGGTGACGAAGGTGGGTTCGCCGCCCATCGTGAGGCGCACGTCGCCGTCGGCGAGGAGGGTGTCGACGTGCGCGCCGAGGGCCCCGACCGCGGCCCACTGCGCGTCCGAATAGGGGGCGGTGACCCGCGGGTCCTCGTGGAGGCGGGTGACGGTGTTGGCGAAGGAGAACTCGACGGCGACCGGCTCGGTCGCACCGGTGATCGGGGCCGCGGCCGCCGGGTGTGGTGCCGCGCAGAGGGGGATGTGTCCTTCTCCGGTGAGCAGCCCCGAGGTGGGGTCGATGCCGACCCAGCCGGCGCCGGGGATATAGGCCTCGGTCCACGCGTGCAGATCGGTGAAGTCGGCCGCCGGGCCGCTCGGGCCGTCGAGGGCCTCGACGTCGGCGCTGAGCTGGACGAGGTAACCGGAGACGAACCGGGCCGCGATCCCGAGCTCGCGCAGGACGGCCACGAGCATCCACGCACTGTCCCGGCACGATCCGAGCGCAGCCTCGAGCGTCTCGGTCGGGGTCTGGACGCCGGCCTCGAGCCGGGTCGTATAGGCGATGGCGGCATGGGCGGCCTGGTTGAGCCGGACGAGGAAGTCGATCGTGCGTTCCTCGCCGGGGCGCTGGCCGGGTCGCAGGTCGTGGGCGTCGATCCAGCGGGCGACCACGCCGGCCGGGTCGGGCACCGGCACGAGGAAGGGCGCGAGGTCGCTGCGCTGCTGCTCCTCGTAGGCGAACGGATAGTGCACCGCGGACTCGTCGACGAAGAAGTCGAACGGGTTGATGACGGTGAGGTCGGCGACGAGGTCGACGGTGATCGACAGCTCCCGCACCCGTTCGGGGAAGACGATCCGCGCGACCCAGTTGCCCAGCGGGTCCTGCTGCCAGTTGACGAAGTGCCCGGCCGGCTCGATCCGCAGGCTGTAGGCCTCGATCGGCGTGCGGGTGTGCGGGGCCGGGCGCAGCCGGATCTCGTGCGGGTGCACCTGCACGGCATGGGCGAAGCGGTATGCCGTGCGATGCTCGAGCGCCACTCGGATCGTCACGCCCGCACGGTATCCAGGTCGGCATGTCAGGCGTGTTTCGGCTGTTACGGCTCGAAGTCGTTCGCGTGGCGGTGTCCTGCTCCCGGCGAATGGGTGGCTCGCGTGGCCGCAGGTGTCGGCAATGGGCCGGTGAATCGGGCCTCGAGCGGCCCATTTCCGCACCCTGCCCGGCCGGGGCTGCCGGGACTGCCGGGGCTGCCGGGGCTGCCGGGTCTGCCGGGGCTGCCGGTCAGCGTCGCCGGGCGAGGATCTCCAACCGGATGTAGTCGACGACCGGCTCGGTCATGGCCAGGCGCACGGCCCGGACGAACCCCGCGTGTTCGGCGGGCGGCATACCGCGCAGGTGTCCGCCGAGGATCACGGTGGCGAGGTAGCGCTCGAGCAACGCGGGGTCCTCGACACGCAGCGGATCCGGCCGCAGCTCGACCCGCAGCGGCTCCAGGCCGGCCCGATCGAGCCGAGCGCGGGTCTCGGCGACGTCGGCGAACTCCCACGGATCGGCCGCCTCGCCGGTGACCGCCTCGATCGCCCGGTCGACCAGGGCGAGCTGGCCGGCGCCGCCGCAGTCGCTCACGAGCGGCGCCCCGGGACGCATGACGGCGGCGAGCCCGGCGAAGAGCGCGTCGTGGTCGGGCACCCAGTGGAAGGCGGCCACGCTCATCACCGCGTCGAAGGGCGGGAGATCAGCGGGTGGCATACCGGGCGTGCCGAGCGCGACCTGCAGGTATGCCGCCCGCTCACCGAGGCGCTCGCGCGCGGCGGCGAGCATCTCGGGGGAGGCGTCCAGGCAGGTGAGCCGCACGTCGGGGTGGACGTCGAGCAGGAGCGCGGCGTCGCGGCCCGTCCCGCAGCCGGCGTCGAGGATCCGGTCGCCGGGGCGTGGCTGCAGCTGGGCCACCACGCGGCGGCCCCATTCGACGTGGGGGAGCGGGAGGGCGTCGTAGGCCCGGGCGTCCCAGTGCACGGCGTCCACGTCGGGCGTGCGGTCGGGCTCCGGCCGGGCGGCATCTTCGTGCGGCTGCATCTCCGGAGTCTCGGTGACGGGGAGCTCGTTCGGCATGTCGTCTTCGATGACGGACGGGTGCAGGTGTCGGGGATGGGCCGCTGGATCGGGCCTCGATCGGCCCATTTCCGCACCCTTCGAGAGGTCAGGGAGCGCGACGAGGCCGGGCCGGCCAGGAGCCCGTCGAGCCGGTCCGGAGCCGGTCCGGAGCCGGGATCGAGAGGTGGGCGGACGGCATACCGTCGGTCATCCCGACCACGCTCGCGACGCTCAGTCGCGGTGCTGGAGGATGTTGAGCACGTGCCCGTCGGGGTCGCGGACGAAGAAGCGCCGCACTCCCCAGGGCTCGGTCGTGAGCGCGTGGACGATGTCCAGGCCGCGCCGGATCGCCTCCCCGTATGCCGCGTCGACGTCGTCGACGGCGATCGACACCTGCGGGGCGACCGGGCCGCTCGCGTCATGGGTGAGGACCTGCAGGTTGGCGCCGGTCGGCGCGAGATAGCGGGTCACCCAGTCGAGCCCGAGGTCCTGGCGGGTGAGGCCGAGGAAGCCGCTGTAGAAATCCGCGGCCGCCTCGATGTCGGCGACGGCCAGATCCGGGATGATCCGAACGACGCGCATGCCCCCATCATGCACCGGCGCGCGGTCGGCTGGGCGTCCTCGGCCGGCATACCCGCCGCGAGGCCTCGTCGCCGCCGCAGAACGCGGATATGGGCCGGTCCGAGGGCCGGTCGGCGGCCCATCTCCGACACCAGCGCGCACTACCCAGACCGCGACGTCTTGCTGCGGAGGTGGCACGACGTCCTGGGGCGCACGATGTGGGACTACCCCCGCGCCTCGCCGATCGAGCCGGCCTCGTCCTCTGCCTGGCGCGTGGGAGCCCGGCGGCCGCCGCTGAGGGCTAGGGCTGGATCGGGACCTCGATGGGACACATGGGGCCGGTGGCGGCGGCCAGCCGACGGTCGAGGGTGAGCAGCGTCGCGCCGAGCGCTTCCGCGAGGGCCACGTATGCCGCGTCCCAGCCGCGGACCGTGTGGCGAAGCTCCCACGCTCGCGCGAGCAGCGCCCGATGGCCATATCGGTCGGCAGGCCAGTCGCGCAGGTCCTCGACAGCAAGGGCGGCGCTGGTGTCGTCGAGGGTGCCGGCCAGATGGTCGCGACGGATGAGGCCGAAGACCTCGACATCGATGACGTGGGGTGCGACCTGGTCAGGGTCCTGGGACAGTCGCTGCCGGATGGCCTCGGCGTTGGGGGTGTCGACGAGCACCTCGTAGAGGCAGGAGGCGTCGACGACGATCATGTGGGCCACGCACCACGCAGCTCATCCAGCGCTTCCAGCGTGTCTCGCGGACTTCGATTCCCCGAGCGGCGCCGAGTGCGGTCCAGCCACTCCTGGATGGTGGGGCGAGCCGCAAGGCGCTGGGTCTCGCGACGCAGATACTCGGGCACCGAGAGCCCGACCTCCGCGGCACGCTTGACCAGCGCGTCGTAGACCTCGTCATCCACGTCGCGAATCTGAATCGTCCGAGGCATCTTTGCATCTTAACATGCACTCTTGCATGAGGCTCGTCTCGCGGGAGCCCGCGTCAGCACCCCGGCGAGTGGACAACAATCGGGTGATGACGACTTTCGAGCGCACGGATGAGTTCGCTGGTGCCACCTTCGTGCGTGCCGGCTTCAAGGACGCGACCTTCCGGTTCTGCGACCTCAGCGGAGTGAGGATGTCCGGCGGCGACGTGGCCGGCCTCGACATCGACAGCCATGACTTGTTCTTCGGCAGCCTGTTCGTCAACGGGGTCGACGTCGTCCCGTTCGTCCAGGCCGAGCTGAACCGGCAGTTCCCCGGTCGGGAGTTGCAAGAGGCGAGGACCCCCGAAGGGCTGCGGGAAGGGTGGGAGGCGGCCCAGGAGGCTTGGCGCACCACCGTGGCGCAGACGCCGGACGCCCTCCGAGACGCGCACGTCGACGACGAGTGGTCGTTGTCGCAGACCCTTCGCCACCTCGTCCTCGCGACCGACGCCTGGCTCCTCGCCGGGGTCCACCGTCGCCCTGACCCCTTCCACGAGATCGGGCAGTTCTTCACCGGAGCGGAGCAGATGGGCGTCGTCCCGGCGAGAATGCGCGAGCCGAGAGACTTCGACGAGGTGCTCGTCGTGCGCGGCGAGCGACAGCAGTTGGTGACCGACTTCTTGGCCACGGTCACCCAGACTCAGCTCGACGAGCCTCGGGACGACCCCTGGGATCGGGACGGGGACTGGAAGCCCACGGTCGGCGACTGCATCCGCACGATCCTCGAGGAGGAGTGGGCCCATCTGCGCTACATCCGCCGAGACCTCGCTCGCCTCGACGAGGCGACCGACGAGCGCGCAGGCTAGCTGGACAGTCTGCCCCGGCTAGGTGCAGCGCGCCCGCCCGGCTGTCCGAGCGTGCCGTGGGCGCCCTTGACGTATGCCGCGCGGCGCCTCGTGGAGGGCTAGGGGAAGGCCCGCCAGGTGCGGGCATGGGCCGCTTCGAGGGCCGGTTGCCGGCCCATGTCCGCAACCCGAGCGTGCAGATCGGCCCATTTCCGCACCTCGGGCTGGGAGGCAGGAGCAGAGGGGCCGATCAGCGTGGCGCGTGGTCGTGGACGAGGTTCACGTCGTGCAGGGTGGCGTGATCGCGCAGGATCTCGCTGGTGGGCCCGTCCGAGCGCACGGTGTGGTCCTCGGCGAAGACGATGGCGCGGGTCGTGAGGTCGGCCAGGGTGTGCAGGTCGTGGGTGGCGATCACGACGGTCTTGCCGCTCGCGCCCAGCTGGGCGATCAGGTCGATCAGCCAGTGCTGGGTCCGCGGGTCCAGGGCGGCGGTCGGCTCGTCGAAGAGGATCACGTCGGGGTTCATCACGAGCACCGAGGCCAGGGCGACCTTCTTCTTCTGGCCACCGGAGAGCTGGAACGGGGCGCGGTCGGCAAGATCGGAGATGTCGAGCAGGGCGAGGATGTCGGCGATCCGCTGTTCGGTCACCTCCTGCGGGAGCCGCAGCTGCAGGCATCCGAAGGCCACCTCCTCGCGCACGGTGGCGGAGAAGACCTGGGTATCGGGGTTCTGGAAGACGATGCCGACCCGGGATCGGAAGTCGGCGCTGAACTGCTCGTCCGCGAGTGACTCTTCGGTCAGGGGCTGGCCGAAAGCGCTGAGCGCGCCCGAACTCGGGAAGATCAGGCCGGCGAGGATCTTGAGGAGGGTGGACTTGCCGCTTCCGTTGGCGCCGAGGAGCGCGACCTGCTCGCCGGGGTGAATGTCGAAGGAGACCCGGTCGAGGGCGGGGAAGCGGTCCAGATAGGAGTAGCTCAGGTCCCGGGCAGCAAACACGGGCCCTTCCAAGGAAGGAGTTTCAGCGCAGGACACGATCGCCACCGTAGAGAGCGAGGGCAAGGACCACGGCACCGGCCAACGCCAACAGATCCGCGCCGGTGATCCGCAGGCTGTCGAGCGCATACATCCGGCCACGGTATCCCCGCGCGAGCATCGCCAGATGGACCTCTTCGGCGAGGTGGTTGGCCTTGCCGATGGTCGCGGCTGCCGTGGCACCGACGAAGCGTCTCGCCTGCGCGTCGTGGACGACCGGGCCGATGGTGCGTGCCTTGCGCGCCAGGAACATGTCGCTCACCGCCGTGAGCAGGACGAACAGATATCGGTAGGCCATCGTGACGATCATGACGAACAGGCGGGGGACGCCCAGCGCCCCGAGTGCGGTCAGCAGGCGGCTCCACGGGGTGCTGAAGGTGACGATGAGCACGATCGACACCGAGCAGGCTGCTCGCAGGACGACCAGCCCGGCGCTGGTCAGCCCCTGCGCGGTCACACCCTGAGGGCTGCCCTGCCAGGTCCACAGGGGCAGGACCACGTCGCCGGGCGTGACGATCGACAGCGTCGCCGGGATCACGGCGATCGCGGTGAACAGCGGCACGAACAGCCAGACCCGCCGCAGGAAGGGGCCGAGCGGGACCCCCGCGGCGACTGCGAGGCCCAGGATCAGCAGGTATGCCGCGGCCAGGGCAGCCAGCGTGTGCACGGTCGCGACCGCGACCAGCAGGACCAGCGCGGAGATCAGCTTGATCCGGGGGTCCACCGCGGCGAGAGGCCGGCTCTGGCCGGTCACTGGCTGCTCGGCATACACGGCCTGTCGGATCACGTGGGCGCCGTCGCTGAGGCTCTTCTCGAGGAAGGACCGACGTCGGCGGCGCCCGATGCACCCACACGGACACATCGAGAAGTCGGAGGCGAGCAGCCACTGCGGGGTCGTGGCGTTCGGTGTCGAACTCACGGAGCGCTTGGTGCCTTCGTCGACACACTCGAGGCTGCCCCGTCAGCGGCCGCCACGGGATCGGGTCCCCGAGTGATCACGCGCCCGAGCACATAGATGGCGCCCCCGACGACGAGGATGCCGAGGATCGCGGAGACCCAGTAGGCCAGCACGGCGTTGTCGCCGCTGCTGAAGCCGTAGTCGCCGAGCAGCGTGTGGCTCCAGAACCCGGCATACCGTTCCATCCCCTCGGGGATGGCGGACAGTCCGAGATCGGTGAGGTCGAGGTCTTCGGGCGCGTCCTCGCCGAACGCGCCACCGGGGGCGAGCAGGCCGAGTGGGGTGAGGACGGCCATGACCGCCACGAAGCCGAGGGCGACCCGGGCGGGTGTGAGCCGGCTACCGGTGGTGGCGTGGAGCGAGTGCGTGGCGGACAAGACCGAGGGGTTCGACTTCGCCAGGTAGGCGAATACCCCCGCCGTGAGGATCCCCTCGACTGGGCCGGCGACGACCAGGTGCGCCAGCGCCATCGCCGGGATCGTCTGGCTCAGGTGGTAGGGCGAGTAGAGCGGCGCCCCAGCGGCCGTGTGGAACAGGTCGGGCTGGATGCCCAGCTCGATCGCCGTGACCAGAGCTGCGGCGTTGATCCCGACATAGCCGGCCACGAAGGCGGCCACGACGCGCCGGGTCGAGGTCAGCTCGCTCCGGCCGGCCAGGAGCTTGTAGATCGCGAACCCCACGAACGGCATGATGATCGCCAAGTTGAGCACGTTGGCGCCGTAGGCGAGCACGCCGCCGTCACCGAAGAGCAGCGCCTGGAAGAGCAGGGCCACCGAGACCGCGATGACGGCGGCCCACGGCCCGAGGACGATGGCGATGATCACCGCCCCGACCGCATGTGCGGTGGTCCCGTCGGGGATTGGCACGTTGAACATCATCACCAGGAAGCTCACCGCGGCGAACATCGCCAGCAGCGGCACCTGCTTGGTCTTCAGGGTCGCGGATGCCCGCCGGGAGGCCACCGCGATCGTCGGGACGGCCACGAGGTATGCCGCGGCGCAGGTCTGTGGGGACAGGTAACCGTCGGGGATGTGCATGCGCGAGTCCTTGGGACATGGGGCTTCGGGGGCTTCGGGAGCTTCGGGAGCTTCGCCATGCTACTGCGACATGATTGCAATATGCCATCGCCGTCGGTGGCGGACCCTCGGCGGCGCAGCGACCGGGGAACCTACTACGCACACCCGGCGCAGAGACCGGACAGTGCGGCGTGCGAGGGGTCCAACTCGAACGACAGGTCCCGGCGCAAGGCGGTGGCGACCGGGTCCAGCAGGTCAAGTGGCAGGTCCCAGACGCGGCCGCACGTCCGACACTGCGCGTGCGCGTGCTCCTCGCCCGGGTCGACCAGATGGTATGCCGTGCTGCCGTGACCGAGATGCACGTGCTGGACCACCCCGAGTGCCGCCAGGGCCTCCAGGGTTCGGTAGACACTCGTCAGATGGACGCCCGGGGCGACCGTGGCCACTCGTCGCGCGATCTCGTCGACACTGAGGTGTTCGCGGTCGCGGGCCAGGACCGTGAGGACCGCGCGACGCGGGGCGGTCATGCGCTCCCCTCGCCCCCGCAGCTGCTGGGCGACCCGCTCCACCAGAGCCGTGCTCTCCGGTGAGGCCCCCGGGTGGGGCTTGAGCGTGCTCATCCCCCCAGTCTGCCCCCGCTCAGGGGTTGCGCGCCTGGTCGGCTGTTCAAACGTGTCGTGGGTGCCCTCCACGTATGCCGCGCAGCCCCCGTGGAGGGGTGGCGAAGGCCCTCGGTTGCGGGGATGGGCCGGTGCGAAGGCCGATTGCCGGCCCATGTCCGCAACCTGAGGGTGGAGATCGGCCCATGTCCGCAACCTGAGGGTGGAGATCGGCCCATGTCCGCACCTCGGCTGGGAGGCAGGAGCGGAGCGGCAGCGCACTGGCCCCCAAAGGTCGTCCGCTTACCTGGGAACAACCGAGCCGGCCCCATAGTTGAGTCGAGTAAGCGCAAGTTTGCCGAGCCCGGGTTTGACAACCCAGCCCGCGCGGAGCAGATTGAGCGACGAAGACTCAACCACACGGCATACCCGATCGGCGGGCTGCCGCGACCAAGGAGACACATCACATGGCACGTGCGGTCGGCATCGACCTCGGCACCACCAACTCGGCTGTCGCCGTCCTCGAGGGCGGAGAGCCGACGATCATCGCGAACGCCGAAGGTGGGCGCACCACCCCCAGCGTCGTCGCGTTCAGCAAGAGCGGCGAGGTGCTCGTCGGCGAGATCGCCAAGCGCCAGGCCGTCACCAACGTCGACCGGACCATCCGCTCGGTCAAGCGCCACATGGGCACCGACTGGAGGTCGCCCGAGATCGACGGCAAGCGCTACACCGCCCAGGAGATCAGCGCCCGCATCCTGCAGAAGCTCAAGCGCGACGCGGAGGCCTACCTCGGAGAGCCCGTGACCGACGCGGTCATCACCGTGCCGGCCTACTTCGACGACCACGAGCGCCAGGCCACCAAGGAGGCCGGCGAGATCGCGGGCCTCAACGTCCTGCGGATCATCAACGAGCCGACCGCGGCCGCGCTCGCCTACGGCCTGGACAAGGGCAAGGAGGACGAGCTCATCCTCGTTTTCGACCTCGGTGGTGGCACCTTCGACGTCTCCCTCCTCGAGGTCGGCAAGGACCCGGAGGACGGCTTCTCCACCATCCAGGTCAAGGCCACGAGCGGTGACAACCGGCTCGGTGGCGACGACTGGGACGACCGGATCGTCAACCACCTGCTCACCACGGTGAAGAACAGCACCGGGCTGGACCTGTCCAAGGACAAGATCGCCATGCAGCGGCTGCGGGACGCGGCCGAGCAGGCCAAGAAGGAGCTGTCCAGCTCGACGACCGCGACGGTCAACCTCCAGTACCTCTCGATGAGCGAGAACGGCCCGGTCCACCTCGACGAGACGATCACCCGCGCCCAGTTCGAGGCGATGACCAAGGACCTGCTCGACCGGTGCGTCGGCCCGTTCAAGAAGGTCATCTCCGACGCCGGCATCAAGCTCGCCGACATCGACCACGTCGTGCTCGTCGGCGGTTCGACCCGGATGCCGGCCGTGACGGCTCTCGTCAAGGAGCTCACCGGCGGCAAGGACCCCAACAAGGGCGTCAACCCCGACGAGGTCGTCGCCATCGGCGCGAGCCTGCAGGCGGGTGTCCTCAAGGGCGAGCGCAAGGACGTGCTGCTCATCGACGTCACCCCGCTGAGCCTGGGCATCGAGACCCAGGGCGGGCGCTTCACCAAGCTCATCGAGCGCAACACGGCCATCCCGACCAAGCGCTCGGAGATCTTCACCACGGCCGACGACAACCAGCCGAGCGTGCTCATCCAGGTCTTCCAGGGTGAGCGGGAGATCGCCCAGCACAACAAGCCGCTGGGCACCTTCGAGCTCACCGGCATCGCGCCGGCGCCGCGTGGCATCCCCAAGATCGAGGTCACCTTCGACATCGACGCCAACGGCATCGTCCACGTGTCCGCCAAGGACATGGGCACCGGCAAGGAGCAGTCGATGACGATCTCCGGCGGCAGCGCGCTGCCCAAGGAGG
>WBZT01000402.1_pt1 | contig 24100 bp, 24 predicted proteins | sample 5204241 | NCBI WGS metagenome assembly WBZT01 (sample SAMN12344358, study PRJNA552823) | activated sludge metagenome | biome: Activated sludge suspended growth; feature: Nitrification reactor; material: Wastewater; isolation source: activated sludge from nitrification reactor of wastewater... | reverse complement strand
GTTCAAGTTTGCCGTGCGTGTCCTTGCGGAAGTCGGCGAGGAGTGCTGTCAGGCGGCAGGCATTGCCTCGTCAGGGATCGACTGGCTGATTCCGCACCAGGCCAATATTCGCATCCTTGAAGCCACGGCCAGAAGAATGAAAATGCCGATGGACAAGGTCATTGTCACCGTGGACCGGCACGGCAACACCTCGGCGGCCTCGGTTCCTCTGGCTCTGGATGTGGCCATTCGTGATCAACGCATAGAGGCCGGACAGAAGATCATGCTCGAAGGGGTGGGCGGTGGCTTTACCTGGGGCGCAGTTCTGCTTGAACTCTGACGGCCATGACTTTCCAGGCGCTCCCCGACCCTTTGCCTGCTTGCGTGAGAAGTGTGTTCGTGAGTCGCTGACGCGCCTTTCAAATTGAAGGAAGTATGCATGACTTTCGCGTTGGTTTTTCCCGGTCAGGGGTCGCAGGCAGTCGCCATGATGGCAGCCTACGGCGACTCTGCGGTGGTACGGGCCACTTTCGACGAGGCGTCGGCGGCGCTTGATCAGGATCTCTGGCAACTGCTTGCCGAGGGTCCGGCAGAGGCCCTGGCACAGACCGTCAATACACAACCCGTGATGCTGAGCGCCGGCGTGGCGGTCTATCGCCTGTGGCTCGACATGGGCGGCAAGCTACCGACCGTCGTTGCCGGGCACAGTCTCGGCGAATACACCGCGCTGGTGGTTGCCGGCGTGATCGCTTTCAAGGATGCCGTTCCCCTGGTTCGCCTGCGTGCAGCGGCGATGCAGGAAGCGGTTCCTGCGGGCGAGGGGGCCATGGCCGCCATTCTCGGCCTCGATGACGACAAGATTGCCACCGCCTGTGCCGAGGCCAGAGCCGCAGGCAGTGCTGCCGAGGTGGTTGAACCAGTCAATTACAATGGGCCCGGGCAGACCGTCATTGCCGGCAGCAAGGCGGCGGTGGAACGAGCCTGCGCCGAATGCAAGGCGCGTGGCGCCAAGCGCGCGCTGCTGCTGCCGGTTTCCGCGCCCTTTCACTCCTCGCTGATGCGGCCGGCGGCTGCCAAGCTGGCCACCCGACTGGCCGAGTTGAATGTTGCCGCCGCACAGCTGCCAGTCATCAACAATGTAGATGTGGCGATCGAATCGGATCCCGACCGGATCAAGGATGCTCTGGTTCGGCAGGCGTACTCACCGGTGCGCTGGGTCGAAACGATCCGGAAAATGGCCGCCATGGACATCACGACGGTCGCCGAGTGCGGACCTGGCAAGGTTCTGGCGGGCCTCAGCAAGCGCTGTGCAGACCAGTTGACGAGTATCGCACTGGCTGATCGGGCAGCGATGGAAGCTGCCGTCACCAACCTGGAGTAAGCACCATGCTCGAAGGACAAGTGGCCTTGGTGACCGGCGCGTCGCGGGGTATCGGTCAGGCCATCGCACTCGAACTGGGTCGCCTGGGAGCGACCGTGATCGGGACGGCAACCAGCCCCGAAGGCGCTGCAAAAATCGCAGCATGCCTCAACGACGCCGGTCACCAGGGTGAAGGAGCGCTCCTCGAGGTGCGCGATGCTGGACAGATTGATGCCCTGGCCGGCCATATCGAGAAGACCTATGGCCCGGTATCGATCCTGATCAACAACGCCGGCATTACTCGCGACAACCTCGCGTTGCGTCTCAAGGACGACGAGTGGGATACCGTCTTCGATACTGATCTGAAAGCCGTTTTCCGGCTTTCCAGGGCGGTCATGCGCGGCATGATCAAGGCCAGGTACGGGCGGATCATCAACGTGACCTCGGTCGTCGGTCATGCCGGCAATTCCGGTCAGGCGAATTACTGCGCCGCCAAGGCTGGCGTCACCGGCATGAGCCGGGCACTGGCTCGAGAGCTCGCCAGTCGCAATATCACCGTCAACTGCGTGGCGCCCGGGTTGATCGATACGGACATGACGAGGGCCCTCGACGACAAGCAGAAGGCAGCACTGCTCGTGAATGTCCCGCTCGGTCGCTTCGGATCGGCCCATGAAGTGGCTGTCGCGGTGGCCTTTTTGGCGTCGGCGGAAGCGGCTTACATCACCGGTACGACGATACACGTTAACGGCGGCATGTTCATGGGTTGACACCTGCCGTCAGTCGAGGGCTGTCGGCGGTTCGGGGTGTGATCATTGGTAACTTGCAGCCGTTTTGTTAGAATGGTGCGTTTTGTTTTACATTTGAACCTTGAGAAGGAAGACTTTGATGGAAAATATTGAGCAGCGTGTCAAAAAGATCGTCGCAGAACAACTCGGTGTCAATGAAGCGGACATCAAGAACGAATCTTCGTTTGTCGATGATCTTGGAGCTGATTCGCTGGACACGGTGGAACTGGTGATGGCGCTGGAAGAGGAGTTCGAGTGCGAGATTCCGGACGATGAAGCAGAAAAGATCACCACCGTGCAGCAGGCCATCGACTACGTGACCGCTCACAAGAAGTAAGGGGGCCAGGAACCCTGCGGACAGCTCGCTGTAGTGGCAGCGTCCGGCAGGGTGGATGAGTGAAGAGGAAATCCCCTTTTGCACGTATATCGATCGTCGGAGTTCAAGTTGGCACGTCGCAGAGTCGTCATCACAGGCCTAGGCATCATTTCTCCGGTCGGTAATTCCGTCGCAGAAGCCTGGCAGAACATTCTTGCGGGACGCTCGGGAATTGGCCGGGTAACTCGTTTTGATGTCACTGGCTTCCCCGTGCACATCGCTGGTGAGGTGCGTGATTTTGATGTTGGCCAGTATCTCTTGCCGAAAGAAGCGCGCCGGATGGACGTCTTCATCCATTATGGAATGGCGGCGGGACTGCAAGCCATACGGGATGCCGGTCTCGATGCGCAGTCTGTAGCGCCGGAGCGGGTTGGAGTATCGATTGGTTCGGGGATTGGCGGCCTGCCAATGATCGAAAACACCTGTGACGACTTTGCTGCGGGCGGCGTGCGCAAGATTTCGCCGTTTTTTGTTCCCGGTTCGATCATCAACATGATCTCCGGCAACCTGTCGATCATGTGTGGTTACAAAGGTCCCAACCTCTCGCTGGTCAGCGCCTGTGCGACGGGCACGCACAGCATCGGTGACGCTGGTCGTCTGATCGAATACGGCGATGCAGACATCATGATTGCCGGCGGGTCCGAAGGCTGTATCTCAAAACTCGGCCTGGGAGGTTTCTGTGCGCCGCGAGCCCTCTCGACGCGCAACGACGATCCGCAGACGGCCAGCCGCCCATGGGACAGGGACCGTGACGGTTTTGTGCTCGGTGAAGGGGCCGGCGTCGTGGTTCTCGAGGAATATGAGCATGCAAAAGCGCGCGGTGCCCGGATCTACTGCGAACTCGCGGGCTTCGGCATGAGTTCCGATGCCCACCACATGACTGCACCCTGCGAAGACGGAGCAGGTGCGGCGCGTTGCATGGTAAACGCCTTGCAAAATGCCGGACTGAATGTGGATCAAGTGCAGTACATCAATGCACACGGGACTTCGACACCGCTTGGCGACAAGGCCGAGACCATTGCCGTCAAACGGGCTTTCGGCGAGCATGCGCGCAAGTTGGTAGTCAACTCGACCAAGTCGATGACTGGCCATCTGTTGGGTGCCGCAGGCGGTATCGAGGCCCTGTTTACCGTGCTGGCGATCTACCATCAGGTCTCGCCGCCGACGATCAATATTTTCAACCAGGATGAGTCCTGCGACCTCGATTACTGTGCCAACACGGCGCGTCAGATGAAGATCGACGTCGGGATCTCGAACTCCTTCGGCTTTGGTGGTACCAACGCCACCGTTGCATTCAAACGACTCTAGATCCCGGCATCCGCTCACGGGGCGGTAGCCGGGATAACGCGGTCGTGCTGCTGCGGTAGGGTAGCGGCAGGGTGCCAGAGTGCAATTCCCGATCACGATCAAGCTGCGCCGTTCGCGTTTTCTGTCCTTCCTGATGGTCTTGCTGCACGTTCTGGCGGGCGCCTGTCTGTGGGTCCTGCCCTGGCCATCGGCAACACGCCAAGGGCTGCTGCTGGTCGTTGCGCTGTCGCTATGGCACGCGCTGCGACCGTCGAAAATCGTCGGTTTGCGCCTCGGTGAGCGTGGTGAACTGACACTCCTGTCTGACGATGGCGATGCCATTTTCGTCTCGCCGCAAGCCGATACGGCTGTGTTCAGCCAGTTGATCGTCGTGCGCACACGGGATAACGATCGCAGCCGGTTGTCCAGCCTGGTCCTGCTGCCCGACAGCATGCCGGCAGGGCAATTCCGCCTGCTGCGCTTGTGGTTGCGTTGGCGTGTCCGTGTCAATCCTGGCGATCAGGCCGCAGGCGGCGTCTGAGCACGGTGTTGCGCGCGCGCGGCAGGGTCTCCGGATAATTGCGACTGAAGTGCAGCCCCCGGCTTTCGTGGCGACGCAGCGCACAGCGGATGATCAGGTCTGCAGTGACCACGAGGTTGCGCAGTTCAATCAAATCGTGACTGACCCGGAAGTGCGAGTAGAAATCGTCGATTTCACGGATCAGCAGGCGGATCCGGTTCTGCGCGCGCTGTAGTCGCTTGTTGGTGCGGACGATACCGACGTAGTCCCACATGAAGCGGCGCAGTTCATCCCAGTTGTGAGCAATCACGATCTCTTCATCCGGATCGCTGACACGGCTGGCATCCCAGGGCGGAAGCTGCGGGAAATCTCTGACAGGCTGTTCGAGAATGTCGTTGGCCGCGGCTTCGGCGAATACCAGGCATTCGAGCAGCGAATTGCTGGCCAGACGATTGGCGCCGTGCAGGCCGGTGCACGAGGCTTCGCCAGCGACGTAGAGGCCTGGAAGGTCGGTGCGCGCCCGCAGATCGGTGACGACGCCACCACAGGTGTAGTGCGCGGCGGGAACGACCGGAATCGCCTGACGGGTGATGTCGATTCCCAGGTCGAGGCAGCGCGCCAGAATGTTCGGGAAATGCTCGCCGAGAAAATCGGCCGATTTGTGCGAGATGTCCAGATAGACGCAGTCCAGGCCGCGCTTCTTCATCTCGAAATCGATCGCTCTGGCCACCACATCACGAGGGGCGAGTTCGGCGCGCGCATCGTGCCAGGGCATGAAGCGGGTGCCGTCGGGCAGCAACAGGCGTCCACCTTCGCCGCGGACTGCCTCGGAGATCAGGAAGGACTTGGCTTCTGGATGGTAGAGGCAGGTGGGATGAAACTGGATGAACTCCATGTTCGCGATACGGCAGCCGGCACGCCAGGCCATGGCGATGCCGTCGCCGGTCGAAGTGTCCGGATTGGTCGTGTAGAGATAGACCTTGCCGGCACCACCGGCAGCGATCAAGGTGTGTCTTGCGCCCAGCGTCAGGACTTCGCCGCTGGCATTGTCGAGTACATAGGCACCGTAGCAGCGCGAGTCTCCGAGTCGCAGCTTGTCACCGGTAATCAGGTCGATGGCGATGTGCTGTTCGAGGACCGTGATGTTCGGCTGCTGGCGAATCAGGCTGGTCAGCGTGTTCTGAACCGCGAGCCCGGTCGCGTCAGCGACGTGAATCACGCGCCGTGCGCTGTGGCCTCCCTCGCGGGTCAGATGGTAGCCGTCGTCATCGCGTGTAAAGGGAACGCCCTGTGTAATCAGCCAGTCGACAGCGCGACGACCGTTTTCAATGACGAAGCGAGTCGCTCGCGGGTCATTGAGAAATGACCCGGCGGTGATCGTGTCGCGAATGTGCGCCTCGATCGAATCGCGATTGTCGAGCACGGCCGCAATGCCGCCCTGCGCCCAGCTCGAGGCGCTGTCTTCAAGACTGCGCTTGCTGACCAGAGCCACCTTGTGAGTCGCTGCCAGCCGAAGTGCTGCAGCTTGTCCAGCCAGACCACTGCCAATGATGAGAACGTCAAAGCGGAGCGCCAAGAGAGTTCGTCCTGCCAGAAAGGGCTGCAACTATAGCACGGGAAAACACGACGACAAGCCCGGCGCCGCGGTTCAGAATGTCGGCAGTGATGCCGGTTCCTGCCGGTTCTTCAGCCAGGCCGAGAACTCAGGCCCGAGTTCAGGGTGAGTTTCCCCGAGCACGACACTGGCCTGCATCAGGCCGAGTTTGCTGCCACAGTCGTAGCGCTGGCCGTGGTAGCGGTAGGCCAGAACCTGCTCGCTGGCCAGCAGGGCGGCAATCCCATCGGTGAGCTGGATTTCGCCACCCGCACCGCGTGGCTGCGCGCGGATCAGGTCAAACACCGCCGGGGTCAGGATGTAGCGGCCCGCGACCGCAAGATTGGAAGGGGCAGCGCTCGGGTGCGGTTTCTCGACCAGGCCCTTGATATTCACCAGATCGGGCGACAGCGGGTCGCCCTTGACGATCCCGTAGCGGTTGGTCTGATCCTCCGGCACCTCCTGGACAGCGAGAATGCTGCACTGGCGTTCGGCGAACAATTCGGTCATTTGTCGCATGATCGGTGGTGTACCGATCATCAGGTCATCGGCCAGGAGAACGGCAAAGGCCTCCCCCTGAACCAGTCGCTCGGCGCAGAGTATCGCGTGTCCCAGGCCCAGGGCTCGCGGCTGGCGCACATAAACACAATCCATGTCATCCGGCTTGATCGAGTGCACCAGTGCCATCAGCTCATCCTTGCCGGTGGCGGCAAGTTCTGCCTCCAGCTCGTAGGCAGTATCAAAGTGGTCTTCGATCGAACGCTTGTTGCGACCGGTGACGAAGATCATTTGCCGAATCCCGGCCGCGTAGGCTTCTTCAACTGCGTACTGGATCAGGGGCTTGTCCACCACCGCGAGCATTTCCTTCGGGCTGGCCTTGGTGGCCGGCAGGAAGCGCGTGCCGAGACCCGCAACCGGGAATACCGCTTTCTTTACCACCCAATCGACTTCCAGCCTGGTCATGATGAACTCCGGTGGGGTATGGTTAGCGCGCCATTCTATCGTTTCCACACCTCAGGATGCCGCTCTTTTCCCGGCACCGCATCGATTTTTTCCACTGCGGGCCGGTCTCCCAGGGCAGAGCGGTCAGCCTGGGTCAGGGGATGCGCGCGGCGGTCCACGACATGCCGCCGGATACTGCCAACAGCGAGGCGATCAGCAGGGTGACGCAAAGCGCGAGGTACAGTCTGGGACGGCCGGTACGGTCGGCCATCGCCAGGATGTGCAGGGCACCCCAGGCGACGGCCAGGCCGACGATCAGCGGGATCGCAAGTACCTGCCATTCGACCCTGTCGAGCGAGAGCATTCGGTTTTCCCGCCAGGGTACGGAGAGGAAGATGCCGAAGGTCCAGAACAGAGCGGTACTTCCGGCGGCGCAGATCGCGGCAACGGCGCGGATGATCCATTTTTCCATTGACCGTCCTTGAGTGGTGACCGAAGCGTGGTGGCAGTGGCTGACCTGCAGCCGCTTGCCTGCCGGTTTGCTTTCTTCAGTAGATGAAACGCGCACGCAACTCGTCGAGGTGAAGTTGTTGCAGGATTTGTTCGAGCCGCACCGTGGCGTTGCTGCGCGCGACACCCGTGTGCCTGGCGATGATCAGTTCGTTTTTCAGTGAGTGTTCCCAGCCGACGAGCTCGGTCACCGTCAGTTGATAGCCCTGCGCTTCGAGCTGCAGGCAACGCAGGGCATTGGTCAGCTGGCTGCCGAATTCGCGGGTGTGGATGGGATGCCGCCAGATTTCCGACAGTGGCGTTTGCGCCAGGGATTCGCCTTTCCTGCGGCGCAGCACGCCGGCGACTTCGGCCTGACAGCAAGGGACGAGAACGATGAACTTCGCCTGCTTGTGGAGGGCAAAGCGGATTGCGTCGTCAGTAGCGGTGTCACAGGCGTGCAGCGCGGTGACGATGTCCACCCGCGCGGGCAGCTCAGGCGACGCGATGGCGTTCTCGACGCGCAGGTTCAGGAAGGACATGCGCGTGAAACCGAGTCGACCGGCGAGACTGCGCGCGTGCTCGACGAGTTCTGCGCGGGACTCGACACCGTAAATGTGACCCTTGTCGCGGTGACTGAAGAACAGGTCGTAGAGGAGGAAGCCGAGGTAGGATTTGCCCGCGCCGTGATCGACCAGCGTCAGGCTGCTGCCACTGGCGACGATCTCGGCAAGCAGCGGTTCGATGAAATGGCAGAGGTGATGGACTTGCTTGAGCTTGCGCCGGCTGTCCTGGTTGAGCTTGCCGTCGCGGGTCAGGATGTGCAACGCCTTGAGCAGCTCGATCGACTGTCCGGGTCTGATTTCGGGGATTGCCGACAAGCGGTTTCCTGACGCAGGATGAGAAAGATCTGCATTCTAGCGCTTTATGCTGTTGCAAGCGCCGGACGGGCCGCAGCGGTGGGATAATTGACTATCTTTCAGATCATCGGACCCTTCATGGCCATTCAGTGGTATCCCGGTCACATGACCTCGGCGCGCAAGAAAGCGGCCGAGACGATGGCGTCGATCGACGTGGTCATCGAGGTGGTCGACGCGCGCCTGCCCGAGGCGAGCACCAATCCACTGGTCCGCGAGCTTCGTCTGCATCGCCAGCGTCCATGCCTGAAGGTCCTGAACAAGGCCGACCTGGCCGACCCGCAGGTGACGCAGGCGTGGATCGCCTATTACAACCGGCAGGAGGGCGTGCGCGCGGTGGCGCTGTCGTGCAGGAAGCCCGGCGAGGTGGCTCGCCTTCCCGGCCTGTGCGAGGCCCTGGCACCGCATCGCAGCGAAAACACCAAGCCGCTGCGGATGATGATCATGGGCATCCCGAATGTCGGCAAATCGACGCTGATGAATGTCGTTCTCCAGCGTAAACTGGCCAAGGTCGGCGACGAACCGGCAGTGACCCGCGCGCAGCAGACCTCGCTGCTCGATGTGCGGCACTCGATTACCGATACGCCCGGACTGTTGTGGCCGAAAATCGAACACCCAAGCGACGGCCTGATGCTCGCTGCGAGCCATGCCGTCGGTCGCAATGCAATGATCGACGAGGAAGTGGCGACCTTTCTCGCCGGGTTGCTGCTGGCACGTTACCCGGCCTTGCTGGCGAAGCGCTACGGCTTCCCGGTCGATACGGGCGAGCCCCTCGATGCCGTGACGGTCATCGCCGAAATCGCCAGACGCCGCGGCCTGCGCGTCCGTGGCGGGGCAGCCGATCTCGAAAGGGCGGCGAAGACACTGCTGCAGGATTACCGGGACGGTCTGCTCGGCCGCATCAGCCTGGAGACGCCAGCGACGCGCAGCGTCATGCTGGCGGCTGCACGGGCCCAGACGGCGACCCCTGAGCCGGTGCCGGACAACGGCTTGCCGGCCGCGTACGCTTGAGCGATGCTGAATTTCCTCCCGGCGCCGTTGATCGGCCTGATCGCTTTCTCGCTGCTGGCGCTCAACTCGTTCTTCTGGGTGCCGATCCTGGTATTCCTGGCTGGCTGCAAGCTGCTCCTGCCGTTTCGAGCCGTTCGCCTGCGCCTCGACCCGGTACTGGTGCGCATTGCCGAAGCCTGGATCGTCTGCAACAGTGGCTGGATGGCGCTGACCCAGAAGGCGCACTGGGATGTCCAAGGGATCGAGGGGCTCGACCCGCGCGGCTGGTACCTGGTCAACTGCAATCATCAATCGTGGGCCGATATCCTCGTCCTGCAACATCTGTTGACGCGACGCATTCCCTTGCTCAAATTCTTCCTCAAGCAGCCACTGCGCTGGGTGCCGGTGATGGGTCTGGCCTGGTGGGCACTCGATTTCCCGTTCATGCGCCGCCATAGTGAGGAAGTGCTCAGGGCGCGCCCGGAATTGCGCGCTCTCGACCAGGAGGCGACTCGCCTGGCCTGCGAAAGGTTTTCGCTGATCCCGACCAGCGTGATGAACTTCTGCGAAGGGACGCGCTTCACGCTGACCAAACATCAGCGGCAGCAGTCGCCGTATCGTCATCTGTTGAGGCCGAAGGCCGGAGGAATTGCACTGGCCTTGAATGTCATGGGCGACAAGTTCCACGCAATTCTCGATGTGACCATCGTTTATCCTGGCGGGGCTCCGAATTTCTGGGCGTTCCTCTGCGGCAGGATGAGGCGCGTGCAGGTTCGCGTCCAGAAGCTTGCGGTGCCAAGGCATCTGGCCACCGGAGACTACGCCAACGACCCGACGATTCGCGAGGCCTTCCAGCAGTGGATGCAGCAGATCTGGCACGATAAGGACGCGCAGATCGAAAGACTGCTCGCCGGCCACTGACCGGGCGCCATCCCTGACCTCGCGCCCCTGTCAGGCAACGGCCGCCGCTCGCATGGCTCCAAAATGAATGCGCAATTCCCGCAGTGCCGATTGCCTGACGTATCATCGTACTCTTTCGCTTCAGATCAGAAATGCCATCGCCCCAGATCGTCCGTAGCAAGCTGCAGCGTCCCCGGGAGATCGGTGACTTCGTCGCGCGCAGCGAGTTGCTGACCTTACTAGAGGCTGGCAGCAGCCGGCCATTGACCCTGCTGGTGGCGCCCGCCGGTTATGGCAAGACGGCGCTTGTCACGCATTGGCTCGCTGGCCGTAACGGCCAGGCTGCCTGGCTCTCGCTCGACCACGATGACAGCGATCCGATCGTTTTCATCCACTACTTCGCCGCCGCACTGCGCACGGTGGTTCCCGATGCCTGCGCCGAAACGCTGGCGCATCTCGATGCCGTGCAGCAAGCACCGTGGACGCATCTTGTCGGCAGTCTGAGCAATGATCTGGCAGCGCTGCCGGCCCCACTGGTACTGGTGCTCGACAACTATCAGCGCATCGATTCGCCACCGATACACGCCCTGCTCGATCGCCTGCTGGAGCATCCGGCGAGTGCTCTGCATCTGCTGCTGATTGCCCGGAACGATCCCCCCTTGTCTCTGGGCGCGCTGCGCGTCCGCGAAGAGGTGAACGAAATCCGGATGCGTGACCTGCAGTTGGGTCAGCGTGAAACGGCAGTCCTGCTCGAGCGCTGTACCGGACACCCCATTTCGGCAGCCGCGCTGGACAGACTACAGGCCTGCTGCGAGGGCTGGCCGGTTGGTGTTCGCCTGGCGGCCCGAGCGCTGCGAAGACAGCGCGATGTAGTCGATGTGCTGGAGCACCACTTCAGCGGCAGTACGCGCGAGGTCGAGCAATATTTCTGCGAGGAAGTGCTCGCCGAACAAAGCGTTTCCACACGCGACTGCCTGCTCAGGACCTCGATTCTCGACCGTTTCTGTGCGCCCCTGTGCGATGCCGTTCTCGGGGAAGGTTGCGATGGGCATTCATTCATGCAGAGGATGTCGAGCGGCGCGCTGCTCTGTACTGCCCTCGACGATCGCCTGTACTGGTATCGCCATCAGCGTCTGTTCCGGGAGTTTCTGCAGCGGCAGCTCGGCCTGCAGTATCCGGCGAGCGAGATTGCCGAACTGCATCGACGTGCGGCAGCCTGGTTCGAAACGCAAGATCTGCTCGAAGAAGCGATTCCGCAGGCGCTGGCTGCAGCCGGCGCAGCTGCAGCAGGACATCTGCTGGCGCGTCATGGCCAGCGACTCCTCAACCTGGAGCAGCGGCCACGACTCGAACATTGTCTGCGTCTGTTGCCACTCGGTACCGTCGAGGAAGACCCCGAACTGCTGCTGCTCAAGGCCTGGCTGATGTATCACCAGGGGCGGCATGTCGAGACCCCGGCGGTTCTCGACCGGATCGAGGTGTTGCTCGAAAGTGCTGCCGATGGTCTGCCCGCCGTCGCTGCGCTGCGTGGCAACGTGTTGGCGCTGCGCAGCCTGCAGCACTACCTCGAAGGACAGGCGGACAGGGCTACCGGTGCTGCCGAGCAGGCGCTGCAGGGCGGCCTGCCGAGGGAGTGTGCGCAAGCCCGCGTGCTGGCCCAGGCAGTCATCGCCGGAGCCCGGCAGATGTGCGGTGACCTGGTCGGCGCTCGTCAGAGTCTGCATGCGGCGCTGGCACGGGCGTCGGGGCCGATCGACGTTTCCCAGGCGCCGTTGCTGGCGACCTTGTGCTTCATCGACTGGATGGCTGCCGACCTGTCGGCACTGCAGTGGACGGCCAACCAGTACTACCCGCTCTGTGGAGATCGTTTGCTTGGCGCAGGCAGCCCGGTCCTCGGGCGCTACTTCCATGGCCTGGTCCAGTATCAGCGCAACGAGCTGGCGCTGGCCGAGGCCACGCTGCTGCCGGCACTCGCCCCGAAATCGGCACCGCGCCCCGGCTACCGAACCGAAGTTTCCTTCGTGCTGGCGGCAGTCTATCAGGCGCTCAGCCAGACTGATCTGGCGCGCGAGCTTGTCGATACAGTTTGCGAGCACCTGCGGCGCAACGGCGATTCGCCAGCCCTGTTTCGTGCGCAAGCCTGCCAGGCCGATCTGGCGCTGCGCCAGGGGCGGACTGATGCGGCCCGGGAATGGGCACGCAACTTCGATCCCGGTCCGATCCAGTTTGTCTACCGCTTCTGCAACGCACCCCACCTGACACTGGCCCGCGTGTGGATTGCCGAGGGAAGTGCCGAAAGCCATGAGCAGGCAGCTCGCCTCCTGCAGTTGCTGGAAACCGAGCTGATGGCCAGGCACAACGTCCGTTTCCTGATCGAGGTCCTGGCGCTGAAAGCGCTGCTGCGGCATCTCCACGGCGAGGAGACGGCCGCTTGCGAGCTGCTGGGTCGTGCCGTCGTGCTTGCGCAGCCCGGAGGTTTCATCCGGCTATTCGTCGATCTTGGGCAGGAACTCGTGCCACCGCTGAAACGACTACAAACCAGCCAGGGGATTGTCGGCCATGCCGCCAATGTCCGTTACGTCGCTCAGATCCTCGCCGCGTTCGACGACGACTGGCTGGTCAATGCGGGACGCCAGCAGGTGGGGGCAGACCTTACCCGCCGTGAACTGAAGATCCTCAAGCTGCTCGCTGTCCGGTTGAGCAACATCGAGATTTCGGAGGAGTTGTGCATTTCACGGGCGACGGTCAAGCGGCATACCCAGAACATCTATCGCAAGCTGCGCGCTTCAAGCCGTCGTGAAGCCGTCTTCAAGGCCAGGACGCTCAACCTCCTTGCCGACGCTTGAGCGCTTTCTTGCCCAGGCTGCCAGCATCGGGTTTTGCAGGGGCAGGTTTCCTGTCATGACTGGGTGTAAGCCCATTTACCTTGACCTTAATCAAGGACGCGGGCCATTCGTCAAAAAATGGCCCATTTCATGGCCCATTGCGGGTCCATTTCGGCTTGTCCGTTTTTCTCGCGATGGCATAATCGTGGGTTATGCGGATCCCCATAACAAAGTTTTCTCAGAGGTACGATGAATGTCTTCATCATTAGGTCGGGTGATCGCAGTGGTTTCGCAAAAGGGGGGCGCTGGCAAGACGACTGTTGCCATACAGCTCGGAGGAGGGTTTCATGCCATTGGCGCTTCGGTGCTGCTGGTCGACCTGGATCCACAGGAAAGCGCGTTGCGCTGGGCGGAGTCGGCGCCCTTGCTCGACTCGGAGCTGCAACTCGATGTTCGCAAGATGTCCGGCCTGGAACTGATCAAACATGTCGCAGAACTGCAGACCGAGGCCGATTATGTGGTTCTCGACACCCCGCCGTCGATCTACCATCCGTCTACGCTGGCCGCGCTGGCGGTGGCGCATCTGGCGATCGTGCCGGCCGTGCCGAGTCCGACCGACCTGTGGTCGACGCTGGCGGTCGAGCGGCTGATCCTGAATCGCATGGAGCAAAGCCATCGCCTGCACGGCTGCATTCTCCCCAACCGTGTACAAAATACCGCGCTGGCTACGGATGTGCTTGAACTATTGCATGAATTTACCTTGCCCATTCTCGATGCTATGCTCTGCCAGCGCAACGCTTATGCGCAAAGTGCCGTGATTGGCGCATCGGTTTTTCAACTGACTTCTGGGGCCGACGCCGCTCAGGATGAGGTTCGCAAGCTGATCGCTGCCGTTCTTAAACAATTGGGAGAAAACTGATGACTACACCCGCACGTACTACCAACAGCAACAAGACCGCTTTGCGCGCCAGTCTCAAGAAGGAGGATGAATCGCTCGCCGAGCGTCTGGTGGCCACCGATGTTGCGCTGGTCGCCCCGCAGGAACCCGAGGCTCCCGCCGCTGCCGCGCCAGAAACCCAGGCGGCAACGGCACCGGTGCGCAAGTCTGCAGCCAAACCAGCGGACGAAGTGACGCCAGCAGCCGTTGTGGAAGCTCCCGGCAAGGCCGCGAAAAAGGCGGCGCCGGCGAAAACCAGGTCGGCAAAAGGATCTGTTGCGGCTGCAAAGGCCAGGCCGGGCAGCAAGAAAGCCGCTGCGGCCAAGCCTCAGGCCAAGGTCGAAGCCGCCGCCGAGACCGGCAAAAAGACCGCCGGGCTGGAGGAAGCGCTGGAAAAGATTGAAAAGGCGGCCAAGGAAAAGGGCGACAAACTCGTCCGCTACACGGTGGAATTGCTCAAGAGCGAGGAGGCGGCCATTGATGCCGTGCGCGCCGAGTTGTCGAAGGCCGCGGGTTGGGCAGCGAGCAAGTCCGACATCCTGCGCGCTGCAGTGCGCCTGTTTGCCGAGCAAAAGGTTGAGCAGATGAAAGCTTTGCTCGCCGCGGTCAGCATTCCCGAAAAAGGCAAGAAGAAGAACTGATCGAGCATGAAAGCAATGGCTTGCCTGGCGTCTTTCCCTGCGGTGTCGGATCGGCTCGCTGGTGGGCCATTGCCTGAGAGAATTTGTGGATAAGTGGTGCCGACCATCGTCGGCATGTTTTAACTGTACGCTGCTCGAACGGGCAGATAACCAAGGGAGGTCGTATGTTTAGTAGTCTGATGCCGCAACGCCGGGAATTCTTTGAGCTTCTCGCGGCGCATTCCGAAAAGGTCGCTGCCGGGGCCAATGCAACCCTGCGTCTGATCAATGGCCTGGGCGATGGCAGTGGCAACGCTGCGGCGCTGGTCGCGGAGGTCAATCTCAACGAAAAGAATGCCGATGAGATCAAGGCCAAGGTGATCGCTCGTCTGCACCAGTCCTTCACCACGCCGATCAACCGGGACCAGATCCATTCGCTGATCAGCGAACTCGACATGACGCTCAATGTCCTGCAATCGGTAGCCAACGCCATTGACATGTACGGCATCAAGCAATCGACGGTCGAGGCCCGCGAAATGGCTTCCTTGAGTGCCGATGCCTGCATGCGCCTCAACCGTGCGGTCGCGGCTCTGGGCGAAAAGGGGCGTGGTGAGGAAACCCTGAACCTGTGCAAGGAAATCGAGGAAATCGAAACCAAGGCCGACAAGGTGCAGCAGAAGGCGATCACCGCGCTGTTCCAGGAGGGAGCCAACGTCTGGCAGACGATGAAGATGCGGGAGTTCTACTCGCTGCAGGAATCCGTCCTCGATTGCTGCCAGGACGCGGCCAAAATGATCGAAGAGATCCTGATCGAGAACTCCTGAGAGGTAGCGCGAAATGGAAGGCCTAAATATGAGCATCTGGACGCTGGGGCTGCTGATTGCAGTGGCGCTGGCGTTCGACTTCATGAACGGGTTTCATGACGGTGCGAACTCGATCTCGACGATCGTTGCAACCGGTGCCCTGACACCGAAACAGGCGGTACTGTTCGCCGCATTCTTCAACTTCGCCGCCCTGTGGATATTCCAGCTCAAGGTGGCGGCGACGATCGGCAAGGGCACCGTCGACCCGAGTTTCGTCGATTATTACGTGATCTTCGGGGCACTGGTCGGGGCGCTCGCCTGGAACATCATCACCTGGTATTACGGCATTCCGTCTTCGTCCTCGCATGCGCTGGTCGGCGGTCTGGTCGGAGCAACCGTCGCCAAGGCCGGTTCGGGAGCGCCGATCGTCTGGGAGGGTTTCGGCAAGATCCTCGCCTTCATCATCATTTCGCCACTGGTCGGGGTGATCATCGGTGGCCTGTTGATGGTGCTGGTGTCGTGGATCTTTCGCAACACGTCGCCTTATCAGGCCGGGAAATTCTTCAAGAGCGGGCAATTGATCGCCGCTGCCGCGTACAGCCTGGGCCACGGCGGCAACGACGCGCAGAAAACGATCGGCATCATCTGGCTGCTGATGATCACTGCCGGCGTGGCGACCAAGGACGTGGCGACGCTGCCGACCTGGGTGATCTATTCGTGCTACTTCGCGATTGCCTGGGGAACGTATCTGGGTGGCTGGCGAATCGTCAAGACGATGGGCACCAAGATCACCAAGCTCAATGCGGTCAGCGGCTCGTGCGCCTCGATGGGCGGTGCGATCACGCTGGGTCTGGCGACACTGGGCGGCATTCCGGTGTCGACGACGCATACCATCACCGGCGCGATCATCGGCGTCGGTGCGGCGACCGACGTCAAGGCGGTGCGCTGGGCGATTACCATGAACCTGCTCGTCGCCTGGGTGCTGACGATTCCGGCTGCGGGCCTGATCGCGGCAATCTTCTGGTACATCGGGACCAAGTTCCTGTAGCCCAACGAAGGGTGCTGGCACGGAACGGACGCCCCGGCAACGGGGCGTCGCAGAACAACAGATGATCATCAAGGGAGTTATATATGTTACCCAAGCGAACCCAGTTTTTTGAGCTGCTCGAGGCACACAGCGAGCGGGTTCTGGCCGGTGCGAATTCGATGCTGCGCCTGATCAACGACCTCGGCGTCAGCGCAGCGGAGGTTGCCGCGCTGATCCAGGAAGTCAACATGAACGAAGCGAGTGCCGACCAGATCAAGGCCGACCTGCTGCTGATGCTGCACAAATCCTTCGTCACCCCGCTCAACCGCGATCAGGTCTACGAACTGACGCTGGATATCGACCGGATCATGAATGCGGTGCAGGATGTCGCGCAGGCGGTCAACATCTACCACATCGGCGCGGCCAATGCCGAGTCACGCGAGCTTGCGTCGATGGCCGTGGATGCCTGCTCACGCCTGACGCGCGCGATTGCCGCCCTGAAGGAAAAGGAGCGCAGCGAGGTCAGCGTGAATCTATGCGTCGAAATCGAACGCATCGAAGAGAAGTCCGACCTGGTCATGCAGCGGGCGATCAAGACCCTGTTCCAGAACGAGGGCGATGAACAGGCCGCCCTGCGGGCGCTGGCCTTGCGGGAGTTCTATGCGCTTCAGGAGAAGGTGCTTCGTGCTTGCAAGGCCTCGGCCCAGATGCTCGAGGAGATTCTGATCCAGAATGCCTGAGACCTGACCGGCCTTGCGCACACAACGCCCCGGCAACGGGGCGTTTCCTTTGGCAATTTCCGAAAATCGAGAGCTTCCTCGTCTCGCCATTCTTGACTACGCTGCCATCTCACGGGAACCGAACTTCGGACTACAATTCGCTCGCGCAGTAGCGGCGGAGGCTGGCGCAGGGGGAAACCCCGTTGCGAATGTCAGATCCACCCCGTCCCGCTCGGCGTGACCTTCCTTCCGGATTTGTTCACCTGCCTTCGCGGAGAACGCCCATGTTACCCAGCAACCCGATGGCCGCCCTGTTTGGCAAGTCACCGTTCAAACCGCTGCCACAGCACATGCGCATCGTGATGGAATGCGTCGAGGAAGTGCTGCCGCTGTTCCAGGCCCTGATTGACGACGATCAGGAACAGCTTGAAGAACGCAAGAACCACATCTTTGTCAAGGAACGTGAGGCGGACACGATCAGGAACGAGATCTGCGAGCATCTACCGCGCAGCACGCGCCTGGCCATGGGCCGGCAGGACCTGCTGAAACTTCTGTCGGCACAGGATGCCATCGCCAATACGGCACAGGATATCGCCGGTTTGCTGGTGGAACGCAGAATGGAGATGCTCCCAGGCATGGCCGAACCGCTGATGCGACTCGTGGCCCGCTGCATCGATACCTGCCGGCAGGCGCATGCGATCATCGAGAAACTGGATGAGCTGCTGCATGAAACCACTTTCCGTAGTCGCGAGGCCAGCCAGGTGGACGAGATGCTTGTCGAACTGAGAAACATGGAATCCGATACGGATCTGATGGGAATGGCGCTGGCCCGTGCCCTGTTCGCGGAGGAAGACAGGCTCAAGCCGGTGTCGGTGATCTTCTGGTACCAGTTGATCCAGTGGGTGGGCAATCTGGCCGATTACGCGGAAAAGGTCGGTGATCGGCTGCGCCTGCTGATCTCCCGCTGACGATCACGAATCCAGAAAGAAGGCTCGCCCGTTTTCGACTTCAACCATCCGAATTCCGGCTGTTCGGTTCGGATGTCCTGCAAGGGGGACCCGCCAGCAAAGGCGGTAGTATGGAAATCATCGATCAGCATCAAACCTTGTTATATGTCCTGGCCCTCGCCGGGGGTCTTTACATGACCTGGGGAATCGGCGCCAACGGTGTCGCCAGTGCGATGGGCACATCGGTTGGTTCGGGTGCGATCACCGTCAGACAGGCGCTTGTCCTGGCCGCGATCATGGAGTTCTGCGGCGCTTATCTGGCCGGTGGAGAGGTCGCCGACACGATTTCGACCGGCATCATCGACGGCCGGCTCTTCGAACCGGTGCCCCATCTGCTGGTGTTCGGCATGATCGGGGCGCTGCTGGCGACGGGGATCTGGCTGATGGTCGCCAGCATGCGCGGCTGGCCGGTGGCACCGACGCACGCGATCGTCGGTGCCGTGTGCGGAGTGGGCGTTGCCGCCCTCGGCGTGCATGCCGTGCATTGGGAAATGATGGGCGAAATCGTCGCCAGTTGGCTGATCTCGCCGGTCCTTGGCGGTACGGTCGCACTGCTGCTGACCATGAGCATCCGCAAGCTGATTTTCAACACGGTCAACCCGATCGACCGGGCGCGCAAGTGGGCTCCGGTATATGTCTTCCTGGTCGGCTGGATGGTGTCTCTGGTCACCATCAGCCAGGGCCTCAAGCATCTGGACATCCATTTCCGCGTATTCTCCGGTCAGATCCTTGCGATCGTGATTGGTGTCGTCCTGGCCATTGCCGTCCGGCTGATGATGAACCGCATCCAACTCGACGAGCGTGTCGACCGGGCCTTCCAGCACGCCAGCGTCGAGCGGCTGTTCATTCCGCAAATGGTGTTCACCGGCGCGGCGATGGCTTACGCGCATGGTTCGAACGAAGTGGCCAATGGGATTGGCCCGATGGCTGCGGCGATTCAGATCCTCGTGAGCCGGGAAATATCCGCCGGTTCGCCAATCACGCCCTTTCTGTTGCTGTTCGGCAGCCTCGGCATGGTGGCTGGTCTGGCGACCTACGGTTACAAGGTGATGGCCACCCTAGGCCACAAGATTACCGAGTTGACGCCAACCCGAGCCTATTGCGCTACCGTGGCGACCGCTTTTGTGACGGTGGCCGCTTCCGGCCTGGGCTTGCCGGTGTCCACCACGCACATCGCGGTGGGGGCGGTGATGGGTGTCGGTATTGCCCGCGGGATCGGCGCCCTCGACCTGCGTGTGATCGGTGGCATTGTCGTCTCCTGGTTGATCACGGTGCCGGTTGGGGCGCTTCTGGGGGCCATCATCTTCCATCTCCTGAATACCGTCCTTGCATAAATATGAGGGCGACTCTTGCCGCCGGATACTGCCTGCCGCGCGCCGTTCCCTGATCGATTGAAACTGCAGCCATGCCGGAACTGCCTACCTTGCCCATCAAATCGCTGCAGCGCTTCAAGGGGATCGATTTCCCGGAGGACATCCGCTTTGGCCAGATTCTCGTGACTGGCCCGCCTGGTGCCGGCAAAAGCACCTTGATCGTGCGTCTTGGCGGTTGGTCTGAAGAGGGCTATCTCGATCTGGGCCGCAAGCATTGGTGGCGATCGGAGATCCTGTCGGTGCGGCCGCGCGAGATTCATCTGGGACTCCCGTTTCAGGGGCTGGCCAACGCGGTCTCGGTTTTTGATGCCGAGTTCCTCGATCGCGATCCGCTACCCCCCGTCGATTTCGATCGCATCGTCTTGCCACCCCGCAAGCGCTATTTCTTCTCGGTCGACTGGTATCGTCGCTATGTGTTTGAATTCATGCTGCCGCCTCCCGAGCTGGTATTCGAGCGCCGGGTCGAGCGGGCTCGTCACAGCACCCATCCGGTCGATGCTCAACTCAGTCTCCGGATCTGTACTGCCCAGCTCGCCGTTTTCCGCAGCGTCGCCGAATTTTTGCACCGCAAGGGCTTCAAGGTGTATCTCCGCGAGGGGGCGGATGGCCACCCGAGTCGTTTTCCCGATCCGCAGTCACAGCCGTGAGGACAATGGCTGCCCGGCGCTCGTTCAAGCTGTCGAGCTTGTTGGCGTGGCTAAAAGGGGTTGTTGCCAGACTGGGCTTCGGCTGGGGGCGTGACCTCCGGCTCGGCGACTCGTACCGACTGGGGAGCAGCAAGGTGCGGGTTCCCCTTGGTGGTCTGCCGATCGAGATCTCGCTTGGCCTCAACGACAAACGCCTGCATCTCTACCCTGAGACGCGTCTCAACGCGCGTGGCGAGCCGGTCAGACTGGGCAACTTCATCCTCGTCGATCCCAGCGTCCATCGTCGCCGGATCAGCGGTTTTCTGCGCCTGACGCCGAAGAGTTGGTTGTCGCTGGGTTCGGCAGACATGCTCCAGAAAGCGCTATTCGATTACCCGGCGGCCGTCGATGAAGAGCACCTGGTCCTGATCCACGGACGCGATGCGCTGGTTTTTCGTAATTTGAGTGACGCCGGCACGCGAATCGGACCCGCTCCTGCAGAAGACGGCTGGCTTCGCGAGAGACTCTGGCGGCGGCTACGCGAGATCTTCGGTGGTCCGATCGCGCTATTACCCAAGGATGAGGCGATGCAACTCATCGAAGAGGTCAATCGGCTATTGCGGAAAGAGATTTATCGTCCGATCGATGAGCGGGGTTTACCTGGCGGATTGCTGCTGTTGCCGTCGAAGCTCACGCCGATTATCGTTGCCGACATGCATGCCCAGATCGATAACCTGTTGACGATCCTGAGCCAGAATGCTTTTCTCGATGCGCTCGAGCAAGGCACCGCCGCGCTGGTGATTATCGGCGATGCGGTACATTCCGAAATCGACGGGCAGTTGCGGGAGATGGAGAGTTCGATGCTGATGATGGATCTCATTTTCCGGCTCAAGCGGCGCTTTCCGGAACAGGTGTTCTATGTTCGCGGCAACCATGATTCGTTTTCCGAGGATATGTCCAAGGACGGCATTCCACAGGGCCTGCTGTGGGCCAGGGAACTCGGTGAACGACGCGGGGCGGCCTACCTGAAGGCCATGGAGGAGTTCTACCGGTTGTTGCCTTACGTGGTGGCCTCCGACGATTTCGTCGCCTGCCATGCGGCCCCGCCAACGAGCAAGGTCGACACCGAGATGCTGGTGCAAATCCATCGTCATCCGAGGCTGATCATCGAGTTGATCAACAACCGCCTGCAGCGGACGAACCGGCCCCAAGGCTATCACCGACGCGATGTCAAACGCTTTCGCCAATGCCTGCGAGTGAGCCCGGAAACTCCCTTGATCGTTGGCCATACACCGATCGACCGTGAGAATACCTTGTGGCTCAACGTCGATGGCATTGCCAACCATCATGTGCTGTTCAGCGCCAATCCCGATCAGGTCGGCGTCTTCACCCGCATCGGCGACACCATGGTTCCCTTGCGCTACCCGGTCGACGCATTGACGCCGATCATCAATGCGCTCGACCCGGCGCCGGACTGAGCAACGAAGACTGGCCGTCTCAGGCGCTGCATGCCGCCACGCCACCGATGATCTAATCTGGTTTTTCTGGTGGGCGATAGTGGGTTCGAACCACTGACTTCCACCGTGTGAAGGTGGCACTCTACCACTGAGTTAATCGCCCAGAGCGATGAAGTCATCGCGAGATCTTGACCACTCCGCTTGACCACTCAGGTCGCAGCAGGAGTCAGCTGTCGCTACACGGATCGAGACGATCAGATTCCGAAACCGTCTAGCGTATCGACAGGAAGCCGGATTACATCACAAGTCGGTAGCCCGGTCAATCCGATCGGAGGCGATTTCATACCCATCACACTGCTCGGCAGAACACCTGGAATCGCGATGCGCATAATAATAATTGATCTAGGTCACCCCGAACGGCCCCTTGAGCTGCTAAGGTTTAGGCTGTTCCCGGGAATGTTTTCTATGCAAGGAGAAAGAAGCAATGAGCATCGCAGCAGCAATATCCCCCCCACCCGAGGCAACCAGGCGGCGGCTGATGTCGGGCAACGAAGCGGTGGCGCGGGCCGTGTGGGAGGCCGGGGTACGGGTGGCGGCAGCCTATCCGGGAACCCCTGCGACCGAGATGCTCGAATATGTGGCGACGTATCCGGATATCTACACCGAGTGGTCGGTCAACGAGAAAGTGTCTCTCGAAGTGGCCTTCGGCGCCACCATGGCGGGTTCGCGCAGCTTCTGTGCGATGAAGCATGTCGGCATGAACGTCGCTTCCGATGCCCTGATGACAATGACCCTGACCGGCGTCACGGCGGGTCTGGTGATCGCGATCGCCGACGACGTTGGACTCTCGTCGTCGCAGAACGAACAGGATTCGCGCTACTGGGGCCGTTTTGCGCATGTCCCCCTGCTCGAACCGGCCGACTCGCAGGAAGCACATGATTTCACGCTGGCTGCCTTCGAACTCTCGGAGCGCTTTGAGGTCCCCGTGATCCTGCGTCTGACGACCCGCATCTGTCACGTCAAAGGACTGGTCAGCATGGGTGAGCGCAATGAACGTGCGGTCGCCGGGTTTACCAAGGACGTCAACCGCTGGGTGATGGTGCCGAGCGGTGCCAGTCGGCGTCTGCCGCTGATGTTCGAACGCGAACGCCGGCTGCGCGCCGAGGCCGAAAACTCCGCGCTCAACGTCATTGAACCGGGCAGCGATCGCCGCGTCGGCTTCATCACCTCCGGTCCGGCCTACATGCATGTGCGCGAGAGCTTCCCCGACGCGCCGGTTTGCAAACTTGGCTTCACCTTCCCGCTGCCTTTTGACCGTCTGCGCCGCTTCGCTCTTGAGTGCGAACAACTGCTGGTCGTCGAAGAGGTCGAGCCCCTGATCGAGACCGAACTCAAGGCGCAGGGAATAATCGTCAGCGGCAAGGATTTTCTGCCGCTGATCGGTGAACTGTCGCCGCAGGTGCTTAAGCCGGCAGTCGCCCGCCTGCTTGGCAAGCCGGTATCCGAACAGGCAAAGGCGGTGCCGATGAGGGTCTTTCCCCGACCGCCGACGATGTGCGTCGCATGCCCGCACCTGGGTGTCTACTACACGCTTTCGCAGTTGCGCAATGTCACTATTTCGGGCGACATCGGCTGCTACACGCTGGGCTTCGGCCAACCATGGAACGCGCTCGACGTGTGCATCTCGATGGGCGCTTCGATGGGCATGGCGCTGGGCCTCGACAAAGGGCGCAGCGAGGTCGAGAAGGACCAGAAGATCGTGGCCGTGATCGGCGATTCGACCTTCCTGCACATGGGCATGCAGGGCCTGCTGGACATCGTCTACAACCGTGGCAACGTCACCGTCCTGTTACTCGACAACCGAGCCATCGGCATGACCGGTGGGCAGGACAATCCCGGCAGTGGCCGCGACATCCATGGCGCAGAAGCTCCGCGCGTCGATTTCGCCACGCTGGTCAAGGCCCTCGGAGTACGGGCAGAACGTGTGCATGTGCTCGATGCCTACCAATTGCCGGTGTTGCTGCGGACCCTGCGTGCAGAGACAAAAATTCCCGAGCCCTCGGTCATCATCACCAACCAGCCCTGTGTACTGATCAAGGACTACCACGCACTCAGGCCATACCGGGTGATCGACGACAAGTGCACGGGTTGCGGCAACTGTGTCGATGTCGGTTGCCCGGCAATCCATGTCACGCGTCGAGACCGGGTCAGGAAGGCCAGCGGACGCGAAGTCGATCTCGCTTTCGTGCGCATCGAAAGTGCTGCCTGTACCGGCTGTGGCCTGTGCCTCCAGCCCTGTGCACCCGATGCGATCGTGCATGTCGATGCCCTGGCGACGCCGATCAAGGTCGTCAGGAAGGGCAGCGAGCTGGCGGGGGCTCCTCAAGATGTCTGAAACGAACCGCTTCACCACCACCAACATTCTCGTCGTCGGTACCGGCGGCCAAGGGGTGATGACCGCCACCGAGATCCTTGCCGAAGCGGCGATCGCGCTCGGCCATGATGTCAAGAAAACCGAAGTCGCCGGCATGGCGCAGCGCGGCGGCGTGGTCTCGTCGCACCTGCGC
>WBZT01000832.1_pt1 | contig 24163 bp, 21 predicted proteins | sample 5204241 | NCBI WGS metagenome assembly WBZT01 (sample SAMN12344358, study PRJNA552823) | activated sludge metagenome | biome: Activated sludge suspended growth; feature: Nitrification reactor; material: Wastewater; isolation source: activated sludge from nitrification reactor of wastewater... | reverse complement strand
AAGAACACGATCCTGAAGGCCTACGACGGCCGCTTCAAGGACCTGTTCGCCGAGGTCTACGACAACGAGTTCAAGGATGAGTTCGAGGCCGCCGGCCTGACCTACGAACATCGCCTGATCGACGACATGGTCGCTGCGGCCATGAAGTGGGAGGGCGGCTACGTGTGGGCCTGCAAGAACTACGACGGCGACGTTCAGTCGGACACGGTGGCCCAGGGGTTCGGTTCGCTGGGTCTGATGACCTCGGTGCTCATGACCCCCGACGGCCGGACCGTCGAGGCCGAGGCGGCGCACGGCACGGTCACGCGCCACTACCGCCAGCACCAGCAGGGCAAGCCCACCTCGACCAACCCGATCGCGTCGATCTTCGCGTGGACCCAAGGGCTGGCGCACCGCGGCCGCATGGACGGCACGCCCGAGGTCACCCAGTTCGCCGAGACGTTGGAGCGAGTCTGCATCGAAACGGTCGAGAGCGGGAAGATGACCAAGGATCTGGCATTGCTGATCGGACCCGACCAGCCCTACCAGACGACCCAGGACTTCCTGGCGTCGATCGACGAGAACCTGCAGGCCGCAATGGCCACCGCCTGACGAGTCAGCTCGACGGGCCGGCTGCCTGTAGCAGCTCCGCCATCTTGGTGCGCACGAGTTCGATGGCACGCAGAGGGCGCAGCATGACGGTGAAGTCGATGATCTGCCCGGCGTCGTTCCAGGTGATCATGTCGACCCCGTTGACGTGTACCTCATCCACTGTGGAAGTGAACTCGAGGACGGCATTCGGGGCGTCGACCACTTCGCGGACGTACGTGAAGGTGTCGTTCCCCAGCACGTGCAACGCGCCCGTGAGGTACATGGTCACCAGGTCGCGGCCCAGGACGGGACGGTGGAGGACCGGGGAGTGGAACACGACATCGTCGGCCAGCAGCGTCGTGAGGCCGGCGGGATCACGGGCCGCCACGATGTCGTGCCAGGCGGTCAGGGCGGCGGGGGTCGACATGGTGGCTCACCCTAGCGTGACGGCGTGGTCATGAGAATCGTCACCGCAAACGTGAACGGCGTCCGCGCGGCCGCGCGCAAGGGTGGCCTGTCCGAACTGCTGTCGACCCACGCCGATGTGATCACTCTGCAAGAGGTGCGATCGACCGCCGCCCAGTTGACGCAGGAGTTGGCCGCCGCCGGGTTCGCGGAGTGGGCGGCGGTGTATGCACCGTGCGAAGTCCCCGGCCGCAACGGCGTTGCGGTGCTGAGCCGCCGGGCGGTGACGGGGGGGCGCACGGGTCTACCGGGTTTCGCAGGGGATGGCCGCTGGCTCGAGGCGGAAACCGAGGTGGCCGGCGAGCCGCTCACGGTGGTGTCGGCGTACGTCCCGAAGGGCCATGCGGGCGAACCTCCGCAGGAGCGCAAGATGGCGTTCCTGGCAGCGATGACGGCCCGCATGATGGAACTGCTGGCCGCCGGTGGGCATGTGGTCGTGACCGGAGACGTGAACGTGGCCCGTACCGAACAGGATCTGAAGGCGTGGCGGCAGCGCATCGGTAAGTCGGGTTTCCTGCCCGAGGAACGGGCGGTGCTGGACTCCTGGGAGTCGGCCGGGTGGGTTGATGTGGGCCGACTCCTGGGTGGTGCGGGACCTGGCCCCTACACCTGGTGGTCCCAGCGTGGTCGGGCCTTCGACAACGACACCGGTTGGCGCATCGACTACCTGTGGGCGACCCCTGGCCTGGCGCAGCGAGCGACCAGCGCCGAGGTGCTGAGGGCGTCGTCGTGGGACACCCGCTGGAGTGACCACGCCGCGCTGCTGGTGTGGTTCGGAGTCTGAGTCACCGGCTGGGTCTAACCGACCGAGTCCGGGACAAGCGTCCGTGCCAGGTGGATCCCATCAGGCGAGGCTGCGTAGTAGCCGAACGGCTCGATCGTGGTGTACCCACTGGACGTGTAGAGCCCGATCGCCTCGGGTTGGGCTGTGCCCGTCGTCAGGACCATCCGCCGCACTCCATCGGCCCGGGCGCTGCTTTCCAGGCGCCGCAGCACCGAGCGCGCGATGCCCCTTCCGCGCATCTCCTCGCGCACATACATGCGCTTGATCTCCGCGTCGTCGGGCCCACCCGGCCCACCCCGGCGCCAGCCGCCCATGGCCACCGGGCGTCCCTCGGAACGGACAAGGAAGAACCGTCCCGCCGGGGGCACGAACTGCTCCGGATGCAGCGGCGCCCGGTCACCGCCGGATCCCCCGTACCGGCGTTCGTACTCAGCCTGCACTTCCGCGATCAACACAAGAACGTCCGGGTGATCGAGCGCGGTGGCTTCGAGCGTCCAGCTCGCCATCCTCATTCTCCGGTCCCCGGAAACGCCAGCCACCGGTTCGCCTCGCGGAAGATCTGCTCCACGTCCACCACGGTGTCGATCCGCGGTTCCGTCTTCAGGGCGGCCACAGCGCGCACCAGCTCGGCGCGGTCGACCTCGGGCGCCGGGCCACCGAGGCGTCCCCCTTCGTCGACCACACGCCCGTCCAACAGCGCGGCCACGGCGAACGATACTGCGATGGCGTGTTTGCACCAGTCGCCCGGCGCACAGCTGTACGGGCAGTCACACGACGCCCGCAGCCGGAACGGGCCGGTGTCGGTGACGCCGAGTATCACCACGTCGTAGGTGGCCCCGGAGCCCTTCACATCCGCCTGGACCCGATCACCGTCGCGGGCCAGTTCCCGGATGGCGCCGTTGCGGGCATAGGGGCGGCCTCGACTGAGCGGCCCGGGCAGAACATGCTCCTCGACGCTCTCGAGGAATTCCTCGCCCACCCCGGCGATCTCGGCCATTCCGGGGTGATCGACCTCGAAACCACCGGCTTCGGCGTACAGCGTATGGAGTCGGCGCACGTCAGACCTTCCGCAGCAAGATCTGTTCGTCACGGACCAACGTGATCAGGTCGTGCAGGTCGGCGTCGGACATCTCCGTGACCGCCGGGGTCGCCTCGTCGCCGACGATCTGGCCGGCAGTGGCGCGCTTGCTGTCCAGGACGCGCGCGATGCGTTCCTCGACGGTCCCTGGGCACACCAGGTTGTGCACGATGACATTCTTGGCCTGGCCGATGCGCCACGCACGATCGGAGCCCTGGTCCTCGATCGCCGGGTTCCACCAGCGATCCAGATGTACGACGTGGTTCGCCCGCACCAGGTTCAGTCCGGTGCCGCCGGCCTTCAACGACGCCAGCAGTACCGGGGGACCGTCGGCGGCACTGAATTGGTCGACCACCTGGCTGCGGCGGTCGCGGCTCATCGAGCCGTCCAGCCGCAAGGGCTGCGGCGCACCGCGCTGCGTCAGAAGGTCGGCCAGGGGGCGCAGGAACGTGGCGTACTGACTGAAGACCAACAGCGCGTCCCCCTCGTCGACCGCCTCCTCGATGATCGCCAACAGCTCCTCGACCTTGCCGCTGGACTGGTCCAGTCCCTCTTGATGCATCCCCAACGCCAGTTGCGGGTGGACACACGCCTGCTTCAGCCGCGTCAGCCCGGCCAGGATCACGCCTCGGCGTTTGGTCCCGTCGGCGGTCTTCGCCTCCTCTTCGAGGCGACGCACCACCGCCTCGTAGACGCCCACCTGTTCACGGGACAACGCACAGTCGCGCCGTACCTCGATCTTGTCCGGGAGATCCGGGACCACCGTGCGGTCCCGCTTGGAGCGGCGCAACAGGAACGGCGACACCACCATCCGCAGTCGTTCGACCCTGCGGTCGTCGGCGCGTCCTTCGGCACTGAGATAGCGCCGCCGGAATCCGGCGAACGACCCGAGCAACCCCGGCTGCGCGAACGCCATGAGCGACCACAGATCGCCGAGGTGGTTCTCCACCGGGGTCCCGGTCACGGCGAACCGGTGTGGTGCCTTGAGCGCCCGCGCGGCCTGAGCCGACTTCGCCGAGGGGTTCTTGATCGCCTGCGCCTCGTCGAGGATGACCCGATGCCACTCGATCTCCCGCAATTCCGGATCCCGGACCAACAAGGCATAGGTGGTGAGCACGACATCGGCATCCAGGCTGTCGGTGAGTTCACGCGCCTTGCCATGATGGATCGCGACTTTGAGCTCGGGCGCGAACCGGGCGGCTTCGCGCCGCCAGTTCTCGAGCAGGGTCGTGGGGCACACCACCAGCGTCGGCGCCGGATGATCCGCCAGGATCCGGCTGAGCAACTGCACGGTCTTTCCCAGCCCCATGTCGTCGGCCAGAATCCCGCCGAGACCGTTCTCCTCGCACCAGGTGAGCCAGGTCAATCCAACCCTCTGATACGGCCGCAGGGTCGCCTGCAGGCCGGGCGGTGGTCCGACCGGGTCGATCGTCTTCAGTGGTGCCTCGGAGCGCAGCGCCGCTCCGACCCAACCGGACACGTCCACCGCATCGATATCGAAGCCCTGGAACTCATCCTCGAGCAGGTCGACCGGCGCGATGGGATCGCGCTCCGCCCGCTCCAACAGGCGCGCTGCCGCCCGCGCCCCGGAAGGCACGCGCACCCAGTCCGAACCCAGTAGGACGAAGGGCGACTGGGCATCAGCCAGCGCCGTGACCTCGGCCGCATCCAAGGGGCGCCCATCCAGGTCGGCCACGGCCGTGAGCCGCAGGTTCGCCGTGGTCATGCCGGCGGGTGCACCGGACACCGACACGGCCGTGCGCAGGCGTCCCGCGGCGGCGAGCAGGCCCTTCGGGGCGCGCACTTCGATCCCCGCTGCGGCCAGGTCGTCGACGGTGTCGAGGAACCGGAGGAGGTCCTTGTCCTTGAGCCGCGCGTAGTACTGGGTGAACAGGCCGGGGGCCCGGGACACCTCCCGCGCGGCATCACGTTCGACCCGCACCAGGTCCCTGACCGTCTCGACGTCCACATCGTTCAGCCGGGGTGTCTGGAACCGATCGCGGAGTCGGTGGACCTCACCGGTGCCGCCCTCGACGAGAGCCAAGGTGGCCAGCCATGGCCCGCGCCGCTCCGGTGGCTCCAACAGGATCGTGAGCCGCGCCCCGCCGGTCTCCCGGCGCAACCGCACGCGCTCGGCCCAGCTCCATGCGGCGGGCTCATCCGGGCTCCCGGTCAGTCCCCGAGGGAGCGGCAGCGTCGCAGCCAGCTCGTCGCCGGCGCTCTCGGCGAACCGGATCCCGACATCCACCGCGATCGGTGTGAACGGTCCGGCAGCCAGGATGAGTTGGTGGGTGGCCGCCGTGAGTCGACGGTGATCCTCTCGATCGGGCTGGGTCACCCACGCCCACTCCTCGCCCCGGACCCCGATCCGCAGGTGACCGGCCAGGGCGACAGATCGGCCGGCCGCCACCAGCGCGGCCAACGCCAACACCGAGTCACTCAGTTGATCGTCGGGAGCGGTGGTGACGAGGCGTGTCAGGCCGGCCGCGACACCGTCAGCCTTGTGCAGGCGGACCCGCTGTTCCTGGTCCGCCCCGCCCCCGCGGTGCAGTGTGGGGTAGACGTCAGCGGCCAGCACCTCGGCCAACTCGCCCCGCGACCCGGTGAGGCACACCGACGCCTGATCGATGTCCGCCCACAACACGCCCCCAGTATGTCGCGCCGTCCGCGCCCGCCCTGCGGCAGTCCGCCACGCCGGAATTCCCGTTCGGAGTGCTTCGGCTCTCCGGCCTTCCTAGACTCGCGCCTTGATCGGAGGTGTCATGCGGCGAGGGCTGACCGTGATGGTCGCAGGCTGTCTGGCGTTGGTCGCGACCCCGGGTGTGGCACAGCAACGTCCGGCCGACCAGCATCGACGCGACATGATCCAGGCGCTCCGGTCGACTCCGGGGTTCACCGTGACACTGAAGCAGGGGGGCGGATCCTCGGCGCTCATCCATGTGGGCCGCCGCGGGTCGACCGGCGTCCTGACCGGGCGTACCACCGGCCCGGTGCAGTTCGTCGCCACGCGCGGGGCGATCTACCTTAAGGGGGGACCCCGCTTCCGGCACTCCCTGGGACGCAACGCCCGGGCCCTGGGACATCGCTGGCTGCGACTGCGGGCCGGTGATCCGCGTGGTCTGGGATACGGCGGTCGCTTCGATGGCTCAGTGCTGGCGGCCCGCGCATTCGCCGGATTGACGTCGATGCATGCGGCGATCGCGGACATGCTCAAAGGGGTGCACCCTGCCGTCGACCTGGGCAACACCCGAGTGAGTGGGGTGCCTGTGCGCCGCATCCGCGTGGGCCACACCTCCGCGACCGCCACCACAGGCGCGCCGATGCGGTGGGTATCGCTGAGTTCGGCAGGCGTGACCGGGACGATCACCCGCTGGGGAGTGGAGACCCCGATCACGGCGCCGAAACGGTTCGCGCGAGCGTGGCGGCTTCCGTCGGGCGGGCTGCGCCGGGTGCGCAGCGAGGGTAAGCCGTTGGCTCCGAGGCAGTATCACGCACGCGGCCTCACCGTCGGTACCGGTGCGAACGGGGTTCGCCTGGGCGCCAGCGGCCGCGAGGTGCGGTGGCTCCTGGGCCCACCACAGGACTCCAAACGCGGCTTCAACACGTTCGGCCCGTACCGGATGTGGCGCTACCACCAGGGTTTCCATGTCGACCTGAAGTCGGGCCACGTGGTCGCCCTGAGCATCCAGAGTCCTCGGATGCGGACCCGGGAGGGCATCGGCGTCGGATCCACGATCGCGCAGTTGCGTCGGGCCTACGACGTGGAATGCGACAAGGAACGGTCCGGTGCCGTGGTGTGCACCGTAGGGGTGCTGCTGCCGGGGACCGCCGTGACATCGTTCCGGGTGCCGCCCCGGGGGCACCGGATCGACCACATCACTGTGGTTCGGGTGAACGGCTGACCTCGACCGGCGTGACGGTGAGCCGGTCGGCGCGGCGTCCGTCGAGCGAGTCGACCGTGATCCGGATCCCCGCCCACTCGACAGCGTCTCCCACCTGCGGCAGCCGCCCGAGCCGGTGGACCACGTAGCCCGCCACGGTCTCGTACGGCCCTTCCGGCAGTTCCGTGCCGAAGTCCTCGGCGAAGTCGTCCAGATTGAGCAGACCATCGATCTGCTGTGGGGTGACGGGGACGGCGCCCGTGGGTGGATCCGGCCGCTCCGGGGCGTCGTACTCGTCTCTGATGTCGCCCACCAGTTCCTCGACCAGATCCTCCATGGTCACGATCCCGTCGGTCCCGCCGTACTCGTCGACCACGATCGCCAGGTGGTGACCGGAGTCGCGCAGTTCGGTCAGCGTCGGGATGACCCGTTTGGTGCTGGGCATCCGGGGGACCGGCCGGGCGAGCGCTCCCACCCGGATCGACCGGCCGGACAGGCCCGGATCGAGCAGATCCCGGACATGGACGAAACCGATCACATCGTCGGAGTTGCGCCCGATGACCGGATAGCGCGAGTGCGGCTGGTTCCCGACCTTCTCGGCCGCCGTGAACAACGGCATGTCCTCGGGGAGGAAGGCGACCTCGGTGCGGGGGATCATCACCTCGCGCAGTTCCCGTTCCCCGGCAGCGAAGACGTCGTCGATCAGGTCGCGTTCGTCCTCGGTGAGTTCGTCGTGTGTGGCGACCAGGCCGCGCAGTTCCTCCTGCGTCATCCGTTCCCGCCCCATCGCCGGATCCCCGCCGAGTAGTCGGACCAGCGCGTCTGTCGACACCGACAACAGCCAGATGAAGGGGCGCGACACCCGCGCGAGCCAGTCCACCAGGCCCGCGGTGCGCGCCGCGATACCTTCGGTTCGTTGCAGGGCCATCCGTTTGGGGACCAGTTCGCCCAGTACCAGCGACAGGTAGGCGATGACGATCGTCACCAGGACGAACGCGACAGTTTCGGCGAGCCCGGGTGACAGACCCCAGGCCACGAAGGTGGGGGCGAGATCCGGGGCGATCTGCGCCGCGCCGAACCCGGCCGACAGGAAGCCGGCCAAGGTGACTCCGACCTGGACCGCCGCCAGGAACCGGTTGGGGTCGCGGGCCAGTCGGCGTAGTCGGGCTCCCTGGCGCGGGTTCTTCTGGTCGATGTGGTCGATCTGGCTCTCGCGCAGCGAGACCAACGCCAGTTCCGAGGCGGCGAAGAAGCCGCCGATCAGGATGAAGATCACGACGATTCCCAGATTGATCAGGATCTGGTTCACCGTGACTTCACCGCGGTTCGGAGCATAAGCCGAGCGTAGGCGGTCACGACGTGGCGGTCAGGCGACCGGTCGGCGCAAGCCGACCCGGTCGTAGACGTCGGACACCGTGGCCGCGGCCACAGCGCGAGCTCGTTGCGAGCCGGCGTCCATGATCCGGTCCAGTTCGGCCGGGTCCGCCAGCAACTCGGCGACCCGCGCCGCGTAGGGCTGGGCGAAGGCCACCACCTGCTCCGCCGCGGCCACCTTGAGCGGACCGTACCCGCCACCCGCGAATTCGTCGGTCACGTCGTCGATAGTGCGGTCGGACAGGGCGGCGATGATCGTGATCAGGTTCGCGACCCCGGGCTGGCCTTCCGGGTCGAAGTTCACCTCGCCCACCGAGTCCGTGACCGCGCGCTTGAGCTTCTTCTCGATCGCCTTGGGGTCATCGAGCAGGAAGACACATCCAGTCGGTAGGGACTTGCTCATCTTGCTGGTCGGATCCTGCAGGTCCACCACGCGGGCGGTGTCCTTCACGATGAACGGGCGGGGGACGGTGAGGGTGTCCCCGAACCGGCCGTTGAACCGCTGCGCCAGGTCGCGCGTGAGCTCCAGGTGCTGGCGTTGGTCCTCGCCCACCGGCACCTCGTCCGCGCGGTACACCAGGATGTCCGCGGCCTGCAGGATCGGGTAGGTGAACAGGCCCACGCTGGCGGTGTCGGTGCCCTGGCGGCTGGCCTTGTCCTTGAACTGCGTCATGCGGGACGCCTCGCCGAACCCGGTCAGGCACTGCATGACCCAGGCGAGTTCGGCGTGTTCCGGCACCTGGCTCTGGGCGAAGACAGTCGCCCGTTGCGGGTCGATCCCGGCCGCCACCAGCTGGGCGTACGACGAGCGGGTCCGCGCCCGCAGCGTCTCGGGATCGACCGGCACGGTGATGGCGTGCAGGTCGACCACCATGTAGAAACACTCGTGGGTGTCCTGCATGGCCACCCAGTTGCGCAGGGCCCCCAGGTAGTTGCCGAGGTGGAACGAATCGGCGGTCGGCTGAATGCCGGACAGTACGCGGGGCATGGGGGACATTCTGCCGTGTCCGCGGACTCGCTCGCGGGCGGGTGATCAAGCGGCCGTTCCGGCCTGCCACCCGCCGTCTTTGGCGATAGGTTCGCCGTGAGCCGTCGCCCGGCGGCCGCGATCCCCAGGAGCAGGAATGAGCGAACAGGACGAGTCGGCCATCGACATCGTGGAAGAGGTCAGCGAAGCGGTGACCGAGGACGGCGACATCGTGAGCGAGGACGTCATCGCTGCGGTCGACGAGGAGACCGGCGACGCGATCGTCGACGATCTGGTCACCGTCGAGTCCCCCGACGGCTCGGTGGCATCGGAGGAGATCGTCACCGCCATCAGCGGTGAGGACGGCGCAGCCGAGGTCATCTCGGACACGGTCGCCACCATGGACGCCGATGGCAACATCGAGGTTGCCGAACTGGCCGACGAAGAAGAGTGATCATGGCGGACCCGCAGCTGACGTCACCGGACCCGGTCCAACTGGGAGAACTGGCCGACCTGGCCACCCCTCGGACCAGCGACGCGGTGCTGGACCCTTCGTCCCGCGCCGGGGTCTACCTGGCGGCGTACGCTGCGGGTTCGTCCACTCAACCCAATCTGCTCACCCGCGGCACGATGGACCAGGCCTTGATCACCGGCATCGGGGTCGCGATCACCTACGGATGGGGTCTGTCGGCCAACTCCTTTCTCCGGTCCTTCGCCGACCGACTTCCCCTCGGGCAGGCAGCCTCCGGGATGGTGATGGACTCCGCGGTCGCAGCAGGTGCCGCGGCCGCCACCCGAGCACTCGCCCACCGACCCGATGAACCGGCTCGACGAGCCGTCGGTCGGCTCATCGCACGGAGCACCGCGGCCGCTGCCGCCGCCGGCGTGCTGTCACATGCAACTCAGGCGATTCCCGGGCGGGCGCTACGGGGCCTGATCGGCGCCGGCGTCGCCACCGGGATCGGGGTGGGGGCCTGGTCGCAGACGCGTGGCGCCCGCGTCGGCTCGGAACTCGACGACGGCCAGTACTTCGAGGACAGTTACCGCTCCATCAGCCCACCCAAGGCAGCCGCACTGGGGGTGGCCACCGGAGGGATGTTGTTCGGTCTGGCCAAGGGCGAATCCATGCTGAGCGCCGCCTTCGCGCGAGTGGGCGCCCACGTGCTCGGCGGGGCGGCGGACGATCACCGCACCCTCGGACGAGTCGGTGCCACGGCAGTGTCGTACTCGGTGGCGTGGCTGGGGCTGTCGGCGGTCGTGTCACAACTCAACAAGGCCGGCAGCGAGGTCGAGACGGCCAACATCGCCCAACCGTCGCTGCCCGAGGTGACCGGCAGCCCGGCCTCGGGGGTCCCGTGGGACAAACAGAGCCGAGAGGGGACCCGCTGGCTCAGTGCGGTCCTGCTCGCCGGACACATCTCCGACGTCATGCAAGAGCCGGCCAAGCAGCCGATCCGGGTCTACGCCAGTCTGGCCGCCGCTGACACCGAAGAGGAGCGCGCGGAACTCCTGCTGCGAGAGCTGGACCGCACGAAGGCCTTCGAGCGGTCGGCGATCGCATTGTTCTCGCCGACCGGCTCCGGCTACGTCAACTACGTCGCGTGTGAGACCTACGAATACCTCACCCGGGGCGACTGCGCCAGCATGGCCATCGAGTACTCGGTGCTGCCGTCGGCGCTGTCGTTGACCCGCACCGCCATGGGCACGCGTCAGACCCGGCTGGTCGTCAACGGCATCACCGAGCGGCTGCTGGCGCTGCCGGCGGACAAACGCCCGGCCTTCTATCTGTTCGGCGAGTCGCTGGGCTGCAAGGTCAGCGAGGAGATGTTCAGCGGCGCGAGCGACGCCGGACCCCGAGGTGCGGGGATCGAGGCGGCGGTGTTCGTCGGGACCCCGGCCTTCACCCACTGGCGCAAGGCCCTCTGGGGCGGCCGGCCGCAGAACGTGCCCCCGCAGGTGGGGCCCGGGGCCACGTTCCTGCCCCGAGGGATCCCGGACTGGACCGATCTACCGGCAGATGAACGGGCCAAAGTGCGGTACCTGTTGCTGCAGAACGGGGACGACCCGATCCCGAAGTTCGAAGCCCCCCTGTTGTGGCGGGAGCCCGACTGGCTGGGTCCGGACGACACCCGCCCGATCGGAGCGCCCCGAGGGACGTTCTGGCAGCCGGTGACCACGTTCGTCGCCACGTTCACCGACATGCTCAATGCGCTGACGCCGACGCCGGGGCTCTTTGCCGAGGGCGGTCATGACTACCGGCTCCAGATCCCGGAGGCGATCCGCCAGGTCTGGGGGTTCGAGGCGACCGACGATCAGATGAACCGCGTGCAAGCGGTCCTGCGGACCCGCGAACTGGCGTGGGAAGTGAAGCGCGACTGGGACTCTGCTCAGGCGAAGCCGGAGGACAAACGCAAGGAGGCCGAGGACAAGGTGCGGCGCCAGGTGGGGGAGTGGACCGGGTCCGACGGCCCCGTCGACGACGCGACCATCGCCCACATCGTGAGGGGCACCGAACCGGTCTGAGCGGACCCAGGCGGCAGGTCACTGGGCGTCGTCGACGCCGAACATCATGGCCCGCTTCACCTGCTGGATCGCGGTGGTCACCTCGATGCCCCGGGGGCACGCGTCAGTGCAGTTGAAGGTCGTGCGGCAACGCCACGGGCCTTCGCTGGTGTCCAGGATCTGCAGCCGTTCATCGGCGCCCTCGTCGCGGCTGTCGAAGATGAACCGGTGGGCGTTCACGATCGCAGCAGGGCCGAAGTACTGCTCGTCGGTCCAGAAGACCGGACAGGACGTCGTGCACGCGGCGCACAGGATGCACTTGGTGGTGTCGTCGAACTTGGCCCGGTCCTCGGCCGACTGCAGTCGTTCCTTGGTGGGTTCCTGCCCGTTCGTGATGAGGAACGGCTTCACCTTGCGATAGGCCGCCATGAACGGTTCCATGTCGACGATCAGGTCCTTCTCGGCGGTCAGGCCCTTGATCGGTTCCACCGTGATCGGCTTCTTGGTGTTGAGATCCTTCACCAGCGTCTTGCAGGCCAGACGGTTCTTGCCGTTGATGCGCATCGCGTCGGAGCCGCAGATGCCGTGACCGCAGGAGCGCCGGAACGTCAGGGTGCCGTCCTGCTCCCACTTGATCTTGTGCAGGCAGTCCAGGATGCGATCGGTGGGAAACACCGAAACGGTGAACTCCTGCCAGAAATGCTGGGGGCTGGTGTCCGGGTCGAACCGACGGATCTTCAACGTGACATCGAACGCCACCGGATCCGGCGTTTCCGGAGGTGCGGTCGCGGTGGCGGGGGCGGGGGTCTCGACAGCCATCAGTACTTGCGCTCCATCGGCTGGTAACGGGTGACGACAACGGGCTTGTAGTCCAGTCGCACGCTGGTGTCGCCGGCAGCGCCGACCTGACGGTAGGCCATGGTGTGGCGCATGAAGTTCACGTCGTCACGGGCCTGGTAGTCCTCGCGCGCGTGTCCGCCACGGGACTCCTTGCGGGCCAGTGCCCCGACGACGACGACCTCGGCCAGTTCGAGCAGGAACCCGAGTTCGACGGTCTCGAGCAGGTCGGTGTTGTACCGCTTGCCCTTGTCCTGCACCGACACGTTGCGGAACCGTTCGCGCAGCTCCTGGACGTCGGAGAGTGCCTGCTTCAACGTCGCCTCGGTGCGATACACCTGGGCGTTCATGTCCATGGTCTCCTGCAGCGCCCGCCGGATGTCGACCACCCGCTCGGTGCCCGTGCTGGTCAGGAGTCCCTCCAGTTGGTCCCGGACGAGTGCCTCGGGGTCCTCCGGCAACGGGGCGAAATCGACGGTCTTGGCGTACTCGGCGGCGGCGATCCCGGCGCGACGCCCGAACACGTTGATGTCGAGCAGGGAGTTGGTCCCCAGCCGGTTGGCGCCATGCACGGACACGCAGGCGACCTCACCGGCGGCATACAGTCCCGGCACGACCTGGTCGTTGTCGGCCAGCACCTCGGTCTCGATGTTGGTGGGGATCCCGCCCATCGCGTAGTGCGCCGTCGGGAAGACGGGCACCATCTCGGTGATCGGATCGACCCCCAGGTAGGTGCGCGCGAACTCCGTGATGTCGGGGAGTTTCGACTCGATCTGCTCGGCCGGCAGATGGGTGAGGTCGAGGTACACGTAGTCCTTGTGCGGCCCGGCGCCCCGCCCCTCGCGGACCTCCTGCACCATCGCCCGGGCGACCATGTCGCGCGGGGCGAGGTCCTTGATCGTCGGCGCGTACCGTTCCATGAACCGCTCGCCCGAGGCGTTGCGCAGGATCCCCCCTTCGCCGCGGGCGCCCTCGGTGAGCAGCACTCCCAGTCCCGCCAGGCCCGTCGGGTGGAACTGGTAGAACTCCATGTCCTCCAGCGGCAGCCCCCGCCGGTAGGTGATGGCCATGCCGTCCCCGGTCAGCGTGTGTGCGTTGGAGGTGGTCTTGAAGACCTTGCCGAAGCCACCGGTGGCGAAGATGACGGACTTGGCCTGGAACGTGTGGATCTCGCCGGTGGCCAGTTCGTAGGCGACGACTCCGACACACCGACCTTCCGTGAGCAGGATGTCGAGCACGTAGTACTCGTCAAAGAACTCGATGCCCTGCTTGATGCAGTTCTGGTAGAGCGTCTGCAGGATCATGTGACCGGTCCGGTCGGCCGCGTAACAGGAGCGTCGGACCGCGGCCTCGCCGTGGTTGCGCGTATGGCCGCCGAAACGCCGCTGGTCGATCCGCCCCTCCGGGGTGCGGTTGAACGGCAGCCCCATCTTCTCCAGGTCGAGGACGGCGTCAATGGCCTCCTTGCACATGATCTCGGCGGCGTCCTGGTCGACCAGGTAGTCGCCGCCCTTGATCGTGTCGAAGGTGTGCCATTCCCAGTTGTCGTCCTCGACGTTGGCGAGGGCGGCGCACATGCCTCCCTGTGCAGCACCGGTGTGGGACCGGGTCGGATACAGCTTGGTGAGCACGGCGGTGCGGGTACGGGTGCCCGCCTCGAGTGCCGCGCGCATTCCTGCGCCGCCGGCTCCGACGATGACCACGTCGTACTTGTGAACGGCCACGGGACTCCTTGTCGTTGGAACGATCAGGCGAGGTTCGGATCGAAGGTGAAGATCACCAGGGTGCCCAGGATGATGGTTGCCGCACTGGCCGTGTAGAGCAGACCGTGCAGCCAGAACTTGGTCTTCCCGCTCTTGGCGTAGTCGCTGATGATCACGCGCAGTCCGTTGGTGCCGTGCAGCATGGCCAGCCACAGCATGGTCAGATCCCAGAACTGCCAGAACGGGCTGGTCCAGCGCCCGGCGACGAAGGCGAAGTTGATGCGCTGCACGCCGCCGTCGAGGATGTTCATGATCAGCAGGTGCCCCAGGACGAGGATGACCAGCACCAGGCCCGAGGCCCGCATGAACACCCAGGAGGCCATCTCGACGTTGCGTCCGCCGCGTTTGCGGGTCCGGGTTCCGGGGGCCGCCAGGTCGTGGGTCGCGGTCATGGCGTTGCTCCAAAGAGTGCGGCGAAGGTATGGCGCAGCATGAAGTACATGCCCGGGACCATGACAACCGCCCAGATCGCCACAGTGGTCCACAACATCTGGCGTTGATACTTCGTGCCCTTGCCCCAGAAGTCGACGGCGATGATGCGCAGTCCGTTGAGCGCGTGGAACAGCACGGCACCGACCAGTCCGACCTCCATGAGGTTGACCAGCGGCGTCTTGTAACTGGCGATCACATCGTCATACGCCGAAGGCGACACACGCACCAAGGCGGTGTCGAGCACGTGGACGTACAGGAAGAACAGGACCGCGACACCGGTGATCCGATGGGCCACCCACGACCACATGGAGATGTCGCCCTTATAGAGGGTGCCGACGCTAGCCACTCGCGACTCCGAATCCCGCCCGATCCCTGACCGGGCGCACGTGCCCATCGTAGTCCGATCGCCACCGTCCGCAGGTCACGGGTGGACCGGCGGGGCGTTGTCGGCGCCCGGTGTCTGCGCCGATCGTGGTCCCTTGGTCAAGGCCGTGCCTGGAGTCACCGAAGATGGCCCATGCGTCACTCAGGCCGGACTCTCCTCGTTCCCCTCCTTGCCGCCGGGTTGGGCTGGACCCTCGTCGCGGGACCGGTTCCGTTCGCTGTGGGTGCCGACGAGGACACGGCGCGGCGGATCGCCGTGTCCGGCGGCGGCTATCCGGGGGCACTGGACCCCACCTTCGGGAAGGGTGGCCAGACGGCGCCGACGGCCACCGTCCGAGGCTTCTTCTGGGCGCTGGGGCGGGACGGCAACGGCCGGATCGTCGCCGGCGGCTCACAATTGGGCATGGTGGCCAGCCTCCAGCGTATCTCCGGGCGCGGTCGCCTGGATCCGACCTATGGCACGGACGGTGTCGCCTTCGTCAACGCCGGCCAAGGGGTGCAGTCACAACTGGTGTCGGACAACGGCGCGGTCACCGAATTGACCTACTTCCAAGGTCTGTCGCGGCTCATCCGCCTGCGTCCCGACGGAACCCAACGGATGGACTACGGATGTCCGGCGGGCGAGAAGTGTCAGGGCTACACCGCCGTCGGGTTCGGCGTGAACGGGATACCCCGCTCGCTTCTGGCGTTGCCGCACGGCAAGGTCCTGGCCGTGGTCCGGGGCGAGGAGAACGAGCGGTTCCAACTGTTCCGGCTGGATCGCCGAGGCGTCGTGGACAAGCAGTACCGCACCACCCCTGGGTGGAGCGAAGCGGCGGCGCTCGGTCGGTCCGGCGACGGAAGGCGAGTCGTGTACGTGATCGGATCAGTCGGGGCGCCCGGTGATCCCAGCACGCGCCAGCTGAAGGTCGCCCGATACACCCTGGACGGCAAACTCGACCGGACTTTCGGGTGCGACTCCGACTCAGGCTGCCCGGGCTACCTCCTTCTGCCCGGCGGGGCGATCACCGACCAGACGTCAGACGCGGGCATCGTGGTGGACGGCAACCGGGTGAGCGCAGTCGGGACGACGGGCCAGCAGGGAAGCGCGCGGGTCGCCGGGTGGCTACTGGACCGCGACGGCGTCCGGATCCGCCGGTATCAGCGCGGACCCACGATGGACCTCATCACGGAAGCGGCGGTACTGCTCGACCGCAAAGGGCGGCTCGTGGTCGGCGGCGCTTCGTCGTTGGATCCGGGGTCGCGAGCCCTACTGACCCGATGGGGCACCGACCGGCGCCTGGATGAGGACTTCGGGTGCCCCCAAGCCGGTGCCTGCTCGGGCACGGCGGATCTTCTGGCCGGGTCGGCCAGCACCATCATCGCGGGACCCCGCGGGACGTACCTCGCGGCCGGCAACAACCTGGACACCGATCGGGCGGTGGTGTTCCGGGTACTGGCCGACTGAGGCCGACTGAGGCCGACTGAGTGGTCCCTGCCCAGCAGGAGACCGGCGTCAGCCGATCGTTGCAGTTGTCACGGTGCCGTCGGTGATCACGAGGTTCACGCGCGTCGAGCTGTAGTCCATCGTCACCGGGAACTGCTCCCCGTCGCGTTCCACGACCCGGGTGGTCAGCCCGGCCTGCTGGGCCCGCAGAACCGCATCGCTCTCGGTGAGCCCGACGAGGTCCTTCGCGACCCGGGCGGGTCGGGATGTGGGACGCGGATCCGGCTGGGTCGCAGCCGGTACGGAACTGGACGGCGACACGTCCGGGATTCCCGAGTCTGCGGCACACCCTGCCAGAGCGGTGGCGATCACGACGCTCGCACCCAGGACCAGGGAGCTTCGAACCGACCGCGCGCTGGGCATGACGTCATTGTGGCGCTCAGCAGGAGCAATCCGAACCGGGGAGTCGTTCCGAATCCGTGTTGTGATCGCACTCCTCGGCCTCCTGTCCGGGATCATCACCGGGCTCTCCCCGTGTGTGCTCCCCATCCTTCCCGTGGTCCTGACCGCAGCGGCCGGCGGAGAAGGGGCAACGCCGTCGCGGTGGCGCCCGTACATCGTGATCGGTGGGTTGGTCACGAGCTTCGCCGTCTTCACCTTGGCGGGGGGTGCGCTCATCAGCGCCCTCGGCCTGCCCGACGACATCCTGCGCACCGTCGGGCTCGTCCTGCTGGCGCTCATCGGGGTGGGTCTTCTGATCCCGGCGTTGGGTCACCTCCTGGAGCGACCGTTCGCCCGCATCCCCATGCTGCGGCTACGCCGAGAGGGCAACGGGTGGCTGCTCGGCGTGGGCCTCGGACTGGTGTTCGTTCCCTGTGCCGGTCCCATCCTGGCGGCGATCACAGTGCTCGCGGCGACCGGCCGGGTGGACGGTCAGTTGGTCCTCCTGACGATCTCGTTCGCCGCCGGTGTTGCGGTGCCTCTGCTGTTCTTCGCCCTGGCCGGCGCCCGGCTCGGTGATCGCATCCGCCGCAACCGAGGCCGGTCGCAGACCCTGCGTAAGGCGCTCGGTGGGGTGTTGGTTGCCACCTCCGTAGTGCTGGCACTGGGTCTGGCGGAACCGCTGCAGCGGGCCACCCCCGGGTTCCTGGCGGACATCCAGGAGCGCATCGAGGACAACAACGCCACCAGGGACACGTTGGATCAACTGCGTGCCGATGCCGCAGCGGACACCGACGCGCAGAACCCGGACTACGCCCGGCGGGCCAGCGACGACTTGGGATCAGCCCGGACGTTCGATCAGTGCGCCGAAGCGCCGGACCGGTTAGCGAACTGTGGTCCCGCTCGCAGCATCGTCGGGATCGACGAGTGGTTTCACACGCCCGCACCGCTCTCGTTGCCCCGGTTGCGCGGCAAGGTGGTGCTGCTGGACTTCTGGACCTACTCCTGCATCAACTGCCAACGCACGATCCCCCACCTGCGTGCGCTGCACGACAGATACTCCGAGGCGGGTCTGACGGTGGTCGGGGTCCACACCCCCGAGTTCCCGTTCGAGAAGGTGGCCGCCAATGTCCGCGATCAGGCGGCGGCACTGGGAGCGACCTACCCGGTGGCACTCGACAATGACTACAAGACCTGGACCAACTACGCCCAGCGCTACTGGCCGGCCCACTACCTCATAGACCGCCAGGGCGTCGTGCGGCAGGTGCATTACGGGGAGGGCGCCTACCGGGAGACCGAGCAGTTGGTGCGACAACTCCTCACCGAAGATGGCCCCGGACCGTTGCCCACCCCCATCGAGGAAGGGGGGTCCGAGCCCGACAGCCAAACGCGCAGTCCTGAGATGTACCTGGGTGCCAATCGGCTGGAGTTCGCGGTGGGTCAACCGATCCAAGAGGGTCGGACAGTTCACTATGTGGCGGCGAGGCAGGTGCCCGACGACCGCTTCTCGTTCGGCGGTCGCTGGCGGGTGGAACCGCAATTCGCCCGATCGAGGCGCGACGCCCGGCTGCATGTGAACTGGCAAGGGGAGTCGGTCAACCTCGTGGTCGGCGGCCGCGGGATCATCCGCGGAACGCTGAATGGCGAGGATGTGCCGGAGGTGCCCGTCTCGGGTGCACCACGCCTGTACCCCGTGGTCACCGATCGTGCCGGCGGGACTCTCGATCTGCGACTGAGTCCAGGCCTCGAGGTGTACACGCTCACCTTCGGCTGACGGGGATCCCAGGACCAATCCAGGCGGACGGCGACTCCGAATACCAGTCGACAGCCCACGAGAGACGGCCCATCCGGTCGCCTCCAGACACGAGGAGTTCTCATGTATCAGCCCCGCACGAACCGGTCCCGCGTCGTCGGCGCCGCACTGATGGCCGCAGCCGGCGGACTGGCCATCAGCGCCTGTTCATCCGGCACCGGATCGACCACGTCGAGCGACCCCATGTCGAGCGACCCGATGGCGGAGTCGCCCATGGCCACCGCCGATTCTGCGATGACTGCTGAATTCGGGCCCGCCTGCTTAGCCGTCCCCACCTCGGGCCCTGGCTCCTTCCAAGGGATGTCCGCCGACCCGGTGGCCACTGCGGCCGGGAACAACCCGGTCTTGTCCACCTTGGTCACGGCGGTCGACAAGGCGGGCCTCGTCAGTACCCTCAACTCCGCCGAAGGAATCACGGTCTTCGCGCCGACCAACGACGCGTTCGCGGCCGTACCCACCGACACCCTCGACGGGCTCCTTGCTGACAAGAAGGCTCTCACCGAGGTGTTGAGTTACCACGTCGTGGCGGGCCAGTTGACGCCCGAAGAACTGACCGGCAGCCACAAGACCTTGTCCGGCGAGCCGCTGAAAGTGTCCGGATCCGGCGAGCGGTTCATGATCAACGGCGACCAGGCGGATATCGTCTGCGGCAACGTCAAGACCGCCAACGCCACCGTGTATCTCGTGGACGGCGTGCTCATGCCGGCCAAGAACTGACGGGGCATCGCTGGAAGGCGGACGGGTGACCTCACAACCTGCCTCGGCTCCCCAGGGGGTGCCGCAGGCCGACGAGGTCACCCGTCTCCTGTGCCAGGTCGGCGGCGGGGACGAAACCGCCTTCCGGCAGCTGTACGACGCCGTCATCCCGTGGGTGTTCGGCGTGGTGCGCCGGGTGCTTCGGGATCCCAGCCACAGTGAAGAGGTCGCACAGGAGGTCATGGTGGAGATCTGGCGCACGGCGACCCGCTTCGACGCCACCCGAGGGTCCGGTAAGGCCTGGGTGATCACCATGGCGCACCGCCGCGCGGTCGACCGCGTGCGCTCCGTGCAGGCCAGTACCGACCGGGACGCCCGGGTGGGGGCGCGCGACTACCAACCGGCCCACGACGACGTGGCCGAGCAGGTGGAGCGACGGCTCGATCGCCAGCGCGTGCGCCACCACGTCGCGCGACTCACTGACGTCCAGCGCCAAGCCATCGAGATGGCGTACTACAAAGGCTTCACCCAACGGGAGATCGCAGACAAACTCGATCTTCCGTTGGGGACCGTCAAGACCCGGATGCGCGACGGGATGATCCGCCTGCGTGACGAGCTGGCGGTGGAACCATGAACCGGACGGTGAGACGGTGAACGGCGACCTGCATCAGTTGACCGGCGCGTATGTGCTGGACAGCCTCGACGACCTGGAACGTCAGGCCTTCGAGCGACACCTGGACTCGTGTGAGGCCTGTCGTGCGGAGGTCCACGAACTCAGCGAGACGGTGGCGGCGCTCGGTGCTGCCGAGGCAACGGATCCACCGGCGTACCTGCGCAGCGAGGTCTTGGCCCAGGTGGCACGCACGCCCCAAGTCGCTCCGCATCCGGCGCCCGCGCGACGACCGGGCACCCGCCCCTGGTGGTCGGTGGCAGCGGTGGCGGCCTTAGCGGTCGGTGCGTTCGTGCTCGGTTCCTTCGTCACCCAGCAACGGTCCCAACCGGCGCCGGTCGCCCAAGCCCCCATCGACACGATCGTCACTGCCCCCGACGCGCGGCTCAGCCGCATGGACCTCCCGGGCGACGCCCGCTCCACGGTGGTGGTGTCACCGCAGCAGGATCGGGCCGCGGTCTTTGTCGCCGGACTGCCGACCCCGCGTACCGACCGGGTCTACCAACTGTGGCGGGTGGGGTCGGACGACCGGGCCACCAGCGCGGGGGTGTTCCGGACCGATCAGCGCGGCGCCGCCCAGGTGATCATCGAAGGCGATTTCTCCGGGACCGCGGCCGTGGCCATCACCGAGGAACCCGACGGCGGGTCACCTCAGCCCACCTCCGAACCGCTCGGCGTGGCACCGCTGGCCTGAGTCGCCCGCACGGCGCAACTCGGCGCCCGACTACCCTGGGGCCATGAGCGACACCACTGCGCTGGCCGACGGATTCGACCCCGTGGACCGGGCGCGGTGGCGCGAGTTGGTGGCTGCCGCGATGCGTCGGAGCAACGGTGACGTGGCGCCCGACGACGTGGAGCGGTTGCTGGTCACCCCGACCGATGACGGGTACGCCGTCCATCCGCTCTACACCGCGGAGGACGTGGCGTCGTTCCCCGCGCCGCACGACCCCGGCCGGTTCGACTACGTGCGGGGCGCCACCACGGCCGACGAGTCCATCGACTGGGACGTCCGCGCCCGGCACTGGCTCGACGCCGACTCTCCGGCTGCCATCGCCGATGACCTGGCGAACGGGGTCACGAGCCTGTGGCTCACCGACGGCGACCCGGACCACCTGATCGCCGCCTTGGCCGACGTCGACCTGGAACAGGTTCCGGTGGTGGTCGAAGGATTCCGGGCCGGCCACCGCTTGGCGAGTGCGCTGCTGGAACTCGACCGGCCGATGAACCCCCGGTCCTCGCTCGGGTTGGATCCGCTCGGACTCGTGGCTGCAACCCGGCGCAGCGGTGACATCGACGACGCCATGGATCTGTCGGTCGAGGCGAAGGCCGCCGGGATCGGAGCGTTCACGATCGACGGCACCGTCTATCACGATGCCGGTGCGTCCTTCGCCGAAGAGCTGGGGGCGGTGACCGCTTCCGGTCTGGCCACCCTGCGACTGTTGAACGAGTCCGGGCTGAGTATCGAAGAGGCGGCGCGGCTGATCTCGTTCCGCTGGGTGGTCACCGACGACCAGTTCGCTTCCATCGCCAAACTGCGGGCCGCTCGGATCCTCTGGGCGCGGGTGCTCGAGGTCGCCGGGGCCGGTACCTCCGTGGGCCAGCAGCAGCACGCCACGACGTCCATCGCCATGTTGACCGCCCGCGATCCTTGGGTGAACCTCATCCGCAACTGCGTGGCCGCCTTCGCCGGTGGGGTCGGCGGAGCCGCAGCGGTCACGGTCGAACCTCACACCCTGGCCACCGGCGACGTCGAAGCCTTCGCCCGGCGGATGGCCCGCAACACCCAACTGCTGCTGCTGCAGGAATCGAACGTCGGCTTCGTGGCCGACCCGGCCGGAGGCAGTTACTACGTCGAGACCCGCACCCGGCAGTTGGCGGAAGCGGGCTGGTCCTGGCTGCGCGACATCGAAGCGGCCGGCGGCATGCGCGCCGCACTGGATGCGGGCATCGTGGCCAAACGGATCGAGCGGACCTGGCAGCGCCGCATGGATCACACCGCTCATCGGGAGGCCCCGATCACCGGAGTGACCGAGTTCCCGGATCGGAATCGCGACGCACGGGTGGGCGTCGGCTGGCAGCGCCCGGGCGGTGGACTGCCCCAGCACCGGTACGCCGAAGCGTTCGAGGCGCTGCGTGACCGAGCCGACGCCGCACCCCAGCCACCGACCGTGGCGCTGATCACGGTCGGCCCGCTGGCCCGGCATGCCGCCCGGCAGACCTTCACGGAGAACCTCCTCGCGGCTGGTGGCATCGACACTGTTGCGATCCCGTACCGGCCGGGAGCGGATCTGGAACTGCCCGACGGAGTCACAGTGGCGTGCATCATCGGTGCCGATCCCGACTACGACGAGGCGATCCCCGCCATCGCGCCGCAGGCCCGGGCCGCCGGGGTCGAACGATTGCTCGTGGCGGGCAAACCGGGTAATCGCACCGAGGCCGATCAAGAAGCCGGGGTGTTCGACTACCTGTTCGTCGGGTGTGACGCCCAGGCCCTGCTCGACCAGGTGCTGACCGATCTGGAGGTGCCGGCATGATCCCGTCGTTCTCGGATGTCGACCTGTGGGGCGATGCGGCTATCGGCGCCGAACCCACCGGCGACCACGCATCGATGACCACACCCGAGGGCATCGAGATCAAGGACCTGTACACCCCCGCCGATGTAGCGGGGCTGGACTTCCTCGACACCTACCCGGGGGCGCCGCCGTTCCTGCGCGGTCCGTACTCGACGATGTACGTCAGTCAGCCGTGGACCATCCGGCAGTACGCCGGGTTCTCCACCGCCGAGGACTCCAACGCCTTCTACCGGCGCAACCTCGCCGCCGGTCAGAAGGGGCTGTCGGTGGCGTTCGACCTGGCGACCCACCGTGGCTACGACAGCGACCATCCCCGGGTCACCGGCGACGTCGGCATGGCAGGGGTGGCGATCGACTCGATCCTGGACATGCAGCAACTCTTCGACGGGATCCCCCTGGACCGCATGAGCGTGTCCATGACCATGAACGGCGCCGTGCTGCCGGTGATGGCGCTGTACATCGTGGCGGCGGAGGAACAGGGGGTGCCGCCCGAGAAACTGGCCGGGACCATCCAGAACGACATCCTCAAGGAGTTCATGGTCCGCAACACCTACATCTACCCGCCCGCCCCGAGCATGAAGATCATCTCGGACATCTTCGCCTACTCGTCGGCCAAGATGCCTCGCTTCAACTCGATCTCCATCTCCGGCTATCACATGCAGGAGGCCGGGGCGACCGCTGATCTCGAGCTCGCCTACACGTTGGCCGACGGCGTGGAGTACATCCGGGCGGGGCTGGCCGCCGGCCTCGACATCGATGCGTTCGCGCCGCGGTTGTCGTTCTTCTGGGCCATCGGCATGGACTTCTTCATGGAGGTCGCCAAGATGCGTGCGGCCCGGCTGCTGTGGGCCCGGCTGGTGCGTCAGTTCGACCCGACCAGCGACAAGTCCATGTCACTGCGGACCCACTGTCAGACGTCGGGTTGGTCGTTGACCGCCCAGGATGTGTTCAACAACGTCATGCGCACGACCATCGAAGCTATGGCCGCGTCGCAGGGGCATACCCAGTCGCTGCACACCAACGCGTTGGACGAGGCGCTCGCGCTACCGACCGACTTCTCCGCGCGGATCGCCCGCAACACCCAGCTGCTGTTGCAGCAGGAGTCGGGCACGACCCGGGTGATCGACCCGTGGGGCGGTTCCTACTACGTCGAACGGCTCACGCACGATCTGGCGGTGCGGGCCCTGGCCCACATCGACGAGGTCGAGGCGGCGGGCGGCATGGCCCGGGCCATCGACGAGGGCCTGCCCAAGATGCGCATCGAGGAGGCGGCGGCCCGCACCCAGGCCCGGATCGACTCCGGTCAGCAGGCCCTGATCGGGGTCAACCGGTACCGGCCGGAGAACGACCCGCCCGTCGAGGTGCTCAAGGTGGACAACACGGCGGTCCGAAACTCGCAGTTGGCCAAGCTGGAACGGTTGCGCGCCGAGCGGGATCCGGCGGCCGTCGAGTCGGCGCTGCAGGCCCTGACCTCCGCCGCGCAGGCGATCGCCGACGGCACTCGGCG
>WBZT01000619.1_pt1 | contig 24182 bp, 18 predicted proteins | sample 5204241 | NCBI WGS metagenome assembly WBZT01 (sample SAMN12344358, study PRJNA552823) | activated sludge metagenome | biome: Activated sludge suspended growth; feature: Nitrification reactor; material: Wastewater; isolation source: activated sludge from nitrification reactor of wastewater... | reverse complement strand
TCGTGGGGTTAAATCTGAACAGAGCATCATTAACCGATTTTTTCCCACGGATGAATCCGTGGGCTAAAACAAAATCCCGCAGGGACTGGCAATTTACATCCAACACACCCCGACATTGCTTCGCAATGTCACCCCTCTCCAGAGGGGAATTTGAATTATACTTTTGTCCGAATTGTAACTGCTGCACGGTCATTATAATCTTCACTTGCTTCAAAGGTCTCACTTCACCGTCACATGTTCTTTTATCTTCTCAAACTTTTTCTCGCCGATGCTTTTTACTTTCATAAGCTCTTCGGTGGATTTGAATCCGCCCTGCCTGGTGCGGTAATCAATTATCCGCTCTGCCATTACTTCGCCGATTCCCGGCAGCCGGGTGAGGTCACCTATCATGGCAGTATTGATATTTATTACCGTGCCTGCCGGCAGTTCCTGTTTGTTCGCTGCGGATTCGATCTGCATGCCGATGCTATCAGCAAGCTTATCAAGCTCCTCAGCCCTCTGCCGCTGGAGGCTATCCATTGGCTGCTGCTTAAGCTCGGTAAACGAGCTTTTAATCTTCGATTCAAAGCCGGCATCGGATTCCGAATAGTCGTATTGATTCGCTTCCTTCCATCCGGAGTATTTTATAACCAGCCCCGTTAAAAAAGAAAGCAGCAAAAAGCCTATTACCATTAGCTCTTTACTGCTTAAACCTGTCAGTTCTTTCAGTTTCTTCATAAGGGGTCAGGTTATCACGAAAACGAATCCTTCATCTTACTGAAAAATCCTTTTTGCCTGCTCTCCGCGGATTTTTTCCCGTCAGCATTCTTCTTCGGCTTGATAGCCTCAGATTTTGCCAGCTCCTTAAACAGCTCTTTTTCTTTGGAGCCTATCTTACCGGGAATGTAAACATTCACATACACAAGCTGATCGCCTTTGCCGGAGTGGTTGAGATGCTTTATACCTTTATCACGCAGCCTTAGAATTTTTCCCGGCTGTGTGCCCGCGTCGATCTTAAGTATCACAGAGCCGCCAAGCACCGGGACTTCCGCTTCGGTGCCTAAAACAACATCCGTAATGCTCACAGTAAGGTCATAAATTATATCATCCTGCTCGCGGATAAAGTGTTTATGCTCAATCTCCTCTATTAATACTATCAGATCGCCCGAGCCGCCCCCGCGAATGCCGGCATCGCCTTCATTGCGAAGTGTAATGTAATTGCCTGAAGAAACACCTGCGGGAATATTCACCTTCAGCGTTGCCTCATGCCTTTCCCTGCCATCGCCGGAGCAATAGTGACATTTTTCCTTTATCACTCTTCCTTCGCCGCCGCAAGTTGGGCAAACCTGGATATTAACGAACTGCCCGAACATGGAGCGCGAAACTGTTCTAACTTCACCGCTTCCGTGGCAGGTCGTGCACTCCGCCGTACCTGATTCGCTTTTCGCGCCGGAGCCATTGCAGTGTTTACACTTTTCATGCCTCTTAACCTTCAGGGTTTTTTCAACACCCACGGCAATTTCTTCGAGTGTAAGCCTGAGGTTTATCTTGAGGTCATTGCCCTGAATGCCCTGTTGTTTATGCCTGCCGGAGTGCCGGCGTGAGCCGCCCGAACCGAAAATCTCATCGAAAATGCTTCCGCCGCCGAAAATATCGCTGAAGTGCGAGAAAATATCGTTCACATTCCCGAAACCCTGCTCGAAACCTGTACCGCGCATACCCGCATGGCCAAACTGGTCATACCTTGCGCGTTTGTTGGGATCCATGAGCACTTCATATGCTTCCGCCGCTTCTTTGAATTTCTCTTCCGCTTCCTTATCACCGGGATTCCTATCCGGATGATATTTCATTGCAAGCTTCCTGTAGGAAGTTTTGATCTCAATTTCTGTGGAAGTTTTTGTAACTCCCAGTATTTCGTAGTAGTCTCTTTTGGTTGACATGTTTACTCCGGTTTGGCTGAAACTATTACTTTTGCATGGCGCAGAACTTTATCTTTCATGAAGTAGCCCTTTTCAACCGTATCAAGCACAGTATCAGGCTCAGCATCAGCCGAGGGCTGCTGCAGTATAGCTTCGTGAAGGTTTACATCGAATGGCTTGCCGTTTGAATCCATTAACTTCAATCCCTGCTTCGCAAGCACGGCGCGAAACTTATCATATACAATATCTATGCCCTTCTTAAGCGCTTCGGGATCATGGTTCTTATCAAATGAATCCATGGTCCGGTCAAAATCATCCAATACGGGCAGCAGCTCGCCCATCAGGCGCTCGCTTGCGTAAGCGAAGAACTCGGCCTTTTCGGCATCAGTCCTGCGTTTATAGTTATCGAACTCCGCTGCTTTGCGCAGGTATTGATCCTGCATTTCGCTGAGCTTTGCTTCAAGCTCTTTGATCTTGATCTCTTCCGCGGAAGCGGCTGTATCGGCATTCGCCTCTGCGGTATTATTTGTTTCAGCGGCCGGATCACCGCTTACGTTTATCGGGATCTCTACTCCCTTTGCTTCTTCTTTCATTTTGTCTTTTTTATCTTTCTTTATCTTGGTCATGGTCTGTGATTTGGTAACTTATATTTTTTCAGTAATGATCTTAGATGTATAGTTAAGCATTTGCACCATCTTGGAATAATCCATTCTTTTAGGGCCGATGAGAGCTATCCTACCCTTAACATCGCCTGCGGAATATTCTGATGATACAATGCTGAAATCCTTAAGCTTTTCGTCCTTGTTTTCTGAACCGATAGATATCGATATACCGTTTGCATCCGAAGGCATGTTATTCAGCACATGCACAACAATACCCTTTTCATCGGTAAGCTCGATAATATTCCTGTAATTCCTGGTATCGCCAAATTCCGGCTGTGAGAGAATTTCGGTAGTGCCGCCGAAATAGAGCGTCATACCTTCCTTCTCATCCTGGAATATCTTATCGATGGAATCGATGAATATCTTTATAATGTCTTTTGAATCAGCGGGAATATCTTTTATCCTCTCGAGGAAAGTTTTCCTTATCTCGGTAAGAGTAAGACCCGCAAGCTTATCGTTCAAAATGCGTGTAATTCTATCTATCTTATCGCGTGAAATGTGTGACTCGATATCGAAAAGCAGGGTTCTTACAAGTCCGGCAGTTATAGTTACAACAACAAGCAATTTTGTTGATGAAAGATTCACCAGCTCAAGCTTCTCAAAAACTCCCTGTGAAAGGTACGGCTGCGATACGATACTGATCTCTTTCGAAAGCCTGCCGAGAATTTTAGATACTTCTTTATATATCTCATCTTTGCCAATCTCCGCCTCGTTTATCTGCGCGGAAAGAATATCCTTCTCGTCACCCATAAGCCCGCTATCTGAATCCATAAGCTCATTTACAAAATACCTGTAACCTTTATCAGTAGGCACCCTTCCGCCTGATGTATGATTATGCGTAAGCAGGCTCAGGTCTTCAAGATCACTCATAACATTCCTGATAGTTGCAGGAGAAAGCTTTATATCGGTCTTTTTAGAAATGTGCCTGGAGCCAATAGGGTTAGCAGTATAAATAAACTCCTCTATAATACACCTGAGTATTATCTTTTCCCGTTCTGATAATTCTTCTGTCATTTGGTCACTTTGTTTAGCACTATCAATGGTTAATTGCTAACAACCTGTAATAGTTCCTACGCAAAATTAAGCAAAAAATGATTATTCTACAACATAAACACCACGGCATACCCTAAGGAGTGTATAGAAAACGCAAAATCCGCCTATTGGTCAGATATTTCAATGATTTCTAAAAACAGTAGTTTACCATAACGTATTTTCAGTATTCTTCATAAAAAGTTACACTCTACACTAAATACGGTATTACATTCACTCTAAACTGTTACTAAATTTGAATAATTAATTAACTAAAAATACTATTATGTATCACGGGGATATATTAATAAAATCAGGAGGCATCATGTTAACCTATTTAAGGGTAATGTTGATCATCACATTAACAACGATTCTTTCGACGGCTGCAATGTCTGCTCCGCTTAGCGGAACATATAATGTAGGTTCGGGACAAACATATACAACACTAACCGGTGCCAGCGGATTCTTCAACGCCGTTAATGTAAACGGATTGAGCGGAAATGTGATAGTGAATATCACATCAGGCATAACGGAAACAGGAACCGTTGCACTTAACCAATGGTCCGGTACATACACTATTAAGATCCAGCCATCGGCGGCAACACTCAGAACTATTTCGGGTAACATAGCCGCTGCAATGATAAATATTGCAGGCGCAGACAGAGTTACCATAGACGGAAGGTTCGGCGGATCGGGAATGTACCTTAGATTTGTAAATTCAAACACCGGCGGCCAGACCTTCAGGTTTTATAATGACGCTACTTATGATACAATAAGGTATTGCCAGGTTGACGGAATGAGGGTTGCCTCGAACAGCGGCATAATAGATATCAGCACAACATCAGGCACAACAGGAAATGACTACATAACCATCAGCAATTGCAAAATTACTGATGCATCCGGCGGAACATTACAGAACGCTATAGTTTCTAACGGAACTACCTCCGGCGGAAAGTACAACAATAATATAACTATTTCCAACAACGAGATCTACAATGTTTACAGGGAAGGACAGTCATGTGCCGGAATTCTTCTGATAGGAGGCAGCACTGACTTCACAATTACAGGCAATCATTTTTACCAGACAGCTACACGCACACCATCTCTTTCTACTGTTTACAATGTTATCTGCGTAAACACTTCTGTAGCCAACAATCTTAATATCAGCAGCAACTATATCGGCGGCGGCGCAGTTAATTGCGGCGGAACTGCATGGACAATTGCAGGCTCTGCAACAAATGCAATGTATCTGATCAGGTTTGCTTCTGCAGGAACCTCAGGTACATCAAACATCCAGGGCAACACGATAAGAAATATTAATTTCACATCCAACCCAAGCTCAAATGGTGTTATATATTTTGCAGGCATACTTATTGAATCAGGACTTGTTAACATAGGTACCACTTCCGGCAATGTAATAGGAAACACAACCTCAACAGGTAATATTGTTCTGAACTATAACGGAACTACCGATAACCTGATAAACAGAGGCATAGAACACAGGGGTACGGGTAACATCGAGAATAATACAATTGGTTCTATATCACTTGCAGGCAATAACAACAAAACAGTAAGGCTTGAGTGCATCTACTATTACGGTGTACCAAGTACAAATATTTCGATAAGCAATAATACTGTTGGAAGCACAACCACAGCAAACAGCATTCAGCAAACATCAAGCACATTTGCTTGCCAGATAACGGGTATAAACAGTTATGTAAATACGGTTAATGTTACTGCCAATGCTAACACAATATCAAACATGCGCGTAACTTCGAATTCAGCAGATTCCAGGATGCGCGGCATATACCAGGTTAGAAGTACATCCGGGAATCCGATATTTACAAATAATACTATTTCAAAGCTTTATTGCGCAGGCGGAAGCACTAACAGGTTTCCTGACCAGACAGGTCTGATCGCTTTGTTTACCGGCTCATCGGCAACGTCACAGCAGGTCTCAGGAAATACGATAAGCGGTTTATATGGAACGGATAATTCAGATTCTTATGTGCAGGGATTTGGCTTCTACAACAATGTTGCCAAAGGTGTATTTGAGAAGAACAGAATTTACGATCTTAACCATTCTTCTACATCAGGCTCGCCAAAAATATGGGCTGTAAATGCATTCTGGGGAAGCTGGAGCTTTTATAACAACCAGATCTCCGTAACAAACGGCGAAACAACAGATAACACAGAATTAAACAATCCGGAAACACAGTCAAGAACAACTGTTTCAAATCATACAGAAGAACCGGCTCCAGTAGCGCCGGAAATGGTATCAGCATTTGCAAAAGAAGTTACTGCACCGGATAGCAGGGCGGATGTGAAGCCTGCAGGTAATTTCACAGACCTTACAACAAACGGTGTTGAGATAAAAGGAATTCATGACGAAGCAGAGTTCCCGTGTTTATATTATTACAATTCTATCTACATCGGCGGCTCAACATCAACCGGAAGCGCAAGCTCATGGGCTTATGACAGGCCGCTGCTTGACTGGGCCACATCAACATCACTCAGGAATAACATTCTTTTCAACGCAAGAATTGGCGGCTCGGGATTCCACTATGCGTTCGGTAACGAAGTCGGAACAGAGAACTGGACCAATACATCATCAGATTATAATGTTTATATAGCGCCAAATTCAAACGCAGTTGCTGTTTGGGGTTCAACAAACCTTACGATCCAGGGCTGGAGAGATTCATCACTGGGTGATAAACACACATGGAGCACAACCAACAGTGTTATCAGCGCAACAAGCTTATTCAGTAATGTGACTACAGGAAACCTGACAATTAATACAGGTAACTGGCAGGCTTGGATAGTATCAGGCAAAGGACTCGCTATAGCAGGCCAAACAACAGACTATAACGGCAACTCAAGGCCCGCAGCAGTAACAAGCGGATGCTCGGATATCGGAGCATATGAGTTCACGGCAACACCGCCGAGCAACCCGACCGCTACTGTTGATAACGCACCCGGAAGCGGTGTGACATCTACTTATACTCTCTGGGGAAGAACACTGATGCAGATCAACTGGGGCACAGGCGGTTCTTCTTACCCGTCATCAGTTGCAGTAAGATACTACTCAGGGGTAAACCACAGCGGTGTACTTGGCGGCGGTTACTCAAACTCATACTGGCAGGTTACACCGACCGGAACACTGACAGGCGCTTTATACAATATTACTATCAATTTCGGACAGAACGAAACATACACAATTGGCACACCTTCATCAAACACAAGGCTTGCCAAATATAACGGAACCTGGGAAGTGTTTTCAACAACAGGTACAGGCACATGGCAGACTGAACTTGACTGGGCAAACGAAACAATTAAAACCAGGGACATGAACAGTTTCTCTGATTATGCGCTCACAGACCAGTCCAATCCCCTGCCGGTTGAAATGTGTTCGTTCACAGGATTTGCTTCAATCCGCCAGGTTGATCTTTCATGGACAACATGCTCTGAAGTAAACAACCGCGGTTTTGAAATTGAACGCAGAATTTACAACAGCGCAATCACTTCATATAACGGATGGGAAAAAGCAGGGTTTGTTGAGGGCCACGGCACCACAAGCCAGCAGCAGTCTTATTCATATTCCGATAGAAAGCTTGCTTCAGGAAAGTACCAGTACAGGATCAAACAGGTTGATTTCAACGGTAACTTTGAATACCATAACCTTACCAGCCCCAATGAGCTGGTGATTGGAAATCCCAAAAGCGCTGACCTGTTCCAGAACTATCCCAATCCTTCAAATCCGACGTCAAAGGTTGACTTCCAGATACCTTTCAGCGCAAAGGTTACATTGAAGGTTTATGATATCACAGGAAAAGAAGTTGCTTCACTTCTTGAAAAAGATCTTGAAAGCGGATTCTACACAGCAGAGTTCAACGGTTCAAATCTTTCAAGCGGTGTTTACTTCTACAGGATCAATGCTGTATCACCCGATGGGAATAATTTTAACAAAACAATGAAGCTGATACTTGTAAAATAAGCAATTTGTAAAAATTATTGTTGTACTCCATAAGAGGAAAACAGTTACATATCCCCCGCAAAAGGCAGGAAAATTCCTGCCTTTTGCAATTTTAGCCAATTTTTCCCTTCTGAAGACGAAAATTCACTCACAATTTTTGGTTTATATTTATTATTTTAAGCTTAGTGAAAACAATACACTACAGCTATGAAAAAAATACTGGCTTTGCTACTGATGTTACAGATCATTTCGTACTCCCAATGGATACAGCGCCCAAGCGGCACAACAGATGTTATCCGGGGAATTTCTTTTGCAAATTCAACCACAGGTATGATATGCGGTGATGCCGCCAGAGTTTGGAAAACTACAAATGGCGGCTTTACGTGGATCCAGATCACTTCAACAGCTTCTTACTGGCTGGGGAGCATTCACATGATAAATCCGCAAACAGCGGTTACCGTAGGATATCCCCAGAAAGTATTGAAGACTACAAACACGGGCGCTACATGGAGCTCATACGGCGGAAGCGCTTTCATCCCCTATTATTCTGTCTCATTCAAAGATGCGAACACAGGGCTTATATCAGGCTATGTTGGAACGCTGCTCAGATCAACCAATGGCGGAGTTTCGTGGACACAAGTTCCCGGCATTCCCGCAGTAAGTCTGGAGGAAGTTAAATTCGTTACACCTAACAAAGCTATACTTCTTGGCTATTACGGATTTATGAGGATATCAAACGATGGAGGCGCAACATGGGCATCCTGCCAGACAAATACAACTGCCGATCTGTTCGGAGTATCATTCGCGAACGATTTGACAGGATATGCAGTTGGTTCCGGCGGCGCAATTATTAAGACTGAAGACGGCGGATATACATGGAATACACAAACAACCATTACGGCAAACACGCTCAACAGCGTTTCATTTGCAGATGCCAATACAGGAAACGCATGCGGGTATGGTTCGGTGATTCTCCGTACCACAGACGGCGGAAACGAATGGAAGCTTCAGAACAGCCCGATAGCGAACCAGACACTTGAAACAATTGTAATGACCGGTCAATTGAGCGGCGTAATAGTCGGCGGCGGCGGGACGATCCTTTACACCACAACAGGCGGCGACCCTATCGGCATCGAGCCGATCAGCAGCGAAGTGCCGGAAAGATTTTCACTTTCGCAGAATTACCCAAATCCGTTTAACCCAACCACGAATTTCGAATTTCGGATTGCCGATTTCGGATTTGTTAATCTGACGATATATGATGCCATGGGAAGGGTTATTGAAACACTGCAGAATGGCGAACTGAAGCCGGGAGTATATAAAGCTGAGTGGAACGCATCAGGCTATCCAAGTGGAGTTTATTTTTATAAACTAAGTACCGGAAGTTTTACTGAAACGAATAAGATGATTCTCGCAAAATAAGTATAAATAAATGAAGATCTTAATTCTCTTAATTTTTTTGATAAACTTTTCAACCATAAACTCATTTTCTCAATGGTTTGAACTGAATAGCGGTACAACCAGCAATCTTACTTCATTATGTTTCACTGACATCGAAACCGGTTATGTATGCGGATATAATGGTACTTTACTTAAGACCACTAATGGCGGAATCAACTGGATACATTCTGCTATTGATACTAATTACAGCCTATTTTTTATTAACATGAGAAATTCTTATAATGGATTTTGTATTGGTGGTTATAATGGAAATAGAGACAAACTTCTTTATACAACAAACAGTGGAGAAAACTGGCTAGTTAAAATGAATATCCCTTCTGAATACCAGCCGTACAATATTCTTTTTATAAACAACTTAACCGGATTTATCAGCGGAGCAGGAATACCATATAAAACTACAGATGGAGGATCAAGCTGGCAGGTTTTTCTGCCTCAAACCGCAAATCACAGGAATATTCTGCTTTCTTCATCTAAAGTCAATGAAAACATAATATTCTGGGTGGGGACTAAATTCCATCCACCTGCAAACAATGATGCCGTTGTATATTACACAACTAATGCTGGTGTATCTTTTATTGAAACAAAGCTTCCCTCAACACAATTACAGGACATTTCTTTTTTCAATGACCAAACCGGATATATTGTTGGTTTAGGATATCTAGGAAGTACTACAGATGGAGGATCGAGTTGGAATTATATCAATTCACCTCCATTGTACGGTTCATCTGTATGCTATTCAACCGAGCAAACTCTTTACAAGGTAACAGGTTATGATATATATCACTCATCTAATGGGGGGCTTAACTGGTCGGTGCAGCATCATGAATCTGCTCGAATATTAAATTTCATAAAACTGATCAATACTAACATCGGATATTGTATCGGGGACGACGGCATTATTCTAAAAACCACTAACGGTGGTATTATTGGAATTAATAATATTAGTACTGAAATTCCAAGTCAATTTTCGCTATCGCAAAACTACCCCAATCCATTCAACCCAACCACGAATTTCGAATTTCGGATTGCGGATTTTGGGTTGGTTAATCTGACAATTTATGATGCCATGGGCAGAGCTGTTGAAACCCTGCAGAATGGCGAACTTAAGCCGGGAGTATATAAGGCTGAGTGGAACGCATCAGGCTATCCAAGCGGAGTTTATTTTTATAAACTGAGTACCGGAAGTTTTACTGAAACAAGAAAAATGATCCTGATAAAATGAGAAAAACAATTTTATTTTTTTGTTTAATGATATTGCATTTTAGTAATACACACGCACAGGATACTGCCTCAGCAAGGTTTATGCCTCTTGCCATTGGCAATAAGTGGGTTTATAATTGTGAACATGGCAGCCCAGGTTACACCTATAATTTCATAAGCAAAATACAGATTGTCAGTGATACTATAGTTTCATCCCAAAGATATTTCAAGATATCAGGCAATCCTTTTTCGTATGGTGATTCAAATTATGTATTTGTCAGGTATGATCCGGCAAGTGGTAAATTAGTTAAATTTATGAACAGTGGTTTCTGCAATAATGTTTATACTTATACTAAGCTTTCTTCAGTGTATTTGGATACTACGGGTAATTGCTTTGCAATAGAAAACTTCATTTGTAACAGAGTGCAGGATTCCGTTTTATTTAATCTAAATACTGTTTACAAATCGTTTTATTTTAACGAAACGGGACATATAGACCGCAGTACGTGGATTGCCTTCGCTAAAAATATAGGAATGGAGTTTTTCAGTATCAGCTCAGCATCCGGCAGTGGATATGGTTACCAAACCCAGCAGTTAAAAGGCTTTGTAATAAATGGCGTAGTTTATGGTGACACAACAACTGGTGTTATCGGCATTCAGCCAATATCAAATACAATTCCCGTTAACTTTTCACTCTCTCAAAACTACCCTAATCCATTCAACCCAACCACGAATTTCGAATTTCGGATTGCGGATTTCGGATTTGTGAATCTGACGATATATGATGCCATGGGAAAGGTTATTGAAACATTGCAAAATGGCGAGATGAAACCTGGTGTTTACAAGGCTGAGTGGAACGCATCAGGCTATCCAAGCGGAGTTTATTTTTATAAACTTTCAGCGGGAAAGTTTACTGAAACAAAAAAAATGATCTTGATGAAGTGACTTTTGGTGGGTAAAAATTTTAAAGGAGTGAAACGCTCCCTGTTTTATTTGATGAATAGATCAGAAGTTTCATTAGTATATTTGTTACAAACTAAAGGAGGATCAAATGAAGAACAGGAATCTTACTTTTTTTGCAGTTATGTTTTTAGTACTTTTTCTATCAAACATTTCAGCGCAACCTGTATCCACACCGCAATCGAATGAATATTTGCCGAGATTTGCAGATGCAAACAGAGAAAGTGCATTTCTTAGTGATCCCGGATCTGATTTCCAAATATCCAACATTAAAATTATTGAAAGCCAGAGCATCACCTCAGGTCATGATATGGATACAATATGGAGGTATGTTGCACAGGGGTTGGGTCATAATGCTGTTATAGTACCGCAAACAGCTTTGGATGATACAACATTTTTCAGTACAACAAATATTCTTATTGTTTCCTCGGGTGTAATTCCACTTCCGGAAAACCGTATAAATACCATAAAGAGTTTTATAATGACGGGGAAAAATGTTTACCTGCAATGCGAATATCTTGCTTCTTACCAGACGAATCAGGCGTTTGCAACTCTTGTTAACTCGCTGGGAGGTACTTTCTCATGGGACTCTACTGTAAACGGGGATATATCGCCAATGCAGATTCTCGGTACTATTTCAAATACACCCAATAATATTCCATCTATCAATTATTTCTGGTATGGTGTATATGGCACAGGTAACAATACAATAGAGTATTTTATGCGGAAACAGGGGAAAAATTATGGTTTCGTCTTTACACCCGCAAACCCTGGTTACGGAATTATTATAGCTCAAACAGATCAAGATTGGATTAGAACAAGAACCAGCATACCATTGATGCAAAATATACTTGCCAGACTCGGGACTGTAATTGGCATTCAACCGATCTCAACTGAGATTCCCGCATCATTTTCGCTCTCTCAAAATTATCCAAATCCGTTTAACCCAACCACAAATTTCGAATTTCGGATTGCGGATTTCGGATTGGTGAATCTGACAATATATGATGCCATGGGCAGAACTGTTGAAACACTTCAGAATGGCGAGATGAAGCCGGGAGTATATAAGGCTGAGTGGAACGCATCAGGCTATCCAAGTGGAGTTTATTTTTATAAGTTGAGTACGGGCAGTTTTTCAGAAACGAAAAAAATGGTATTGGTTAAATGATATGCGCAGATATCAATTTACCGTATTCACGGTAGAACTATTTTAACAAACTTCATTGATATTTGCTGTGTTACTGAAATACCTCCAAATGATTTTGAATGTAATAAAGGCAGGACATTAGAACCTGCCTTTATTATTATTGTTTTATCCAGTAGTATACGGCCATAAATTAATTTATTCCCTCCTCTTCGGGGAGGGCCAGGGTGGGGTCTAATGGATCTATTCGAAGCAATTGTAAACCGCAAAACCACTAACGGCTATTTTGCCGATAAAAAAGTATCACAGGAACACATCGAAACGCTGGTGAAGCTTTCCTCTCACTGTCCCAGCCATTTTAATTCACAGCCATGGCGCTTCATTGCCATAACCGATGAAGCAATAATCGGCAAGATCGCGAAGATCGCGGGCGACTCCATGGTAGAGCTCATGGAAGACGGCAGGTTCTGGCGGCAGTACCGGAAATACTTCCGCTTCAGCGAAGAGGAGATGGAAAAAACAAAAGATGGAATTCACATTGACCATCTGCCGGCGGTACTGAAGCCATTTGTCCGCACGATATTTTCCGAAACCGGCGGCAAAGTAATGGCAAAATTCAAAGTGCCCCGCATACTTGGCAATGATGAAGAAAAGCTGGTTGCGCGCTCTCCCCTGCTGTTTGTGATATCACTCACCAAAGATGAATACAAACCGCAGGAGCTATCGGGATTTTACTCAGTAATATCAATGGGCGCAGTAATACAAACACTTTGGCTTGCAACCACCGCACTCGGAATGGGAATGCAGTTCATATCAACCCCGGGCGAGATACCTGAGAACTGGAAAAAAATATCAGGCATGCTTAACATTCCCGATGATTATGAAATGTGCGCAATATTCAGAATGGGTTACAATGACCCTGATATGAAAAGGCCAAGTATCGACTGGCGCTCTTCGCAGCGCAAGAGCATTAACGAACTCGCATACAAGAATACATGGGGTGAAGCGCTGGAAAATTCTGACGGATGAACACAACAGAGTTATCGCATATAATGCTTTTCACCGGCGCGGTTTTGTATTCACTCAATTACCTTATCGGCTGGCTGCTGCGCTTGCGGAAGGTAACAATGACCAAACAGGCACATCAATTCCTTTTTGCATTTCTGATCATTAACCTGGTTACAAATCTGATTTTACTGAAATTTCTCTCCCCATCTTTTTTATTGTGCGCTGCCTCGCTGGTAATGATGCTTATTCTGCCTTTGCGCAAAAAAGGCGGTTCATACCATATAGCTGTATCAACCACAGGGTTTATCTTTTACGCGGGTTTGCTTGTTACTGCTTTCGTATAGCTTAGATTAAGTAATTGTTATTTGCGTTTTTAAGGTGTGCATAGTACAGATTTATTAAATTGAATTACTTGATTAAATACCCTAACTTTGCTTAATTTCCTATTAACATTCAATTATCATGGTTAAAGTTACTTATCACGGGCATTCGGCTCTTGAAATAAGAACAGAGGATCACATTATTCTGGTTGACCCGTTCTTTACAGGGAACAAACATAATGAAGTAAATCCCGCAGAAGTGAAGGCGGACTTCATTGTATTGACACATGCGCACGGCGATCATATCGGTGATACGATCGAAATCGCAAAGAAAAATGATTCGCTCGTAATTGCAGTTCACGAGCTTGCAGATTATATGGCTTCAAAGGGACTTCGCGCCCACAACATGGGAATTGGCGGCAAAAGGGATTTCCCATTCGGAAGGGTTAAGTTCACAATTGCGCACCACAGCTCTTCAATAGATAACGGCGAGGGCCATTACATGGGCGAGCCTGCCGGAGTAGTTATCACAGCCGGAGGCAAAACCATTTATCATGCGGGAGATACAGGCCTGTTCCTTGATATGAAGCTCATTGGTGAAATGAACCATATCGATCTTGCAATGCTTCCAATCGGTGATAACTTCACAATGGGCATTGATGACGCAGTGAAAGCCGCGGAGTTCATAAATGCAGGAATAGTCGCCCCGATGCATTACAATACTTTTCCGCCGATAGAAACGGACCCGGAAGAATTCAAACGCAAAGTTGAATCGATCGGTAAACAATGCATCATAATGCCATTTGGCAAAGAAATCGAGATCTGAGATATTGTCCAAAATAATTTCAATAGCCAATCAAAAAGGCGGTGTGGGCAAAACCACAACTGCAGTTAATCTGTGCGCAGCGCTTGCATCATGCGGATGCAAAGTTTTACTGGTAGATATTGACCCGCAGTCAAACGCTACATCCGGGCTTGGCTACCCAACTAATTCAATGGAAGGTTCTGTTTACGAGCTGTTGACCGGCGCGCGCAGCCCGAAAGAATGCGTTATTCATACCGAGGTACCGAATCTTTTCCTGATAAAATCAAACATAAACCTGGTTGGCATAGAGATAGAAATAGTCGCGATGCCGGAGAGGGAGTTTGTACTGAAGAAAAGACTGGACGAGATAAAGGAATACTTTGATTTTGTATTTATTGATTGTCCCCCATCGCTCAGCCTGATAACATTAAATTCTCTTGTGGCGTCGGATTCCGTACTGATACCGGTACAAAGCGAGTACTATGCGCTTGAAGGCTTGACCCTGCTGCTCAATACTATAAAAATGATCAAGTCCCGCCTCAATCCGGAAATTGAGATAGAAGGTTACCTGCTTACAATGTTCGATGCAAGGCTCAGGCTTTCTAACCAGGTTGCATCAGAGCTTGAGAAGTATTTCCAGGATAAACTGTACCCGGTAAAAGTAATGCGTAATGTTAAGATCAGCGAATCGCCTTCATACGGAAAGCCTGTTGTTGTTTATGACCCGCTGAGTGTTGGAGCGAAGAACTATACCGAGCTTGCAAATGAATTCCTCCGCCGCAACGGCAAGGAGCATCTTCAGAAGTTCGACAATATCCTCACATATGACGCACCGAAATTTGAGGTGGTTAACAAAGAAACACCTGCCGGCAATGAGCCGGATAATATCAATCAAATCAAGCAGCAATAATGTCTAAAGATAAACCAAAAGGCGGCCTCGGCAAGGGGCTAGATATACTCTTCGGCGGCAGCCAGTCCGCTGAACAGGTTACCGAAGAGCAGCATGAGAATATTACTGAGCTTAATGCCGCAGACCCCAAGGCCGGCGAGCAGATATTATTTGTACCGATCGAAAACATTGAAGCAAATCCCTACCAGCCCAGAAAAGAGTTTGATGATGGGGAACTAAATGACCTTGCTGAATCTATAAGGCAGAAAGGCATTATCCAGGCAATTACCGTACGACTGAAAGATGACGGCAATTATGAGCTTATTTCAGGTGAAAGACGCCTGCGCGCGTCTAAGCTGGCGGGATTGGAAAAGATACCCGCATTTGTATTGGATATCAGCTCAAAGGAAGACCTGCTTGAGCTTGCGCTTATTGAAAATATACAGAGGGCTAATCTTAATGCGATCGAAGTAGCCGAAGGCTACAAGAGGCTTATTGATGAATGCAGCCTCAAGCAGGATGAAGTAGCAATGAAAGTCGGCAAGTCACGCAGCGCGGTTGCGAACACACTCCGGCTGCTTACGCTTCCTGATGAAATAAAGTACAGCGTAAAAAAAGGAGAGATAACCGAAGGCCACGCAAGGAGCATCCTTGCGCTTGAAAGCGAAGTTGACCAGCTCCTGCTATGGAAAAGGATCACAACAGAGAATTTGAGCGTCCGCAAATCAGAGGAGTTTATTAAGAAGAAAAAACATTCTTCAGGCACTCAAAAAGTAAAAAAGATCTACGAAATATCTGACCAAAACAAAGCCGCAATTAAATTTCTTGAACAGAAATTTATGGAGCATTTTGGCACAAGGGTTAAGCTGCAGCCAACATCTTCCACAACAGGGAGCATACTGATAGAATATTACACGGCAGAAGACCTTGAAAGAATAGTAGATCTCTGCAAGAAATAGAAATTTAATCAATCCATAATGAACAAAAGGGTAATTATTGTTTTTTTATTACTCCTTACCCGCTCCACATTATTTGCAGAAGTAAAACATTATTTCTGCAATGGCTTACCTGTTTACCTTGAACAGCGTGAAGACAAGATCGCTGTTATTACCGAAAGCGGGCCGTACTCCGTAATAAATATTGCAGAACAGATAAAGAACCGGGTAAACCCTGATGATACCGTAAAAGCAGCCGATGAAAATGTGGTAATTGTTACTTTAAGCGGCTCCGGAATGTTTTCCCGGGTGAATTCCGCGATCAATTCCCTAAAAAGTATACCCGGCGTAAAATTTGTAACTAGAACATTTTACGGTTCGTCCCGAAAAGTGATACAGGTTCCGACCGATGAGTTCATAGTAAGGATTAAAGACGATAATTTTCTTGAGGCATTTAACCGCCTTAATGTAATGAACAACTGCAGGATCCTTGGTAATGTTGGAGATAAAAGAGGATTTCTGCTAAAATCAAATTCCGGAATCACGCTAAATGCCCTTGAGCTATCGGATATCTATTTCAATTCATCATTGTTTGAATATGCAGAGCCGAACTTTCTTTACCCTGAGTTCTGCCTGCTGCACTACACACCCAACGACGCGAATTATTCATCACAATGGGCAATAAATAACACCGGCCAAAGTGTGCCAACAGAAGGTAACACATCTGCAGGCGACGGGTTAACAGTAAATGGAATACCGGGCGCAGATATGAAAGTGAGCCAGGCATGGGATTATACACTTGGCTCTTCAACAATTGAAGTTGGTGTATTAGATACGGGAATTGACTCTACTCACCCTGATTTTCAGTCAGTGGGTCACTTACTGCCGGGCTATGATGGTTACTACAATGTTAATACAGTGCCCCGCGATTCAGGCGATCATGGAACATGCACTGCGGGACTTATCGGTGCAGTTACAAACAACTCTATAGGAATCGCTGGTATAGCCCCGAACTGCAAGCTTATGTCATTAAGGATTTTCAACGCAGGAGGCAGCGCAACAGATATCGGGATCGCAAGGGCTTTTGATACTGCAAGAGTAAGAGGAATTGATGTACTCAGCAATAGCTGGGGCGGCGGAACTGCTTCTTCTACTATTACAAATGCGATCAACAGCGCGGCAACAAGCGGACGCGGCGGACTAGGCTGCATCATATTATTTTCTTCAGGTAATGAAGGAAGGAATCCGCCCGAGTATCCTTCTTATCTTGCAAATGTAATTTGTGTTGGGGCTTCTACCACCCATGACATGAAAAAAGCTGCCGGCTCCGGTAACCAATTCTGGTGGGGCGGCAACTACGGCGAAAGCGCCGGTACCGGCGATATAGAGTGTGTTGCACCCACAATTTGTTACTCAACTGATGTGCAGGGTACAGGAGGTTACAATTTAACTTCCGGTACCGCAGGTAATTATTATTCAACATTCAACGGTACATCCTGTTCATGCCCTAATGCAGCGGGAGTTGCGGCGCTTGTTCTTTCGGTGAATACATCGCAGACGCGCGCACAGGTTACTCAGAATCTCTTATACGGCTGCGATAAAATAGATAACGTTCCATATTCCACAACAAAAACTTATGGTAAATGGAACGCCTACTTTGGCTATGGCAGGATCAATGCATACAATTCCGTAAGGCTGGCTGCTGGTGTTGATGTAACGCCGCCATCGATCAATCATACAAACAGGGCAAGCCATAACAGTACTTACCCAACGCTTATTACAGCAAATATCACAGATCAAGACGGCTCGTCAGTCCCCACAAGCGGTGTTAACAGTCCGAAGCTGGTTTACCGCACCAACAAAAATAACGCCGGATGGAGCGCATTTGATTCTGTATACGCATCTTCAAACTCAGGTTCTAATTTTTATTTTAATATTCCCTGTGTTGGCTGGGAAACCGAGGTACAGTATTACATAACAGCAAAAGATAACACCGGCAATATAGGAAATTTCCCGAAAGGCGCGCCAAATACATTCTGGCTGTGCTATTATGCAGTGGGCAGCTTAACTGAATCAACCAACAAGCTTTCAGCATGGTCGCCGCCGGATGGCGGGGCCGGTATATCTGGTACCGTGAATTTCGGAAGCTTCAAAATACTGAATGCTAAAGTCAGGATCTACCTGCGGCATACCTGGGTAAATGATAATGTTCTTTATATTACCTCACCCATAACCGATAACAATAATAACAGGAAATGTCTGTTTTCAGAGAATGGCGGTTCGCTTAATAATATTACCGGCGCTACAGTATCGGATTCAGCTTCACAGTTCTGGTACCAGGGCACGCCGCCTTATACAAACGGAAGCTTCTCGCCTGAGATCACACTTCGCGGTTTTCTTGGAACACAGGCAAGCGGCAACTGGCGTTTTTTGAATATGGATGCAGGCACACCCGATGCGCCCACATATGACAGCATCAGGATCACCCTGCTTCGCACGGCGGGTACACTGAGCCCCGCGGCAAGGCTCAACAGCAGCGCGGATTCAGTTATTGATTTTGGCATGATACCGCAAAGTTCATACATTGAAAAGGTTTTTTACCTTAAGAACAGCGGCAATTCAAATCTTACTTGCAGCGCGGTTTCGTTCACAGGAACATATTCATCAAGCTTCTCTCTGCAATCACCGCTGCCGGGAGCAATTGTGCCCGGCGACAGCGCACTGTTCAGAGTAAGAGCTAATAATGCTATGGGGCTGAAGAGCGGAGGAAACACTCCCGGACTTTTCGGCGCAGAAAACGGCGTTATGAATATCACTAATAACGATCCATCAAAGCCTGTGTTCAAAGTATCGCTGCAGTCAGATTATGTTCTGCCCGTACAGCTCGCTTCGTTTGATATCAATGCTTATAAAAAGGATGTGCGGCTTGCGTGGAGTACATTCAGCGAGATAAATAATGCCGGATTTGAAATACAGAGGCAATCTGTTAACAAAGAAGGGAAGCTCTCTGACTGGGTGAAGGCAGGATTCATAGAAGGCGCAGGTACAACCAACGAACAGAAGTTCTACAGTTTTGCAGATATTAAGCCGGGTATTGGAAAATTCAATTACAGGCTTAAACAGATAGATAACAACGGAAATTTTGAGATTTATAATGCACCGCATCAGGTGGAGGTTGGAAAACCTGTTCAGTTTGATATTTCGCAGAACTATCCAAATCCATCGAATCCATCTTCAAAGATCGATTACCAGCTTCCGGTTGATGCCAACGTGAATATTTCTGTTTATGACCTCACCGGTAAGCTCGTTAAGACCCTCGTTAATTCAAATATGGAAACCGGCTACCACACAGCGGTGTTCGATGGAACAAACATAGCAAGCGGCATTTATATTTACAGGATAAATGTTTCAGGCGAGGGTGTTTCATTTTCGCAAACGCGCAAGCTGGTATTGATAAAATAGCATTTCAGTTTTGATATTGATAAAGCCTGAAAATCTTATCGTTTTTCAGGCATTATTTGTTAGTATAGATTCAGATCCATTTCTCTTACTATTAACTGAAAGATCTGATTCATAGAATATCCAAATTCTCAAAGCAAGGAGCATTGTTCTTACAAACCCAAACTATTAAATCCGCAAATTCTTTAACTCCGCAATCTTCAATCCGAAATCCGCAATCCCTACATTCTTTCCGGTGCAGAAATACCAATAATATCGAATCCGTTTTTCAACACTGCTTTCGCTGCTTCGCAGAGCTTGAGTCTTGCGTATGAAAGTTCGGGTGATTCAGCATCTATTACGCGATTGTTATGGTAGAACCTGTGATAGTTTTCTGCAACTTCGTTGAGGTAAGTAATAACCTTATGCGGCTCATACGTTGCGGCGGCAGAAGCTATCGTTTCCGGGAAAACCGTAAGTACTTTCATCAGGCTCAGTTCTTCCGGGGTTTTGAGCAGGTTCATATCGGGAGCAGTATTTTCTCCGTAGCTGGGGAAAACTTCTTTGGCATTCCTTAATATACTGCTGATCCTCGCATGCGCGTATTGAAGATAAAATACGGGATTCTTATCTGATTCCTCTTTAGCCAACGCAATATCAAAATCCAAATGTGTATTCACGCTGCGCATTACAAAAAAGAATTGTGCAACATCTGCACCAACATCCTCAATCAGGTCATCAAGATAGTAAACATTATCAGAGCGTTTGCTCATTTTTACCGGCGTGCCATCCTGCACAAAAGTTACCATCTGGTGGATAATCACCTTGATCTTTGAGGTATCATATCCAAGTCCTTCCATGCCTGCAAGTACTTCCCTGTAAGTATCACCGTGATCAGCTCCAAAAATATCGATTATCAGGTCATACCCACGCTGAACTTTATCAATGTGATATGCCATATCCGGCAGCCTGTAGGTCGGCTCGCCTGTGGCTTTCACAATAACTTTATCGGCGGCGTCTTTCTTGCCTTTGATCAGCTCTGAGGTTTTCAGCCAAACTGCGCCGTCTTTTTCGTATGAGAGTCCGCGTTTTTTAAACTCTTCAAGTGTCTCTTTTATCTTACCTGATTCATAGAGCGAGCTTTCATTAAAGAACACTTCATGCCTGATACCAAGCCTTTCAAGCGTCTGTTTGATGGAATTGAAGCACCACTTCTCCCCTGCTTCGCGGAAAATTTTATCATCAGAATCGATCAATGAATCGCCGTGTTCCTTCTCAAGCACAGCGGCTATCTCGCCGATATACTCTCCTGCATAACAATCCTCCGGCAACGGATATTCAGGTTCAAAGATCTGCCTGTACCTCGCATACACAGACTTTGCAAGGTTATCCATTTGTTTGCCTGCGTTGTTATAGTAATACTCCCTTGTGACTTTATAGCCGGTCCACTCCAGCAGGTTTGCGATAGCTTTGCCAAGAGCTGTCTGCCTTCCATGGCCTGTGTGCAGCGGGCCGGTGGGATTTGCGCTCACCCATTCAAGGTTCGCAGTTTTGCCGGTGTGTGAATTTGAGCTTCCAAAACGCTCTTTGTTCGATAATATCTCCGCAATCGAATCGCGGTAAAATTCATCGGATATGAACAGATTGACAAAGCCGGGACCCGCAATATTCGCGCTCTTGATATATTTGTCGCCGCTGCCAAGCGAGCTGATTATCGATTCGGCAAACTCCCTGGGATTTTTACCAAGCTTCTTGCCGTACATCATAGCTGCATTGCATGAGAGGTCTCCATGCGTTGGATCTTTCGGCCTTTCAAGTATAACTGAAGGCGCCTCAACTCCAAGCGAGCTAAGTATATTTTTAAGCTTATCCGTTACGTATTGTTTTATATCCAATGTTCAAACACTTTTAATATTCAAAATAGAAGAAGGGGCTCTCTCAAAAGTCATTACAATGAAAAATTTCGAATTGAATCTTTCAAGATTCCTGCCTTCGCAGGAATGACAAATTACTCTTGAGCAAACCCCTAATTGTTATAAGACTTTTCACGCATGGCAGTTAAACATGCCCCGTAAGCTGAATTTATTTAAGCAGTAACTGCTTCAGCCTGTCCTGCAGTAACGCCAAGCTTGCCTATTGATTCATAGTCCATACCGGCAAACGCAGGTACTTTAGCGGCAATATCATCAAACACTTCCTCAGTATTAACATAACCGAAGTCGTTCCCGAAAACCTTAGCCATTTGCTGGATTACCTTCCATGCCGGACGGGTATTGTAACGTGTTCCCTTGGTCCACCTGTCATTATGCGCGCCGAACTTATCTAGCCTGCTGACTGCAAAATCACCGGGCAGCCTTTCCTGCTCAAGCGATGCAACTGCAGGCCTGAGGCGCTGTACCCTGTTTTGGAAATTTACAACAGTACCGTTAATTTCAGCATAAGATGAAGCCGGGAATATAACAGTAGCTTTGCGGCTGTGTTCGTAAAAATTACTGATCTGCAGCACGGCAACTTCGATGGCTTTTGCAATTTCATCCGTTCTTTCAAGCCTGCCGAGACTATCGTTCATAACATAAACCATCTTTATCTGTTTGCTGAGAATCTTATCGATGAATTTCATATTGATAGGCTCAATGCCAAGCAGATTCAATCCGGTTGCGTTTGGAGTCTTATCTGCCCTTATCAGCATTTTTGCATCTTCACCCTGGATATTGGGTATATATACGATATTCTCTGTGCCAACTATTTCTTTGGCAAATCTTTGCAGAACAAAATTATCTTCAAGAGTAGAGTACGGCGAAGCAATGAACGCTGTTTCTTCAGCCTTGTAATTTTTAAGCTCTGATATAACTCTCGCTATAGCATCATCCCAATCAACCTGTCTTAGCCCGTCATTATCAGCCGATACATCCTCTTCGCGCATCATTGGCGAGTTTACCCTGGTAGTTTCATCATTCACAAATTTATATGTTTCAAGCCTGCCATAGTCACACATCCAGTATTCATTAACATCCATATTTTCACGCGGAGTCAATCTTTTGATCACATTGTCTCTAACCCAAATTTCATCGTTACAGCCGCGCGCGCAGCCAACACAAACGCTATCGGTATGGCTCATATCCCAAACCCTTGCGCGGAACCTGAAATCACGGCTGGTCAACGCGCCAACGGGGCAAAGCTCAATAACATTCATTGAGTATGGATTATCAAGCTGCTTGCCGGGGAAAGTTTCAATTGTAACTTTTTCTCCGCGGCTTACAAATGTAAGCTGGGGATCGCCGACAACTTCTTCGCAGTACCTAATACAGCGTGAGCAGCTTATACAACGTTCCTGGTCAAACATTACATGCGGGCCAAGCTCAACGCGCTTATCTTTGTGATTCTTTTCTTCGTCAAATCTTGACTTGCCTATGCTGTATTTGTAAGCGTAATCCTGGAGCTTGCACTCACCTGCTTCATCGCAAATGGGGCAATCAAGCGGGTGGTTTATCAAAAGAAACTCCATTACCGCGTTACGCATGTGAACTGCCTTCGGTGAGTTGGTATAAACTACCATTCCTTCGGTAACATTGGTCGCGCAGGCTATCATTCCCTTGGGAGCCTTTTCAACTTCCACCAAACAAATGCGGCAATTACCTGCAACACTTAAAGATGGATGCCAGCAAAAATGCGGGATCTCTATTCCTGCATCTTTGGCAGCCTGTATAATAGTCTGTCCCGGTTTAAACTCTAATTCTTTTCCGTCAAGTTGAAATGTAGGCATATTAGTGAATATTTCTCAAATTAATCAGTAAATTTACCTGTTTTAAAGGGTTTTATCAATATAAATATTATTCTGAAAACCGGGAATTAAGGGCAAATAAGATGTAAAAAAGAAATAATGCAGAATTTTACTGCATCTCAGCGGCGGCTTTTCTTTTCGCGAGCCTGTGTTTTATGAACTTATAGATTCCGGGGGAGATTGAAATGAATACTATAATGATTATTACTTTGTCTATATGGTTTTCGATCCCCGGAACTGCCCTGCCAAGAAAATAGCCTAACAGGGTCATACTCAACACCCATGCTACACCGCCAACTATATTATACTGCGCAAATTTCCAGTAATGCATCTGTGCAATTCCTGCCACCGTTGGGGCAAAAGTTCTTATGATCGGCATGAATCTTGCGATAACAATAGTAATACCGCCATGCTTTTCATAGAAATTGTGAGTTTTTATCAGGTAATCTTTGCGGAAAAAGAAAGATTTTTCTTTTTTGAAAAGCCTGGGACCGGATTTAGCGCCGATCCAATATCCGGTTGCATCGCCAACAATAGCACAGGGAATCAAAATGAGGTTCAGGTACCAAATATTCAGCAAAGGCTGCCCTGTAACGGGATCCGGGGTAGCAGCGAATAATCCGGCTGTAACCAGCAGCGAGTCGCCCGGCAGGAAAAAGCCTGCCAATAGGCCCGTTTC
>WBZT01000831.1_pt1 | contig 24207 bp, 17 predicted proteins | sample 5204241 | NCBI WGS metagenome assembly WBZT01 (sample SAMN12344358, study PRJNA552823) | activated sludge metagenome | biome: Activated sludge suspended growth; feature: Nitrification reactor; material: Wastewater; isolation source: activated sludge from nitrification reactor of wastewater... | reverse complement strand
CGTCGCCAGAGCCAACCACCTCTGGAACGCCTACTGGACAAAAAATTGAGCGGCAGTTTCAGTCACACCCGCTTCTAAGTCCATGGTTCGCGTAGTTTCCCACCGGGAACCTGATTAGAAAATCTGGCCGCCAAGAAAGGTCTTCCAACAAACCAAACTGATCCAATGGACGAGAGTGGAGGGCCAAATGGATCTGGTTCGCAGGTAGATCATCGTACTGCAACAGCCTAGTAACGCCGCCAGCAGGAGGAACCTCGGATCAACGAAGAGTTGTTGCGCAGCCGTCTTCAGAAACAGACCATTGACCGGGTGCCAGAGCACAAACAACGTCAAGGCCACGGTGGCACGGCGGAGCCGGTAAACGGGCGGCCAGGGTTGTCGGGGATCAGGTAGGAAGACCGCGCGAAAGAGGAGTTCTTCAGACAAACACGGCACGAAGAAAGCAATCGCTGTGAAGCGAGCGAGTTTGCCGATAGCTTCCGCGTGCATTTCCCATCGAAGAATGCCAGAAACGAGACCGAGGAACAGAGCGAGCGCGCTGTATATGAAGATCAGGGCGAAACAACGTAGCCATTCTCGACCTGTTGGCCACGTCACCAAGGAGCGAGCGGTTTTGTGAGCCACCGCCCAGCAGGCTGACTTGATCTGAACTGGTGAGGCCATCAAACAACTAGCAAGCATCCTGGTTTTTTCCGGCTGGATAAACGCGGCGAATCTATGCTCGACGCCGAGCACTGTCCAACGTCGTTCTGTTACTGCGAATTCTCCCCTTGACCCGTTCGCGAGTTGGCAGGCATTTTTTGCCAAAACCAATGCACATTGTTGTTCGATCGTCATTCATTTGCTTTGTTTCCAGATCCAAAATGCTGCTTCGATTAGTGGGCGTCTTTGCGTTCGCGGGAATTGAGCTGACCACCCAGGCGCAGCCCGTCCATTACCTTTACAGCGGCGACAAGATACCGTCGGAGTCGCCATACGCCGCGTGGTTCACCACCCTCGGACCGGGTCACCCGACCGGCTCTTACTTCGTCGGCACGGATTGGAGCAGCGATGGCGATGTGCTGACGATGCACACCCAACATCCGAACGATTTTGTCGGCGCCTCCAGTCTGGGCATCTGGTTCGGACGGACGGACAATTATGGCGACCCGTCCGCAGGATTCAGTCTTGCCAGCACGGTGGAGGGGAATCGCGTGGAGGTCCGGCTGGCGATGGGAACGAACTCCAGCGAATGGTCGCTCTACTGGTACGATGCCAACAGCCGCGGAGCGGCGTTTTACTTTTTGGACAACGGTTTTCATATCTACACGGCGACAAGCGACCTCTTTGTTCCCCTCGCGACGATGACAAGCTTTCACACTTATGCTTCGCATGTTCAAGGCGACAAGGTCTTCTATTACCTCGACGGGGCTTTGCTTGCCACCGGCACCGCGCAACTTGCCGGAGTGTCCAACTTCCTGCTGATCGGCGACGGCTCAGCCGGCTCTCTCTCGGGCTTTGGCACGTTCCGAATTGATTGGCTGGATGTAACGGTCCGCGCCGGTCCTGCCACGCCTCCCGAACCCGCGCCGATTTACCTGACGGACGCCTTCATGCGTACCAACGGCGCATTTCAATTCGCGTTTACCAATATTCCGGGGCTGCAATTCAGTGTCCAAGCCAGCACAAACATCGCTTCGGGATATTGGACCGCGTTGGGCGCCGCCTCGGAGATCACGCCCGGAGCCTTTCGCTTTGCGGACGTTGAGGCGGTCGGGAATCAGCAGCGGTATTACCGGGTGCTCGCTCAGTGAGTGAGGGCGTTTGCGACTCCGTTTTTGCCTCGTCTCTCCGTCAGCGGTTTGCACACTGTTGATGTGAATCAGCCAGCAGCAAGTCAGGTGTTTGTTACCACGCATTGGAGCGTCGTGCTTGCTGCCGGAGATGCCGCTTCGACCCACCGGGCAGAGGCATTGGAACAACTCTGCCGGACGTACTGGTATCCACTGTATGCGTTCGCTCGCCGGCGTGGGCAGGATGAACACCAGGCCAAGGACCTGACTCAGGGGTTCTTTGCTCAACTCCTCGCCCGCAATGATTTCAGCGTGGCCGATCCCCGGCGGGGCCGGTTTCGGACCTTTTTGCTCCACGCGTTTCAGAATTTTCTCGCGAACGAGTGGGACAAGTCCCAACGCATCAAGCGCGGCGGCGGTGCTGAAATCCTGTCGCTCGATGACGCGGACGCCGAAACCCGCTATCAATTCGAAGCCACTCCCGAGACTTCGCCTGAGGCCGTGTTCGACCGGGGGTGGGCGCAAGCGCTGCTCGCGGCAGTGTTCGCGCAACTCCATCGCGAGCTGACAGAAAATGGAGATCTGGAGCGCTACGAAGTCGTGAAGCCGTTCTTGCTCGGCGGCGAAGGCTCGTACGCGGAGGTGGCGGCCAAGCTCGGTATCACGGAAACCGGCGTGCGATCCGTGGTGCACCGCTTTCGCAAACGCTTCCGGGAACTGATCCGGGCGGAAATCGCCAACACGGTCAGCGGCGCGGAGGAGATTGACGCGGAAGTGCGTTACCTCTTTACCGTACTGGGCTAGAGCGGTTCTAAGAAAACTGTAGCCGCAATGGTGGTCGGGCCGCGCTGCTGCGCGGTCTCGGCGGTGCCGCAACACCGCCCTACCAATTGAGTCAATACGGCTACGACAAAACTTGAAACGCTCTGGCGCTACGCAACGAAGCGAATATTCGCAACGTTGAACCGGATTTGCTTCAAGAACAGATGACATCAGCAGTGTTCCAGTGATGACAACGAATCAACCAGTCTGCGCGCAATGCGGAGCCAGGCTGCCCGCCAATGCAGCAGACGGCTTGTGCCCTCGCTGCGTTTTTGCGCTGGCGATGGGCGAGGAGGCGGTGGTGAAAACAGATTCTTCGCTGACTCCCGCTACCGTCGCCGAAGGGATTGGCCGTCGCTTCGGAGATTTCGACCTGTTGGAACTGATCGCGCGCGGGGGCATGGGTGTGGTTTGGCGTGCGCAACAACGGGGTCTGGGACGCACGGTCGCGCTCAAAATCGTTTCCGGCGGATGGTTGTCGGATCCAGAGTTGGTGCGCCGATTCCAATCCGAAGCCAGCGCGGCGGCTAGTCTCGATCACCCGAATATCGTGCCGATTTATGAAGTTGGGCAGCACGATGGCGAACATTACTGCGCGATGAAGCTCGTCGAGGGCGGCGTGCTTTCGACGCAGCGGGCGGTGAATGGTGATCGCGTCTCGCTGCGGCGCGCCGTGAACCTGGTGATCCTCCTGGCGCGGGCGGTTCATTACGCCCATCAGCGCGGTATTTTGCACCGGGATCTTAAACCGGGGAACGTGTTGCTCGATGCGGAGCGGACGCCGTACCTGACTGATTTCGGAATCGCCAAGGTCATCGAAGGCGATAGCACCATCACCCGGACAGCGGCCATCTTGGGGACGCCCAGCTACATGTCGCCAGAGCAAGCCGCTGGTGGTGCCGCCCAAGCAACCACGGCGGTGGACGTCTATGGTCTGGGCGCGGTGTTGTACGACTTGATAACCGGACAACCGCCGTTCGCCGCGGGCACGACCATGGAAACGATCCGCCTGGTGATTGAAGCCGCGCCGCGCCGGCCAATTGCGCTGAATCCGGCGGTGGATCGTGATCTCGAGACGATCTGCCTCAAATGTTTGGACAAGGATCCCTCCCACCGTTATGGCTCGGCTGAAGCTTTGGCGGAGGACTTGGCGCGCTGGCAGGCGGGCGAGCCGATCCTGGCACGCCCCGGCAGCCCACTGGAGCGCACGCTGAAATGGGTACGGCGGCATCGGTCGCGGGCAACACTCCTGGCGCTGGTCGGCGTGAGCGTGTTGGCGGGAGTGACGGCCACCTTGGTGATGAATTTTCGATTGGCGGCCGCGCGCCAGAAGCTGGCCGTTCAATCCGAGAGCCAGCGGCGCGATCTGGTGCGAGTGCATGTTGAAACGGGGAATCGCCTCGCGTCTTCCGGTGATCCGCTGGCGGCCCTGAGTTCCTTTGCGGAGGCGGCGCAACTGGATGCGACCGATCCTGCGCGTCTGGCCATGCATCGCTTCCGCTTTTACGCCACCCTGGCGCATGCGCCGTTGTTGGAGCGCACGTTGACGCATGCCGGCGGCGTGTTGCATGCACAGTTCAGTGCCGATGGCACGCGCGTGGTGACTGCAAGTCAGGACCGCACCGCACGAGTTTGGGACGCCCAAACCGGCGAGCCACTCGCACCGCCCTTGCTACATGGTGCGGAGGTGAATTGGGCCGGCTTCGCGTCGCAAGACCGGCTGGTTTTCACCCGGACGGTGACCGGGGAAATTCGCGCGTGGCGGGCGGACAACGGATTATTGGCGTTTGGCCCTTATTCGGGCGTGCGCTCCGGCAGTTTGCGTGATGGTGCGGCGACCGACGTCAGTTTCTCGCTAGACGGACGTTGGTTTGCGGTGCTGAAACCCAGGGCGGTGGAACTCCGCCAAGTTGAGAATGGCGAATTGGTTGGCAAAGCGATCGAATGCGCGGCGCGACCGAATCAGGCAGTCTTTTCACCGGATAACCAATACCTAGCCATTCTGCTGGAACGGGGGCCATTATTGATGCACGACCTGGCGACTCGCGCGACCAAGACTTATGAAACGGGGGGCTTGGGCTGGCGGAACGGCGCGTGGTCGGCGGACGGACGGTGGCTGGCCCTGAGCTGCGCAAACTTCCTGGTGCGCTTGTTCGATCCGTCCACCGGCAGTCTCCTGCCAGTCATCCTCGAACACGAGGATACGCCCGTGGCCCTGCAATTCAGTCTGGATGGCACACGGCTGTTGACCGGCAGTTATGACGGCGCCGCGCGGCTGTTTGACGTGGCGAGTGGAAGATCCTTGTTTGCGCCGATGCGTCATCTCGGTCCGATTCATGCGGTCGCGTTTAGCCACGATCAAAGCTGCATCAGCACGGCGGGTTGGGATGGTCTGGTGCGCCTTTGGGACGCCCGAACCGGCGAAAACCATCGCGACATGCTGAGGCATCCCGGAGCCGTACGGGCGGTGTCGTGGCAAAAGGAAGATTCAGCGCTGCTCACTGCGGGTTTGGATGGCACAGCGCGGATTTGGCGGATGCGAACGAATGGTTCAGCACGTTTTTCCTGGCCGCACGATAGCCCCGTGCAGACCGTCGCGTTCAGTCCTAATGGCGAGCGGTTGGCTGTTCTCGGACTCCGGAACGCTGCGAAAATCTGGCGCGTGGCGACCGAGGGCGCACCGGTTTCGCTGGAACATCCCATCCGTGCGCTTGCCGCGACCTGGCTCGACAGCCGGCGTGTGGTGACCGTGGCGGCGGACGATCAATTGCGCACGTGGGACGCGGTGGGCGGGCAACTGCTGGAAACGGTGAGTCTCGAAGGGCGGGTGCGTGACCGCTGGGCCGAGCGCTTTTCTCCGGATGCAAAATACTTTGTGCCGCTTTTGCCCGGACGCCCTAGCGGGGTCTGGAAAGTAGCGGATGGCAAACGCGCATTCGATCTGGGCACGAACGCATCCCGCGCCATCGCCTTCTCGTCCAACAGCCGCTGGCTTGCGGTGAGTTCCGCCGCCGGCCTTCAGATTTGGGACGCAAACACTGGAAAACCAGTGGCCGCACCGATCAAAGGGGCAGGCGACGCTACAGCCATAACTCTCAATTCCGAGGCCACGCGCGTAGCTGTGGCTACGGGCGATTTTTCGGTCCACATCCTGGAGTATCCGTCGGGCCGCGTTGTGGCGCGGTCACTGAAGCACGCGGGAGTTGTGCGGGACCTGGCGTTCACCCCGGATGGCCATATTCTTGCCACGGCCAGCCAGGACAAGAGCCTTCGCCTGTGGGATGCGGCCACGGGTGAGCCGCTCGCGCCACCGCTGGAACACGGCGGGTGGGTTTTGCGCGTGGATGTGCGCCCGGATGGCTTCGGCTTCGCGACCGCGGGGAATGATCACATGGCGCGATTGTGGGAGGTGCCACGCATGGAGTCCGGTCCGGCGGAGCTTCAGGCACTTGCCCGCCGCCTGAATGGGCCGGGGCGCTGACGTCGGCTCTTCGGCTAATTACTTCTACGGTTCATCACCTGTCTTGTTCGGATTGGCCCGATGGCAGCCGGAAGAAATGCATTTTTTCTGCAACGCGTGTCTGCCTGTGCTTTAGAACCCCGTGAACAGCCATGACACGAAACTCCAACATGAAGACCTTTTGCTTCCCGCAGTTCCGCAATTTATCGGCCACTTTGCTATTTTCTTCCGAACGCAAATCCCAGACCGGGCGCTTCCGCATCACAACACTTTGGAACATCGTGCTCCTCGGCCTAATGTGTGCGTCTTCAGGCCGGGCTCAGGTTTATACGTGGGGCTATTGGCGGATGGGGGAGAATACCTATGGAGCCGGCGTGGGCTATGCGGTCACGGGGGCGATTACTGATGATTTGGCGAACCATCCCCTCATCCCTCAAGGTACTTTGCGCTACACCAACGACCTTGCGGTTGAGGCCAAAATCCATACCGGCACCTTGTTGGCCGTAGATTTTAGCTCCGGCTCGTACCTCAGCAACAACTTTGCATATTTCGCGAATTACGACAATTTCGGTATTGAAGCTTGGGTCAAAACCCGTACCACCAGTCAAAACCATATCGTGGTGTGTAACGGCAACGGCGTCACCGATGGGTGGGCTATCCGTCAGTCCGGCGCAACTTGGCAGTGTGAGTTCGCGGGAAAGGCGACTTTCGGCGCCGCACCAGTCGTTGCCAATGCATGGACTCACCTCGCCTTGGTGCGGGAAGGTGGCACGGCCACGCTTTATGTGAATGGCGTGGCTGCCGGAGCATCTACAGTGGCTCCGACACCGGTTGCCTCTGGCTTTGCCATTGGCGCTTATCCCGGCGGTGGTTCGGCTTTCATTGGAGTTATTGATGAAGTCCGCCTCTTTGACTTTCTGCCGGGCCGCTTCCAACTCAGTTATCTCCTCTGGAATGCCCCGTCGCAGTTGGCCGTGTTGGGCAGTTCCGCTTTCTCCCGCGATGATTTTGATGGCCTGTTTGGGTTCAGGAGCAGTGTTTCCAGTCCCTTCCTGAATACGACTGTGCATTTTGAGTACGGTCCCACGCCCAGTTATGGCTATGCGACTTCGAAAACGGATTTGGCTGCATACCCTGGATACCAGAGCGCTTGGGTGCCCATCAGCGGTTTGCCCGCATGCAGCGATTACCACTTCCGAGTCGTCGCGGAGAATTCTGCAGGAATCACGCTCGGTCCCGATCAAGCTTTCCGGACAACCTTGAAGCCGGTCGCAAGCACCCTCAACACGACAGTAATCTCCTCCAACAGCGCGAAGATCGCCGGCCAGTTTCGCCCCAATTCTCCCACGGCCACGGCTTGGTTTGAGTGGGGGACTGATATTACCTACGGTACCGCCACGCCGACATTTGCAGTGGGCGAAAATGCAGCCGGTCCTGATTTTGTCCCTGATGTGTACGGCGCAGCAGCGGTGACTGCGCTCGCTACCGGCCAACTCTACCATTACCGCGCGGCAATCAGTAACTGCACCGGCGTCGCCTACGGAGCGGATCGGACCTTCTACGTGGGTGATACCATCCCTCCGGGAGTACTCAAAGACGAATGGCTGCCGACCTATGACTCCAACCAGCCTGCCACGACCGAATGGGCCAATGCCACCAACTGGTCCTTGGGCATGAAGCCGTACAACACCATCAACAATCAGTTTCAGGTAGCCCTCGAAGGGACGCCCCTCGCACCAAAATCGGCGCTCCTCAGCGACTACACGGTCATCGATCGCCTGCGGTTGCTGCAGAGCGAATTCGCCGTGTCAGACTCCTACCTGATTGTTGCGCAAGGGGTGATTGAAAACTCCGGGCTTCTGCGCATCGGTGTGCCATACCCGGCAAGCTTGGTTTCGACGGGTGAATTCCGATTGCAGAACCCTGTGCCGTTACCGGGCAAAGGGCGTTTGACCCTTGCCCCCAGTTCGACCCTCCTTGTGAGCGGACTTGGTCCGCTCATCAACGATCTCGATCATACCATTCAGGGCACCGGACTGATCCAATGCAACGAATTGACGAACCATGGTTGGATCATCGCGGATGAAAACGCATTTTCCGAACTCGGTCTCAACGTCGCTCGCATTCGGAATGATGGCACAATCATGGCTCAGAACTCAGGTTTTCTTCGCTTTGGTGCGGCTCCTTCCGCTTCGGCATCCCGTGTGCGGCTCTACAACCAAGACGGCATTATTGCCGCTTCGACCAACAGTTTGAATTCTCCCGGCTTGCGGTTTCATGAAGGCGCAACCATTGGTGGCGGGCGCATCCTTGCGTTTGGTAATGGTTGGGTTCAACTCGACAACACCGACCTGTACAAAGTTGGCGCGACCTTTCGCGGTTGTACCTTCAGTAACGAACCCACGGCAAAAATTGAGGTCCGCAACGCTGCCACGTTTGAGGATTGCGCCTTTCGCAGTCCGCTTCAGTGGGGAAATGCGGAGCCAGTGCTGAGAATCAACGTCCGTGGCAAATTCGAGAATCATGCCACCCAGGTGTTTCCCGGAGCCGGCTTCAATACGTTTATGCTCAAGGGCGACACCGTTTTTTCCGGCAGCGGCGTCGTTCAACTCAGCGATGGCGATCTGGTGCAGGGATTTTCCGTGCTCACCAACGACGTCGGTCACACCATCGCTGGCGCGGGCCAAATCGGCGAAAACCAGAATGCTGACACGTTGCTCGTGAATCTGGGGACCATCAAAGCGAACGACCCACTGCACCAAGCGACGCCCATTTGGACAGGGCAGTTGCTACCGCTCCATGGGCTTACCGAGACTTTTAATTCTGGTGAACTGCTGGCGACCGATGGTGGAAAATTGCTCATCCAGCAAGCCTATACTCGGACATTGCGACACGAGGGCACCATCCGGAGCCAGGGTGGACTGAACGCTCAACCTTCAGAAGTGGTCGTTGCCGGCCGAGTTGCCGGCACCGGTCAGTGGCTGGCGGAAGACGGCGCCCGCATCATGCTGACAACTAACGCGATCATTGACCTGGGCGGGGATATCCGGGCGCGCCGCGTCCTGAACAACCGGGAGGCTTTGATCAAGGTGCAGGGGGAGGTGAACGGCACGGGGCGGTGGATTGCCGAGGCGGGTGGCCGCATTCAATTGGATGAGAATGCGTTTGTTTCCACCGCTGGCGACATGATTGCTGAAGCCGGCGGCGTGCTTGAGCTTCACAACCAGAATCTGTTCGCACCCATTTATTGCGAGCCAGGCGGTCGGTTGGAAACGCATGAGGTGAATATGCTCGGGAGCAGTTTACATAATCGCGGTGTTGTCACAGTCGCTCCCGGGGGCGCCTTCGTAACTGACGACGTCACCGGTGATGGGAAGTTTTTTGATCCGGCGCAAAGTTCGAGCGCGTCGGAAAACCAGGTATTTGTCGGCGGGCGATTGAACCCCGGCATCGATGAAGGCTTTAGCAGCACGCTCAGCTTTGACCGGCTGGGTATGGGAATGTGGTCTGTGCTGGAGTTGGATCTCTATGGGCCAAATCCGGCGCACCAGGATCAGATCCGGGTTCGGAACCACTTCACCAGTGACCCCAGCACGCAATTGAAGCTGCACTTTTCCTACCAACCAGCCTCGAATGATGTCATTCAGATCGTGCAGGCCGAGGCGCCCAACACGTGCATCATTTCCAACTGGACCGAAGTCCAGTTTGTCAATGTGCGGCGGCTCACAAGCCAGCGAGGTGTTTATCAGGACGATGAGTTCATCGGCGACGTGCTGTTCGCCACAAACGGTATCACGGTTACGAATGTGCGCCGCCCGGCGACCCTGCCTTTGCAGGTGGTTTCCTCCGGGGGCAATGGGTTCACGCAAAACGTTCAAGCGGCAACCAGCGTCGGCCAACGACTTCAATGGTTGCGCTCCCATACCTTGGAGCCGGGTAGCTGGGGACCATTCGGTGCTCCCTTCACGGCCGCCGCTGGCACCACCTGGCTTTCATTTGACACCCGCGAGGCAGCCCAGTCCTTCTTTCGCTTGGTGGAATTAGGAAATAACTGCCCCGCTTTGCCAGGCAGCTTGGTGCATTGGTGGCGTGCGCAAAGTCTCGTTGACAGCGCGGGCACAGCCAGCGCCGTCCTTTTTGGTGGCGCAGCGCTGGGACCGGGGCGCACCGGGACCGCGTTCATGTTTGATGGGGTGGATGATCGCCTCCGTTTCAGTGGCGCCGCCCTTCCTCCGGGAGGGGTGGTTGGCGGTTGGACCGTTTCGATGTGGGTTTGTCGCACGAATTCTCCGGACCAATCCAGCGCGCTCTTCCTCGACAGCCAATATGCTTTGAAGTTGGAGCAATATGGCAATGCGGGTCGTTATGTGGGCATTACCAAATTCGGCGTCCTGGCGGGGGACAAGTCGTTCAATTACAGCGTGCCGGAGGGAGAGTGGACTCATCTTGCTTTTGCCGACAGCCCCGGGGGTACCCAACTTTACGTCAACGGAACTCGGCAGGGGACCATCCCGGATCGCATCCCGGGTAGTGTCCTAATTAGAAATGGTGTATAGGTTAGGATGAACTCAAGATGGTGGGTCGAACTAGTTGTTCCGGTTGTCCAGTTTCCCAAATTCCTCGCCTGCATAAATCGCCCGCGCTTTGTTGTCAGGACGATGGGCTTTGATCCGACACCAAGCAAGGAAGGCTTCGGGGTCAGCTTCAATCTTGGTAAAGACAAGACCGTTGCGGGCGCTGACCGCAAGGTACTCATTCGCGCGCTGAAGCCACTCGGCATAAGTGTCGGGCCAGCTTTCCGGGTCGGACATGATTTGCTTCATTCTGAGAAAGACGGCCTCGTCCTTGCACCAAAAAGCCCCGTTTTTAAGGCGTAGTTTCATTGATTAGCTGATGGTTAATGTTGGGCTATCCAACCCGCTATTGACTGCGGACGCAAGCGGGTATTTCATCGGGTTGCAGATAGGAACCAATTCATGAAGACTCACCTCAAACGCATCACTGGTCTGGTCCTCTTGGCTGCCGCAACGCAAGGCTGCGCCAGTTTCCGCGAAGGCATGGAACGCATGGCGCGCGCCGAGCAGCAACGCCAGCAGAACCAACAGGGCCAGCAAACCATCATCATCAACAACGGCAATCAAGGATTCACGCCCGGGCCGGACGGGAAAACGATCTGGCAGAATCCACGAACCAGCCATTGACATCTAGGCGCTGTAGCATATCCCGTATAGGAATGAGAAAACCTACCTTCACTACCACCGCTGGTCCCAACGTTAGCAACATGTGGACGCAGATCAGGGCTTACCGGAAGCTTCGTACGTCCGAGGTCAACATTGACGAAGTAACAAAGGCAATTCGCGATGGTTGGTACTTGATGGGGGTGGAATATGAGGGCGGCCCGCATCCGACATTCATTCTTGGCAGCGTCAACCCCAATGACAATCCGCTGAAGAATGATCCGACTTGGCAGGGTCGCCGCGACACAAGGCAAGTTGCCTATGCCTGCGTGCAGTCTGATAGTCAGGGGGTGACAATCACGGACTTGGATCAACCGGACGCGGCACCTCAACGCATTGACCTTCAATCCCGATGTCAGCAAAAAGGGCGCGCACAAACGCAGGCCCAACCCACGCCAGGTTTCCAGCCAACGTGAACACATGAAGGTAATCATCTCCCCCTAAATGATGGCGAAGGGATTCAACAATCTCCCTTGGCGAAAGGGTTGTTCGTACCACCCACGACTTCTCGCCAGTCTTAACCGGATTTAGCGTCGCAAAAGCTGTCTTGAATGCTTCGTTTCGCGGATGTTCGTATGGCGCGCTGAGTTGTGCTGTCACTATCAGGTAAGACCCTGATAGCGTCGCTTGGCACGACAAGTAATCGAATTCATCCATGCTATTTGCGCTTCTGGTCGCTGACGATGGCCACTTGCACGGCAGTCTTGGCGGACTCGACGGGTGGAAGCTCCAGCACCGTGACAAAACGTTCGTCCTTGTCGTCCGGCCCGTCAGGATGCGACCAGCCGTAGCAACGTTTGGCCTTGGGATGGCCGGCTAGATCAAAGACTTCAACCTCGCCTTGCCAGACGGTCTGGCCGCGAAAAACTTCATGCACGGGCACGCTCTCACGATGGAACGCGCCGCAATGGTGCAGATGTTCAATCGTCAGCTTGAGCCTTGAAAGGTATTCGCTATTCGCCACAACGTTCAACCAGTTCCGCCACGGTCCACGCGCTCGACTCGACGCCTGCCGCCTGCGCTGGCGTCATCCGAATCGCCCCGTGCGTCTTGCAGAAGTTGTAATAAGCGAAGTTCAGCGCAACCGCAGCTTCAAAATTCTCGATCCGCTTGCTGAACGCATTGGTGAGACGGGTAAGGCGCCGGCAGTGCATCCGCAGCGTGTGGTTCTGCTTCTCAACGTGGCTTGTGGAGATCAGCAGCGGATCCGGCGTGCCGCTGATAACCTTCTTGGACACGGCAACCACTTCGGCCGGGCTGTACCGAATCATCGCCTCCTTACCGACCATTGAGACGGCAAAGGTTTTTACGATCTGCCCATAATCCGCGGCGCTGCCGAAACCGCGCTCAACCGCATCAGTGTAAGCTGCGAGCGCATCAGAGGAAATTTGCGGGCGGCTGGTGATGCGGCTGGCAAGATCATCCATGAACGCGCGGGCATGATACATGTCCCGCTTGCCGACGATGAAAGAGGGAATCAGCTTTGAGTCAACATCCAGCGCGATGAACGTCCACACGTCGCCGACGCCAACATCAACCGCTTGAACGCGCTTCTGTTTCTTAGCGATGAAGCCCCAAACCTCATCCACTTCGATGTTTTTGCAGTTCAGCCCGCGCATTTTATCGTCGTGAATCTTGGCGCACGCTTCGCCCACGCGGACGCCCAGCCGCATGATCGTATCGCGGTGGATGCCAGTCATGCGTTCGATGGCGCGAATGCTGTTGCCCTCGGCCAGCATGGAAACCGCCAGCACCTTCTTTCCTGTTTCAAGATTGTTTGCCATAGATGTTGCACTTCTTGTAATACACGAATAGAATCAGGTCAACATTATTCTGTAATACGCTATGTCCAAGCCAAAGAAAATGGGGCGGCCCAGGCTGCCCAAGCATCAAAGGCGCGGTGACCCGTTTCCGTCAGTGCGGCTTTTGCCCGCTGAGGATAAACAGGTACGCGAGGCGATAAGGCGTTCCGGCAAGGCTCAATCCGAGTGGATTAAATCCGCCTTGCTCGCGTATGCCAGCGATGCTAGCGTTCCGACTCAGTAATGGACGTGGCGAGGATCGAACTCGCAATCCCGGGTTGTAAAGTCACGGGGTTTGCCGGTTAACTTACACGCCCATTCTGGTGGAACTAGAGGGAATCGAACCCTCGGCGTATGCTTGTAAAGGGCCGCGCCAGCGCCAGCTTAGTCCCACGTCTAAGTCAGTCCTGCGGGCCGTGTGATTTTCTCTTTCCGGGATTGGTCACACGGCCCGGTGATAGTTGCCTTCTGGCTCGCGTGATCTTCCCCTGCTAAGAGAGTCACGCGAGCCAGTGTCTTTTATGTCATTGCGCTGGTCGCGGTCGGCTATTCCGTCTTGCGCTTTCGGCTCTTACCACAATCGTTTTCCTTTCTCTCCAAGTGGCGAACCATCTCGCCACCAATAAAAGTCGGATCATCAAAACTAAACCTCATCAAACGTCATAACTGTTAGAGTCGCAGCGGACACCGGCCTGCATGGCGCAATTTTGGATTCGTCGGGCAATGCGCCCGCTTAACGGGGATCACCACGACGGACTTCCGCCACTTGCGACAAGACTTCTGCTTTCGCATAAGACCTCCGAAGTTTCGGGGTTGCGATTGGCTTGACGCGCCAGAGAGTGTTCGTTACGGTCTTGTTGTGTTGGCTGGACCGTAGCGCCCAGACTCTCTGGCGCGCAAGATGGCGGGAGTTGGAGCAATCCAACTCCCCCGTTTTGTTTTCAGACTTCGCTTCGTTTACATCGGGTCAAAAAGGTTTGCCGCATCACATCCACAAAAAACAAAACCGCACCCAGCCTTACGGCCAAATGCGGTTGACGGTCATGTTGCTTCCCTCGCCATCCCACCTACAAGGCGGCGAGTGCCGCTCGCGCGGTCTTGAATTACTGCCGGGTTACAGAACCCCAACAGTGAGGAAACATGCCAAAACCCGCGTTATGAGCGCAATATATTTTTCGCCCTGAAAACCGACCTCAATTTCAACCAATGAAATCAAGGGTTTTGAAACTGCATTCAAATTAGGACACTGCCGCATCCCGCTGCCGCTTGACTTTCTCGGCGGAAACACGGGCAACCGACTGAAGGGAGCGGTGGATGAAATCTTGGTCTTCAATCGTGAACTGTCCGCGCTGGAGATTAGCGATCTGTACTTTGCAGCGGATGCGTTAGATGGTTGTCCCTGAGCGCGTACTGCCACGCCGAAAATAACGCGCTGGCGGGTTCAGCGATCCCGCTTCAACAAAAACTCTGCCAACGCCTCGAGCGCGACGGCCTTGCCTTTGAAGACCTTCAGCGCTGCGAAGGCTTTGTTGGTGAGTTCGGTTGCGATCTTTCGTGATTTCTCCAGCCCCACGATGGACGGGTAGGTCGCCTTTTGGGCCTTCGTATCTTTGCCGGCGGTCTTGCCCAACTTCTCGCTCGTCTGCGTCACGTCGAGGATGTCGTCAATCACCTGAAACGCCAGGCCGACGTGATAACCGAAATCCGTCAGCGCCTTCAGTTGCGCGGAGGAACAATTCGCGCTCATGCCGCCGAGCCGGACGGAGCAGCAGAGCAGGGCGGAGGTCTTGCGCTCGTGGATGTATTTCAATTGCGCCGTGGACGTTTTCTTTCCTTCACCTTCGAGGTCCGCCACCTGGCCGGCGATGAGTTGCAGGGAGCCACTGGCTTTGGCGATTTCCAAAATTAAGTCCCGATGCGAGTAACGCGACCAGCCTTTGGCCTGCGCGGCGATTTCAAATGCTTGCGTGAGCAGCGCGTCCCCCGCCAGCACCGCGATGCCCTCGCCAAACACTTTGTGATTCGTCAGCTTGCCGCGGCGATAATCGTCGTTGTCCATCGCCGGCAGATCATCATGCACGAGCGAGTAGGTGTGGATGCACTCGACGGCGCAGGCGAGGGGCATGGCGTCCGCCTCGCTGCCACCGCAGGCTTGGGCCGCCGCGAGCACCAGCGCGGGGCGCATCCGCTTGCCGCCGGCGAAAAGCGAGTAGCGCATCGCTTTGTGGATGGTGGCGGGTTTGTTTTTTTCCGCCGGCAGGAAGCGGTCCAGCGCCGTGTTGACGGCCTGGGTCCGGGTTTCGAGAAACTGGCTGAGGTTGAATGGTTTTTGCCCGGGCTTGGCGGGGAGGGTGGCGTTGGCCGACATGTGGCGACTGTTTTAGGAAAACCTGCGGGGACAGGCAAGTTTGAATCCAGATTAAGGTTGCGCCCCGGCGCGTGATTGCTATTTTGACGCGCTATTTTTGAGAACACATGAACGCTGAACTTTGCCGGAGGGCCATTGAGAAGGTTGGGAATCCCAACGTGCTGATCAACATCGTGTCGCGGCGCGTCCGCCAATTGAACGCCGGCGGCGGCGGCATGGGGCGTCCGCTGATCGCGGATGTTGGCAACCTGGGCGTCGCGGACATTGCTCTGCGTGAATTGTTGGAGGACAAGATCGGATTTGATCTGCCCGAGCCCGCGGAAGTCGTCCGCCTCACGCCCAAGAAGCGGAGCAAAAAGCACTGAGGGCACAAACAGCTTGCTTGCACGCAGCCAGAGGGGCGACCCTCTGGCTGTTGGCGTTTATGGCGGATATTGTCACCAATTCGAAAGCCCGGCGCGATTTTCACATCCTCGAAACGTTCGAGGCAGGCATCGTGTTGCATGGCACGGAGGTCAAAGCCTTGCGCGCCGGCAAGGGCCAGATTTCCGACGCCTTCGCCCGCGTGGAGGACAACGAAGTCTTCCTCTACAACGCGCATATTGACGAGTATTCGCACGGCAACTTGAACAACCACCAGCCCAAGTCGCCGCGCAAACTGCTCCTCCACAAAGCCGAGATTCGGAAGCTCTTCGGGCTCGCCGCGGTGAAAGGCAATGCGCTCTTCCCGCTCTCGCTCTACTGGAAGAACGGCAAGGTGAAAGTCGCGCTCGGTGTCGGCAAAGGTAAACAGCAGTTCGACAAGCGTGAGGATTTGAAGCGGCGCGATTCGGATCGCGAACTGAAGCGCGCGCAGGCGCACAAACTGCGGTAGTCGCGCCGGCGGCCAGGCCACGGTGGAGCGCGGCGCCTGGCGAGGCGGCTCGCGAGTACGCTCGTCCCACCCACCTCCGAATTCACACTCCTTTCGCTTGCAAACGGCGCCGCCCCGGCTTTACTCGGAGCAATTCGCGACATGAAAACTCCTGCTCTTTCGTTCTGCGGCCTCCTCCTGCTCGCCAGTTTCGCGCCGGCGGCGCAATTCAAGTTCGCCACGCAGACCCTTACCGTGCCCGACGGTTTCGAGGTCGAAATCGTCGCCGGCACTGATCTGGTGCCACGCCCCGTCTCCGGCTCGTTCGATGAACTGGGCCGGCTTTACGTCACCGATTCCTCCGGCTCGAATGCCAAGCCCGCCGAGCAAACCAACAATCCCACGCACCGCGTGATGCGCCTGGAAGACACCGACGGCGACGGCAAGTTCGACAAGTCCGTCGTTTTCGCCGACAAGGTGATGTTTCCCGAAGGCTGCCTTTGGTACGACGGCTCGGTTTATGTCGCCGCGCCGCCGCACATCTGGAAGTTCACCGACACCAACAACGATGGGGTGGCGGACAAGCGCGAAATCTGGCACGACGGCCAGACGCTCACGGGTTGCGCGAACGATCTGCACGGGCCGTTTCTCGGGCCGGACGGCTGGATTTACTGGTGCAAAGGCGCGTTCGCCTCCCAGACCTACGAAGTGAACGGCAAACCGTGGACGAGCCGCGCCTCGCACATCTTCCGCGCGCGGCCCGATCACAGCCGGCTCGAACCCGTGATCACCGCCGGCAACGACAATCCCGTCGGCCTCACCTGGACGGCCACGGGCGAACGGATTTTGTGCGGCACGTTTTTCGCCCCGCACGAACCGGGTCATCGCGACGGAATGATTCACGCGGTTTACGGCGGCGTCTGGGGCAAGCCCAACGACGCGCTCGATGGCCACAAGCGGACCGGTGACCTGATGCCCGTGATGACACACATGGGCGCCGCGGCACCGTGCGCGGTGATCTGCTACAAATCAACGAGCCTCGGCGACGATTACCAGGGCAACGTGTTCTGCTGCCAGTTCAACCTCCACAAAGTCTCGCGGCACATTCTCGAGCCACTAAGTAGGGGACCTCGAATTGATGCGACTTTCGAAACTAAGGATAGCGATTTCCTGATCTCGGATAATCCTGACTTTCATCCGACCGACGTAATCGAGGACGCCGATGGTAGCTTGCTCGTGTTGGATACTGGTGCGTGGTACAAACTCTGTTGTCCGACCTCCCAACTCGCCAAACCGGATGTGTTGGGAGCGATCTATCGAATTCGTCGTAAACATACTCCTTTGATTCCTGATTCACGCGGGAAAAGCATCGCTTGGGAGAGAACTCCGCCCACAGAATTGGTCAAGTTGGTGTCAGTCCAGCGCCCGGCGGTGGTCGAACGGGCGATCCGGGAACTCGCCGGACGCGGTGAAGCATCTGTTGCCGCATTGGCCGAAACATTGAAGACCACAAAAAATATTGATGCCCTTCGCAATTGCGTCTGGGCATTAACGCGAATCGATAGCCCTTCCGCCCGCGCAGCTGTCCGATTGGCTCTGCCGAAGAGTGGTGGTGAGATGAATCCAAATGACTGGGAACACGAATCACTCCGCGCCGCATTATGCTCAATCAGCCTTTGGCGGGACCAGAGTGCTCTCGACCTGCATACTAATTGGATCACCTGGACTCGGTACGGATTATCCCAACATTATGCGCTCGATGGTCCAGCCGAAAGCATGTTGCTTTACGAGGCGTTGGGAAGAACTGGTGGTGACACCAAGTCCCGGGTCGGTCTGCTGCTTCAGGCTCAATATCCAAGTTCAAACCATCGGTTCTTAGATCACGCGCTCACTTACGCGCTTATCGAAATCAATGACCCGACGGCGACGCGGGCTGGTCTGGCGGATCAATCAAAACAGCGAATCGCGCTCGTGGCACTCGATCAGATGGATTCAGGTGATTTGAAACCAGAAGAAGTCCTTCCCTTTCTCAAATCGCCCGACGCTGAACTGCGGCAAACTGCCGCATGGGTCGCGGGGCATCACCCGGACTGGGGCGGCGCGTTGGCCGGATTCTTCCGTGAACGGATCGGTGCGGACTTGAACGAAGCCGATCGCGCCGAACTCGAAAAGCAACTCGCCCAATTCATCAGCAACGACGCCGTGCAGCAACTGCTCGCGGAATCGCTGGCGGCAAATTCCACCACGCCGGTTGCGTGCCAGATGCTCCTACGCCTGATGGCTCAACCCGGTTTGAAGGACGCCCCGGCCAATTGGGCCGACGCGATCCGCGCCGCGCTGGATCAGAAAGACGACGCGTTGGTGCGCGCTGCCATCGCCGCCGCACGTTCGCTGGCGCAGGTGAAAAACAATCCGCCGTCGTTCACCGAGCCGCTACAAAAGCTCGCCCGTGATACCGCGCGCTCAGACGATTTGCGTCTGGATGCGCTCGCCGCATTGCCGCGCGGATTGCCGTCAGTCGAGCCGGAGCAGTTGACTTTCCTCGTCGCGATCCTTGATCCGGCCAAGTCAGTGGCCGCTCGTGGCGCGGCGGCCGGCGTGTTGGTGAAAGCGAAGCTGGCCGAGGAACAACTACTGACCCTGGCCGATGCCTTGAAAGCCGCCGGACCGATGGAGGTGGCGAAATTACTGCCGGCCTTCGAGCACAGCACGGATGAAGCAACCGGTCTGCGCCTGATGGCCGCGTTGAAAGAATCAAAAGGCCTGGCGGGCGTGCAGGCGGAAGGCTTGCAGGCCGTGGCCAAGAAGTACTCGGCGGCGGTTCAATCCAAGGCTGATGCCTTGCTCGCGCTGTTGAATGCCGATGCTGAAAAACAGAAGGCGCAGCTGGAAGCGCTACAGGCGTCGCTGCCGGCGGGCGACATCCGGCGCGGGCAACTGGTGTTCAACAATCCGAAGGCCGCGTGCGCTTCGTGCCACCGCATGGGTTACCTCGGCGGCAACGTCGGGCCGGATCTTACTGCCATCGGCCCGACGCGCACCGAGCGGGACTTGCTGGAGGCGATCGTATTTCCGAGCGCGAGCTTTGTCCGCAGCTACGAGCCTTACACCATCGTCACGAAGAATGACGAGGATTACAGCGGCGTGTTGCGCAAGGACGCCCCGGATGAAGTGGTGCTCGCCACTGGTCCGAACGCGGAAGTGCGCGTGGCGCGCACCGACATCACCGAGATGCGCCCGGGCCGGGTAAGCTTGATGCCCGCCGGATTGGACCAGCAGTTGTCGAAACAGGAATTGTCCGATCTCGTCACGTTCCTGAAGAACACGAAGTGGGGAGCGAATTGAAAGCTCCTCCTCGTGGGTTGACGCAGGAAATCACCGTGCCTTCCGGTTGATTGCCGTGCCACGACGTTCCAGCTTTCTGGTCATGCGGGCGCGACTTCGCACTGCCACATAGTAGTAGGTCGGGCTTCCAGCCCGACATTTAGAGCAGGCTTCCAGCCTGTGTGCTTCCGTCCGGCGCAGGCAGGATGCCCGCGCTACCTGACAGCCAGGATGGCTGTCCTACAATGGTGGCGGCGGCGAGTTGCGCCCTGATAGTTCGTCCAACCAATTGCGCGGTTGACTCAGCCGCGCCAATGGCTACTTCTCCTTGATGCTTCTGAAATCTGGCCGGCGTTTGAGTGGTTGGTTCCTTTGCTGGCTCGCCTTGTGGGCCGGCGTTGCGTGTGCGGCGACATTGCCGGCGGTGGATATCAATGCACCGTTCGTCCAAGAGGTGCCGCGCATCTTTTCGCAGGCGGACGGGCTTCCCTCCAACAACATCTGGCAGATCGTTTCGTTGAGCGAAGGCCGAGCATTTGCCGCGGACGCAGCCGGTCGGCTTGCCGAGTTTCAAAACGGAAAGTGGTCCTCGCTCGCTGGCCAACCCGGCTTTCCCGTTCACCGGCTTTGCGTTGCGGGCAACCGGCTTTGGCTGATCGGCGACGGCAAGGCTGCAACTTGGTGCGATGGCAAATGGACCTTTTTACCGGTGGCGACGGTCGGAGAAGTCTGCGCTGTCACCGGTTGGGGCGACGGCGTGCTCGTGGCGAGTGAAGCGCGGTTGTGGCAGCTCACCGAGAAAAAATGCCGTGAGTTGTCTTGGAAGCGTGGCCCGATCAATGCGCTCGCGGCGGTTGACTCGACTCGCATCGCGATTGGCACGGACGACGGACTTTATTTCGCCACAGGGGCGGGCACGGGAAGCAAACTGGACGTGCAAACGATTCATCCAGCTGACGCGCGCTATAGTTGGGCTTTGCGCAAGGTCAACGTGCTGGTGCGGGAGGGCTCGCGGTTGTGGTTTGGGGCGGAGAACGGCGCGGGCGTTTGGGACGGCAAGGAGTGGCGATTGTTCACCGGCCGCGAAGGCTTGCCGTGGAACGGGTTCACCTGCGGCGCGAGCGATGGAGCCACCACGTGGTTCGGGACGGATCGGGGCGCGATCCGCGCGGCCACCAGTGGCCCGTGGGCCTATCGCGCTTCGAAACGCTGGTTGCCAGCCGATGCAGTTTCCGCCGTTGCGGTGGATGCAACTGGAGTGTGGTTGGCCGGCAGTGAAGGTGTGGCCCGCATCGAGCGACGGCAAATGACGCTGGCGGAGAAGGCCGCGCATTTTGAACGGTTGATTGACGAGCGTCACACGCGCATGGGTTACGTGGTCCGCTGCCGGATGGAAACCGCCGGAGATTTCTCAACGGCCTGGATCAATCATACCGACAATGACGGGCTTTACACCGCGATGTACGGCGCGGGTCAATGCTTTCGCTACGGCGCCACCCGCGATCCGGCCGCCAAGCGCCGGGCTGTACGCACTTTTGAAGCGCTCAAATTGCTCTTCGATGCCACCGGCATTCCCGGCTTTCCCGCGCGCTCGGTCGTGCCGACTACTTGGAAGCCGGATCCCAATGCGGGATTTGGCGCGGCGGTCAACAAGGCAGAAAAAGCGCGCGACCCACTGTGGAAGGAAATCCTGCCGCGCTGGCCGAAGAGTGCCGATGGAAAGTACTGGTGGAAGTGCGACACCAGCTCGGACGAAATTTGTGGCCACTACTTTTTCTATGCCGCGTATTACGACCTGGTGGCGGAGACGCCTCAGGAAAAGGAGGCCGTGACGGCGGTGGTTCGGGAGCTGACCGATCACATTGTTCGCAATGGTTTCCGCCTGATCGATCACGACGGCAAGCCGACGCGCTGGGCCAACTGGTCGCCGGAGTATTGCCATTCGATTGATGGCTGGTCCGACCGGGGGATCCAAGCGGTGGAACTGCTCTCATTCCTGAACATCGCACACCACGTCACGGGCGACGCCAAATACCGCGACGTGTCCCGACAGTTGCGGGAGCGCTACGCATATCACATCAACGCCATGGACGGACGCGCGGTCTTCCCGCCGGAAAACGTCGTGCCGTGGGACAACAACCTGGCCTTCTTGAGCTACTGGGGATTGCTCAAATATGAAACGGACCCGGAGTTGTTGCATGCATATCGGATGAGCCTCGACCGCAATTGGGCATTCGTCTCGAAACAGAACGATCCGTTCTTCAACTTCGTGTTCACGGCGGTGCTGCCAAATCGCGACCAAGCGATCGGGGAAGACATCGTTGTGGACTTTCCCAAGGCGCTTGCCCGTGGTGTGCAAACTTTGCGGGGCATGCCGCTGTTGCTGGTTGGCTGGCCGACGCAAAACAGCCAGCGACTCGATGTCATCCTGGATCCCACGCCGCGCCAAAAGCCCGGCTACGGCTGGTCCGCCGTCACGGGCGAAGCGTTGCCGATCGAGGAACGCAGCCAGATTCGCATCAACAGCGATGCGCAGAGCTTGGATGGTGGCTTCGGCGGCAACGTCGAGTACGAGGGAACGTATTTTCTGCTGCCGTATTATCTCGGCCTCTACGCAGGTTTTCTGAAGTAAGCGGCGTTTGCGAATCGCCGCGGCGCATCAAACTGGTCTTTCACCGCGCGCGCCGTTTTCGGCGCATCCGAAACTTTGCCCCCTGCACCGCACTGCCGAAGCAAAGGCCTATGACCGAGCCCAGCACGGCGCCGGTGGTCACATCGACGGGATGATGTTGGTTGAGTTGCAGCCGCGACCAGCTCACGCAACTGGCGAACAGCAGACAGGGCGCGCCGATCAGCGGCGATGCGGCAGTCACCGCCATCGCCGGGGCGAAAGCACTCGTCGCGTGGCCGGAGGGGAAGCTGTGAAATTGATGATCGCGCAAGTGCGGGCCGTAGAAGCCATCCGCAACCGGATTGGTGGGACGCGGGCGGCCGAGCGTTAGCCGGAAACAGTTCAGAATAACCGTGGAGGCCAGCACTGAGATGAGAATGGCCCAGGCGATTTGCCGCCAGCGTGGACAGCCAAATTTCCAGCCGACGATGAACAATACGGCTGCCAGCATCAGGGCCCAGATGACGTCGCCCCAATAACTGAGTGACTTTGCCGTCAGGGTGAGGGGCTCGTGGTCGGGTTGCCGGATTTTCTGAAGCAGTTGATTGTCCCACGCGCTGCCCATGAGGACGAATGCGGCCCCGACGCCGACGATCAAAAAAATCTGCCACCAGCGCGGCAGCAACCGCGCCATCCCGAGCCGCCAGATGGAAAGCGCTTCACGCCCATAACGGCGAAGAGAAGTCGGCGTGGAGTTCATCCGCCTCCGTTAAAAAAGTTTCGGCTGCGCGCCGCTGGCTACTTTCAGCCCCAGCGTTTTGTAGCTCAACTCCGTCGCCACGCGACCTTGGGCAGTGCGTTTCAGATAGCCTTCCATGATCAGGTAAGGCTCATAAACTTCCTCGAGCGTGTCGGATTCCTCGCCTACCGCGACGGCGAGTGAATTCACGCCCACCGGCCCGCCACCGAATTTTGTGATGATGGCTTCGAGGATGCGCTTGTCCATTTCGTCCAAACCATGCTCATCAATCTCCAGCATGGCGAGCGCACGATCGGCCACCTTTGAAGTGATGCGGCCGTCGTGCCGCACCTGCGCGTAGTCGCGCACGCGGCGCAGGAGATTGTTCGCGATGCGCGGCGTGCCGCGGCTGCGGCGGGCGATTTCATGCGCGCCTTGCTCGTCAATTTCCACATTCAAGAGCCGCGCGGAGCGGACAACAATCTTCTGCAAATCCTCGGCGACGTAATAATCCAGTCGCTCGCGCACCGCGAAACGCGTGAGCAATGGCGCGGTAAGCAGACCGCTGCGCGTCGTCGCGCCGATGAGCGTAAAGCGCGGCAGGTTCAGCCGTACGCTGCGCGCGTTCGGGCCCTGGTCAATGATGATGTCCAGTTTGAAATCTTCCATCGCGGGGTAGAGGTATTCCTCGATGGTTTTCTGGAGGCGATGGATTTCGTCAATGAACAACACATCGCCTTCCTCGAGATTCGTCAGCAAGCCGGCAAGGTCGGCGGCTTTCTCAATGGTCGGGCCGCTGGTGCTCTTGAGGCTGCCGCCCATCGCCTTGGCGAGGATGTTGGCGATGGTGGTTTTTCCGAGACCGGGCGGGCCGGAGAGGAGGATGTGGTCGAGCGCCTCGCCGCGTTGTCGGGCGGCGGTCACGGCGATTTCGAGCCGTTCTTTCACTTTGGGCTGGCCGGTGAAATCGGAAAATAGCGACGGCCGCAGCGTCAATTCGAGCGCAGCGTCGGGTTTGTTGAGCGTGGAAACGGGGCGATCCGACATCGCGCGCAGCATGGGAGAAATCCCGGGGCAGGGCAACCGTTTCCCTGCGCGCCGCGCCGACGGCCACGAGGGTGCATCTTGTTCTGGTTCTTGATCAGGCGGGTTGCCAAAGTAGATCCCAGTGATGATTGCGGCGGGCTTCCTCCAACGCGCACAGATGACGCAGGCCTGT
>WBZT01000830.1_pt1 | contig 24212 bp, 20 predicted proteins | sample 5204241 | NCBI WGS metagenome assembly WBZT01 (sample SAMN12344358, study PRJNA552823) | activated sludge metagenome | biome: Activated sludge suspended growth; feature: Nitrification reactor; material: Wastewater; isolation source: activated sludge from nitrification reactor of wastewater... | reverse complement strand
ATCAGGATCAGACGCAGTTCGCTCGGGGTCGCTCGCATCAAGAGACTCGTGATGAACGCGTTGATGCACGACGATTTGCCCGCGCCGGTGGCCCCGGCAACAAGCAGATGGGGCATCTTGGCCAGATTCGCGCACACGTGCGTGCCTTCGACATCTTTACCCAGGCCCACCAACAACGGATGGTGGTCGGCAGTGGCACTGCGCGACCGCAGCAGGTCGCCCAGCGTGACCCATTCACGGTCGGTGTTGGGTATCTCGATGCCGATGGCGCTCTTGCCCGGGATCGGACTGAGGATGCGCACGTCCGCCGACGCCACCGCGTAGGCGATGTTCCGCGACAGCGCGGTGACCCGTTCGACCTTGACGGAAGGACCGAGTTCGATCTCGTAGCGGGTGACGGTCGGTCCGCGCAGGAACCCTGTGACCTGCGCATCGATCTCGAACTGACGCAACACCTCGGTCAGAGCGGCGACGACAGATTCGTTGGCGGCCGTCGCCTTCTTCTGCGGAGGGGCGGACGCGAGTACCGCGGGATCCGGCAGGCTGTAGGAGTCGTCGTCGGTGAGCCGCAGTTGCTCGATGCGCGTGGGTGGGCCCTCGGGTAAAAGTACCGGCGACTTGCGCGGAGGCGCGGACTGGTCGACGACCTCGATCTCCTCAGTGGGCGGGTCATCCGGCACGTCGGTGACCGTGAGGTCGACCACGGGAGACGCGAACGGTTGATCCCCATCCAGCGGGCCATCGGGCTCCGGGGACGAGCGGCGCGCAGTAACCTTGGCGCCCGCAGCGCGCAGCCGACCCGGAATCTGATTGAGCGGGGTCGCGGTGAGGATGAGCACACCAACGACGAACAGCAGCAGCATCAAGATGACGGCCAGGATGGTGCCGACCGATGTCACGAACGGCGCCGTGACGACCCAGCCGATGACCCCACCTGATTGACCCATGGCGTCCAGGCCACGAGTGGGGCTCGGGGAGCCGGCTGCCACTGCGCGCAGACCGAGGAACGACACGAGGACGGCGACCCATCCGACCAAGAGGCGGCCCGTGAGCTGCGCTTGGTCGGGGTGGCGCAGCAATCGCCAGGCCAGCCACAGCAGCAAGGCGGGCAGGATCCAGTGGGCCAGTCCGAACAGGCCCTGCGTCAACAGCTCGATGACACCGGCGAGGGGGCCATCGGCGGAGAACCAGGACACTGTGGCGACGACGATCGCTGCCAGGATGGCGGTGAGGCCCCAGCCGTCCCGACGAAGGTCTGGGTCGATGTCCTCGTCGCGACCGACGGACCGGACCAACCGACCGATCAGGTGGGCCAGCCCCAGCCACGCGGCGGCGATGCCGCGGCCCAGACCCCGCAGGGCGCGGCTGAAAAACCCGGGGCCGGGGTCGGAGGGGGGAGCCTTAGAGGCACGCGGTTTCGGCGTCGCCGTGGACTTGCGGGGACGCGAAGATGCGGTGGACCGACTGGCCATGGTCCGACTGTAAGTGGCGCGCAGGGGCCCAGGCGGGACCGAAACGCGCGTCAGGCCGACCGTTTGCGGGTAGCGGTCCGCTTGGTGGCTGTCCTGGCTGCTGTCCTGGCTGTTGTCCTGGCTGTTGTCTGGGTCCCCGTGTCGGGGGCGGGCTTCCGGGCAGTGGATTTCTTGGCGGCGGGCTTCTTCGCTGCGGGCTTCTTGGCGGTCGAATTCTTAGGGGCGGATTTCTTCGCGGTCGACTTCTTCCCGGCGGGCTTCTTGGGGGCGGATTTCTTGGCGGTGGACTTCTTCGCAGTCGGCGTACCGGCAGTCCGGGTGCTCGCTGATCGCTGGACCGCGGCAGCCGCACCGTCCGAGGACTTGCCCCGCGCTGCCTGACTGCGTGCCACACTTTCGCGCAGGGCGGCCATCAGGTCCACGACGGGCGCCGGCTCGTCTCGCCCCTCGACAACTTCCGGCACCATGCCCTCGCCACCGGCAAGTTTGGCGTCGATCAAGGCCAGGAGGGCCTCGCGGTAGTCATCGTGGTACTCCGCGGGATCGAAGTCCCCCGCCATGGACTCCACCAGGCTCTCGGCCATGCGCAGTTCCTGGGGCCGGATGGGGGGTTCCTCATCCCGGAATCCGAAGTCCGCCGCACGGACCTCGTCGGGCCACTTGAGGGTCTGGAGCACGATCACCCCATCCCGCACCCGCAGGCACGCCAACTGCGTGCGCTGCCGGATCGCCACCTTGACGATCGCGACCCGTTCGGTGGACGCCAGCGCCTCCCGCAACAACACGTACGGCTTGGTGGCGCGAGCATCCGGCTCGAGGTAGTACGTGCGATCGAAGAGCGTGGGGTCCACCTGCTCGGCGGGGACGAACTCCATGACATCGATGTCACGCCCACCGGGCACGGCGAGGTCGGTCAACTCCTCGGGATCCATGATCAGCCGCCGACCGGACGAGTCCTCATAGCCCTTGGCGATCTCGCTGTAGGACAGCTGTCGACCGCAGACCTCACACTCACGTTTCAGCCGGATTCTGCCGCCGTCCTCGGCGTGGACCTGGTGGAACCTGACGTCGTGGTCCTCCGTTGCTGCGTACAGACGGACGGGCACATTCACCAACCCGAAGGTCACGGCCCCTTTCCACAACGCTCTCATTGCGCCAGCATGTCGCCGTGCGACCCATGCTGGCTACCCCCGGACCACTTCCCAGCGGCACGCAATGGGCCTTCGAACCGAAATTCGACGGAATTCGGCTCATTTGCGACATCACCGAGGCAGGGATCCGGCTCACGAGTCGCTCCGGCCGCGACCTGACCAGCAGCTTTCCCGAGGTCGTCGGTCTCGGCGATGCCCTGGCGCGGAAGGGGACGACCGACGCGCTCATGGACGGTGAACTGGTGGCCGCCGGGGTCGCAGTTCCCCGCTTGGGGGACATCGCCTCGAGAATCCACCGAGCCCATCCGACGCCAGCTCTGATCCGGAATCGGCCGGTTCGATACGTACTGTTCGATCTGCTTCGACTCTCCAGGCTGGATCTCATCATGCAGCCACTGCGTGTGCGCCGGGCCCAACTAGAAGACCTGCTCCCCTCCGGAACCGCGTGGAGCGTGATCGATGTCTTCGATGACGGCGATGCACTGTGGCGAGCCACCGCTGAACAAGGCATGGAGGGGGTGGTCGCCAAGCGGTGGGACTCTCGCTATCGGCCCGGTGTGCGCAGCGCCGACTGGGTGAAGTCCGTCCACCGCTCGACCCAGGACCTGGTCATCATCGGGTGGCGCCCACAGGCCGGTGACCCCCGACGGGTCGGCTCCCTTGTCGTGGCACAACCTCGCTCCGGCACGCTGCAACCCGTCGGCGCGGTCGGCTCGGGCATGACGTCGGACCTGTCCCAAGCGCTGTTGTCGGTCTTGCCGCAACTGGCTCGCCCACAGCCGCCAACTGCGGTGTCGGACGTGCCGAGCGATGTGCGCTGGGTCGATCCAGCCTTGGTGGTGGCCGTGCGCAGCCTCGGTCGAACGAGCGACGGACGTCTGCGGCAACCCACTATCGTGGCGATCCGCCCTGATCTGACCCTCACTGACCTGTCCGATGTGGACCTGACCTCTGAGGATGGCTGAGATGTCGGCACAATTCGTCACCGTCGCGGGTCGGACCATCCGCGTGACCAATCTCGACCGCGTCATGTATCCCGCCGACGGCATCACCAAGGCCGAGGTCCTGCACTATCTGCTTGCCGCTGCGCCCGCAATCGGAGCCCGGCTCCACGATCGCCCCCTGACCCGCAAGCGGTGGCCGCACGGAGTGCGGGAGCAGGCCTTCTTCGAGAAGAACCTCCCCGCGGGGGCGCCGGACTGGATCGATACCGTCACGCTGGGCCGAGACCCCGTGCGCTATCCCGTCATGCGCGATCGCGCACCGGCGGCCGCTCTGGCATGGTTCGCCCAACTCGGAGTACTGGAGTTCCACGTTCCCCAGTGGCGCTGTACCCTGTCCGGCACTCCCCTGCCACCGGACCAGGTGGTCGTCGATCTCGATCCCGGTCCCCCCGCCGGACTGAACGAATGCAGCGAGGTCGCGTTGGCGGTCCGTGACGCTGTGACCGAACTCGGACTGCCCTGCCATCCCGTGCTGTCGGGCAGCAAAGGGATGCAGTTGTACCTGCCCTTGGCGAAGGAGGCGCCCCTGGCGAAGGAGGCGCCCCTGGCGAAGGAGGCGCCCCCGGCGAAGGACGCGCCCTCGACGAATACCGACGGATCACATCCCGGTCGCCAGGCGGCGGAGCACACCGCCGAGTTCGCGCGCACACTTGCCGTGGCCCTGGAGCAGGCCAGGCCCGATCTGGTGGTGTCTCGGATGGCGAAGACACTAAGACCGGGCAAGGTACTTCTCGACTGGAGCCAGAACAATGTCGCCAAGACGACGATCGCGCCGTACTCGCTGCGCGGCACCGACCACGCTCATGTCGCCACCCCCATCACCTGGGAAGAAGTTGAGTCCGGTGAGTTGCACCAGTTCGGCCCCGACGAGGTTCTGGCCCGCCTCGATGTACTTGGGGATCTGCTCCCTGTCTAGCCGGATCGCCCAGGTCCGTGCGCGGATCACAGTCGAGTCGTCACAGGAACTCGGGAGCCGTGAATCGTGTGTGCAGACCCGCTGAGAACAGCGTCGGCACATCTGGAGGCCCGCTGACCGCCACCCCCGCTGCGCGGACCAACTGATCGTCGCAGTCGACGACCGTCGCGCGGAGTAACTGCCAGGGCGGGTGCGTGTTTCGAATCCATGCGGTCCGACCACCCCACCGGGCGTGCAGGCCCCAACGAGCGGTCAAGAACACCGCCAGATCATCCGGTTCGGCGATGCTCTCCCCAACGTCGACGATGACGCGGGAGGTCAGGCCACGGTGCGGCCAACGGCGCCGTGTGACCCAACGACGCCGCATTCCGTCCACATCATTGCGCTGCCGTGACCACGTGTAGGGAATCCGAACGGTTCCCCGGGCGAACAAAGACACGAGCAGGCGACTGGACTCCAGACTGAGGAACACCACACCATGACGACCTGAGTCATCGACGCTGTACAGGCGCACGTTGGTCTCGAGGAAGTCACCCAGGTAGGGAAACGGCGGCGACCCGTAGGCGCGGGTATTGCGCATCTCGAACGGGACGAGCCCCACATAGGTGGCACCGTCGAAGACGTCGGGCCGGGTTCCGGCTGGGAACAGGGCTCGGATCTCGTCCGGGTCGACCCGCCAATGCAGGAACGCCAGATCGCGCCAGTCCTGCTCGAACACCACGGGCCGGTCCGGCAACGGGGGTGGGGAAACCGTGAACTCAGACGGCAGCACGCGAGCCACCCGGCCGGTGGGCCTGGCACGCCGGTGTCGATCCGGGCAACCGATAGCGGTTACGCGCCACCAGGCGATAGCAGGCGTTGGCGAACTGGACGACCCCGGGAAGCGACATGAGCGCGCCCACGATGGGCCACGGTTGCCGTCCGGTCGCCAACAGCGCAGCCGCGGCTCTCGCCTCGGACCTGACATCACCAGGCGCCGACACCCACTGGATAGAGGTCTGAGACTGCTCGGCGGATATCCCGAGTTCGGCGAGATCGACGAACTGCCAGGCGATGACAGTGGCCGTCGGGCGGACGAATCGCTCGGCCCACTGCACGGTGGCGGTGCAGAACCCACAGTCACCGTCGAACAGGAGAACCGGGGACTGCCGACGTGCGGGATCGAGTCGAGTGACGACTGTCATGTAGCCACCGTCGCACGCCTACGAAGCGCTGTCGATTCCGAGTCGGTCAGACCTCGACCACGATGGGCACGATCATGGGGCGGCGGCGATGGGTCTTGGAAACCCAGCGCCCGACGATGCGCCGCACGATTTGCTGCAACTGCTGCGCATCAGTGACGTCGTCGGCCAGCGCACGTTCGAGGGCCTTGGCGAGTTCGGGCCGGATGTCATCGAAGATCTCGTCGTCGTCCGCGAATCCACGCTCGTGCAGTTCGGGGCCCGCGACCACCTTGGCGCTGTTGACATCCACTGCGACGAAAACCGAGATGAACCCTTCCTCGCCAAGGATGCGGCGGTCTTTCAACTGCGACTCGGTGATGTCGCCCACGCTGGAGCCGTCGACGTAGACGTAGCCGACGGGGATGTGGCCGACCTCTGTGAACTCGCCCGCCACGAGGTCGACGACCGTGCCGTTCTCGGCGAGCACGATGTGGTCGGCCGCTACCCCGGTCAGCTCGGCCAACGCGGCGTTCGCGCGCAGATGCCGCCATTCACCGTGCACGGGCATCACGTTGCGCGGTTTCACGATGTTGTACAGGGTGAGCAACTCGCCGGCCGACGCGTGCCCCGAAACGTGCACTCGGGCATTGTTCTTGTGGATCACCGTCGCGCCCTGCTTGATCAGGCCGTTGATGACGCGGTTGACCGAGTTCTCGTTGCCGGGGATCAAGGACGACGCCAGGACGATGGTGTCGCCGGGACCGACCTCGATCTCATGGTCGCGATTGGCGATCCGGGACAGGGCCGCCATCGGTTCGCCCTGGGAACCCGTGCAGATCAATACGGCCTGATCGTCGGGCAGATCCTTCATGTTGTCGAGACTGATCAGGGTGTTGCCCGGCACCTTTAGATAACCGAGGTCACGGGCCACGTTCATGTTGCGCACCATCGAACGACCGACGAAAGCAGCGCGTCTGTTGTGAGCGACGGCGGCATCCAGAACCTGCTGGATGCGGTGGACGTGGGAGGCGAACGAGGCCACGATCAACCGGCCCTTCGCCTGTGCGAACACCCGGTCGAGGACCGGGGCGATGTCTCGTTCGCTGATCAGGAATCCGGGGACTTCGGCGTTCGTGGAGTCAACGAGAAGCAGGTCGACGCCCTCGTCGCCGAGTTGCGCGAACGCGTTGAGGTCGGTGGTACGACCGTCCAACGGGAGCTGGTCGATCTTGAAGTCGCCGGTGTGGATCACGACATGGTCGGGCGTTCGAATGCCGAGCGCCAGGGCATCCGGGATCGAGTGCGTGACGTTGAGGAATTCCACCGTGAACTGCCCGATGGTGACTTCCGTGTCGGCCTGGACCTCACGAAGGTCCGCTGTGAGCCGATGTTCGCGAAGTTTGGCTTCGAGGAACGCCAGAGTGAGTTTGGACCCGAAGATCGGGAACTTGTCGTGTTCCCGGAGGAGGAACGGAACTGCCCCGATGTGGTCCTCGTGCCCATGGGTGAGGACCAGCGCCACGACGTCGTCCCAGCGATCATCGAGATAACTGAAGTCGGGCAGGATCAGGTCGACCCCGGGTTGCTGCTCCTCGGGGAACAACACTCCACAGTCGACGATCATGAGCTTGCCGCGGTACTCGAGAACAGTCATGTTGCGCCCGATGGCGCCGAGTCCACCCAGCGCGACTACACGCAGACCGTGTTTCGGCAAGGGTGGCGGTGTCTTGAGTGTCACAGTTCGAATCCGCCCGCTTTGAGATCCTGCCGCAACACCTGCCGCTGGGCATCATCGGCCGCGACCAGCGGCAGCCGCAATGACCCCCCGCCCGGACGCTCGAGCAGGTCGAGAGCCGCCTTGACCATGATGACTCCCTGGGTTCGGGTCATGACGCCGGTGATCACCGGCACCAGGGACAGGTTGATCGTCGCCGCAGTCGCAGTGTCACCGGAGTCGAAGGCAGCGATCATGGCGGCGAGTCGATCGGCCACGACATGTCCGATGACGCTGACAACCCCCGCGGCCCCGATGCTGATCAGGGACAGGTTCAGGCCATCGTCGCCGGAGTACCACGCCAGCGAGTCGCCGACCTCGGCGATCACCCGTGTGGCCGCGAACGGATCACCCTTCGCGTCCTTGTTGGCGACGATCCGCGGGTGCTCCGCGAGACTCACCAGGGTCTCGTGCGCGATGGGAACCCCGGATCGACCGGGGATGTCGTACATCATGATCGGGGTCTGCGTGGCATCCGCGACGGCCCGGAAATGCGCCAGGAGCCCGTTCTGGGGTGGCTTGTTGTAGTAGGGCGTCACCACCAGCAGGCCGTCGGCACCGGCCCTTTCTGCGGCGTGGGCCAACTCGAGCGTGTGCGCGGTGTCGTTGGTGCCCACACCTGCCACCACCGTGGCGCGGTCGCCCACGGCTCGAATGACCTCACACAGCAGTTCGTACTTCTCTTGGTCGGACGTGGTGGGTGACTCGCCCGTGGTGCCGCTGATGACCAGTCCGTCGTTGCCCAGATCGACTAGGTCCGAAGCGAGTTCGGCTGCTGCGGTGAGGTCGACAGCCCCCTGGTCGGTGAACGGAGTGACCATGGCGGTCAGCACCCGGCCGAAGGGGGCGTTCGTCTCGGTTGTCATGGGTTCACCGGTCCTGCCAACGCCGAGCGTTCGACGTACGTCTTCGCGGCCTTGTCGTGCAAGGCCTGCCGTTGCGGATCCCACAGGGGCCACAGATAGTCGAGTATCCACCCGAACAGCGCCAGGAACCCGATCAGGGGCAGTACTTGCAGCATGTTGAGAACGCCGGGGATCAGCCATCGCAGCAGTGCGGGACCGAATCCCGGGACTCTCCGCCCCGCCAGGACCTTCCGGGTCCCCACGAGTCGATCGGCGACAGTCTGCCCGGATATCGCGACCAGGAGGACACCGTTGAGCAATCCGAGCGCGATCGTGACGAGGCTGAACCACCCCACGAATGCCAGGAACCCCGGACCGATGATCTGCTGCAACTCAGCCTGACTGGGTTGGTAGTTCGGGTTCTGCTCGATCCTGGTCAGCCATTCGTTCCACAGTTCGGTGTTGATGACGTCGCCGAATCCACCCGTGAGCGAGGCGATGATCCAGACGACGATCGCGGCGATGACGCTGATGATCAGGCTGTCGATCAGGTAGCCGAAGAACCGGCGCCACCAACCCGACAGCACCTGACCATCAGGACCGAGTCGCTCGACAGCGGGGGTTGCGGGCTGTCCCGGTTGCCACGGCGGAGGGGCCACGATCGGTGGCGCCGGCGGCGGGGCGTCTGCAGGCAGCGTGACGGGGGCTGAAGGTGTCGAGGCGGGGGCTGAAGCGGTCGAGGCGGGGGCTGAAGCGGTCGAGGCGGGGGCTGAAGGTGTCGAGGCGGGAATGTCGGGATCCGGGAGGCCAGCGGGTTCCGGGGGGACGTCGGGGGGTGACACATGCTGAGTCCACGCCCGACCGTTCCAGTAGCGAAGCTTGGTGGACCCACCCGGATCGGGGTACCAACCGGCCGCCGGCTCGGTCACGGGGAGACCCTGCCGTTGGCCTCGAACGCGGCATGAGTCAGCGGCATCAGTTGGGCCCACTCGCGTTCCATCAACTCGGCGACCATCTCGATCTCGCGCTGGGGGAATGACGGGAAGTGGGCATCGTCACGCTTGGTCCGCAACGACAGGAAGTTCATCAGGCTGCGCGCATTCATGGTCACGTACATCGACGAATACGTGGCGACCGGAAGCACACCACGGGCGACCTCGCGAGCGACTCCCGCAGCCAGCATGGCCTGGTAGGCGGAGTACGCGTGAGCACAAGCAGCAGTGGTCTGCTCGACCACTACTTGGTGCTGCTCCCCTGTGCCGGGCAGGAAGTCGTAGGCCCCGGGTTTGCCCTGCTGGACCAGGCGTCGGTTCGGGCCGGGGACGTAGAAGACCGGCTGGAGTTCGCGATAGCGGCCCGACTCCTCGTTGTAGGAAGCCATGCGATGACGCATGAACTCCCGGAAGACGAAGATCGGCGCCGACACGAAGAAGGTCATGGAGTTGTGCTCGAACGGGGTGCCGTGGCGGTCCCGCATGAGGTAGTTGATCAATCCCCGGGAGCGCTCGGGGTCAGCGGTGACGTCGTCGAGCGAAGACTCCCCTTTGGTCGACACACGTGCAGCCCACACGACATCGGCATCCGAGGCACTCGCCTTGACCAGATCGACGGTCATGTCGCTGCGGTACTGCACAGCGACCTCGGGGGCATCGGCCATCGGGGCTCCTTTCGCCGGGCCAAGGCTAACCCCTGATCCACCGATCCCTCGGCTCCCGCGCGCCACCAGTGAGATCAGGGGTAACCCGCTCCACCGGTCGGCTGGAGCCGCGAAACGCGTCAGCGCTCGGATACCGGGACCAGTGCACCCGGGTTCAACACACCCTGGGGGTCGACCAGTGACTTGATCCCGCGCAGCAGCCGCAACCCCTCCAACCCGATCTCCGCTTCGAGCCACGGTGCGTGGTCACGCCCCACCGCGTGATGGTGGGTGATGGTGGCTCCTCCCGCCGCGATGGCATCCATGGCAGCTGCCTTGGCGGTCGCCCATTGGGCGACCGGGTCGTCTTGGGCCGGGACGATCACCGTGAAGTACAGCGAGCCGCCCGTTTCGTAGACGTGGGAGATGTGCGACATGACGTAGGGATCGCGACCCTCGTGGTGCAGTGCGGCCTTGAGCGCGGTCGCCACATCGTCTCGAACGCGATGCAGGTCCGACCAGTGACTCGCGGTCTCGAGAGTCTCCACGATGTAGCCGCGATCGAGCAGCACGTCACGCAGGTACGGCCCGTCGTAGCGATGCTTGCGCCACGAGCCCCCGACCCCCGCCCCGAGGGTGGCTGGCTTGTGGTCCTTCATGACCGCCCACGCGGCCGAGCGACGAGCGGCCAGGAACCTGCGTGAATAGCCTTCCCAGCCCAGGATCGCCATACAACCACCCTCGACATTGCGCAGGTTCAGATAGCGCTCGAACAAGTCACCGGTGCGGCCCTTCGGACCGGACATGGCCAACGTGGCAGTGGTCTCGGGAGTGTCCGACAGTCGCATGACGTCGGCGGTGACGCGGTGCTGGGCGAGGTCACGAAACGCCGCTACCCCCGCCTCGTAGGAGGGGAACATGAGGCCCTCGTAGCGGGTCACGGTGGGCAGATGACGAATGCGCAGGGTGATCTCGGTGATGACGCCGAACGCCCCCTCCGATCCGATGAACAGTTGGCGCAGATCCGGGCCGGCGGCGCTGCGCGGACCGCGACCCAATGTGAGGTCACCCATCGGCGTCGCGACCCGGAGGGACTCGACCATCTCGTCGCTGCGGCCGTAGCCCGTGGAGGCCTGCCCCGCCGACCTGGTCGCGGCGTAGCCACCGATCGTGGCCCGCTCCCACGACTGCGGTAGATGTCCCAGCGTGAGGCCTCGGGTCTGCAGGATTCGCTCGAGCACAGGTCCGGTGATGCCCGGCTGCACGGTGGCGGTCATGGAGTCCTCATCGATACTCACGACGTCAGCCATCTGATCGAAGGCCATCGCCACCCGGGGCTGGTCACCCGCCACCGTGACTCCGCCCACGACCGAAGTCCCCCCGCCGTAGGGCACGACCGCGATGCCCTCGTTGGCGCACAGGGACAACAGTTCTCGGACCTGATCGTGGGAGGACGGTCGGACCACGGCGTCGGGGATCGCGCGGGGGTCGAGGTCGGCAGCGCGCAGGTGGAGATAGTCGGTCAGTGAACAGCCGACGCTGTGGCCGAGCCGATCCCCCGCGCTGGTGCTGACCGCGGCATCGCCGACGATGGCGCTCAACCGCCCGATGGGTTCCGCGGAGAGCCTGGTGGCAGGCACAGTCAGGTCGGCCGCCGGGTGGGGCGGACGGGGCGCGGGATCACCGAGTGTTCCCGTGAGGAACTCCTCGGCGGCGGCGGACAGTTCCACCGGTTGTGGGGGGGTTCCCCATCGTCCGTATGTGGTCGCCGATGCGATGGCCATGACAGTCCTTCCCTTCCCCGGCGGCGGCGCCGCCGGAGCGTGTCCCTTGGGGTCGTGGGCACTTGGTGCATCCGAGTCCGGTTGATGGCGGAAATCATCGACCCGCTCGGCGCACGACCGATGTTACAGTGTTACACATGACGTCTATCCGTCACATCGGCGCCGTTCCCGACGTGGGGACCACCGACGAGATCAATGACACCGATCCCCTCCTGAGGGCCGCCCGCGAGGTCATCATGACCCACGGTCCGCGGCGCGCGACCCTGACGGAGGTCGCCCGCCAGGCGGGTGTCAGCCGCATGACGGTGTACCGCCGGTTCGAGTCGTTCGACCGACTCATCTCCGCACTGCTCACCCTCGAACTGCGGCAGATCCTCACGTCGATCCCTCTTCCGAGGCCCGGGACCGGGCCTATCCACCGGCAGGCTGTCGACTTGATCGTCGCGGGAACGGACGCCATCGCAGATCATCCGCTCGTGCGTCGTGTGCTGGCCGTCGATCCTGAATACCTGACCCCGTTGATGGTCCAGCGGTTCGGGCAGACCCAAAGGACCTCAGTCGAACTGCTGACACCCCTGCTCGCCTCCGGGATGGCATCGCTGGGTGGCGACGGTTCCATCCGCGACACCCAGCCGGATGCGTTGGCGTTGGCGTCTGTCACGGCGGTGCAGTCATTCATCTTCGCCGCTCCGGCGCTGGAGACGCGACCCGAGGGCGCAGCGGCGCGCGCCCAACTGCGGCCCCTGGTCGCCGGCCTCCTACGACCTGTCCCCCAGGAAGGAACCTCATGAACGACGTCACGTATCTCCCCCCATTGGACCCCGCTGGACTGCTGAGTGCGGGTCGGCGGGAACGCGATCTCGCCCACCTCGCGGCCGGCGCCCGCGTCGATGTACTGGTCATCGGCGGCGGCATCACCGGTGTCGGGGTCGCGCTGGACGCCGTGACCCGAGGCCTGTCGGTGGCACTGGTCGAACAGGACGATCTCGCCAACGGCACTTCGCGCTGGTCGAGCAAGCTGGTCCATGGCGGGCTGCGCTACCTGGCCAAGGGCGACCCTGGGGTTGCCTGGGAGAGCGCTGTCGAGAGGTCGATCCTGGCCGGCCGGGTCGCCCCGCACCTCGTGCATCCCCTGGCCCAAGTGGTTCCCGACTTCGACGACGACCGCCGGTCAGCGCCGCTGGCCCTGGTGGGTCAACGTGCCGGCGATGCCCTGCGTCTGGCCGCTCGCACTCCCACCGGACTGCTGCCGCGCGCGCGTCATGTCGACCCCGACATGACGGTCAAGCTGGTACCGGGTATTCGTCGAGAGGGCCTGCGCGGAGCGTCAGTCGGATGGGACTGCCAACTGGTCGATGATGCTCGCCTGGTCGTGTCCGTGGCGCGAACGGCTGCGGCTTACGGTGCCCGGATTCTCACCCGGGTGCAGGTCACCGCCGTGGACCCGCAACTCGGCGAGGTCGCGGCCCGCGACACGGTGACCGGGCAGAACGTCACCTTGCACGCCGACACCATCGTGAACGCCACCGGCGTGTGGGCCAGCGATCTGGACGACAGCATCACCTTGCACCCGAGCCTGGGCACCCACGTGGTCGTGCCGACAGCCCTCGTGGGGGCGGGCCACGGGTCACTCACTGTCCCCGTACCGGGAACGATCGGACGATTCGTCCTGTCCCTCCCCCAGCTCGGCGGGATCAGCTACGTGGGCCTGACGGACCACGAGACCGATACCGACTCCTATTCGGCTCCCACCCCGCCGACAGAAGACATCGATTGGATCCTCGGGATCCTCTCGACCGCGCTGGAACGCCCCGTCACGCCCTCGGATGCGCTGGGAGCGTTCGCCGGCGTGCGCCCCCTCGTGCAAGCCGACGACACCGGCGACGAATCGTCGGCGGACATCTCACGCAAACATCTGGTGCGCAGGACCGACCGGATGATCACCGTGACGGGGGGCAAGCTGACCACATTCCGACGGATGGCCCAGGACGTCGTCAACCTGATCAGCGAAACCCCCTGCCGGACTCGCGACATCGCCCTGGTCGGGGCTGGTCCCCTCGTCCGACGTCAGGACATCCCCGAAGTCCTGTGGCGGCGCTACGGCAACGAGGCACCGCACGTGTGGGACCTGGGAGAGACCCGCCGCGAGTTGCGAGAACCGATCGTCGAGGGCAGCAGCCATTACGGCGTCGAAGCGGAGTTCGGCATCGCCGCCGAACTGGCACTGACCGTGGCAGACATCGTGGAGCGTCGCACCCGCATCGGTGTGGTCGACGAAGCGCGTATCCCGGCCGCAGTCCGCGTCGCAGGCCTCACTGACGGGCGACTGCCGACCTCCCTCGAACGGGGCGACGCCTTGATGGTCTGAGCAACCGGTTCCCTGACAGCACGTGTTCGCGGGCCATGCCTGAAGGGTCATGAGCCGGCAGTGAAACGGACGTGACCCAGGGGCGAGCGCGGGCTGAAGACCTTCTGACCCAGCGCCTTGTTGAGCCTCTTCGACTGGCCGGGAGCCAGTTGCAGTGCCGCATCCTCTCCCGCCCCGCGCTCCACCTCGAGTGCGACGTATTTCGTCTTGCCACGGGTGACCAGCCGCGCTGTCGCCCTCTCACGGGACAGGTCCACCGCCAGTCGGGTGAGATTCAGCCGCGCACCGCGATGGGTCAACTGCATCCCTCCCCGACTGCCGATGACGCTGGTCGTCGACAACGTCGCTGGGAGGCTGACAACTGATCCCCTGGCCCTGGCCGGCTTGATCGGTTCCATTCCGATTCGTGCTTGTCGCAGGGACTTGCGAACACCCGGAGGGATGGACCAGTAGGCGGTTCCCCGTTGCGGGTCGGTGATGAGGGGCAGAGTCGGCAGCGACATCCAGGACTCCACATCGTCGCGAAGGTCGCCCGGTGCCGTGGCCGCCACAGCGTGGCCGGAGTCGGGGTAGGCAGGGTAGTTGATGTGAGCGACAGTGCCGTCTTTGAAGGTGATGTCAACGCGTCCCGGAGTCCCGGAGTGATCGCCGAGCGCCACCGAGACTTGGTCGACCACATCGGTGTGCCGCGACAGCGCGACCGGCAGAGCTGGGGAGTACACCACCAGATCCCTGGCCGCGTTGGTGAGGAACGTCTTCACGTAGGCCAGGTTCGCCAAGAAGATGTCGCCGAAGATGGGGTCGTTGTCCGGAGACAGCGGCAGATGCTCGCGGACGTAGGAGTGCAGATTGATCGTCGACGCCAGGTACACATCCTGGTTCCACGACAGGTAGTAAGCATCGGGCGATCTCAACGTGCCGAACTTCCCGACGAGCGTGTCCTTGTCTCTACTGGGCCACTGATCATGGCCGAATAGGGGCCAGCCCATCGTGTGGTAGGCGTACTTCCGGGCAGCCGGCTTGAGTTCGGGGATGGAGTCCGGGTCCACTCCTAGCATTGCGGTGAGAACCGGGATGCGGCGCATCGCCCTGTTGACGTAGTCGTCCTGGAGGTCGCTGTAGTTCTTCGGCTGGGCGTAGTCATACCTGTCGCGGTCCCAGGAGGGTACGTACTCCATGATCGTGCACACGTTCTTGTCGGTCTGGAAGGGCTTGTGTGTCCGGCAGAACCACTCGCTGCGGGTGTAGCCGCCGGCATCACCGGCATCTTCAGCGATCCAGTCGATGACGGTCGGGGGCTTTTCGTCCCAATACATTCTCCCCTGCACCGGGCTTTGGTAGGACGACAACTGCGGCTGGATCAAGACCTGCCGACTGAACTGCGCGGCCACTTCCGCAGGAGCGGGAGCCTCGGTCGTGCCGAAGTGTCGACGGACCGCATTGGCCAGATCCGGATCGCGGAAGAAGGCCGAGCCGCCATCGTCATATGAATCCGAGAACAGAAGCATGTTCAACATGAGCGACACTCGGACACCGCCGTAGCTCTCCGCGACAAACACGACAGGCGCGTCGCGGTACTGCGGGTGGCTGTCCAGGAACCCCAGCAGGACGCGGAGAACTTGATCGGCGTCGATGAAGGGATTGAAGTTGCCTCGATCCCAGTACTCATCCCACAACTCGACCATTGACGCGGTGTGCAACGTGCCTTGGAAGACCCGTTTCGAGATGTTGTACGAGAATCCCGTTTGGGGAGGATCGATGTACAGCAAGTTGCCCATCGCGGTCCAACTCGAGGGGTTCGCCTTGAACCCTGCGGGGTCGCTGTTCACGGCCTGCAGATTCAGCGTGTAGGGGGCCGTATTGTTTGCGAAAAGGTTCGCTGTCGTGGCCGCTCCGGGGCCACCGTTGAGCATGACGAACAGCGGCGCTGTGTCCGGGTTGGTGTCGGCCGGCTGGAAGGACGTGAAGATCCGAGCCTGCGTGGTCGTGAACGAGACGACCTTCTTGACCGTCTCTCCGTCACGGACGAGGAACTTGTAGTCGAAGGGATCCAGTGTCGTGAACCCAGCCTCAGCCCCCGGCCGAAGGTAGTCATCCGCTCGAGTCGGCGCCCCCACCAACATCCCGATCATCAGAACCACGGACACGACAATGGATCGCGACAAGACCCGCATGTTCTTGTCATCGGCGCGAACCGCCGAAATCTTGACCGCGAACGTGCCGCGCCTGGCAGGTGCCTTACGCCCCAGGGGGCGAGAACCGCGCCCCCGCCTCCCGCATCGCCGCCCGGGCCCGCCGCCGATCGCCAGCGTGCTCGTAGGCCAGGCCGAGTTCGAACCAGTGCTGCCAACTGTCGGGATCGGCCTCCACGGCGGAAAGCGACTCCTCGTAGGTCAAGCCTGCGGGGTCCACCCCCAACTCCTTCCATGCCCCGGCAACCTGTTGCATGCGGTACCCGAAGCGCATTTCGCGCCACAAGATCCAGGCACCGATCAGCGGGAACGCGAGGATGGTCATGCCGAGGACCACCCCGACTGCCTCACCGGTGAGGACGAAGCGAACGGCCAACTGCCCGAGGAGAACCAGGTAGACGGCGACCGCAACAACCATGAGCCACGCAGTCAGGCGCGGATTCACCCGGTCGCCTCCAGAAGGGGGTCGATCCCGACGGTGAGTCCGGGCCGACTCGACACGCCGCGAACAGCCAACAGGACGCCGGGCATGAACGACCCTCGGTCGTAGGAGTCGTGTCGGATGGTCAGTGTCTCGCCCGCTGATCCCAGCAGGACCTCCTGGTGCGCCACCAAACCCCTGAGGCGCACCGCGTGCACCGGGATGCCCGCCACGCGTTCACCCCGGGCGGCGACTGATCCTGTCGTCGCGTCCGGGCTGGGCGGTAACCCCGCCGATTCGCGCTCGGCGGCGATCAGCACAGCGGTCTGCCGAGCGGTTCCCGAAGGAGCATCAACCTTGTCGGGATGATGCATCTCGACAACTTCGACGGATTCGAAATAGCGGGCGGCCTGGGCCGCGAACTGCATCATCAGCACGGCGCCAATACCGAAGTTCGGTGCGACCAGGACTCCGCTGCGAGGTGGGGTTCCCAGCATGGCTCGAACCTGAACCAGCCGCTCGGGTGAGAAGCCCGAGGTGCCGACCACCGCGTCGATGCCGGCGTCGATGAGGAACTCGAGATTGCCCATGACCGCATCCGGGACCGTGAAGTCGACCACGACGCGGGCTCGCTGCCGGGTCAGTTCACTCATCGGTTCACCGACGTCGAGCGCCGCCACCAACTCGAGGTCCGGGGCTTCGGTGACTGCCTGACAGACCATCGATCCCATCCGGCCGCGCGCGCCGAGGACTCCTACTCGTGTGGTTTCGCCCATCAGCGTGTTCCGTTCATCGGTCCGGACGCCGCCCCGTTCGTCGCCGCTTTCATGGCCGCCCGGGTGAGCCTGTTGCGCGGCGCCCCGACCGCGCACACCTCGCGCGGTCGCGAGAACAACTCTTCACTCACGCGCGCGACATCATCCGGCGTGATGGCATCGATACGTTGCACCGCCTCATCGAGGCTGATCAACTCACCGGTGGCCACCTCGGCACGTCCGAGGGAAGCCATGCGCGCGGCACTGTCTTCGCCGGACAGGACCACGCTGCCGGACAGATGGCCTTTCGCGCGAGTGATCTCTTCGTCGGAGAGACCGTCGGACCGGACTCGGTCCAACTCGCCGGTGATGACGTCGAACACTTCGGCAGCGCGTTCCGGCTGACAGCCCGCGGCCACACTCCACACCCCGGCATCCGAGTAGGCGGAGTGGCCAGAGTAGATGGCGTACGCCAATCCCCGTTCCTCCCGAACGGACTGGAACAGCCGAGAGGACATCCCGCCGCCCACGATGGCATTGACCACGTCCAGGGTGCGGCGATCGGGGTGAGAGCGAGGCAGACCCGCGGCGGCTGCGGCGACGGTGCATTGCTCGCCGGGCCAGGACAGTTCGGTCACTCCCCCGGCTACGACAGATCGCCCGCCACCGCGGCGGCTCTTCAGGGGCGCAGGGGTCACCCCCCACGCCCAATCGAGATCGGCTGTCGCCGTACGCACGAGGCGGACGAGCTCCGTATGGTCGACGTTGCCGGCTGCGGTCACCGCGAGTGATTCGGGCCGGTAGTGACGCTGGAAGAAGGCGCGGATGGTGCGCGGCGACATCGTGCCGATGGATTCCCGGCTGCCCAAGATGGGCAGACCAAGCCGAGATCCGGACAGGACCCGCGCTTCAATGGCCTCTCCGGCGCGATCGCCCGGATCGTCGTCGTGCATCGCGATCTCCTCGAGCACGACGGACCGCTCTGCTTCGATGTCGCCGACCCGCAACGAGGGCCGGCTGGTGATATCGAGCATGACGTCGACAGCCACACGCAAATCAGCGCCCAAGACCTTCGCGTAGAAGCAGGTGTACTCCTTGCTGGTGAAGGCGTTCATCTGCCCACCAACCGCGTCCACCTCCGCGGCGACGTCGAGCGCCGTGCGGGTGTCCGTCCCCTTGAACAGCAGATGCTCGAGGAAATGAGCAGCGCCGGCGCTGCGGGGCGTCTCATCACGGGAGCCGACGCCCGCCCAGATCCCCAGAGTGACGGAGTGCGCGCCGGGCACGCTCTCGGAGACCACACGCAGGCCCGTGGGCAGCACAGTGCGCCGCACCACGGACCCGTCGGCCTCCCGCAACAACTGCCGGGTGGTACCCGCCGGCTGCTCGCAGGCAGGGAAGAAACCCGCCACGTCAGCCCTCGCTCGGCTCCGCACCGTCGCTGTCTTCGAGGACTGGGATCAAGGACAGCTTGCCGCGTTGATCGACCTCTTTGATCTCCACTTGGACCTTCTGTCCCACGCTCAGGACGTCCTCGACAGCGTTGATCCGCTGGCCCCCGACCAGTTTGCGCACCTCAGAGATGTGCAGCAGCCCATCCTTGCCCGGCATCAGCGAGACGAACGCCCCGAAGTTCGTGGTCTTCACCACGGTCCCCAGATAGCGCTCCCCCGGTTCGGGCATTGCCGGATTGGCGATCGCATTGATCTGGCGACGTGCCTCCTCCGCGGCCGACCCTTCGGCCGCACCGACATAGATCGTGCCGTCGTCCTCGATCGTGATGTCTGCGCCGGTCTCCTCCTGGATCTGATTGATGATCTTGCCCTTCGGTCCGATCACCTCGCCGATCTTGTCCACGGGGATCTGGATCGTGATGATCCGTGGCGCGTGCTCCGACATCTCGTCCGGGGCATCGATGGCCTCCGCCATGACATCGAGGATCGTCATGCGGGCATCCTTGGCCTGGCTCAGCGCCCCGGCAAGCACGCTCGCGGGAATACCGTCGAGCTTGGTGTCCAACTGCAGGGCGGTGACGAACTCCCGAGTGCCGGCGACTTTGAAGTCCATGTCGCCATAGGCATCCTCAGCGCCCAGGATGTCGGTGAGCGCGACGTACTCGGTGTCACCGTCGACCGTGTCGGAGATCAAGCCCATGGCGATACCCGCCACCGGAGCTTTGAGCGGTACGCCCGCGTCGAGCAACGACAGGGTCGAGGCACACACCGACCCCATGGAGGTGGATCCGTTGGAGCCCAGAGCCTCGGACACCTGACGGATCGCGTAGGGGAACTCCTCGCGGGTCGGCAGGACCGGGATCAAAGCCCGCTCCGCGAGCGCGCCGTGTCCGATCTCGCGTCGTTTCGGTGACCCCACCCGACCGGTCTCACCGGTGGAGTAGGGCGGGAAGTTGTAGTTGTGCATGTAGCGCTTGCGCGTCACCGGGTTCAGCGTGTCCAACTGCTGCTCCATGCGCAGCATGTTCAGTGTGGTCACGCCCATGATCTGGGTCTCCCCACGCTCGAACAGGGCACTGCCGTGGGCCCGCGGCACAACTTCGATCTCGGCACTCAGCTGCCGGATGTCCGTGAGTCCGCGACCGTCGATACGAACCTTGTCCCGCAGGACCCGTTGGCGCACGACCTTCTTGGTCACGGCGCGCAGGGCGGCCTTGATCTCGGCGTCCCGCTCGGGGAACTGATCGGCGAGACTGTCACGAACCTCGGCCGACACCCGATCCAGTTCGTCGTTGCGCTCGGTCTTGTCTGCGATCGTCATCGCCTCCGCGAGCGGACCCGCGGCCGCGGCATCCACGGCAGCCAGAACATCGTCGTGATAGTCGGGGAAGGTCGGGAACTCCACAGTCTCCTTGGCAGCCCGGCCGGCCAACTCGTTCTGCGTATCACAAAGCGCACGGATGAACGGTTTCGCGGCCTCGAGGCCCTGCGCGACCACTTCTTCGGTCGGGGCAACACCGCCACCGCCGATCAGCTCAACCGTGGCGTCGGTGGCCTCGGCCTCGACCATCATGATCGCGACGTCGTCGCCGACGACGCGACCCGCGACCACCATGTCGAACGTGGCCTCGTCGAGTTGACCGTGCGTCGGGAACGCGACCCACTGGCCCTTGATGAGCGCCACGCGCACCCCACCGATGGGGCCGCTGAACGGCAATCCGGACAGCATGGTCGCCATGGAGGCGCCATTGATGGCCACGACGTCGTAGGGAACACCCGGGTGCAGGGACAGGACCGTGATGACGACCTGCACCTCGTTGCGCAGACCCTTGACGAACGAGGGCCGCAGTGGCCGGTCGATCAGTCGGCACGTCAGGATGGCGTCCTCGCTCGGCCGGCCCTCCCGTCGGAAGAACGATCCCGGGATCTTGCCGATGGAGTACATGCGCTCCTCGACATCAACGGTGAGTGGGAAGAAGTCGAAATGCTCCTTGGGGTGCTTCCCGGCTGTGGTGGTGGCCAGCAGCATGCTGTCGTCGTCGAAGTAGACGACAGCGGCGCCGCCGGCTTGACGAGCCATGCGCCCGGTCTCGAACGTGATGGTGTGGGTGCCGAACTCGCCATTGTCGATGACGGCCTGGGCGGTTTGGATTGTGGAACCCTCCACGGGTCCTCCTGTTCTGTCGAACACGCGAGCCCGCCTGGGTCGGCCTTCGATCGAGGATGCCGGGTCTGACCCGGAATCCACCACCGAGGACCGACAGCGAAATCTTGTCGCGGGCCAGCGTGGTTGATGGGTTTTCTGTTGTGGGTTTCGTCAGCGGCGGATGCCGAGCCGTTCGATCAGGGAGCGATACCGTGCGATGTCCCGGTCGGACAGGTAGTTGAGCAGTCGGCGACGCTGACCCACGAGCAGCAGCAGACCACGACGGCTGTGGTGGTCGTGCTTGTGCTCCTTCAAGTGCTCGGTCAGATCCGAGATCCGGCGCGTCAACAGCGCGACCTGAACCTCTGGACTACCCGTGTCACCGGGATGAGTGGCGTAATCGTCGATGATGCTTTGCTTCACAGCGGCATCCAGTGCCATGCGTTACCTCCGGGCGCAGTCCACCATCGCGGTGGAGTAGATGGACACGAGTCAGCGGGCGCCCGCCCGATGACCGTCAGGGGTAAGCGTAGCCGACACCGAGCAGGGGGACCAACGGCGGCGTTACATCCAACCAGGCATAGCGGAACAACTAGGCTCCAGTCGGCAATGGATGCGGCAGCCGCAAGTGGATGGAAGGGACGGAGGTGACGACGATGGCGCGGATACGGACGGGCGCGTCTGCGATCTACCAGTTGGGACCTGGGGGGATCCGGCATGGCTAGTCGACACACCGATCGCGGCTTCGACCGGCTCGTCAACTTCAGCGATGCGGTGATGGCGGTGGCCATCACCTTGCTGATCCTGCCGCTGACCGAACTGGCGGGCGAGGTGAAGGCCTCGGAATCCGCATGGACGTGGTTGGGCGCCAACCAGGAAGTGTGGACGGCCTTCCTGATTTCCTTCATCGTGCTGTCCAACTACTGGCTGGTCCACCACAGGATGTTCGAAGCCATCGGCGATTACGACAACGTCCTCGCCTGGATCAACTTCGGCTGGCTGCTGTCGATCATCACTTTGCCCTTCACGACGGAGTTGGTGACCAACCACGGGTTCGGCCAGGGATCCGGAATGGTGTACATGATCAATCTCGCCGCGATCGGTGGATTCCTCGCGCTGATCGGGTGGTGGGTGTCCGCGCATCCATCGCTGCAGGCGCCGGACTTCGATCCGAACACCCAGCGGATCCGGAAATCCGTTGTGTATGTGGCCTATTTCCTCGGGGTCGGGGTGCTGTCGTTGTTCGCGCCCTCGATCGCCTCATGGGTCTTGCTCGGTATGATCCCTCTCGGTTACCTGCTCAGCAGGGGCGACACCGACGACTGATCGCCGGTCACGCCAGCAAACGCCGCGCCGCCGCGACATCGGCTGCCATGGCGGACACCAACTCGGCCTGTGATGAGAACGTGTGCATCCCACGCAGCCGCGCAACGAAATCGACCGCCAGCTCGCGGCCGTAGAGGTCCCATTCGCCCGGTTCCATCAGATGAGCCTCGACGCGCGGCTCGGTGCCACCGAACGTTGTATTGGCTCCCACCGACACGGCTGCGGGAACGCGCCGCTCGTCTGGCGTATACGGGTCGACGACAGCGAAGCCAGCGTAGACACCGTCGAGCGGCACGCAGGTTCCCGGTTCCACCTCGAGATTGGCCGTCGGATAACCCAGTGTCCTGCCCCGCTTGTCGCCGACGACGACGGGACCTTCCACCCGATGTTCACGAGCCAGCCCTAGTGCGGCGCCGGCAACGTCGCCAGCGGTCACCAGTGCCCGGATCCGGGTGGACGACCACGTCTCCGATTCGTCGGCATCCAGCGGCACGGACACGACGTCGAAACCCGCCGTCGTACCGATGGCCGCGAGGAGATCCAGGTCTCCTGCGGCCCGGTGGCCGAAACGGAAGTTCTCCCCCGCCACCACAACGGCCGCCTGAAGCTCGCGCACGAGGTAGCGAGCGGCGAAGTCCGGCGCCTCGAGGGCGGACAGTTGCCGGTCGAAAGTCAGCAGCCGAACCTTGTCGACACCGGCGCCGGCCAGCAGGCGAATTCGGTGACGAAGTGTCGCCAGTCGCAAGGGTGCGAGTTCGGGTCGCACGACCGACAGAGGATGCGGATCGAAAGTGACGACGGTGAGCGGCAGATCCGCACGATCGGCCGCGGCGCGGGCACGGGCGATCAGGTAGCGATGACCGCGGTGGACGCCGTCGAACACCCCCAGCGTGACGACTGTCGGATCTTCCTGGTGGTCTGCGGGAGGGCCCGTGATCACTGCGATGTCAGAGTCGGTCATGGTCCGTCCAGAGTGGCAGACGACACGACGTATCGGTGCCGCCACCGCCCATCCGAGCAGTCCGACACCGCCAGCAGATCCCCGGACTTCGACAGCAGGGCCACTGGGCCGCGGACATCGCTGCCACAGGGGATCCGGGTGCCATGTCGAACCGCTGCGCACTCGTCGTCGGCCAGCACTTCGCTGGGCAGCACTTGCTCGGCCACCATTCCCAGGGGCAAGACCGCAGAGGTGGAGTCGACGTGGTCCACGGCGGTGGCGTCGGCCACCGAGAAGGGCCCGACAGCAGTGCGACGCAACGCCACCAGATGCCCGCCGGTGCCCAGGACCGTGCCGAGATCACGGGCGATGGCCCGCACGTACGTCCCGCTGGACACCGTCAGAATCACGTCCAGGTCGAGAACTGCCACGGCGGCAACTTTTCGAGGTGTGGCTGCCAACAGTTGGAGGTCGTGCACAGTGACCGGACGTTCGGGCAGATCGACCGACTCCCCGGAGCGCACCCGGCGATGAGCCCGGCGGCCCCCGACCTTGATCGCCGAGACCGACGACGGGCGCTGCATGAGTGGACCGGTGAACTCGGCCAGGGCGGCTGCGATCGGTGTCGTTGGATCGCATCCCGGCGCGCGAAGGATGTCTCCGCTCGCGTCGTCGGTGACCGTCGAGATTCCCAGGCGGATCGTGGCCGCGTAGGTCTTGTCCAGACCGACCAGGAACCTCAGTAGCCGAGTGCCCGCTCCGATACCGAGGACCAACAGGCCACTGGCATCGGGGTCGAGAGTTCCGGCGTGACCCACTCGCCGTTCGTGCAGTTGCCCACGGATCCGGGCCACCACCTGATGAC